>Ga0208244_100225_pt1 | contig 68064 bp, 50 predicted proteins | sample SubbioCR12Aug_5A_FD_184828 | JGI IMG/M metagenome (GOLD analysis project Ga0208244, IMG submission 184828) | Serpentinite rock and fluid subsurface biosphere microbial communities from McLaughlin Reserve, California, USA - CR12Aug_5A (SPAdes) | ecosystem: Environmental > Terrestrial > Deep... | reverse complement strand
TTCCGGCAGGTCAAGAAGCTTGTCTTCATCCAGTTGGTTTAGATCATGATCGCTCAGTTGCATGGCGCACAGAATAAGTCTTGGTGGCTTAAAAATACAGTTTTTTTGTGGGGGTCTGAATAGTTACGGAAGGTCAGTCAATTGCCCTGGTTTATGGCTATCCGGCAGCGACGGCAGACGGTATTCAAGCGGCTATCTCTTTAACAGGTGATTTAACATTTATTAAAGAGGGCCTTCTTATAGGCTTTACTTCGGGGCCTTCTTCCAGTGATGTCTGTAATGTTGCTTATACTGCAGCAAGCATAGCGGACGGCGCGACGGCAGTTACACCCGCTACTGCAAAATTGGCCGATAAATTGGATTGTTCATAATGGAGTCAGCACATCATAGGCAGGATAAAAGCTGACAGTGTCGGCTATGGGGGCAAGTAGCCATAGGTCGGTAGCTGTTTTGCTCAAATTGTCCTGGCAATCAGGCTTCACGCTGGTTGAGCTCATAATGACACTGGTTATTATGAGTGTCCTGTCCTTGAATGTAATCCCTCGTTTTTTTCAGTTGAATGAATACCAGGAGAAGGCATTTTTTGACGATACTCTGGGGGCTTTGCGCTATGCTCAGAAATTGGCTATCGCTACGGGATGTAATGTGCAAGTCAACATCGCCAACAATCAATATGCGCTCTATAGGCCTGAAGCCGACGATAGAAGTCAATGCCGTTCGACTGATTCAACCCATTTCACACAGATTGTTTTGCATCCGGGCAGCAGTGGACAAAGCTATGTCGGAAGTCAGGCCGGTATTAGCGTCACTGATACCGTACTTTATTTCGATGCGTTGGGTCGGGCTTCAAACAGTTTGGAGATAAAAGTAGGTCAAAAAAAAATGACTGTCGTCTCCGATACGGGTTTCGTTTATGACAGTTCATCCTGACGCTCAAACCGGTCTCACATTGATCGAATTGATTCTGTCTATGGTGATTATCAGCATTGCCATAACAGGTTTGTTTGGCGCGATGACTTTAAGCATCAGTCACAGCAGCGATCCCATGGTTCAGCATCAGGCAATTGCCATTGCCGAATCCTATCTCGAAGAAATCATCTTGCAGGCTTATGCGGATCCTGACGGCAATGAAGTTGGGGAAACCCGTTCAACGTTCGATGATGTCGATGATTACAATGGACTGACCGATAACGGCGTGCATAATCAGCAAGGGCTGGCTGATGCGAACTTGTCCAGCTATGTCGTTTCAGTCACCGTTTCAGCTCCAATGACCCTGGCCGATGGTGTATCAGCAAAAAAGATCAAGGTGACCGTTTCCTCGGCCGGGATCTCGCCGGTTGAATTGCCGGGTTTCCGGATGGCCTATTAACGATGCCTAAAACTCAAGGCTTTACGCTGGTTGAACTGGTCCTGGTCATGGTCATCATAGGTATTCTGGCCGCAGTGAGCGGCGATGTGATTACAAAACCGGTCAAAGCCTATTTGACTATGGAAAGCCGGGCTTCTCTTGCCGATAATGCGGAACTTGCCCTGCGAAGAATGCAAAGGGATATCCGCAGAGCCTTGCCGAACAGTATCAGGGTTTCAAACGATGGTCTTAGTCTGGAAATGTTGCACACGCTGGACGGCGGCCGATACAGGGACAAGCCGGACATATCGGCAACAGCCGGAGCAGGCCTCTGTACTGAAATCCCGGCAGATGATGTGCTCGATTTTACCGGGGTCGATGATTGTTTTGAGGTCATGAATGAGTTGAACCAGTTCAACCCTCAAGCCACGTCGGGGCAAAGCCTCGTGATTTATAACCTGGGTTACGGGGAAGGCGATGCGTATGCGGGACATAATCGAGCGACCGTTCAAAATGCCGACAAATCCGGGATCTTAAGGTTTGATCCGTTGGTTTTTCCATTACGCTCGCCCCAACAGCGTTTTTTTATTGTCGACACACCCATCCTGTATCGCTGCGATCTCAAAAGCGGTGATTTGCTTAGGTACTCCGGGTATCCTGTCAATGCGACATTACAGAGTCCACCGGAAAAAATAACAGGGAATAAGCTATCCAATCAGGTCAGTCACTGCCGATTTAGCTATGCTGATGCTTCGGCAACCCGTTCGGGCCTGGTCTCGTTGAGTTTGACGCTGGGGACGCATCAGGATGAAGCTATCCAGTTAGTGCAACAAATTCATGTTGATAATGTGCCATGAAAAGACAAACAGGATTTTCCCTGGTCATGGCCGTTTTTATCCTGGTGGTGCTGGGCTTGCTGGCTGCTTACATGGCGAGGATGTCCAGTGTCCAGCATGCCACGGTCTTGCATGCTTTACAGAGCGCCAGAGCTTATCAAGCCGCTCGCGCCGGACTGGGCTGGTCGGTTGCCCGCCTGCTCATGAACGGTGACTGCAAATCGGTTACCGCCCAGTCACCATTATCGTTCGATGAGATGCCGGGGTTTACTGTCAGCATCCGCTGCAGCAGCCGCAGTTTCATAGAGGGAGATACCGAACCAGTCGTGTATCAGCTGAATGCGCTCAGTGAATACGGAGACTATCAAAGTCCTGATTATGCCGCGCGGGAATTGGCTGTATCGATTGTGACCGGCGAATGATTATACTCATCGCAGAGCGAAATTCGGCACCGGGGTGCCCGTCAAAGGACGCCGTAAAACCATCCCTATAGGCTCTATGCCAGCATCCCTGCTGGCAAAACCTTTGCCGAACAACCCGTTGCCTCCTTAGGCTCTGTCGAAATTTGAAGTGCGAAAGGTATATGAAATAAGTATCTGCTTGCTCTCCCCCATTTTATTGGGCTATGTTCACGTTACCGTGAAAGTACACGAACCGAAGAGGGAGCGGTTACTCGATCGACAGGTGTCGGCGGCAGGGAGCCGCCGTCAAGCCTATATGGACGTATTCACGGCATCCTGTCGGGCGAGTGACCGCTCTCTTTCTCCTTAACACCTAGTACTTTCATTTGACGGGGTGAATGCAGGACATTCATGAACGGTTAGTAGTTGAAAGTAAATCAACACCGTGATTCCGGCATGGATTGCCGGAGCCGTTAGACCGCGAAAGCGAATCTAGGTCACAAGGATGTGAAAGTCCGGCGCCATCCATGGCTTCTGGATCCCGGCAATCCCTGCCGGGGCGACGCCCACTATTAACGCGAATATAGCCTTTTATTAAGTGCAGATGCAATCTCGCATCAATTCAGGGCACTGGACAGGTTCCACATTGGCAAGAATATGCCTAAGGCCAAGACCAGCACCATCAAACCGATAATCACGATAAGAATCGGTTCAATCGCAGTGGCAAGATTTTTGAGTTCAGCATCGATTTCCAGTTCATAAAAATCGGCTACTTCGACAAGCATGTCGCTGATATTGCCGGTTTCCTCTCCCACCATGATCATCTGCAGAACCAGACTGGGAAAGAGCTGGGTACTTCTGGCCATACGGCTGATGGAGTCGCCTTTTTCAATACCAATGCGCATTTTGGCTAGCTTGGAGCCTACATAGGTGTTGCCGATCGCATCCGATACCATCATGATGCCTTGGATTAAAGGCACACCTGAATGCAGAATCATTGCAAAAGAACGTGAGAAGCGTTCCATCGTCGCTCGCTCAACAATGCTGCCGATTATCGGAATGCGCAAGAGCATTCTGTCCCAGAGCAGCCTTCCAGACGGCGTGTTGATGAAACTGATTACCAGCCAGAACAGGCAGATCAGGCCAATGCCAATTTGCGGCCAATAGGCGACGGAATAATCGGATATGTTGATCAGCAATTGAGTTTGCCAGGGTAAATCAGAATGTGCTTTTTCGAAAACACTTTTAAAAGACGGTATCACATAAATATTGACCATCATCAAAGCAATGCCGATTGCCGATAAAACCATGGACGGATAGCGTAACGCGGATTTGATGCGTGATTGGGTTTCCTTTTCACGCTCCAGATAATAAGCCAGTTGAGCAAAAGCCTGATCCAGCCCGCCGGTGGTTTCGCCGACATTGATAATGCTGATATACAGCGGCGAGAATATCTTGCCTTGCAGTTTCATCGCCTGACTCAGCGTTGAGCCGGACTCTAGTCGCTTTGAAATATTTTTAAGTGCTTCAGTCAGCGCTTTATTGCGGGTCGATTCGGAGAGACTTCGCAAGGATCTTATCAGCGGGACGCCCGCTTTGGTCAAACTGTACATTTGACGGCTGAATAAAATCAGGTCGGTCAAATTGAGGCTTCTAAGAGCCTGCCACCGGTAAAATTGCTCCAATACATCGGTATTGATCAGTGTGGGCTGGATGGAAATCGGTATTAAGCCTCGGTTGGCCAGCATTTGAGCGGCAATTTGAGGGGAGTCGGCATCGATTACGCTTTCAATGAGCTGACCGGATTGATTGCGGGCTTTATATTTAAAATGCGCCATTTCAATCCATCTCGCCTGCGATACGCAGGACTTCGGACAGGGACGTCAGCCCCTGTTTTGCATACTCCAGCGCGCAATGCGAGAAACGTTTGAATCCGGGCGTTTCCAGCGCATCGCGCGTGAACGCCGCAGAGTCGTTTCTCCGCAGTGCATCCAGCGTCAGCGCATTGAGTTCCAGCAGTTCATAAACCCCAATGCGCCCTTTGTATCCGGTGTTGTTGCAATGCGGGCAGCCACTGCCCTGCTTGAATTCGATGTGGGTCAAGTTATCCTGATTGAGTTTTTGCAGCCAGATCTGCTGGCCTTGTTCCGGTATTGTCGGTTCAGCGCAATGCTCGCAAATTCTTCTGACCAGCCGTTGAGCCATTATGACGCGCAGTGAGCTGGCGAGAATGTAGCCTTCTACGCCCATATCCATCAATCGTGTCGCCGTTTCTACCGCGCCGTTGGTATGCAGCGTAGAGAACACCAAATGGCCGGTAATCGAGGCGCGAATGGCTATATCAGCCGTTTCGGTGTCGCGCATTTCACCCACTAAAATGATATCGGGGTCTTGCCTGAGTGCCGAACGCAGGATGCCCGCGAATGTCAGTCCGACTTTGGCATTGACCTGGGTTTGATTGATACGGGGCAGGCTGTATTCAATCGGATCTTCTGCCGTAATGATTTTAGTCTGTGAGTCATTGATTTCATTTAGCGCGGCGTATAGCGTGGTTGTTTTACCGCTACCGGTAGGGCCTGTCACCAGAATCAGGCCATGCGGACTTTTAACATGTCTTTTGAAGGTAGTGAGTATATCCGCTGGGATTCCCAATGCATCAAGGCTTAATAAGCCCTGAGCATGATCGAGCAGCCGCATGACGATGGATTCGCCGTGTTGTACCGGCAAAGTTGATAATCTGACATCCAGCGTGCGGCCTTTGACTCTGACATTGAACCGGCCGTCCTGGGGCAGGCGCTTTTCAGAAATATTAAGCCCGGCCATCAATTTAAGCCTGACCGCTACTGCCGGAGCAATGCTGATTTCATTGAGTATTTGTTCAATCAGAACGCCATCGACACGCTGCCTGATACGCAGAACGCTCTCGTCCGGTTCGATATGGATATCCGACGCATTGGCTTTGACGGCATCTTCAAATAACGACTGCAGTAATTTGACCACCGGTGCATCGGTCACTTCATCGCTTGCGAGCAAATGACCCAGATCAACATCATTGGCGCTGATTTCTTCCTGTAGCTGCTCGGCCAGATTGGAGATTTCATCGGTGTGACGGTACGACTGGTCGATCGCAGTCAGTAAATCCGATTCTTTGACGACAGCAACGCGAATGGATTTTTGAAGGATACGGGATAATTCATCCAGGCCCAGCAGATCGGTAGGGTCGGCCATTGCCAGCAACACATCGCTGTCATTGTCTTCCAGCAACATGACCCGGAAACGGCGTGCCAGACTTTCGGGCAATAGTTTGACGACTTCGGCTTTGCGGGGGTATTGAGAAATATTTAAAAACGGAATTTGCAGTTGCCGTGACAGGAAATTGAGCAATTCGATTTCTTTAATCAAATTCAAATCGATGAGCGTCCGGCCAATTTTCCGGCCGGTTTTTTTCTGCTCCGCCAGTGCGGTCAATAATTGTTCATGACTGATGATCCGGTTCTGAACCAGTAAATCACCAATGCGGATTTTTTTTTTCAGGTCCATAGAATCAATATCCGGAGCTTCATTACTTCCATAGTTGTTTCGAATTAAGTTGTTCGAAACGCTGTTGACTGGGTATCAGATCGGATTGCCAGTCACTTTGCGATTTAATGATAGTGGGTTTTAGTAAAATGATCAGTTCGGTTTTTTGCGTTTTACCTTTGTTGATTCTGAACAAATTGCCCAGATAAGGAATCTGGGCCAAACCGGCGCCACCCTCTTTATCTTCCTCAATCGTTTCCTGCATCAGTCCGCCCAAAACGATGATCTGGCCATTACGCGCTTTTACGATGCTGTCCGATTCTCTGACCGTATTTTGAGCAAGAGGAATTTCACCTTCTTGAGCATTGACAATAAATTTTTTCCTTTGCTCTACCACTCGGGTGATAGACGGATGGATATGCAGGGTAATATCCTCGTCGTCATCGATTTGCGGCGTTACATCCAGTACGATGCCTGAGAAAAAAGGCGTCCAGGTAATGTCCTGGGTAATGGTGTTGGATGCCTGGCTGGGCGCATTGGCCAACGTCGAGTTGGTCGATGAGACATCGGTGATAAAAAACTCATCCTGTCCCACTTTGATGATGGCTTTTTGATTGTTGAGTGTTGAAATGCGCGGGCTCGATAAAATGTTGGCTTTGCCCTGGCTTTCCAGCAATTCCACAAACGCGCTAAAGTCGCCTGCCGTGGCACCAATAGTAAACACATCAAACGTATCTTTAGCCAGATTCAATGCTCCTAGAGGATTGCCTGTGACCAGCGGCGCTTTGTCAATGCCCTCTCTGACAATACTTTCCCAGCTGACGCCGGTTTGATGGGCTTCATCCAGAATAATTTCGAGAATTTTCGCTTCCAGAACAACCTGACGGCTAATCTGGGCTTGAGTCATGCTGATAAAATCCTCGATTTCACGCAGTTGCATCGGCTTGGCTCTCACCACAACAGTGCCGGATTGGCGGTTGATGACCGTTGTGGCTTGCTTGTCTACCGAGAGAATCGATTGTAAAGCCATGTCCAACTCGGACCAAAAGTCCGTTTCGGTTTTGGTATTGATGGAGCTGCCGGTGGTATTGGTGCCGATGTTCCTGCCGTTTTCATTAGCAGAGCTATCCGTTGCCGTTGCCTCTGAATCGGAGGTGTCCGCTATTTGCCCCGATGACACCCGGGTGTTGGATCGGCCTTCTCTGACCAAATCCAGCCGGTTGATTTTAAAAATTTTGGTTTGTAAAGTCGCCGGATAAACCATGTAACCGATTTCGTTCAATTTATAGTCATAACCATAGACTTTTCGAACCGCTTCGAGCACCTGCGGTACGCTGACGTGCTTTAATTCCAGCGTAATATTTCCAGTGACCTCAGGATGAACCAGCATGTTTTCTTCGGTATCAATGACCAGACCCAGAAAGAATTCGCGGGCATCTACGCCATGCACTGAAACATCAAAGACAGGCAGGCGTTCTCGTTGATAGCCAACGTTTCTGTCCATCGTCAGTGTCTCTGGCGATTGGGCTGAAATCGTTTGCTGCGCCCTGATTTCAGCGTCCTGGATTAAGGTGGACGACTCGTTTACATCAGCGAAAAAATTGGCAACCTGCTGCGATTCTGGAGATTTGATATCTGCACAGGATACAACCAAAACGGTGAGTGTGAGACTGAATGAGAGTGTGATTTTTTTCATTATTAAGTCTTTTGCTGGTTACCGTTTTTTGATGGGATGAGAAATTAAATGCAGCGTCTGACGGACGCCGTTATGTTCAACTATGACGCGATCAGTTCTGATACTGATGACGTGTGCGCCATTGGTCAGAATTTGGCCTTGTTTGACAAGCATGCCGTTAATTCTTGCGTGGCTGGATTTTTGAGTCCGCCAAATCCCGGAAAGTGTCAAGGCTTCGGCGTCTGTGGCATCATCCGGTGCCTGTGTCAGGGGTGTATCGGGTTGTGTCGGGTCATACCCCTGTCCTAATGCCGCAGCAGTCGTTAGAGCGCTGATTAAAAAGACGAGCAGCAGGTTAAACGCCAAGCCATGTCTCCTCAAAACTCAAGGTGTAAATCGTAAACGTCGTTAAAGCCTGTGGATGGTCTTTGACCTAGTAATCGATGTTTTCCCAGTAAAAATGCCAGGGTAGGGACTCCAGATTTTTCAGGTATTGGACTGTGCTGAAATAATTGCCTGTAAAGCTGATGCTCAATCCATGTTTATAAACAGGGAACGTATTTTTTGCCTGAGTCAGCTGAATCATGGGCAGTGTTTCAAGTTTGATCAATGACAGATCCGGTGCCTGATTAAGCATGTCACCCAGAAGTTTTGCCATTAATTTGGGTGGTACGAACTTTTTGTCTTCTTTGTTAAGCTGGTTTTCAAGCTCGGAATATTGATTTTTCAAATCACTTAATACCGTTTTAGACGATTTGAGGCCGCCTTCCAGGGTAGTGCTTTCAAGTTCAAGTGCGGTTTGTTTTTGTGTGGCGATACGTTGATCGATGGCCGACAAGGATTTTTCGAGCTGGCTTTGCTTTTTGGCAAGCGGCTGTAAAACAAGCTTATCCCATAAGCCCCAAGTCACCATCAGTGCCGCCGCCGCTACCAGGATTTTTTCGCGCTGATTTAACGCATCAAAACGAGCTTTGTAATTATTTAGCATGAGGCTCCGACTCGACAGGTAATTCAGATGTGGTGGCAAGTGAAAAGTCAATGAAGGCCTTTTCTGTGGCAGACTGCTCTGCTGTCAATGAAGAAAAATGCTGGCCTTGAAAGATGGATTCCTTTTGCAGTTTCTGGATGAAACGTGCGATTAATTTGGGTTTTAGCGTGCTGCCCTCAAATTTGAAAAGCGGCGGCTCGGCACTGAGATAAATGTGTTTTAGCCAGAGCCCCTGAAAACCCTGGTTGCTTAAGGCGTTAAAATAACCAGAGAAACCCTGGGTTTGCATGGCGTTGTCTGATTTAAGCAATTGCAGGCTTTGACTCAATTCTTTCAATTGAACTTGATAGCGTTCTATTTCCAGCCGTGTCCGCGCCTCTTCTTTCTCGGGAGGCAACTGGGCAATCAATTGGTCTACGTGATATGTTTCGATCTTGAGTTGCTGCTGGGCGGATGCGATTGAGGTATTGAGTGAATAGTTTGTCCAGACGGCGTGCAATGTCATGCCGATTATCAGTATCAAGCCCGTCAGAAATAAGGACCCGTAGAGGGGCAACCGGATTTTATCTCCATTCGGTTTGACAATATCCTGATAAAGATTTACTTGCTGGAGCATAGTTTCTCAACGGTATAACGCCAGGTTGCGCCGATCACAGGGGCGCATAGCGATTGTGTCAGGTCGTCCAGCATGATGTCGCTGTCCAAGATGGTGGAAAGGTCCATAATGCGTGCGGTAATGCCGTGATGGTCGTTCAAGATTTCCAAAAGACTTTGTGTATTTTGGGCGATGGGTATGACCGCTAATCCGGAAAAAGGGGGGATGCCGTATACGCTTTCTACATAATCCAGTGAACGCTGGATTTCCAGTGCCAGAGAGCTTTGTTCGGATTTTGCTCGGTCATTGCCAGACGTACTGTTGGCCAGTCCCAGTTTATCTATGCCGGTATTAAATTTGCGGGAGAGATAAATAGTGGCTTGTTTTTGCAGGATGATCATGCCGTTGCTGTCCTGCAGATACAAAATGGCAACGCCTCGTTCGTTTTCGGGCAGTAATGCAGCTAAATTTCGTAAAGAGGTTTCCTGAATATCGATTACCTTGATATTAAGATTGGCTTTTTTGCAAAGCTCGACCTGATTTTTAATCGTATCGATGGGGCTTGCGATAATATCCAGGGATTTTCCGCTGTTGACGCGCCCGGTTGGCGGTGATGAGAAATAGTCGATAACCGCTTTATCCACCGGAAAATCGATCAAGTCCTGGATTTTCCAGCGTATGGCTTCGGTGAGTTCGTTATCGGCGACCGGTGGCGCTTCTATGTTGGATATGCCGGTAATTATCAAGCGTTAAAACCAGATGGCAATCGAAACGGTCCAAAGGATACAGTTGGAACAAGCCGGCTAAGGCAACGGTTAAATCCGGCGGTTGGTCTGTGGCTATGAATTCGCAATGAACCAGTCTTAGTTCATTGCTCTCATTGTATTGGGATATGGCAATGCTGATGCCGTTAGGTAAAAGGCTGAGGCCTACGATACCCAATGAGATCTGTTTTTTGCCGAAAAGTCTGTTTACAAACTGCACCTGATTTAATCCGGAAAGTGTGAACTAAATCAAGTTTATTAGAAAGCGGGCAATTTACAAGCAAGTAACAGACCTTAGGTGAATTTAGGCCACTCAGCTGCCGTTTGGCTGAGTATTCAATTCTTTATTAATGGCTCAAGCAGGGGTAACGCATTGTCTGAGTTTTTGATAATTCAGTTAGCCGGTACCAGCAATTCCCGGTTTAATGATCAAAAAAGGGGGCGTATGTTTTGCAGGGCTGTCGGCAGCAGGGATGCCGCCGTCAAGCCCCATGGTTAAATCATCCCGTCGGGTGAAGATCCGTATCAAGGCAGCATGATGCCTCTGATAGTAAAAAATAAAATACCCGCAAGCAGAGCCGATAAAGGCACAGTGATGAGCCAGGCTGCCGCAATTTTATAAAGATGCGAACGTTTGACTAATTCCTGGCGATAGACTTTTTTGAGGCTTTTTCGTTCTTTTTTGGTTAACAAGGAATGCTCTTGTTCGATTTTGGCTTGTTGTTTCAGTTCTTTCAACATTAAGCCTTTTTTATCGATCGATGCTTTTTTAAACTCGTTTAAGAAGGCGGCAATTTTTTCCGGGGCATCATGCTCGTGATGCGCTCTGATTTCCTCCATTCGCTTGGCGTTACTGTGTTTCAGGTATTCGCGTAAAAAACCCACGCCGAAAACAGCGCCTACGGCGGTATGGGTTGAACTGATCGGAAGTCCTAACTGGCTGGCAAATATCACGGTGATGGCGGCTGACATCGCAATACAAAACGCGCGCATTTTGTCGAGTTCCGTAATTTCGCTGCCAACGGTGCGAATCAGTTTGGGTCCATACAGCGCAAGTCCCAGCGATATACCGACGGCACCCACAAACATGACCCACAGGGGTATCGATGCTTTGCTTGCCACATCATGACTTACCAACGCATCATTGATAGCGGCAAGAGGCCCTACTGCATTGGCGACATCATTTGCGCCATGGGCAAAGCTGAGTAAAGCCGCCGAACAGATCAAGGGAATTGTGAACAATGAATTGACGCTGGCTTTAGTGGATTCCAACGCTTTTGATTTATGGGTTATCAAAGGTTTTGTGATGAAATAAGTTGCTATGGCAATAGCTAAGCCCAGTGTTGTTGCGGTAATTACATCAACCTTCCAGATGTTTTTCAGGCCTTTCATGATCAAATAAGTTGAAAAAGCCCACGCCATAAAGCTCACCAACAGGGGTACAAACTTATTCGCAGCAGTGAGCATATCAGGCTGGTAAGTGATTTTTCTTTTGATCAGGAATAAAAACAGGGCCGCAAAAAAGCCGCCCAGTATCGGTGAAACGACCCAGCTGGTTATGATTTGAACAAGTACGGGCCAATTGACAATCGATGTGCCTCCGGCAGCAATGCCGGACCCTAATATGCCGCCCACTATGGAATGTGTCGTTGATACGGGAGCGTTTAAGGCGGTTGCTATATTTAACCAAAGAGCCGCAGCCAGAAGCGCAGCCATCATCAGCCAGATAAAGGTATCGGTATTTTTAATCTGCTCGGGATTAATGATGCCGTCTTTAATGGTACTGACTACTTCCCCACCCGCTATGATGGCGCCTGAGGCTTCAAAAATGGCAGCTATGATGATTGCCCCGGTTAATGTCAACGCATTGGAGCCGACAGCGGGACCGACATTATTGGCAACATCGTTGGCACCTATGTTAAGGGCCATATAGCCACCGATCACAGCCGCAACAATAAGGAGATTATGGCCTGCAACCTGGTCAGTGATGTTGCCTACGTACAAGGAAACAAAGATCATAAAAATGACCGCAAGTCCCAATCTGATCAGATCCTTTTTGGTTAATGTGCTTGCTTCTTCAATTTGGTTGATGTTTTTTAAGTCCATCTGTTTACACCTCGGGGCTGCTAATTTGCGGGGCATTTTATCCTAATGGAAAAACAGATGCAGAAAATCACTATAAATGAGGGGGTTGCAGTTATCCGTAATACAGTTCATCAAACTGTCATAATTGCTTGCTTGCAAAGCTGCCTTCATGAATCCACGGATGGGTCTGCGGTATGTATGCCTAAATCGGATTAAACAGGCTTGGGAAGTGAAACCGATATGTTCTTTAATCAGGTAATCCGTGCCCTGAGCTTAACCAAAATTTGAAATTGTGGGGCCTTGAAAGAACAGTTTATGAGCCTTAAACCCTTTTTCAAGCTTGCAATATGCCTGATTATCCTTTAGTTTAAACCTATAACCGTAAGGCTAGGGGTGCTTCAGGATTTGTCTTGTTGCTGAGAAAAACCCTTTGAACCTGACTCCGGCTAATACCGGCGTAGGGAAGCCATCTTCCCAGCGCCCTGATTTATCAAATGATTTAGGAGATAAGCGTGAGCGCAGTCCGACAAGAAATCCCATCCGCAACTGTCAGCAGTGTCAAAATTGAGCCTTACCCGGCTTCCGAGAAAATCTATGTAGAAGGGAGTCGCCCGGATATCAGGGTGCCGATGCGGAAAATTAATTTATCCGATACCCCGGCTCATTTTGGTACAGAAACCAATCCCCCCCTTTATGTTTACGATACTTCCGGTGTTTATACCGATCCTGCTGTTGAGGTAAACCTGTTAAAAGGCTTGCAATCAGTCAGAACGGCCTGGATTGAAGAGCGTGGTGATACCGAGTTGCTTGACGGACCCACATCAGAATACGGCCATGAGCGTTTGCATGATCCGGCTACGTCGCATTTGCGCTTTGAGTTGATTCGCAAACCGCGTAGAGCGAAAGCTGGAGCTAATGTCAGTCAGATGCACTATGCAAGGCAGGGCATCGTCACGCCTGAAATGGAGTTTGTTGCGATTAGGGAAAATCAACGCATGGAGGAAATGAAAGAATTATGGAAAGATCAACACCCCGGCGAGTCTTTTGGCGCGTCTATTCCTGCTATCATAACCCCGGAATTTGTGCGTGATGAAGTCGCCAGAGGGCGGGCTATCATTCCGGCCAATATTAACCACCCTGAATTGGAGCCGATGATCATCGGGCGTAATTTCCTGGTTAAAATCAACGGAAATCTGGGTAATTCTGCGGTTACGTCTTCTATTGAAGAAGAAGTTGAAAAAATGCTGTGGGGCATCCGTTGGGGCGGCGATACGATTATGGATTTATCAACAGGGAAACATATCCATGAAACCCGCGAATGGATTCTGAGAAATTCTCCGGTCCCCATCGGTACGGTGCCTATTTATCAGGCACTGGAAAAAGTGAATGGTAAAGCGGAAGAACTGACCTGGGAAATTTTCCGGGATACCTTGATCGAGCAAGCGGAGCAAGGCGTCGATTATTTTACGATCCACGCCGGAGTCAGGTTGCAACATGTGCCGTTAACTGCCAAGCGGATGACGGGCATCGTGTCCCGCGGTGGTTCTATCATGGCTAAATGGTGTTTAGCGCATCACACGGAAAGTTTTTTATACACGCATTTTGAAGATATTTGCGAAATCATGAAGGCCTATGATGTTTCCTTCTCGTTGGGGGACGGTTTGCGCCCAGGGTCAATTTACGACGCCAATGACGCAGCCCAGTTTGCAGAGCTTGAAACATTGGGCGAACTGACCAAAATTGCCTGGAAACATGATGTTCAGACCATGATTGAAGGACCGGGTCATGTGCCGTTACACATGGTTAAAATCAACATGGAAAAACAACTGCAAGAGTGCGATGAAGCGCCTTTTTATACATTGGGTCCTTTAACTACGGATATTGCTCCGGGCTATGATCATATTACTTCGGCGATTGGTGCGGCCAATATCGGCTGGTATGGGTGTGCGATGTTGTGTTACGTCACTCAGAAAGAACATCTGGGTTTACCGAATAAACAAGATGTCCGGGAAGGTATTGTCACCTATAAGATTGCTGCGCATGCTGCCGATTTGGCAAAAGGGCATCCGGGTGCACAAGCGCGCGATAATGCCATGTCGAAAGCACGCTTTGAGTTTCGCTGGGAAGACCAGTTTAATATCGGCCTGGATCCTGAGAAGGCGCGTAGCTTCCATGATGAAACTTTGCCTCAGCACACAGCCAAAGTCGCCCATTTTTGCTCGATGTGCGGGCCTCATTTCTGCTCGATGAAAATCAGTCAGGATGTGCGTGATTATGCTAAGGCGAAAGGTCTAGCCGATGAAGAGGCTTTGTTAAAAGGTATGGATGAAAAATCAAAAGAGTTTTTGCAGGAAGGCGCGAAGATCTATCATGAAGTGTAGGCTTTAGCCGGATAGGGGACAGGACAAGCTCTCTCGTTATGACTGAGCTTGCCTCAACAACATTTAAGCGACAGTATATTGCTGTTGCTGAGACTGAATCACTCCGGGGAAGGATGGGTTTGGTAATTTCCTTCTCAAAAAACCAGCGTCTTCGCTGGTTTTTTTAGCTCAAATTTCCCTCAAAGCAGGGCAAACTGGCTGTTTCGTTAGCTTTTTTTTAAAGAAAGTCAGATCAGTTCTATTGTCTTTAAATGTCTGTTGTGTTTATTTAACCTGGTGCTCAGGATGGACTGGCAATCGCCCAGGCAAATGAAAGACCGTTTTAGAGCGGATAAAACCGCATCCTCCATCCTCCGATGCCGTTGAAGGTGGGTGCGCTGTCCGCTTGGTCACCCTACCAAACTGCCGCCCTAATTTTTACAGTAAGGACAGGATAATTTAGATGAAACCCTGGATTAAATTTAACTAGCCAATGGAAATGACTATACTTCGATTTTGTCTGAGCTGTTTATTCTTGGCGATGAGCGGCGTTATGGTCTTAATAAATTGGAAAAAACTTCCATTGTGCGCGTACTTACTTTAATACTATCAATCGCTTTTTCATCCCTGTCATTAGCGGCGCTGACTGATACCCAAGAAACGCGAGTTCAAACCGTATCAAGAATTAAACTTACCCCTAATGAACTTGTCTGGTTGAGCCGGCACAAAACTGTTCGTGTGGGTTTTGATAGCGATTTTCCTCCCTACAGTTTTGTTGGAGATAGCGGCCAAATTGAAGGCGTTGCTATAGACATCATCAAACTCATCAGCGAGCGTTTGTCTATCAACATCGAGGTGGTTCCCTATAATTCCTGGAATGAGCTTTATGATGCCGCCGCAGCTAAAAATATAGATGCAGTAGCGACGATGGTTGATCGTCCGGAAAGACGAGAATGGTTTAATTTCACTCAGCCTTATCTGTCCAAATCGCTGGTCATTATTGCCAGAAAAGATATTAAAGGCATTAACAGTCGGGCGGATGTCGCAGGTAAGACGGTTGCGCTGCTCAGAAATTATCAGTACGTGGATCGTGTTTTAGAGGAGTTTCCTTCGCTTACTCCTTTTTTTGTCGGGAGCATTACTGAGGGACTGGAGTCTGTCGATACCGGTAAAGCCGAAGCCTTTATCGGATTTTCCGGTGTCGGGTATTTTCTCTCTCAGCGCGGTTTATTTCCCAGCCTTAAAGTGGTGACTTTTTACGATCACAACAGCGCGAATGAGAGTATAGCAGTTAGAAAAGATTGGCCGGTGCTTGCGGAAATTCTTCGTAAAGGCCTGGATTCCCTGTCAGCAGATGAAAAGCAGGCCATCTTTGATAAATGGGTGCCCCAGGCCGAACCGATGGTTGATTTTGCTTTTATTGCCAAACTATTGGGAGCGATGTTGATTGTCCTGATCTTGCTGATTTCATGGCTTATACAGATAAGAAGGCAAAATAAAAAAATCGAGCTATCCAATCAGGAAGCCCTTTTAGCCAACAAAAAATTACAAGAGCTTCAAATGGCATTGGAAGCGCTGGTTGTTCAGAGGACATCGGAGTTGCGCGTCAGCGAGCAAAAATTTCGCAGTTTGGTGGAAAATCTTCGGGATGAATATTTTTTTTACAGGCAGGATCTTGAGGGCAGATTTACTTATGTAAGCCCTTCGGTAACTTCGATTTTGGGCTTTAATCAAGACGAGTTTAAGGCCGATTTTAAAGATTACCTGTCTGATAATCCGGTCAATCAAAAAATTCAAGAAAAGCTGGCGCAGTGTATTCAAGGGGAGTTGCAACCTGTTTACCAGATTGAAATCTATCATGCCAATGGCGACTTACACTGGCTTGAGCTTCTCAATACACCCGTATACAACGAAAAAGGCGATTGTATCGGTGTTGATACCATTGCCCATGATGTCACCGCCAGAAGAGAGGCTCAGGAAATTCTAACTTCGTTGTCTTATTACGATGAGTTAACCGGTTTAGCCAATCGCCGCCTGTTTTCTGATCGGCTTCAACAAACGTTAAATCTGGCCCACAGAAATAAATGGTCAGTATCTCTGTTTTATCTGGATCTTGATCGTTTCAAATCCGTAAATGACAGTTACGGACATTCTGCCGGTGATGAAGTCCTTAAAGAAACGGCAAAACGAATGGTTTCAGTGCTGCGCGATTCCGATGTCGCCGCGCGCATGGGGGGGGATGAATTTCTGTTATTGTTGCCCGAAACAGACGCTGATGCCGCGATCAGGGTCGCTGAAAAACTGCTTAAGATTCTTTTGCTGCCCTATTATGTTGACGAGCATATTCTGACCTTGGGTGCCAGTATCGGCGTTGCCGTTTATCCGGAGCATACAACCGATGGGGAGACATTGATCAATTACGCCGATACGGCTATGTATTCGGCCAAAGATAAGAAACTTGGCTTCGCTTTTTATACAAAAGAGATGCAGGAGTTACAAGTCAGTCAGGCTCAACTTGCCGAAGATTTGGCTAAAGCGGTACGGTTCAGTCAATCAAATGAAAAAAATGAGTTTTCAGCCGGATCTGTGAAATGCCCAACGTCTCAATTTTCCTTGTACTATCAGACCTATCATTCACTTTCAAACAATCAAATAGTGGGCTATGAAGCCCTCATCCGCTGGAATCATCCCGTGTTGGGTGCCATAGGCCCCATTGACTTTTTGCCTTTGGCCGAGCAAAAAGGTTATATAGGAAGTATCACTCAATGGATGTTCAGCCAGGTCTGTGCGCAGCTTTTGATTTGGAATTCTGAAAAGATAAGACCTCCAAAAATGAGTGTTAATCTGGCTTTGAGCGAGATCAACTCGCCGAATTGGGCAGGCAAAATACTGACTCAGCTCGAGCAGTTAAAAGTAAATCCCGCCTGGTTTACTATCGATCTGAAGGAATCTGCATTTTTGAATGATTACAGTGCTTTGACAACTGAAATTGCTTTGTTGAAGAAAGCTGGCGTCACTGTCTGTATAGATGACTTTGGGGGGCAGACATTTACCGGTTTAAAGTCTCTCGCAGAACTGCCGGTTGATTTGATAAAGTTGGACCGCAGATTATTAAGGAACATTCCCGGTGATACGGAGAGTGTTAAATTTATTCAGGACGTCATTCGAACCGCTCTGCCTGTTGGCAAGGCAGTTGTCGCCAAAGGGGTAGAAACACAAGATCAGTTGGATACACTCCAAAAATACGGTTGCGATTGCGGGCAAGGTTTTTTATTTTGTAAGCCATTACCTGGTAACGAAGTCCAGGCCTTCACAAAATCGTTACAATGGTTTTTAAATTAATAGTAATGAGTTTTTTAGGGTAACTACTCGCCCGCTTTGAATTAAGGGTGTAGATGCTTGATTTCAAAGGACGCATCAATACGTCCCTGTAGCTCTCTGCAACATCCCTGTTGCAGAAGCCTTTTCAATCAAGCACCTACACCCACTAAAATGGGAGGGGGTAAGCAGATACTTTTTAGGTTAACTTATTTTGCAGGGTTATTGGGTTGTGAAAATGCCTCATAATGAAGCCGCAATGCACATTTAGTGGGCGTTTTTATCAAAAAACGTGTCTTAAGGAAGTGTGGGATAGGGCCAAAAAATTTTAATTCTATCGTTAGATAACATAGTTTAATTTATTTGGGTTGCATTTTGAGCGTTTAAACCCTGATGACGGCGACTTTAGCTAACGTTGTTTAATAATGGTTTAAATATTGCTGTAATATTTTTTAAGTAAAGTGTTTATAGCTAAGTTAGTTCTACTTTGTCAGATTAGAAGAAAGACCGTCATACCCGGCGTGAAGCGGGTATCCAGTGCCATGGATGGCGAGCTTCGAATCCTCCCATGGCGCCTGGATTCGCTGCGCGGTCTGACGGTTCCGGCAATCCATGCCGGAATGACGACCTTCGGTCATATGAAACCTGAAATCTTAAAAAGTAGAATTAGAGAGCTATTTATAATTTTTATCAGGTTAAGGGAAGGACAGAGCCATTTAAAGAGCGGTACCTTAACGCTTTCTTCATTAGGTATTTAACAAAATGAGGAAAATTTGATACTCGGTTTTATTGTGCGGAACAATTAAGAAGTGATAATTAAAGTCTGCAATCTTTTTATTGTGGCTAAAAGAAAAAGGTATGGGTATGAACAAAATTCTCCTGACACTGGTTATGATTGCTCTGACGACAACGACCCCTCAAGTTATATCTGAGGTGAAGGTCAAAGTTAAGGAGTTGGCAGGTTCAGACTTGCAAAATCAAGAGAAAATGAGTATTGAGCTTGATTCATCAGGGCGGGTCGCCTTTTGGACCCCGAGTCTTACCAAAAATTATTTATCCGTTTTTTCAGGCATGCTTTTATTGCCCAATACGGAAATAAAGGGCTACCACGCATTGGTGACCCAGCATCAGCAAGGTAAGTTGATACGAACGCAAACACGGTATTTTTTTCTGGAAGGACGCGATATTGAAGCCTCGTCCGATGATTTGATTGCTGTAGTTAAATCGCCTCTGCAAATAGAACCCAGAGTATTGCCAAAGCCTGAAACAGGCTATGAAAGTAGTCAGCCTTATACTTTCAGTGTCAGTTTGGAAGGCGAACCTATGGCGAATACCCCCGTATTGCTTGAGACAACCAATGGCTCGCGTCTCCAAGGCCGGACAGATTTGTCCGGACGGGTAAATTTTAAGTTACCCGATGATTTTAAAGACGGCAGTTCGGATGATAAAAATGCTCAATTTATTTTAAGTACAGTTAAAAACGACAATAAACTGACTTACCAGACTGAGTTGATACTGAGCTACCAGAGGCATAAATCGTCCTGGCTGGATTTGACCAAAGGCTTGGCCTGGCGCGCGCAATCGCTGATGCAACTCATGTCTTAACGGTGTGACCTGACCAACCATAGTAAGCAATGTAGAGATAACACAGGCATGCCAAAGCAAAGGCGCGCTGTATGCCAAAGGTGTCTGCCAGCAGGCCCTGAAGAACAGGAACTATGGCACCTCCCACAATAGCCGCGCATAAAATTCCGGAACCCTGCTCGGTCAAAGCCCCCAAATTCTTAATTCCCAACGAAAAAATGGTGGGAAACATAATCGAGTTGCAAAGGCCGACTGATAAAATGGCAATCATGGCCACTTTACCGCTACCAAAAATAACTACCGTAACCAATAACGCCGCGGCCACTGCATGAAATGCCAATACTTTGTTGGGTTTGACTTTTTCCATGATGGCCGCGCCTAAAAAGCGTCCAATCATGGCACCGCCCCAGTAAATGGAAAGGTAGCCAGCTGCTTCATGATTAGGCAGGCCGGTAATTGCAGGTTCGGATAAAAAGTTGACCATAAAACTACCGATTGACACTTCAGCGCCTACATACAGAAAAATCGCGATGGCGCCTAAAATAAGATGTCTTTCCTGCCAAACGCCGCTTTCATTTTTTACGGCAACCAAAGCCGTATCAATAGGTGATGAGGCTTGATCCAGGCTTAGGTCCGGCCATTTAAACAGTTGGCAGACCAAGGCTGTACTGAATAATATCAGCGATATCAATAAATACGGATTTTGAACAGCGGCTGCTTCGATAGCTTGCTGAGAGGCTATTGCGGAAGGGTTAACGGCAGAATTAGTGATAAGTGTATTGCTCAGAATAAAAGTCGCTCCAAAATAAGGTGCTACAGTGGTTCCCAGAGAATTAAATGCCTGGGTCAGCGTTAGTCGGCTGGACGAGGTTTCAGGACTCCCTAATTGGGTGACGTAAGGATTTGCGGCGACTTGCAAAAGGGTGATTCCGGATGCCAATACAAAAAACGCTGACAGGAACAACCAATACATCCTCAGTGCCGCAGCCGGATAAAACAGCAGGCAACCAAAGCCTGCGATTGCCAAGCCGCTGACGATGGCGCCTTTATAGCCGATTCTTTTGACCAGATAACCGCTAGGCATCGAAACGAGTAAATAGGCGGTAAAAAAGCAAAACTGAACCATCATGACCTGGGTATAACTGAGCGTAAACAACGATTTCAAATGTGGAATCAGGATGTCATTCAAACAGGTGATAAAACCCCAAATGAAAAACAAGGAAGTCAACAATGTCAGGGTTGCCCGGTTTTGATGATTATGGAACGAAGTTTTGTTAGGGCCGTTAAAAAGCGACATGAGTGTTCCTAAAGGGAAGATTCTGCAGAGTTAATTAAGGTAAACGATCTCGATTCATTGCCTATCATGACATTGAACTCCCCGGGTTCGATGATGCGTTTCAGATTAACTCCGATAAAGGACAAATCATCCGACATCAAGGTTAAGGTTACTGTTTTTTGTTGTCCCGGAGCCAATTCGATTTTTTTAAAGGCTTTAAGCTGTTTGACGGGCCGGGAGACCGATGCGGCGACATCGTTTAAATATAACAAAACCGTTTCTTTGCCGGCCCGGTTCCCGGTATTTTTGACAGTGACGCTGATATTCAGACTTTCCCCCATTTTAAGCTGCTGTTTATCCAGCGTCAGGCCGGCGGTTTCAAACTGGGTATAGCTTAATCCATGGCCGAAGGGGTAGAGAGGGTTATAGACATTCCATTCGAATGCCTCTATGGGTTTGTGATCGTAGAGCACGATATCATTGGTGTTTCTGGGGTAAGTAATAGGCAGTTTGCCGTTCGGGTTATAGTCGCCGAACAGAATGTCGGCAATGGCCTCTCCACCTTCCATGCCCGGCAAGAAACCCAGAATAACCCCCGCAGCTTTTTCGGCCAGTGCCGTAATGACTCGGGGACGACCGCCCAAAGTCAGCAAGATAACCGGTTTGCCGGTTTTCAGCAGAGCTTCTGCCAACTTTTGTTGCCGAGGCTCAAGCAGCAATGAATCGATATTGCCCGGTGTTTCGGTATAGGGCTTTTCGCCAAGACACAGTAAGATGAATTCATGGTTGGCCGCCTCACTTACCGCCCTGTCGATATCAATCTCATCATCAAACGATTGCCCGCCTATATAGGTGACCGTTCCTGAAGATTTATTACGAATCGCCTCTAATACGGTTGATTTTTCTTGAGGGTACAATTCCTCTGCATCGCCTTGCCATGTGATAGTCCAGCCTCCGTTAAGGACGCTCAATAAATTGGCGGTAGGCCCTGTGACCAGAATGCGAGCGTCTTTTTTCAGGGGCAATACGTGGTCACTGTTTTTTGCCAAAACGATGGATTCATGAGCTGCCTGTCGATTTATCTCAAGCGCCTGGGGTGTCGCAAAATGATCCTTTGGATCGGGCATAGGGCGGTCAAAGTCGAATAAGCCACTTTGATATTTGACCGTCAGAATACGAGAGACCGCCTCATCGATACGAGATAAAGGCACTTCGCCGGACCGAGCCAAATCCAGCAGTAAATCATAAAAAGAAAAGTCAAAGGGCACCATGCTCATATCTATACCGGCCATTACCGCCATTTTTACGGCTTCTTTCGGAGAGGCTGCCAACTTGTCACGCGTATAAAGACGATTGATATCTGCCCAATCTGAAACGGTGAACCCTTTAAAACCCAGTTCATCTCGGAGAATTGTAGTTAAATAATGGTGGTTGGCATGTCCTGGAATACCATCGACTTCAGCCGAGTTAATCATGATGGTTGGCGCGCCTTGCTTGATACCAGCCTCAAAAGCCGGTAAAAAATATTCACGCAGCATTCTTTCGCCTATCCAGGCGGGCGAGCGGTCTTTGCCGTTAATAGGAAAACTGTATCCGACAAAATGCTTTAAACAGGTGGGCGCCTTGTCTGGCGCCGAAAAGTCATTTCCCTGATGACCTTGGATATAGGCCGAACCCATGACGCTAGATAAATGGACGTCTTCACCATAGGTTTCCCATAAACGCGGCCAAAGAGGCTGTCTGCCAATATCCATTACCGGAGAGAAATTCCAGTGTAAACCCGACGCACGGACTTCCCGGGCGGTTATCTCCCCCTCTTGATAAGCTAATTCGGCATTGAATGTAGCCGCCATATTGATGGCTTGCGGGAATAGAGTCGAATTTTGGGTATAGGAGGCCCCATGGATGGCATCTATACCGTACATGACCGGGATTTTTAGCCGGGTTTTAAGTGAAACATCGCGAAGGGTCATCATCATTTTTCGCCAGGTTTCAATCGATTGTGCTTTGTTGTCGGGCGTAAACGGAGTATTGAGAATGGATCCCACATGATGATTCAAGACCGCCTCTTCAAGCTTTTGTGGGTCGATCGGAAAGCTTGGGTTTTGCTCGGGTGGTATTCCGATTACGGTAAAGTCAACCTGCGTCATTTGCCCAACTTTTTCTTCCAGGGTCATTTTTGATAATAAATCAAGAACCTGATCTTCGATACGGGTGTTTATTGTTTGAGCGCTCACGGGTGACTCCGAAATAAATAAAAAAAGTGTAAGGCAACCTGCTATTGTTTTCACATAAAGTCCTTAGGCTGATAGTCGCCTTGATAAAGGATCACAGACAGCAACGGCTCTTTTCTAGAATATAGGGACATAGGTGTTTCTTATGCTTTTGGTAAAAATAAAGAGTTAATTCAATAGTTAAAGTAATAAAGAGGTTCTCAATGGATGCCATACAATTAGTTAAACAGGTCAGGTCTCTGTTTTCGCTTCCGGAAATCGCATTACGCGTTAACGAATTGCTGACGGTTCCGGAGCCTTCCATTCTCGAGCTCGAGGGTGTCATTATCAACGATCCCGCATTGACCGCCAATATTCTTAAAGTAGTCAACAGTGCCTACTTCGGTATGCCGGGAAAAATAGATACCGTTTCACGGGCTATCACTCTGGTCGGCTTTAATGAATTACGAAATATTGTCATGGCAACCTCTGTAACAACCCGCTTTAAAGGGATTCCTGCTGAATTGGTCGATATGGATGTGTTCTGGTACCACAGTGTCACTTGTGGGGTATTGTCCAGAAACCTGGCCAAACGACTGAAACATCCGGATCAGGAGCGTTTTTTTATTGCCGGCTTATTAAGCAGTATAGGTAAACTGGTGTTTTTTTCGACTTATCCCCGAGAATCAGCTGAAATTCTTGAGCTTAAAGAGCAGGGCGATGAAGTGATGACTGCGGCAGAAATAGAGCACTTTGGCTTTAACTATGCTGATCTGGGCGCGGAATTACTTAAACAATGGAAATTACCACCCAACATTTGGGAGTTGATCGAGTTTCAATTGGATCCTCTTAAAGCCAATACCCCACGAGAAGATGCCTGCATTATTAATGTGGCTAGAAAAATTGTGAATAGCATAGAGCCTTGCGCCAAATTCGATTTTAATTTCGATATTCTCGAACCGACCTTGAATTCAGACGTGCTGAGCTACCTGAAATTAACACCCAATGTCATCCAAGGTGCGATAGATGACGCATTATTTCAAGCGTATGAAGTCATGTGTATTATCAGACCCCAAGCGGCAACCATTTATTGATCAGAAATAACAACGGCTTGCCTTGCCGGGAAACAAAAGAAAAAAGAGTATTGATCAATTGACTGTCCGGTCAATAGCCATGCTGTCTGCTCTCTTTACTCAAAGTCTGCAGCGTGTTTTAAGTTGAATGGCGATTATTATTGTTCAGAATGAGTCATTACCCCCTTGTAAATCAATCCATTTTTGTATTCATCCTAATCCTTTGACAATCAAAAGCGAAAAGTGTGAGGCTATTCTCACGCTTTTTGTCTGATCCCAATGCAGCACTATAAAAAGCGTATAGACTAAGTTTGTGCGTTAGAGTTTGTGCCTACATATTTTCTTATTTTTTCTGTTAAATTTCAGATTGACCTTGTTCCCGAATAGCTAACTATTCCAACGCCGCTGATCGCTGCGAATTCGCATTAACGATTCAGCCATGCATGGCACGATGACGAAGTACACCGGGACCTGAGGTTTTGGGCAAATAATGCCTGGCATCATGTGTCAGGTATGGTTTGAGAAGTGGGCATAATCCCTTCAGCGGGCAGCGAAAGCACTGTTGCCGGTTTGCATCTGTCATAAGGATCGGATCAATCATGTATAAATCAATCGATCAAGCGTCTCACGAAACCCCATCATCGGCCACCAGTGCTTATGCGGTGGAATCTCCAGAGCCACACTCAAAGCTTGATACCGGATTGACTTGTCTGGTCATGATGGCACGGCTGCACGGCGTCGGAGCCGACCCGGATCAATTGGCACATGAATTTTCAGAAAAGGGCAGGCTATTTGGTGTCGCCGAGTTATTACTGGCAGCCAAGCATCTGCATTTGAAAGCCAAGCTGATCAAAACGGGATTGAACCGGCTCGAAAAAACGCCTTTACCGGCCATTGCGGTAGGCGGGGCGGGCAATTTTTTTATTTTAGCGCGCTGCGAAGGCAATCAGGTGCTAATCCAGTCACCTGAAGAAGGTCGCCCTAAAACGCTGAACTTAGCCGAGTTTCAGTCATGTTGGTCAGGAGAGCTAATCTTGTTGACCTCACGCGCGTCTTTGGGCGGCGATTTCAGGAAATTTGACTTTACTTGGTTTATTCCCGCTGTCGTCAAATATCGAAAACTGCTGGCCGAAGTCCTGCTGGTCAGTCTAGTGCTGCAATGTTTTGCGCTGATTACGCCGCTGTTTTTTCAGGTGGTAATGGATAAGGTATTGGTGCATAAAGGCTTTGCTACCTTGGATGTCATCGCCATCGGATTGGCTGTTGTGATTTTATTTGAGGTATCGCTTGCTGCCTTGCGCAGCTATGTGTTTTCTCATACCACCAGTCGCATGGATGTGGAACTGGGAGCAAGGCTATTCAGGCATCTGCTGAATTTGCCGATCGCTTATTTTCAAGCCAGACGGGTGGGTGATTCTGTCGCCAGGACACGCGAGCTGGAAAATATTCGTTCTTTTCTAACCGGTAATTCCATTACATTAATATTGGATTTAGGGTTTTCAGTGGTATTCATCAGTGTAATGTTGCTTTACAGCGGCTGGTTGACCTTGATTGTAATAGCCTCGTTGCCTTGCTACATAATTTTGTCAGTCCTTTTTACGCCGCTTTTACGCGCCAGATTACACGAAAAATTCAACCGAAACGCTGAAAACCAGGCATTTTTGGTTGAAACCATCAGCGGTATCGACACGTTAAAAAGTATGGCGGTGGAACCGCAGTGGCTGCGTCAATGGGATAATCAACTCGCCGCTTATGTATCCTCAAGTTTTCGAGCGGCCACAGTGGGGACTTTTGCAAACAGTGGGGTTACTTTAATTAGCAAGCTGGTTACGGTTGCTACGATGTATTTGGGTGCCAGGCTTGTGATTGAGGGCCAATTGACTGTAGGGCAGTTGATTGCATTCAACATGTTGGCAGGTCAAGTGGCGCAGCCGGTGATCCGGTTGGCGTCATTGTGGACTGATTTTCAGCAGATTGGGATTTCGATGGAGCGCTTAGGCGATATTCTTAATACACGAACCGAGGTTGCAGGCAATAAAAGCGCGTTACCGCCGGTGAATGGCCGACTGACTTTGGATGATGTTGTTTTCCGGTACACCCCAGGCGGACCGGAAGTGCTTAAAAATATCCGCTTAGATATATCCCCCGGTGAAGTCATTGGCGTGGTCGGACATTCCGGGTCAGGCAAGAGTACGCTGGCGAAACTGATGCAGCGGCTTTATGTGCCTGAACGAGGCCGAGTGCTTGTCGATGGTATGGATTTGGCATTGGCGGATGCGTCGTCGTTACGCAGACAAATCGGGGTAGTGTTACAGGAGAATGTCCTGTTCAATCGAAGCATCCGTGACAATATTGCCCTTTCCGATCCCGGTGCGCCGATTGAAAAGATAATTCATATGGCCAAACTCTCCGGCGCGCATGGTTTTATTTTGGATTTGCCGGAAGGTTATGACACCCCCGTCGGTGAGCATGGCTCGACACTTTCGGGAGGCCAACGCCAACGCATTGCTATAGCCCGCGCCTTGATAGGTAACCCTAGAATTCTGATTTTTGACGAAGCCACCAGTGCGCTGGATTACGAGAGCGAGCAGATCATTCAGCTCAATATGAAAGCGATCAGTAAAGGACGCACTGTCATTATTATTGCGCACAGGCTAAGTGCAGTAAGAGATGCGAATCGCATCATCGTGATGGATCGCGGACAAATCGTTGAAGAAGGCACTCATAGCGAATTATTGTCCTGTGAAGCGGGGTATTATTCACGATTGTTCAGTTTGCAACAGGGATGACGGCATGAGCAGTCGTTTACCTTTCTACGCATTTTGCGATTTAATCAAACGTTATGGCGCCGTATTTCAGTATGCCTGGGAACAGCGTGCTGATCATGAGCTTCAAACACGGTTGCGGCATGAGACTCAGTTTCTTCCGGCGGCATTGGCATTGCAGGAAACCCCGGTTTCTCCTGCTCCCAGGCTTGTAGCATGGGTGTTGATTGCATTTGCAGGGCTCACATTTTTGTGGTCTGTCTTCGGCAGGATTGATGTGGTTGCCAGCGCGCAGGGCAAAATTGTTCCCAATGATCGTATCAAGACGATTCAGTCGCTGGAAACGGCCATAGTTAAAGCTATTTATGTGAGCGATGGTCAGTTTGTAATGGCGGGCGAGGTGTTGATAGAACTGGACCCAACCATCGCATTGGCTGATCAACAACGTCTTCAAAGTGATCTGACCAGTGCCCGGCTTCAAGTTGCTCGCGGCTTGGCTATGCTGTCTGCACTCGACAAAGGAACAACCCCCGGCTTAAATCGTCATGCTGATATCGATGTCAATGATGAGGTTAAGTTTCAGGAGGCTGAACGATTGCTTGCGGCACAATTTGGCGAATATATTGCCAAGAATGCTGTGATCAACTCGGAAATTGCTAGGCATGCAGCTGAATTGAATTCAACCCAAACACTTGTGCGCAAGCTGGAGCTGATTGTGCCTATTGCGCGGCAGAGGGCGGAGGATTATAAAAATTTGGTTGAACGAAATTTTGTATCCAGGCATGGCTTTTTGGAACAGGAGCAAAACCGGATTGAGCAGGAAGGCGACCTTGCCAATCTCAAAAGTCGGCTTAAGGAAATTGATGCCATGAAATCCGGGATGCTTGCACAACGGACGGAACTGGCTGCTGAAACACGACGCATAACACTGGACAGCATTACCGAAGGGCAGCAAAAAGCTGAAACTTTGGTGCAAGAGTTACTCAAAGCCACCCAGCGCAGTAAGCTCATGAAGCTGACCTCGCCGGTAGACGGCACCGTTCAGCAACTGTCAGTTCATACGGTTGGCGGCGTCGTGACACCGGCACAACCTTTGATGTCCGTGGTGCCAAATGATAATCCGCTTGAAGTGGAAGCGTTTATAGAAAATAAAGACATAGGATTTGTAACCGGTAATCAGGCCGCCGAAGTTAAAATTGAAACATTTCAATACACCAAATACGGGACCCTTCACGCTAAGATAACATCGGTATCGCATGATGCCATCAATGATGAAAAACGCGGCTTGATCTATTCGGCTAGAGTCAAAATGGACCGGTCGACGATGAATATAGAAGGAACCGAGGTGAATCTGAGTCCCGGAATGGCGGTTACAGTTGAGATCAAGACCGGCAAACGGCGGGTGATTGACTATTTCCTTAGCCCGCTTATGCAATACGGGCATGAGAGCCTGACTGAACGATGAGCCGGGCTATCAATTGCGTGAGTTTATAATTGGCTGAAAAATACCTGCAATTCTGACAACAAATCACGCTCCTGCTCTACCTGTCTTGGGTATTCAGAATGGCCACCATCGAGTACGAAAAGCTTTTTCTCCCCAGGCAACGCATTGTAAATGCTGAATTGCCCTGGCGGAGCAACCGCCGGGTCAGCCAGGGCCGCTGCTATATGCACGGGTACTTGGATGTGACGAGCAGACATAGCGGCATCATAATAATTCAATGTTGAGAGAATAGAGCCGTGTTGCTGTTGATAGTTTTGCACCGCCGCCGCGCTGCCCCAGGTCGGTAATTGCAGGCGCAGCGGATTATTTCCGAAACTGGGCACGTTGAAATGTGCGAGCTGAATGCGAGCATCCCACGGTAATGCCAATGCGCCTATTCCGCCGCCGAAGCTGATGCCGAGATAGCTAATATGCCCGGCAACGGATGGAAATAGCTCAAGCAATGCAGACACGCCAAGCCAAAGGTCTTCCACGCAACCACCTAAAATGTAGCGATCCCTATTGTCAATGTTATGTAAAACATGAACGCTGGGGTTGTTTGAAATCGTTTCGCACCCGCTTTTAGACAGGCCTCGAAAGCAAGGAAACAGAAAGGCCGCTTCAGAAACAGGCAGATTGAAATCCGGTTCATCCCGCCCCCCATAACCGTGTCCGACAATGATACCCCGCCTGACCTGACTATGTTTGGGGATCAAAGCCCAGCCGCCAATCTCGACAGCGTCTGTGGAACGGTATTTCAAGTCGTAGCACTCAAAATCAGCATGAAAGGTATTTTTATCTAGGAGGCGCGCGTTGGGTTTTGTCTGCAGGGCTTTTTGATAGCGCGACTGCCAAAATGCTGCAAAATCCTCCGGCGGTATTGGCGGTTCGATACGCAGCAATTGTTCCAGGGTGTAGCCGTATGTTGGGTCGAAATCGGACATGGGAAGAGGAGGTGAGTCGTATTAAACCAGTTATTTGAGCATAGGATTGCTTGCCTTTTTCTGCAAGGTTGATGCTTAATTAAGTCATAAAATTAAGGTATCAGCTCACCCTCTTTCTATTTAATTGGGTGTAGATGGTTGATTGAAAAGGCTTCTGCAAAAGGGATGAATTGGTTCGTCCTTTGAAATCAAGCGCCTACGACCCTAAATCAAAGCAGGCGAGAAGTTAAAATGACGGTAAAAAAATGAATGCTATGTTATGGATTTTAACGCTTGCCCTGTTTCCTCAATCTCAGATTTTGGCGCAACAGCAGGAATGCGAATTGATTATTGAGTTACCTGTGAATAGTCAAGAGGCCAGAGTACGGCTCGAAGGTAGAGACTATCGCCACTGTTTAGTCAGCGAGACAGCTTTACGTGAAGGGATTAAAAACCAATTAAACGTATGGGCAAACTTGGATTGGACAATACGCAGTGTCAACCTGGGTCGGGCAATCAATTATCCGTGGCTGGTCGATTATCTTATTGAAGCATCACTTGCTTCCACAGATTGGGATATTCAAAACGGGCGCAGTTTAAGCGGGAGTGATAACCTTTTTGTTTCGCGCATCTTATCGGCCCCGGTTTTTATACGGCGATTACAAGCACTTTTTGAAGGTTTACCCTATAAATTAATCGCAGTGAGTGTTGAAAAAGTCTTGATTGGCGACTCAACAGTTCATCACAGCGGCTTATCAAGAGGTGAAAAAGTGCCATTTGATGCACAAATAAGGCTTATTATTAAACATCAAAAAATCAAGATAAAGCCTTGATCGGTTATCTGGAGCTCTGAAGGTTAAGGACATTTTATTAAAGAGGACTCATGAGCAAATCATCATTGCCTGTCGATAGCAGTAAAATAGTTTTGAAAAAGCCGTCCGCTCGACAAGCCTATTATGCTGAATTATTCCGGACTATAAAAAAACCGTTTAATCCCCGGCAACTACCGTGGATAGTCGAGTTGAAGCCCGGGCTTGATAGGCGTAACAATGAACGTTTGATACTTAAAATTGCACTAGGATTCATTGCGTTGATCAGTACGGGGGTATGGTTGACAGATGAGCCTTTTGACCCTGTCATGTTTGCATTCGGCGTTTCGTCAGTTCCTTTGACCCTTTTGACGGGCGTGCTTTGGGTGCGTTGGATTTATAGGGGGGTGCCTGCCTGGTTTCGACTTCGCTTGTCTGTTGATAAGGTCAGGATGGAATCACCCAAGGGGCAGTGGGAGGAACCGATTGCCCATTACCTTGGCCTCGCAATAAGGCATAGAGTGACTTATAAGCCGCCGCCCAGAACGCGCAAGTTGTATTACACGGATCTGGAGAAAAAGCTTCGTCAGCATGAGCTCATCACGCTGTACTGGATAGAACTGGTTCACGCCGATTCTTCGCGCACTATCGTGTTATGGGCATCAGACAAAGCCAGGGTGGAGGATGTCGCAAGAAAACAATTGGAACAATTTGCAAAGACGTTGAGTTTGCCGGTCATTCAGTCGGTCTGAACGAGCGCTTGATCATGCATAACGGCATTTAGTCGCAATCACGAGTCCCAAACACAAAGAATCAATTGCCTTTGGGTAAAAGTCAGTTGGTGCAAGGCAATCAATCGGTTTATGATTGGTTGCGGGTTAGGAAGACCATACTATTAAAACGGTTCAGATGTGTGTTTATCCCTACTTTTCTTAAAAATACAGACCGTTTAAATATGACAGATTCTATAGAAGAGAATAGCAACGGAAAATTGGCTCAACTCGACGCCTATTACCGACAGGTTAACGAAATTATCCTGCAGCGACAGGACTGGGTCAGCGGATTGCTGCCGGCGAGTACGGCCGTCAATATCCACGGTAATTATACCGATGCTTGGGTCAGGGATAATGTTTACAGTATTTTATCTGCTTGGGGTTTGGCGCTGGCTTATCGGCGACAAGGCGAAGCAGAGGGTAAAACCTATTTGCTGGAGCAAAGCGTTGTCAAACTGATGCGCGGTTTGCTGACGGCAATGATGCGGCAGGCGGTTAAAGTCGAGCGCTTCAAGCATACGCAAGATCCGCTGGATGCCTTGCATGCCAAATACGACACCAAAACCGGGAATGTTGTGGTGGGCGACAGCGAATGGGGGCATCTGCAATTGGATGCGACCTCTCTCTTTTTGTTGATGCTTGCGCAAATGACCGCTTCCGGGTTACGCATCATTTTTACGATAGACGAAGTCAATTTTGTCCAAAATCTGGTTCACTATATCAGTCGCACTTACAGGACCCCCGATTACGGCATATGGGAGCGAGGCAATAAGATCAATCATGGTATTGCCGAGCTGAACGCCAGTTCCATCGGCATGGCTAAAGCGGCTTTGGAAGCTATGTCCGGCTTTAATCTGTTCGGTAAAAATGGCGGACAAACCGCTGTGATCCATGTCATCAGCGATGATATCGCCCGAACCCGTATCGCGCTAGAATCGTTGTTGCCCAGAGAATCCTTGTCAAAAGAAGTTGATTCCGCGGTTCTTAGTGTTATTGGTTATCCCGCGTTCGCTGTTGACCAGGATTCGCTACGTAACCGGACCGAACAACTTATTATCGATAAATTACAAGGCCGTTACGGCTGCAAACGTTTTTTACTCGATGGGCATCAAACAGAGATAGAGGATAGTCACCGGCTGCACTATGATCCGCATGAACTCAAGCAATTTATGGACATTGAATGCGAATGGCCGCTGTTTTTTACTTATTTGCTGTTGAACCGGCTTTTCGCAAACCACCAGGAAGGCGCAAAAGACTACCGAGAAAAAATTGACATTCTTATGGTTGAACAGAACGGACAAAAGCTGCTTCCCGAGCTCTATATCGTGCCACATGATTTAATTGAAGCGGAAAAAGCATCGCCACACAGCCAGCCTCGAAAGCCCAATGAAAATATTCCACTGGTGTGGGCGCAAAGTCTTTATGTGCTGGGTAGTTTGATTCAGGACGGGTTGCTTGATATCAATGATATCGATCCGCTTGGGCGTCATAAGACAGTGAAGCACGGTCGGGAAGTGACCATGCAGTTTGCCTTGCTGTCTGAGGATGAAACCGTTCAGAAAGATTTGCTGAGCGCGGGCATTCCAACACAGACCTTGGCTGAAATTGCTCCAATACAGATGCGTGAGGCGAGTGAACTGGCCAGAGCGTATACCCATATCGGCAGAAATGACCGGATTGGATTGACCGGCCGTCCCTACCGTCAGTTAAGAACCCTGGCAACTTCGCAGATTTATGTGCTGGCTAATCAGCGCCTGGTTTTTTTACCGCAGTTTTTGAGCCAGAAAGGTTTCTATCTGGCCATGGATAATCGCTTGCTGATTCAGCGTTTACGTCTGGAAATTTCTTATGTTTACCGGCATTGGGACAGGCAAGGCAATCCGCTGATGGTCATGACGATCAAACGCAATATGTTGAATAATCAAGGCAGAAATGTACTGATTGATTTTATCAAGGAATTGCAAGGTGGTTTGATCAAGACTATTCCGGTGCGCTTGGGTTCCTTATCAGATATGGCGGCGGCGACCAGCCATGAAAAAATCGATTACCTGCATGATTTTCAGTTTTCAGATCCGTTATCGGATGCCTCCGAGCGGCCGTTCTCTCATTTATTGTCCAGTGACGATTCAACGCCGGTGCTTTTGACCGCTCAAGCTGCGATGGATTTTGAAATCAATGATGATGCCGGCTTAATCGATTATCTGAAATCCGGTCAGCCGCTTTACGGGCAGTTGGAAGCCTTGTCACAGTTAACTTTGCGTCATGGGCTTGATTACAAGTTAAACCTGACGGCGCCCGATTCAGAAGATTGCTCGGTCAAAGATTTACTGGAAGAGATTTATGCCAGGGCGGGTGACCTGCATGTCTGGGATATTGTCAGGCGTTGTGCCGGTTTGCTGGGCAAATACGATATTAATCTTGAACAGGCGGCCACTGAAATATTAGTCAGGCAGCATCAGTTGACGGTAGGACGAGCTTACAGCGGCAAAGCCACTTTGAAACGTCCGGCAGATTCTTCTGAAATCCTGCAAACGATCAGAACCTATAACAGCACCGGAAACATCAGTGAACAGATTTTGATCCAGGAACTGATTATTTATTTGGGTATGTTGATCAAATCCGATCCCGAGTTGTTTGCCGATATGCATACGATCAGGGTCGGTCATATTTTGCAATTAATTCTGGCAACACGAAAACGGCTTTCCGATGGCACGCTGGATCAGGCGTTTAATGAAATATTAGCCATGCCGCCTCATCAGTTGGCAGCCAAAGTAGAGGATACACTCAGAAATTACAATCAGGTTCAAGATCAATTGGGCCGGGTCGAGTTGTTGCATATCGACGGTGAACCGCGCGAATTGGCCACCGCACGTTTTTCACCGGCGATGGATGCTCGCCGGGATGATGCGGAAGATTGGTATGAATGGCGGGAGCGCCAAGGTAGTGTTAGCCGTGAAAGTGAGTCTTTCTTTGCCTGCGTATGGGACATTCTGCATCACTGTAAAGGCTTGATGATAGGTGAAAAATTTAATAGTAACCGTCGTCTGGACAGTGAGACGACGCTGGCACACATGACCTCGGGTGAACAAAGCTTTAAACTTTTTGTCAGTCATCTGCTCAATAAAATACAGTCTCCGGTTTATCGGCAACTGACCGTCGAGGCGCTTCTGGCAATGGCTTCGATCATGCAGGTAAATCCGGCTTTGCAGATTGACGATACCTTGGTTATCGATGTCATCATTGGTCATGCTGTTCGCATAACCTGGCTGCAAAGCCATCCTGAAGCGCAGGAGTGTTATGAAGAGCAGGTGTCCTTTGCCTGGCAAGCCTTTTATCAGTTACCACCGCATAAAGTCGCAAATGCAATGCTCGATGCTCTTATCCATTTACTTGATAATAATCAACACTCAGAACAAGAAGGTACTCTATGATTCTTGCAGGCGATATAGGTGGGACCAAAACAGTATTGACATTGTTTAAAAAAGAAACCGACGGTTCATTGGTCTGCGAGCGGGAAGAAACCTATGCAAGTGCCGATTTTCTGGAATTTGATGAGCTGCTTGCTGCGTTTCTGCCGGACGGGGTTGTCCTTTCAGCTGTTTGTTTTGGCGTTGCCGGACCTGTGCTGGATCAACGTTGTCATCCAACCAATTTACCCTGGATTTTGGATGCAGAGGACTTGAAAGTAAAACTCAAGGTGGCCAAAGTCAGAATTTTGAACGACCTGGAAGCGATGGCATTGGGTATGTTGCATTTGCCTGAAAAAGATTTGCTGGAGCTTAATCCCAATGCTCAGCGTCATGCGGGCAATATCGCCGTTATCGCGGCTGGGACAGGGTTGGGTGAGGCTATATTGTATTGGGATGGCGTAAAATACCATCCGTTGGCAACGGAAGGCGGGCACTGCGATTTCGCTGCCCAAAATACGCAACAGGATTTGCTGCTGAGTTACATGCGCAGAAAATATAACGATCATGTCAGTTGCGAACGGCTTATTTCCGGCATCGGATTCAGTCATTTATACGACTTTCTTCGCGAACAGCAATTTGCTCCGGAGTGCCCTGCTGTTCCTCCGGTCAATGCCCTCTTTAACGAAGGCGTGGATCGAAACGCCATCATTTCGCGCCTGGGTGTTAATGGTGAGGATGCGCTTTGTGCCGAGGCGGTCCGGTTGTTTGCCGAATTGTATGGGGCGGAAGCCGGAAATCTGGTGTTAAAATCCTTTGCGATAGGCGGGGTCTATATCGGTGGCGGTATCGGTCCGAAAATCCGTCCTTTGTTGCAGAACGGCGTGTTTATGGATGCGTTTAAAGCGAAAGGCCGTTTCACGGCTTTGCTGGACAAAGTACCGGTCAAGTTATCACTCAATCCGAAAACACCGTTATTGGGTGCTTTACATTATTTTGACGATTGATGTGTTATTCAGTGCGTACTGAATTGATGTCCTGTTTTCTGATAAATGCTTCAGTCGTTCAGGCTTCAGGTAAAATGTTCGCATATCACATCTTTAACACTAAATAATGGGTAAAGGGATAGCCTCATGCTGAGACTATGCAACATAAAAGACGGCATTCTTAACGCACAATATCTGCCAAAGGAAATCCGCAAGCAATTGCTTGATGAAGCGCACTGGATCGATGCGCATGATCCCAATGAGCTTGAGCGAACTCAGTTACAGACCTTTCTGCATACGCAATTGCCCGATTCTGATGAAGTCGATGAAATTGAGGCCTCCGCCCGGTATTTTATCGATGATAACGGCATTCATATCCATTCCCTGTTTTTAGCACAAAGTGAAGGCCGTTTGGATACTGTTTCCGTAGCCTTTATTTTACAACCTGAGCGCCTGATATCGCTTAGGGAAGGACTGGATTTGGCCGATTTCAGACTGCTGCGGATGCGGGCCCGCAGACAGCAGGTTGAGGTCGATTCACCCAAGAATCTGTTAATAGAAATCTTTGGGCAAAAAATTGAGAATCTGGCCGATGCGATCGAAGATGTGTTTTGCCTGTTGGAACAGGTCAGTTATCAGATTCTTGAAGAAGATGACGCAAACCACGAACATGGAATTGATCAATTAGCCAAACTCGAAGACAGTAACGGTAAAATCCGACTTTGTTTGATGGATACGCAACGGTCAGTCGCATTTTTACAGCGGCATATGCGTTTGGATAAGGACGTACAATTGCCTATTCACGATATGATGCGCGATATGGATACCTTGTTGTCGCATACCACATTTATGTTTGAAAAAATCAACTTTTTGATGGATGCGGCCTTAGGTTTTATTAATATTGAGCAGAATCAGATCATTAAAACGTTCTCCATCGCCGCTGTGGTTTTTATGCCGCCGACGCTGATTGCGAGTATTTACGGGATGAACTTTGAAATGATGCCCGAGCTGAAGTGGTTGTGGGGTTATCCTGGCGCAATTGTGCTGATGGTGTTGTCCGGAATTGCACCCTATTGGATTTTTAAACGTAAAGGCTGGTTTTAGTGTTGGCTACAGAACAGTAGGATATCTTGATGTTACAGTTAATGCGGTTGAGTGTTGTTTTCGGATTATTTTTAAGTGTTTTTCAGGTTTGCGCCGAAGACAACTTTCAAGTCGAACTGATTGTGTTTTCTCAAGACATGCCCAGTACCGAATTGTTTGATCAGACTCAAACCAGGATTCAATGGCCTGATGCCGTACTGGATGTTGATGTTTTGGCTAGCGTTGCCGATAATGCAAAAATGCTTAAGCCGGTTTACGATAAATTGGCTGTGCAGCTTTCCTATAATGTCTTGATGCATGCTGCCTGGCAACAACCCGTCACTCCCAATGGAACCGGAGAAGCGGTGCGTATCCGGGATGTGAGTGGTGAGGTTAACGGCTTTGTGCGTATTCAACGAGGCGAATATCTTGAGCTGATTCTTGATCTTGAATATCAGCCGTTACCTAACCAGTTCTATCGGCTGAATGAAGTGCGCCGGATTAAGTTCAACGAGCAACATTACTTCGATCATCCCAAATTTGGGGTGGTGGCCATCGTCAAACCCCTTTAGGTTAATGAATTGAGCGTATTTTTCTAATCAACGGGCAGATCAGACTGATTTGTTTGAATATCATTATTTCAGGGTATAATTAATTCCAAAGTTTAAGCCCGCGTTTAAAAAAACCGGGCTTTTTTACTTGTTTTGTATAAACACCGGATGGCGATGGAAGGGTTGTTCAGTGTTTGATGTGTAACTTTATTTGCAGTGTTGTATGACCCAAAAACTTTATATTCAGACTAACGGCTGCCAGATGAACGAGTACGATTCCGACAAGATGCGGGATGTGCTAAAAGCCTCCCATGGACTGGAGTTGACCGATAAACCGCATGAGGCTGATGTTTTATTATTGAATACCTGTTCGGTACGCGAAAAAGCGCAGGAAAAAGTCTTTTCGGCGCTGGGTGTCTGGCGGCCCTTCAAGGAGCTGCGCCCTGATGTCATCATTGGTGTCGGTGGTTGTGTGGCCAGTCAGGAAGGTGCGGCGATTCAGCAGCGAGCACCTTTTGTCGACATCGTTTTCGGTCCGCAAACCTTGCACCGTTTGCCGCAATTGCTGGACGAAGCGCGCAGTAAAAAACGCCGGGTTATCGATATCAGTTTTCCCGAAATTGAGAAATTTGATGCTTTACCCGAACCCAGAGCGGAGGGCCCGAAAGCGTTTGTATCGGTCATGGAAGGGTGCAGCAAATATTGTACGTTCTGTGTGGTGCCTTATACCCGCGGAGAGGAAATCAGCCGTCCGCTGAATGATGTGATTGCCGAAATTTCGGCGTTGGCTGACCAAGGCGTTAGGGAAGTCTGTTTGTTAGGTCAGAATGTCAATGCTTATCGCGGCCTGATGGCGGACGGCGATATCGCCGATTTTGCCTTGTTGCTGCATCATGTGGCGGCTATAGACGGCATTGAACGGATTCGCTTTACAACCTCTAATCCTGTTGAGTTTACCGATAGCTTGATCGATGCCTTTGCAGAAATCCCAAAACTGGTCAATCATTTACATTTACCGGTGCAAAGCGGCAGTGACGCCATTCTCAAGGCAATGAAGCGTGGCCATGTTCGCGCTGATTACATCGAAACTATCCGTAAATTGCGTAAAGTGCGTCCCAATTTGACCTTGTCCTCTGATTTTATTATCGGGTTTCCGGGTGAGACAGATGAGCAGTTCGAAGATACTCTGCGCCTGATAAGGGAAGTCGGTTTTGATCTGTCCTACAGTTTTATTTACAGCCAAAGACCGGGTACGCCGGCCGCCGATTTACCCGATGATGTGCCTGCTGAAGTCAAAAAGCTGAGATTGAAACGATTGCAAGATTTGATTAACGATATGGCTGCCCATATTTCAACAAGCATGATTGGAACTACTCAAACCATTTTGGTTGAGGGCCAATCAAAAAAGAACTTATTACAAATGCAAGGCAGAACCGAAAATAACCGTGTTGTTAATTTTATCGGGCATCCGCGTTTGACAGGGCAATTTGTCGATGTATTCATTACTGAAGCATTGCCCAATTCACTTAGAGGCCGACTGGTTGAATCTTCAGTCGAAAAGATAAAAAATCAAGCTGAAACATTAGATGTATTCTGAGGAAATCACCCTGTTGCCGTCGGATAACGGCAGACTCTCCAATCTTTGCGGTCAATTCGATAGTCATTTGAGGCAAATCGAAACGCGGCTCAAAGTCGAAATAGCCAATCGTGGCAATCACTTCAAAGTAACGGGCGGTGACGAATCAGTCAAAGCCGCCTGTGCAGTGATGCATAAATTGTTTGAATCAACCGGCCAGGAGACGCTGACGCCGGAACAGGTTCATCTGGCGATGCAGGAATCCAGTATTGATGATGCCGTAAATGCGGAGCATGGCGACACCGAGGTCAATAATCATGTGATGATTAAAACCAAGCGAGGAGTCGTTAAAGGACGTGGCACCAATCAGCAAAACTACCTTAAAAAAATAATGTCTCACGACATCAATTTCGGTGTTGGGCCTGCGGGAACCGGTAAAACCTATTTGGCGGTCGCCTGTGCAGTCGATGCCTTACAAGCTGAAAAAGTCAGGCGTATTATTTTGGTGCGTCCGGCAGTAGAAGCGGGTGAAAAGCTGGGTTTTTTACCCGGCGATATGGCTCAAAAAGTCGATCCTTACTTGCGGCCTCTGTATGATGCGCTATACGAAATGCTGGGCTATGAACGTGTCGAAAAATTGATTGAACGAGACGTTATCGAAGTGGCCCCGTTGGCTTTTATGCGGGGCAGAACACTTAACGATTCATTTATCATCCTTGATGAAGCGCAAAATACCACGGTCGAGCAGATCAAAATGTTCCTGACCCGAGTCGGCTTCGGTTCTACAGCCGTTGTTACCGGTGATGTCACGCAAATCGATCTGCCTTCTGAAAAAATGTCCGGCTTACGACATGTGCTCCAGGTGCTCAAAGATGTGGAGGGCATCAGCTTTACTTTTTTTGCGGCCAAGGACGTGGTCAGGCATCCTCTGGTTCAGCGAATAGTGCTCGCCTATGAGGCTTATGAAAAAAATAACAAGTCGTCTTAATGAATCATATTGAAATTCAGTGGATGGTTGATGCCTCCGGTTTGCCGGACGAAGAACTGATTCACCAGTGGGTTGATGAAGCATTGGACGGCTATGCCCACGATGCGGAACTGGTTGTGCGGGTCGTCGATATAGATGAGAGCACCGAGCTCAACGAGCAATACCGGGATAAAATCGGCCCCACCAATGTCTTAAGTTTTCCTTTTGAAGTGCCGGAGGGCGTTTCTATGGATGTCAACCTCTTAGGTGATTTGGTTGTTTGTGCTCCGGTTTTAGCAGAGGAGGCGGCCGAGCAAAACAAATTGCTAAACGACCATTGGGCTCATATTGTTGTACACGGTGTACTTCATTTGTTAGGCTTTGATCATATTGACGAGATTGAGGCTGAAGAAATGGAGTCCCATGAAATTGCTATTTTAGCCCGATTAAATATCCAAAACCCGTATAACGAGGTATGCGAACCATGAGCGAGGAATCTCCTCACAGTAGTAACGGCGGCACACAAAAAAGCTGGTTAAGTAAAATCGGACAAATGCTTAGCGGTGATCCCCAGGATCAAGAAGATTTGATGGATATTCTCAGGGAAGCGAAAGATAATCATCTGATCGACAGTGACGCGTTTGCGATGATCGAAGGTGTCATGGAAGTTTCTGAAATGCGCGTCAGGGATATCATGATTCCGCGAGTGCAAATGGTGGTTGTTCCTCATGATGCCGAGCTAAAATCCATACTGCCTTTAGTGCTGGAACATGGCCATTCTCGTTTTCCGGTTATAGAAGATGACCGCAGTAAAGTGGTTGGGGTCTTGTTGGCAAAGGATTTGTTATCTCATATTTTGTCAGACCTGAGCATCAGGATTGAAGAAATCATGCGTCCGGTCAGCGTGGTCCCGGAAAGCAAGCGATTGAACATTTTGCTCAAGGAATTCAGGACCAACCGTAATCATATGGCTATTGTGGTCGACGAATACGGTGCGGCTGCGGGTCTTGTTACGATAGAGGATGTTCTGGAGCAGATTGTGGGCGAAATTGAAGACGAACATGATCTGGAAGGTGATGAAGAAGATTATATTTTTAGGCGCAGCGATGCTGAATATACGGTAAAAGCGCTGACGCCGATTGAGGATTTTGACGAATATTTTTCCACTGATTTCGCGACAGATGAATACGATACGGTGGGTGGTTTTATTGTGACGCGCCTGGGTCATTTGCCCAAGAAAGGTGAGAAAGTCGTCGAAGACCGGTTTCGATTTGAAGTGCTAAAGGCTGACAGCAGGCGCATCCATCTATTAAAAGTAAAGCTTCTCGACAGTTCCGACGATTAAATTCAATAAACCTTCCAGATTTAAATTCTTAAAATCAGTTCGTCTATGAGAGGCTTGTGAAAAAAATAAAAGTAATTGGAATTATCTTTTTTACGCTTTGGCTCTCTGCTTGTTCTTATTTTGCCGGTGAATTTAAAACGCCTCATGTATCCCTAGCCGGTATCTCGCCAATTGCGTTAGGTTTGTTTGAGCAGCGTTTCAAACTCAAACTGCGTGTTCAAAATCCCAATGATGCCGCTTTATCCATAAAGGGCATTCAATACTTCCTGGACGTGGAAGGGCGAAAATTTGCCCATGGTGTTTCGGATCAGGAAATCAGTATTCCTGAATTTGGCGAACAAGTCATATCTTTGCCCGTCAGTTCTAACCTCAGTGTTTTGCTGCCCCTGCTCAAAAAAGCCAGGCATGAAAAATTGAATTACGAATTGACTGGCGATATTCAACTAGCCAATCAAATCATGAAACTGCCTTTCAGTTATAAAGGTAAATTTGATCTGAAGCTTTAGTTTTATAGCCATCGTAGATCGAAATTCGGCGCCGGGACCGGGGTGCCCCGTCAAAGGACGCCTTAAATCCATCCCTGTAGGCTCTATGCTAGCAAATCCTTTGCCAAACACCCCGTTGCCTCCTTAGACACAGCCGAAATTTGAAGTGCTAAAGCTATAAACTTTTCAGCTGATGGTGTGGTTTTGAGGCATCCTTGAATTTGAGCTCAGGAAACTCGGAGAAGACGATGGGCTTAGTCGCAGTCCCCCGCAAAAAAATGACTTAAGCAGTCTAATGCGAGGGCTCTCATATCAAGGCTTATCAATTCAGGCGGGATTTACTGTTTTTGTCCACCAGACTTTGAATGACGCCGTCAATAGAACCGGTTTGGGCGATTTCCTGATTAAACGTAGTCCTGTAATTGGTGATAAGACTAATGCCCTCAATCATGATGTCGTAAACTTTCCACTCACCTTTTTTGTTCAATATCATCCGGTAACTGATATTAACGGGTTGTTTGCCGGGTTGAACGACTTGGGCTCTGACGATGGTTCTGCCGTCGTCCTTCGAATCGTTATTAGGCATAAAAGAGATCTGCCATTCTTTATATTCCAGAAATGCCTGGGTATACGTTCTTACAAGCAGTGTCTTGAATTCATTCATAAATTGTTGTCTTTGTTCAGAAGACGCTTTACGAATATTATTTCCCAATACCAGTAAAGAGACTCTCGGCATATCGACAAATTGAGAGACGACTCCGTCAATAAAGTTTGCAGCTTGATTGAAATCATTCTGATAAACGGGGAGTTTCAGGTTCTCCTGAATTTGAGTGGCACTTTTATTAATCACACCTTGGGCAGCCACTAAATCTTCAGCAGCAAATGACAGTTTCGAAAAAAAACTTAATGTAAAAACTATTAAACCTAACGCATAAAACTGCCGGTATTGCATAAAATGCTCCTGAAGAAAAAAATGAGACTGTGTGTGATGAAATGGGCTTGATATTCAATAGAAATCAACTGATTCATTATACAGTGTGTTTTTGAAATGAATTGACGTATCTGTTCGCCCGATTCTATTTTATGGGGTTGTAGGTGCTTGATTTCAATGAGCACATGAAACCATCCTTGAAGCTCTCCGTAACATCCCTGTTGCGTAAGCATTTTCAATCAAGCGCCTGAACCCTCAATGCCAATTAGGCGAGTAATTACGAATTAACTCAGCTCGCAATCGGGGCTGGGGGCGGGAGGCAAGCGCGCAATATGGCTGAACATTTCGCTAAAATGCTCTTGCACATTGTTGATATTGATTTGAGCTATACCGGATGAAAAGCCGAACCACACATAAAGACCGTTCAAGTCTCTGAACATGGGCGGCAGATGCTCAGGCGGGCTGATTAAACCATCAAGATAGTGTTCATAAATTACGGGAATATCGTCCAGTGTCACTTTGCCCACGAAGAGCATGGGCAAGATCTCAGGCACGCCTTCCAGTGTCGCGGTTCTGATGAAGTTAACCAGTTCAATAAAGCCTCTGACATACGATAAGTCCTTGGTAAAACAAGCACCGCCCTCTACCATGCCGCCTCTAAAGACCCGCTGCGCAATCGTATAGCTGTCGCTTGGGCTGATGCCGGAGTCGCAGAAATAGTGAAAAACCTCCAGAAAATCCGCACCTTGTTCGGCCATGTCGATAGCAATGACTCGGTCACTTATGCGTTTGGCCCGGTTCGGAAAGGAACTGAAGGTTAATGTTTCGATTAGTACGGCTAATCCTTCTTGTGTCGCGGTAATGCGGGGCGAGCCTACACTAAGCCAGGTAGCCCAAGGCTGGTTGCGTCCGTTTAAGGTGGTTCCGACATGCACCCACCCTTCGTGAACTTCCAGCACTTGCAGGTCAAGTTCCGAAAAGCTGGCATTTTTATTGATTTTTATTTTATCGCCACCGGCTGAGGCATCCGAAACAATGCCATCGTCCAGAACAACGCTTAGCGCACCGTCACCAAAATGATTCGATAAGCGTTGAGATAAGCGTTGTACGGCGTCGTCCGCCGAAAACACCTTGGGATAGGAGCGGTTAAGATGTTTGGCGCCCGGTAATGAAAAAATACCGCATAAACTTTCACCGAGTTCCAGCAGGCTTTTATTGTCGCCGCACAGATGGTCTTTGGCCGAGCCGTAGAGTGACTGGCTGTGCATTAAGAAATCGGGCGTACCGCGCGTTCGGAGCAAGCTGATAACCCGCATGTACTGGGTGGTTGTGTCCTGCAATATCAGGCCTAATGGATCGGTTTTTCCCAATTCGCGAGCGATAGTCAGGCGAAGCTCATTCAGCGCTTCAAAAACCGCAGAGACATCGTAACTGGGTGTTTGCTTCTGATAAAACGCTGCGTCAACAGCGGGCAATCTTCGAAATTTGTGATCAAAAAATTCAGTTCTTATCTCGCGTGGCCATTTGATCGAATCCAAAATTTGAATGGGTTTTTGGATTTTGATTAACTGATTGGACAGAGCAAGTAACCGTTCCCGGTAAGTCGATTTGGTCATAAGTCAATCCTCAGTTCATTGCACACCTCGAGCATACTGATAATTAAGCTAAAGATCAAAAAAACCTCCATTGATGGCGTATTGATTGAATTCAACTAATTTGGAGATAAAGAGTGATAGAAATGTCGACAGGGCAATGATCCCTTCAACAGATAACGGTGAATAGTCAAAAAAAGGTAAAAAAAAGCCCCTGACAAACGTGTTTGCCAGGGGCTTTGACGCTAATTAAGAGTGATGCTTATTTTTTAGCGTTGCGTTCCAGTGTTTCTTTAATGACTTCGTCCGATACGTTTTTCGGGCAAGGTAAGTAATGAGAAAACTCCATGGAGAACTGACCGCGACCTGAGGTCATGGTTCGCAAATCACCTATATAGCCAAACATTTCGCTTAGCGGAGCTTCGGCTTTGATCCGGACGCCAGTGACGCCCGCTTCTTGTGATTTGATCATGCCGCGGCGGCGGTTAAGGTCACCGATGACATCACCGACGTGATCTTCAGGAGTATACACATCAATTTTCATGATCGGTTCGATCAGTTGTGGGCCGGCTTTAGGAACTGTTTGGCGATAAGCGGCACGGGCAGCAATTTCAAAAGCAATCGCCGAGGAGTCAACCGCGTGGAAACCACCGTCAGTAAGGATAACTTTGAAGTCTAAACAGGGGAATCCTGCCAAAACACCTTTATCCAGACTGTTTTTGAAGCCTTTGTCAACGGCAGGCCAGTATTCTTTAGGTACGTTACCACCGGTAACCGCTGATTCGAAAACAAAGCCGCTGCCCGGTTCGCCTGGCTCAATAACGTAATCAATCTTCGCGTATTGGCCTGAACCACCGGTTTGTTTTTTATGTGTGTAACTGTCTTCAACCCGGCGAGTGATCGTTTCGCGATAAGCTACCTGGGGTTTGCCAACGATAACGTCAACACCATGGGTTCTGCGCAGAATATCAACTTTAATATCCAAATGCAGTTCTCCCATCCCTTTAAGAATGGTTTCACCGCTGTCAATATCGGTTTCAACGCGGAATGAAGGATCTTCCTGGATCATTTTGCCCAGTGCAACACCCATTTTTTCTGATGCACTTTTATCTTTTGGAGCAACTGCGATCGAGATGACCGGATCCGGGAAAACCATTGGCTCTAAAGTCGCCGGTTCTTTCGGGTCACACAATGTGTGGCCGGTTTGTACGTTTTTCATGCCCAGTACGGCAACAATGTCACCCGCTTGTGCTGAATCGATTTCAGCGCGGTTATCCGCATGCATTTCTACGATACGGCCAATACGCTCGGTTTTACCGGTGAACGTGTTGAGAACGTTGGTGCCTTTTTCCAAACGGCCGGAATAAATGCGTAAGAATGTCAATGCGCCGTAACGGTCGTCCATGATCTTGAATGCCAGCGCCCGTAAAGGTCTGTTTGGATCAACGATAGCGAAATTGCCCGTTTCGTTGCCTTCCAGATCAACTTCCGGTTGTGGGTTAACTTCGGTTGGGCTTGGCAAGTAGTCAATAACGCCATCCAGAACCAATTGCACACCCTTGTTTTTGAACGATGAGCCGCAAAAAGTAGGGAAGAAATCCATCTTGATAGCGCCTTTGCGGATGCAGCGCTTCAGTGTTTCGATATCGGGTTCTTCGCCTTCCAGGTATTTTTCCATGACGTCGTCATCTTGATCGACAACTTTTTCGATCAATTCAGCGCGCCATTTTTTAACGTCTTCCAGCATATTGGCAGGAACGTCTGTGATTTCATAATTCATTGGGTCGCCGGAGTTATCCCAAATCCAGGCTTTTTCGGTCAATAAATCGACAACGCCGACAAACTCATCTTCAGTGCCGATAGGCAGCGTCATTACAACTGGAACAGCACCCAAAACATCTTCAACTTGTTTGACCACGCGGTAGAAATCTGCGCCGGTTCTATCCAGTTTGTTGACGTAGATGACACGAGAAACTTTAGAGTCATTTGCATAGCGCCAGTTGGTTTCGGATTGCGGTTCTACGCCCCCGGAACCACAGAAAACACCGATGCCGCCATCAAGGACTTTCAGCGAGCGGTAAACTTCAATGGTAAAGTCAACGTGCCCGGGAGTGTCGATAATGTTAAAGCGATAATCTTTCCAGAAACAGGTCGTCGCCGCAGATTGAATGGTAATGCCGCGTTCTTGTTCTTGTTCCATGAAGTCGGTGGTTGCAGCGCCGTCATGCACTTCACCAATTTTGTGGATTTTTCCGGTGAGTTTGAGAATCCGCTCTGTCGTAGTTGTTTTCCCGGCATCCACGTGCGCGAATATGCCGATGTTTCTGTATAGCGATAGATCTGTCATGTTTGTACTCTAAAAGTTAAGGCTTAAGGCATAAAAAACTTTTCATCGGGACATGCCGGGTTTCCTAGGGAAACGCTTTTAATCACCGGTTTCTGCAGTGGAAATGGGGATGCACTGCTAAAATCCAAAATGAAAATCATCAGCACTACTTTACGGCTCGAGTGACTGTGTTCAAGCATTCACCTGCGAGAGCTATCCCCTGCAAAACGCGTCCAGAATCGAAAAACCCCATATTGTAACCTAAAACTGAGATTAAACTAGCTTGAAATCGACTTAAGTAAATCCAAGCGCTGAATAATCTCCCTTATTTTTCATAACGCCAAATCAGATCGATTTCAAAAGACTGTTTGGCCAGCCCAATCGCTATAATTACTTTATAAGGCCATTAAAAAAATTAAACGTGATTTCTGAACTCCCGTTTTTATTCAAACCGATTTAAATATGTGTGTTGCAGTACAAGTTTTCAGCAGATTTATTCCTAATCGCCTATATCTATTTCATAATTTAAACAATTTTTGGATCTGTTACAGTTACTTGGCTAATTCTACTTTGTGAGATTAGAAGAAAGACCGTCATACCCGCCGGGAAGCGGGTATCCAGTGCCATGGATGACGAGCTTCGTTCATGTGAAACCTGAAATCTTACAAAGTAGAACTAATGAGTCAAGTTACAAGGGAAATTTCAGTTATGAGACTTTCCAATCAGTCTGGGTTTAATGCTCTCTGTGCTAATCGTTTTTAAGGAGTTAACACTTGAAATCAGTTTATGATCTGACCACAGCCGACATCATGAACGGTGAGGTGTGCCTGGTCTCTCCGGATTGTTTACTGGGTGAAGCGGCCAGGCAAATGGCTGATGATCAAATTTCCTCGGTTGTCATAACGGATAACGGCAAACCACTGGGAATTTTAACTGAGCGGGATTTGTTGAAACTGGCTCATGCTGATAGTTCACCTCTTACACCGATTAACGAGGTCATGACCTCGCCTGTTGTAACGATTAAGACAAAAAGCACTATTGAAGCGGCTTTAACGCTGTTTCTTGATCGTCCTATCCGCCATCTTGTGGTTGTCGATGCTGGCGATCGGGTGGTCGGCGTAGTCAGTGAATCTGATTTTTTCAGGCATGTTGGCGTTACGGTGGTAAGTCAGTTGGGGGATCTTAATGGCATTATGGATAAGGAATTGCCGCGCATAGCGCCTTCTGCCGGTTTAGATGAAGCAATAGCCTTGATGTTGCAAAAACAAAGTTCTTATGTGTTAGTCATGGACGATGCAAAGACGCTGGGAATTTTGACCGAGCGAGATATTCCCTCGGTCATTTCTGCACTGAGTGCCGGTCCTTTGCACTTGATCCCGGTTGACCAAATCATGAGCCAACCTATTATGACGGTGCCAAGAACTCTGCCGGTTCTTGATGCCTTGCAACTTATGCAATCCAAATTGATGCGACATCTGGTGGTTGTCAATGAACAAAGCGAAGTGGCAGGTCTTATCAGTCGCCACAGCTTAATGGAACGGATAGGTACCACTATTTTGCTAGCGGCGGCTCAGCATCAAAAAGACAAGTTAGCGGCGAACCGGCAGCATATTGAACAGCGTTTACGATTAGCGGTGGAGGTGACTCATCTGGGCTTTTGGGAAATTGATTTTGTCAGCGGCAGACTGCGTTTTCAGGAAAACTGTTTAAAAATATTAGGGTTTGAAGCAGGGCAAGCGGCTAAGACTTTAGATGATTGGCTGGCGCTCGTTCATCCGGATGATAAGAACAATGTCCGGTCTCAATTTAATCAGGCGATGGAGCCTCATAACCCGTTGGTTGATGTGGTTTACCGGATGCGATCCAATCATTCGGATTGGCTTTGGCTGCATACACGCTCGAGGGTGGTCAGGCGCGATCCGCTTGGGCGCGCGGAACTGAGCTTGTGCACGACAATGGATATCACCGAGCGCAAGGTCAACGAACTGGCATTAGCCGAGAGTCAGTTGCGCAACCAACGCTTTATGGAGCTGGCAAACGAGGGCATTTTGACGCTGGATGCCAGCGAGCAAATCACGTTTGCCAATAAGCGTATCACGGCGCTATTGGGTTGGGCCGAACCTGAACTGATCGGGCAGGCTGTTAGCCGGTTTATTTCGGATGAGGATCTGGACGATCATAGACGGATCATGGCCGAGGTAAAACAAGGCTTACCGGCTCAATATGAGCGATGTTTCCGTGGCAAAGCCGGGCAAGCCGTGTGGGTAAAAGTCACGACCTCGGCCATAACGGGCGAGCATGATCAGTTTGCCGGCAGTTTTTCGATGCTCACCGATATAACGCAGCAAAAGAGGACAGAAGACCGGTTATTACGGACGGAAGCGCTTTTGAAGATGACGTTGGATTCTACCGACGAGGGCATTCTGGTCATCACTAAAGACAATAAAGTCCTGATGGCCAATCAACGTTATTTCGAACTTTGGCGTATCCCGGCTGATTTGGTAAACACACAAGACTACAGGGTGCTGCATCAACACGTTTTAGATCAATTAACTGACCCGGATCATCTGGACCTTTTTGGTTCAAGTCTTCATCTTGACAGGGATGTCATTCGCGACAAGCTCTATTGTCAAGATGGCAGAATTATTACGCGCAGCAGTAAGTCATTGATTATTAGAGACGACCCATGCCGTATCATTTCCTACAAGGACGTCACCCCCCAGGAATATTTGCAAACTGCATTGGCTGAACGTGAGGAAATTTATCGCGCAATTGTGACTCATGCCTCCGATGGCATTTGCCTGATTGATGTCGATACCTTTCGTTTTGTGGAATTTAATGATGCGGCTTGTCATGGGCTTGGTTACTCTCGTGAGGAATTTTCAAAGCTGAATATTCCTGATATACAGGGTGAACTGGATGCCGCGCAGGTAGCGGTTAAAATCAGTGAAATAGTCCAAGCCGAAATTTGTGTTTTCGAAACGATACACCGAAGTAAAAGTGGTGCGTTGATGAATGTACGCGCCAACAACTTTCTGATCTATCTGAGAGAGCGGCCTTACTTGGTCGCTATCTGGAACGACGTATCCGAACGAACCAAAACGGAAGCGCTGATTCATGCCAGCGAAATTCGATACCGCACGTTATTCGAAAATTCAGCCGATGCCATTACGATAATCCAGGAGGGTCTGATTGTAGAATGTAATGAAAAAGCCTTGCAGCTTTTTGGGTGCGGTCGTGATGAATTAATTGGGGCTTCACCGGCGTTATTTTCGCCGCAGTTTCAGCCCGACGGCTCAGATTCTGCTCGGTTAGCCAAAATTAAGATCGATCAAACCTTAGAAGGAAAGCTCAATTTATTTGAATGGCGGCATAAACGATTGTCAGGCGCTGAGTTTGATGCAGAAATTCACTTAAACTCTTTTAGCTTGGAAGGACAGGTTTTTATCCAGGCTATTGTCAGGGATATCAGTGAACGCAAACGTAATGATGCGGCCTTAAAACTCAGTGAAGTCCGGATGAGAACCCTGATTGAAACGATACCTGATTTGGTGTGGGTAAAAGACCCCGAAGGTATTTACAGGACCTGCAACCGCATGTTTGAGCGGCTTTTAGGCGTTTCCGAACAAGAGGCGATAGGAACATCGGATTATGATTATTTCAGTCGCGAACAGGCTGATTTTTTCAGAAAAAATGATCTGAATGCGATAGAAGCCAATCAATCTCTTGTTAATGAAGAGTGGTTGACTTTTGCCGATGGCGGTTACAGGGGGTGTTTTGAAACGATTAAAACGCCGATGTACGACACTGCCAAACAGCTGATAGGTGTGGTCGGTGTAGCGCGGGATATCACTGATAGACTGGAAATGCAGTTGGCGCTTAACAAACGTATCAAGGAGCAGAAATGTTTGCATCATGTTTACAGCATTACTGAAAATGTGGAGCAGGATTTGGATGTGATGCTTCAGGAAGTGGTTGATTTGTTACCCGAGGGTTGGCGATATAACGATATTGCCGGAGCTTGTATTGACTGGTGCGGAATGTTTTACACCAGTCCTCTCTACAAGGACAGTCCTTATGCCCAGACAGCAGCTATCAAATCCCAGCAGGGACAGATAGGAAGTGTCACTGTTATCTATGCGGAAGAACCTCCGTTTAATGTGGATTGCCTGTTTTTACCTGAAGAGCGCATCTTGATCGATAGCGTAGCAGAGCGTTTGGCAAGCGTTATGGACAGGCGGCAAACGGCTAGACTGCTTCGGGAGCGCAATGAAATTTTCCGTTCTATCGTCACACAGGCGGCGGTCGGTATTGTGTTGATCGATCCGCTTATGGGCCGCTTTGTCGAATTCAATTCTGCAGCGTGCATGGGCTTAGGGTATACCCGGGAAGATTTCAAGCTCTTAGGTATTAAGGATCTTGTGCCCGCTTCGGCCAGGTATAGCAGTTCCACCATTCTTGAAGCCGGTAACGATAGTTTTGAGACCGTTTTTTTGCATGCAGACGGTCGCCTTCGAAACATGAATATCAGTAAGCAGATGATTAAACTGCAGAATTGTTACTTTATTGTTGCGATCTGGACGGATATCACTCAGCACAAAGAGCTTGAAAAATCACTGGCGTACGAGATGGAACGCCGACAGGCGTTGATCGATAATTCCAGGGACGGCATCGTCATCATCGATCAGCAGCATCAGGTGCGTGAGGCCAATCAGCGTTTTGCCGATATGTTGGGGTATACGGTCGATGAGGTGGTCGGCCTTTATACCTGGGATTTCGATGCGTGTTTTTCACGAGAGCAGATTGAAAATGGCTTTTCCAATTTGTTGCAGACGCAGACGGTTTTTGAAACACAGCATCGCCGTAAAGACGGCTTTATTTTCGATGTTGAAGTCAGCGCCAGCGGCACCGTTTGGGACAGTGAGAATTTGGTGTTCTGTATCAGCCGGGATATAACCTCCCGAAAAATAGCCGAGCAGGAGCTGACCAACTACCGGGATCATTTGGAAGAACTGGTGCAAACTCGAACCGTTGAGCTGGTTGAGGCCAAAAGGCAGGCTGAAGAAGCAAACCAGGCGAAAAGTACGTTTTTGGCCAATATGAGCCATGAAATCCGGACGCCAATGAATGCTATTCTTGGCTTGACGCATTTGCTGCGAAACGCAAGTACTGATCCTCATTCCAGAAACCAATTAGGCAAGGTTGAAGATGCGGCTCAGCATTTATTGGCTATCATCAATGATATTCTCGATTTATCAAAAATTGAAGCAGGACAATTGAGCATTGAGCAGAGTGAATTTTCACCGCAACGCTTGATGAGTGATGCGTTAAGCATGGTGGGTCAGCGAGCCGCCGAAAAAGGTCTGCGACTGGTCATGGAGCATGATCCGGCAGTTCCTGCGGTTTTGATCGGTGATGCACTTCGTTTACGGCAGATGCTCATTAATTTTATCAGTAATGCCGTCAAGTTTTCCGGCGTCGGACAAATTACCGTGACTTCCCAGGTCATTGAGACAAGCGAAGAGTCGCTTATGCTGCGTATTGCTGTCAAGGATCAGGGTATAGGTTTGGCCGATGATCAAAAGAAGAAACTGTTCAAACCATTTACCCAGGCCGATGAGTCGACTACCCGAAAGTTTGGCGGCACAGGTTTGGGATTGGCGATTACCAAACGTTTGGCCTTGTTAATGGGCGGGGATGTAGGCGTCGAAAGTCAGCCGGGAAAAGGCAGTATTTTCTGGTTTTCTGTTTTATTAGGTAAAACCAAGAGTCAAAATCTCCCTGAGCAAATGACCTGGACGTGTAAGGAAAGTAACGTGGCTGAGCAAACATTGCGCAGTCAATATGCAGGTGTCCGGGTTTTGGTTGCAGAAGATGATCTTGTCAACCAGGAGGTTGCCCGTGAATTACTGGCGGCAGTTGGCTTGCGGGCAGATATTGTCGATAATGGCCTTAAGGCGGTACAGCAAATGGAGGTGCGGCAATATGCGCTGGTTTTGATGGATATGAAAATGCCGGTAATGGATGGCATGGAAGCGACTCGCTTGATTCGTCAAGCGCCTGGTAATAACGATTTGCCTATTTTGGCTATGACGGCAAATGCTTTTGACGAAGATAGACGGCTTTGCTTAAATGCGGGAATGAATGACTTTATCGGCAAGCCTGTCGATCCCGATCTGCTTTACCAAATCCTTTTGAAGTGGTTAATGAATCAAAATACCGGCACAACTAAACTAAATGATGATAAAAAAGATCAGGATGATCAATCGTTAAAGTCACTGTTAACAGGTCTTGACGGAGTGAATCTGGACGCTGGATTAAGCATCGTCAGAGGCAATCTGGCCAAGTATGCCAAACTGCTTAAAATGTTTGTAGACGGGCATGGTCACGATGTTGCTTTATTAAGGCAGTATCTGGAAGAAGGCAAAATGGAAGAAGCCAATCGCTTGTCTCATACGTTGAAAGGTGTTGCTGCAACGCTGGGCCTGGACGTTATTCACAGCAAAGCCGTAGCCTTGGATCTGGCTATACATAGCGGCCAGCCAATAGAGGTTATTCTGGCGCAATTGGCGGAAGTTGATCGGGTGTTGTCGCCTTTTTTACAGCTAGTAACGCCTATAATCAATCAAGGTGAAGGCTCGGATGCATAGCTTATTCTGCTTCTGACTGAGTCATAAACGGTGTATATCTATTGTAGATCGAAATTCGGCATCGGGGTGCCCGTAAAAGGACGCCGTAAATATATCCCTGTAAGCTCTATGCCAGCATCCATGCTGGCAAAGCCTTTGCCGAACAACCCGTTGCCTCCTTAGGCGCTGCCGAAATTTGAAGTGCGAAAGGTATACAAAGCGCTGTATGTAGGTGCTTGATTTCAAAGGGTGTAAGGAATTGGCTTTGTCGTTCTCTGCAACAATCCTGTTGCACAAGCCCTTTCAGTCATCACCTTTCATACTCAACCCAACATTAAATGCCATCGCTTTGAAGCGTTGGGTTGGCTATTGCCAACCGCAACCTACGATCGGTCTCACCTTGGATTAGTTGTTCCGCAAAATAATTATAAATCTTGTCTCATTCAATCCCGATTTCAAAGGAGTGCTCCATGAATTTCAAGCTTTCAAATAACATCAATTTCCGGAAATTTCGTGCTAAACCTGTTGATATTGTAATTGCGGGCGTTTTTGCGTTGGTTATTTTCAAGCTTTGGAGCCTTTATGCCAGTGCTAATCTGGACGAAGGGCAATGGGAACAATTCAAACAAGATCACCAATGCAAACAGCTGGTCAGCGAGACCGGAACGCAGCGCTTGAGCTGGCAATGTGATGATGGTCGTGTCTATTATCGCTGGAGACAGCAGCGGGAATAAAGTATTCCTAATTACGTATGACTTTCAGCGGAATGGATGGTCCTTCAAACAGCCGTCATACCGGCATGGATTGCCGGTATCCAGTGTACACGGATGTACCGATCCTTTTGTGAGTGGAGTGATTCCCTGCTCGCATCCATGTAGTTTGGACCCCGGCAATCCACTTGTGCCCCAGAGGGTATGCCGGGGCGACGCCACCTTTAGAACTCATAGGATCACACTATTTCAGTTTTGGCTGAAGCTTATACTTAATCAGGAAAGCATTTGAGATAACCAACTCCTCAACCGTTTTCGGACTGTTTGATTTTCTCATCGAAAAAGGCGGGAATGCGACTCTCCAGCCAAAAGACGGGTCTCAAGGGCAGGCGACCTGAAACGAAACCGACATGACCGCCTTTCGGGGTGAATTCCATTTCGACGGTTTCTGAAACTTCATTTAAAGCAGGCAGCACTTCCTGTGTCATAAAGGGGTCATCCTCAGCCTGAATCAGCAAGACCGGCACGGTAATCGATTTGAGAAACTGGCGTGAACTGGAGCGCTGGTAATAGTCGTTGACATCCTTGAAGCCATGCAATCTGGCGACAACCCGGTCATCGTACTGCCAGAATGAACGAATATCCGATAAATCACCCAGCTTCCTGATTCTGTTTAATTCTCCGTGCCGACCTATATGCTCCAAATGCTGCTCTTTTTGCAACATGTAGTCTTTGAGTTCTTTTAACAGGTTCTTACGGTATAGCCGCGACATGCCCTGGTCCAGTTTGGTTGCACAATGACCCAGCAGCAGCGGAACTGACACGGCCACGGCACCAAACAGATCCAGATTGTCTCCTTGTTCGCCCAACCATTTGAGCAAAACATTCCCGCCCAGAGAGAAACCGGCAGCGCCTAGCGGCGTATGAGGTTCTCGTTTGCGCAGTAATTGATATAAAAAATGGATATCTTCCGTCTCGCCCGAATGATAACAACGAGCACTGTTGTTGGATTGGCCGCTGCAGCCACGAAAGTTGAGCGCGGCACTTCGAAACCCTTTTTTTAACAAAGCGGTTTGCAGGCCTTTGATGTAACCCGACTGTGAACTTCCGGTTAGCCCATGTAAAAGCATGATTAAGGGCTTTGGACCGGTTCCGCAAAAATCCACATCGATAAAGTCATCATCCGGCGTCGTCAGCCGTTCCCGGAAATAGTCAGGCGGATTGGGTACGGTTCTGAACAATGACGGATAAATGGTTTGCAAATGTTGATTGTTAAGCCACCAGGCCGGTTTGAAGGTCGATTGAATAGACATGCTTAGATAAAAGAAATGGGTTTTGGAGCAATTTTAATACGATTGACCTATTGGAAATCAATTAAAAGCGGGTGAGTATACCTTTCGCACTTCAAATTTCGACAGTGCCTAAGGAGGCAACGGGGTGTTCGGCAAAGGCTATGCCAGCATTGATGCTGGCATAGAGCCTATAGGGATGTATTTACAGCGTCCTTTGACGGGCATCCCGGTGCCGTACGATGGGTATAGTTACTCTTTACCTAACGTAAATTCAAAACGACTTTACCCGCACCCGATAAATCATAACCACCCAGTTCCCTGGCTTTTTCTGCAAACGCGGGAGTGCGGGTAAATTCAAGCAGGCGTTGAACCGGAGCTTCGAAATAATCATAACGCCGCATCACCAGATCGAAGCGTTCTTTTGTCAACGGAATAAAATCCAGATGCAGTTGCCTCGCGACCGAAGCTACCGCGATACCGGCATCGGCTTTGCCGCTGGTGATGGTCAGGCCTACATCGATTTCGGTTCGGGCGGGTTTGTCAGCGATTTTGATTTGTGTCTTGTCTATCCCTGATTTTTCAAGCAAATGGTCCAGCAAAATGCGGCTCCCAGCGCCGCTTTGTCTATCGATCAAGACCGCTTTTTTGCTGATTAGATCGTCCAGGGACGTGAGTTGCAAAGGATTGCCCGCTGCGACGACCAGGCCTTGTTCACGCCAAGCCCACTCGATGGCGACCACGCTGTGATCCGGTAACGCGTTTCTAATCACCGGGACATTGAATTCGCCGCTTTCGGTATCCAGAACATGCATGCCGCAGATCAACGCTTCACTTGACGCAAAGCGGCTCAGGCCTTCCATGCTGCCGGTTGCCTGCATGGCCATAGGCAGGCTGCTTTCGCGTAAAGCCCATTCTAATAATGGGTCGTGACTGCCCACTACAATTTCAGGAACGGTTTTGAATAAGGAGTCTTGTGAGACCGACTCGCTGTTTTGCATCAGCCACATGTCGATCAAATACCTGGGAAAAAGCCATTTTCCGGTCACGCGGGTGCAGGGAATTTGCTTTTGAGTAATTAAATCGTAAATCTTGCGTTCTTTTACGCGCAAATATTCGGCAACCTCATGAACGGTCATCATGTCGGACAAGGGCGGACCTCGCTAAAAACATTACTGGGGGCAACAATATAACCAGCTTATCAGGTCCTCGCAATGCGAGTGTGTGGCCGGCTTTTCCGTAAGGCATTATCAGAATCAATGATATTTAGGTCATAAAAATGTGATTTTTACGAATCAAACTTTGTTCATATAATTAAAAGTCATAAAAAATAAGAAATAAATCAATTTAATGAGACATTCTGAAAACAAGCAAAAATATGTTCAATTATGTGTTTTTTACAAAATAGCATTCTCGTGATATTCTCGAGAGTAGAGTTAAATTGGTCAGCGTTCCTTACATAAGGGTTCTCTATGACTGTCTGATTTAAAAAACGTCCGGTTTAGTGACTGCCGGCTCTATTCCAAGTGACTTTTAATTACCCGGCCCCGATCCGTTGACACCGTCAGTGTCTGAGCTGATCCGGATCGCATAGCGAGATAAATATGACTGAAACCGCTTCGATGCAAACGACATTGCAAGACATCACAACCCGCCTCAAGGATAAGCCCGGCGCTTTACTGCCCATCCTGCATGAGATTCAAAATGCATTGGGTTACATACCCAAAGACAGCATTACTTTTATCGCGTCGGAACTGAACTTGTCACGCGCGGAAGTGCATGGCGTGATCAGTTTTTATCACTATTTCAGGGAGTCGGCTCCGGGTCATCATACGATTCATTTATGCCGGGCGGAATCCTGTCAGGCTATGGGCAGTAAGAAGTTGGAAGCGCATGTCAAAAATCGGTTGGGTATTGATTTTCACGAGACGACTCCGGACGGCAAGTTCTCTTTGGAACCGGTTTATTGCCTGGGGCTTTGTTCCTGTTCACCGGCGATGCAGATTGACTCGGAGGTTTTCGGGCGGGTTTCTGCTGAAACCTTTGATCGTTCGCTAGTCGAGATAGGAGCTTAATCATGGCGATCACTGTTTATATCTCTTGTGATTCAGGCGCACTGGCGTTGGGCGCGGAACGAATTGCCCAGGCAGTCAGTCGGGAAGCGCACCAGCGCGGTATCGATATCCGCTTGATTCGTAATGGCTCAAGAGGCCTGTTCTGGTTGGAACCTTTAGTGGAAGTGCAGACTGACCAGTCCCGGATTGCTTACGGACCGGTGCAGGGGCATGATGTCTCCGGATTATTCGATTCCGGCTTTCTGAACGGTAGTCCGCACCCCTTATTTTTGGGTTTAACAGAAGAGCTGCCGTTTTTCAAAAAACAGCAACGCCTGACTTTTGCCAGGGTAGGGCTAACTGATCCGGTCAGTCTGGAAGATTATCTGGCGCATGATGGTTACCGTGGTCTCCATAATGCGCTGACCATCAGCGGTGCAGACATTGTCAGGCAGGTGACCGATTCCGGCTTGCGAGGCCGTGGCGGCGCAGCATTTCCCACCGGTATTAAATGGAATACGGTGTTGAATGCCGAGGCGGATCAAAAATACATTATCTGCAATGCCGATGAAGGTGATTCGGGGACTTTTTCCGATCGCATGGTGATGGAAGGCGATCCGTTTGTGCTGATTGAGGGCATGACCATCGCCGGTATTGCGGTAGGAGCGACGCAAGGCTATATCTATTTGCGTGTCGAATATCCGCATGCTCATAAAGCCCTGGATACGGCAATCGCCAAAGCCTATGCGGCAGGCTATCTGGGTCAAAACATCCTGGGTAGTGACAAAACCTTTGATTTGGAAGTCCGCCTGGGTGCCGGCGCTTATGTCTGTGGTGAAGAAACTTCGCTAATGGAAAGTCTGGAAGGCAAACGCGGATTGGTCAGATTTAAGCCGCCACTGCCCGCTATCAGCGGATTATTCGGTAAACCGACTATCGTCAACAATGTCATTTCTCTGGCTTCGGTTCCGATTATCCTGGACAAGGGCGGTGAATATTACCGCGATTTCGGCATGGGCCGTTCGCGCGGAACCTTGCCGGTTCAACTGGCCGGTAATATCAAATATCCGGGCTTGGTTGAACTGGCATTCGGTTTGACCTTACGTGAATTGCTTTATGACTTCGGCGGCGGTTCAGCCAGCGGAAGACCTATAAAAGCAGTGCAGGTTGGCGGTCCTTTGGGGGCGTATTTGCCCGAATCACAATTCGATACACCCCTGGATTATGAAGCGTTTGCTGCTATTTGGGCCGTTGTCGGGCATGGCGGCATCGTGGTTTTCGATGACACCGTCGATATGGCGGAAATGGCCCGCTACAGCATGGAGTTTTGCGCTATAGAATCGTGTGGCAAATGCACACCCTGCCGAATAGGCTCGACGCGCGGCATGGAAGTACTGGATGACATTATCAAAGGCCGCGAACTCAATAAAAACATTCCGTTACTGCGCGATTTGTGCGACACCCTACTCAATGGCTCCCTGTGCGCCCTGGGCGGAATGACGCCTTATCCTGTTTTAAGTGCCTTAAACCATTTTCCGCTCGATTTCGGACTGACCGATCAAGCTGACGCGGCTTAAACTTTCCGGAGGAAATACTATGTCCATGAATAAAGAACAAGACTTTGGAACACCCGCCAGGAATGCATCTACGCTGGTTAATCTGGAAATCGATGGATTTCAGGTGACAGCGCCTGTCGGAACGTCAGTGATGCGGGCGGCAGCAAGCATCGGCATCGATATTCCGAAATTATGTGCCACTGACAGCGTCGAGCCCTTTGGTTCCTGCCGCTTGTGTGTTGTCCAGATTGAAGGCGCGCGAGGTATGCCTGCTTCCTGTACTACCCCGGTTGCCGAAGGCATGAAAGTGGTCACGCAGAATAAAAAGCTGGCCGATGTTCGCCGCGGGATCATGGAGTTATATATTTCCGATCATCCCCTGGATTGTCTGACCTGTTCGGCAAACGGCGATTGCGAATTGCAGGATATGGCCGGTGCGGTGGGCTTACGTGAGGTCCGTTATAACCCGCAAGGCCAGAATCATCTGAATGCAGTCAAGGACGAGAGCAATCCTTATTTCAGCTTCGATCCCAGCAAATGTATCGTCTGTTCCCGTTGTGTCAGAGCCTGTGAGGAAACCCAGGGTACCTTTGCACTGACCATAGACGGGCGCGGGTTTGACTCCAAAGTCTCGCCCGGCCAAAACGAAGCCTTTATGGATTCTGAATGCGTCTCGTGCGGGGCTTGCGTCCAAGCCTGTCCAACGGCGACATTGATGGAAAAATCAGTCATCGAGCACGGTCAGCCTGAACATGCAGTGGTGACGACCTGCGCATATTGCGGCGTCGGCTGTTCATTCCGCGCAGAAATGAAAGGCGATCAGGTTATCCGTATGGTGCCGCACAAAGACGGCAAAGCCAATCATGGTCATTCCTGTGTCAAGGGCCGGTTTGCATTCGGTTATGCCACGCATAAAGACCGCATTACCCAACCGATGATTCGTAAAAGTATCAAAGATCCCTGGCAGGAAGTCAGCTGGGAAGAAGCTATCAATTATGCCGCCTCCGAGTTGAAGCGTATCCAGGCAAGTTACGGTATTGGCGCAATAGGCGGCATCACGTCATCGCGCTGCACCAATGAAGAAACGTATCTGGTGCAAAAACTGGTTCGCGCCGGTTTCGGTAATAACAATGTCGACACCTGTGCACGCGTCTGCCATTCGCCCACCGGTTACGGGCTCAAACAAACCTTTGGTGAATCGTCCGGAACGCAGAATTTTGATTCGGTGATGAAAGCCGATGTGATCATGGTTATCGGGGCTAACCCGACGGACGGTCATCCGGTCTTTGGTTCATTGATGAAAAAACGTCTGCGGCAGGGTTCAAAACTGGTGGTTATTGATCCTCGAGGTATTGATCTGGTCAAAACGCCGCATGTCAAAGCCGATTATCATTTGAAACTGCGGCCTGGTACCAACGTTGCCCTGATCAATGCCATTGCACATGTTGTCGTCACTGATAATCTGGTCGATCATGACTTTGTGCACCAACGGTGCGAGACGGCGGCATTCGAAAAATGGAAAACGTTTATCGCCGATCCGCGTCATGCACCTGAAGCGACAGAAGCCGTGACTGGTGTTCCGGCCGAGGATGTCCGGGCCGCAGCCAGGCTCTATGCTACCGGCGCCAATAGCGCCATTTATTATGGTTTGGGGGTTACCGAACACAGTCAAGGTTCAACGACAGTAATCGGCATTGCCAATCTGGCGATGGCAACAGGTAATCTGGGCCGGGAAGGGGTGGGCGTCAATCCGTTACGCGGTCAAAACAACGTTCAGGGTTCCTGCGACATGGGTTCGTTCCCGCATGAGTTTCCCGGATACCGCCATGTGTCCGATACTGAAACGCGCACGCTGTTTGAAAATGACTGGAATGTCATACTTGAATCCGAACCCGGGTTGCGTATACCCAATATGTTCGATGCCGCCAGTGACGGCACTTTTAAAGGGCTTTATGTCGAAGGCGAAGACATTGCGCAATCGGACCCCGACATTCAACATGTCCACCATGCATTAAGGGAAATGGAATGCGTGATCGTGCAGGATCTGTTTTTGAATGAAACGGCCAAATTTGCGCATGTGTTTTTGCCTGGTTCGTCTTTCCTGGAAAAAAACGGCACCTTCACCAATGCCGAACGCCGTATTTCACCCGTGCGAAAAGTCATGAAACCTTTGGGTGGCTACGAAGACTGGGAAATTACGCAATTGCTGTCTAATGCGATGGGCTACCCGATGAATTACTCCCACCCCTCTGAAATCATGGATGAGATTGCCCGATTGACGCCGTCTTTTGCGTCCGTCAGCTATGAAAAAATAGACAGTCTGGGCAGTGTGCAATGGCCTTGTAACGATGAAACGCCTGACGGCACGCCAACCATGCATGAGCAAAGCTTTATGCGCCCAAGCGGCAAAGGCTTGTTTATGCTGACTGAGTATGTCGCGACACAGGAACGCACAACCCGCATGTTCCCGCTGATTCTGACCACCGGCCGGATTTTGTCGCAATACAATGTCGGCGCGCAAACCCGCCGTACCGAAAATGTCGCTTGGCATTCCGAAGACCGTCTGGAAATTCATCCTCATGATGCCGAAGACAGAGGCATTGTTGATAACGATTGGGTGGGCATTAAAAGCCGTTCCGGCGAGACCGTGTTACGCGCTTTGATCAGTGAACGGGTTCAGCCAGGCGTGGTTTATACCACGTTCCACTTTCCGGAATCGGGTGCGAATGTGATTACCACCGATAACTCTGATTGGGCGACCAACTGTCCTGAATATAAAGTTACGGCTGTGCAGGTTGCTAAAGTTAGCCAATCATCAGAATGGCAGCAAAAATACGAGGCATTTTCTCAGCAGCAACTGGAATTGCTGGAACAAGGCAGTCATCATGCTTAACGGCTCAGCGGTTATGCCGGCGTCGCTGGAACTGGGCTGGCCCAGTTACCAGCAAAGCCGCGTCGAGCGCTGGACAGGGGGCAAGCAGATTGTGCAGCAGGATTATATTGCCGAGGAAGTCCCCGTTTCTCTGGTATATAACGGTCAGCCGCATGTGGTGATGCTGGCGACACCGACGAACCTTGAAGATTTTGCCTTGGGTTTCAGTATCACCGAAGGTATTATCAAGGACCGTTCCGAATTGCTCGGTTCGCGTGTCGTGACGCGTTCCAACGGCATTGAAGTCAGGTTGAAAATTCCGGAGCAGCGCTTCCAATGTTTATCAGATAAAGGCAGAAATTTAACAGGCCGCACAGGTTGTGGCTTATGCGGTGCCAGTACGCTGCAGCAAGCCATCCGCAGTCCTGAGCCCGTACAAGGCGAGTTGACGGTAACCGCTGCCGAGCTTTTGAATGCATTGGATAAAATCAAGCTGCATCAGCGGCTTAATCAATTGACCGGAGCAGTCCATGCCGCAGCCTGGGTTGTCCCCGGTTCCGGCATACAAAATATCCGCGAGGACGTGGGCCGACATAATGCGCTGGATAAATTGATAGGTTCACTATTATCAAATGCCGAGAATCTAGTCGGTGGTTTTGTCATTGTTACCAGCCGGGCCAGCTACGAAATGGTTCAAAAAACGGCCAGTGTGGGCATCGTCATGCTGGCGGCCATTTCTGCACCTACCGGCTTGGCAATACGTTTGGCGGAAGAAACCGGACTGACGCTGGTCGGCTTTGCTCGTAATGATCAGCATGTGGTTTATGCTCACTCCCGCCGCTTGACACATCCCCCTTATCCTTCCTTGATCAAGAACGAATTACCATGAATATAGAAAGACTCATCAAAATGGCCAATGACATAGGCGATTTTTTTAACGCAGAAAGCGACAAAGAGGCGGCATCTATTGGGATCAGAAATCATATTTTAAGATCCTGGGATCCGAGAATGCGCCGGGAGATCATTGACTATTGCGAAAAAGACGGCTCAGCTCTACATGGCATTGTTAAAACCGCCATTGATGATCTGGCACGTTCCAGTTGAACCAGCACAAAGGATGCGGTGAACAACCGGAGCCGCATCGTTTATGGCCTTAGCTTAGGCACCGTCGATAAGTTTAATTCGTTATTCCACTAATCGAGATACGCATCCTATCGCTATTGATGCGGTTGGTGCCTCACCTCATCCTGCCGGACTGAGCTTTTAGCAGGTCTCCTCCCAAATTTCGTCCAGGGCGCAAGCCATCCATTTGCATTCCAACTCAATTCAAACTCAATTTTGAGACGCCCATATTTTCAAAGTATAAAATTCGCCCTGAAATAACGCTCTTTTTTTGAAAATGCAGGGTATGCAAGTATCGGGAAAGTTATGCTTAATCAAAGCCTAATTTGCAAGCTGTTAATTTAATTCGTAGGGGGTTTTATGTTATCAACCTGGGTAGTCGTCGCAGACAGTTCCAGAGCGCGTTTTTTCTCTTTGCTCAGCCGGACTGAGCCAATGCAGGAGTTTGACGGAATGGTTCATGTTGAAGGCAGAATGCGTGAACTGGATGAAGTATCCGATAGACAAGGCGGCATCGCTGGAGGTCATGGTGAAGGTGATCATACTTTTGAAGCGCCCACCGATTTCAAACACCATGAGGCGGAACTGTTTGCCAAACAAATAGGCGTTAAACTTGAACGGGGTCGTGTCAACAACGAGTATGCGAAACTGATTTTAATCGCGCCACCCGCCTTTTTAGGTGTGTTGCGCGAGTCTCTCAATAGTCATGTTTCAGATTTGGTCATCAAATCGCTGCATAAAAATCTGGTTGTTGAGGATGAATCGGTTATTCGCGAACACATTCACAATCATTAGTCTTGCTTGTCCGCTTAAATGATCTGCGAGGCCAGCGCCGAAAGCACTAACCTCAATGGGCTCGGCTATTTAAGAAATGCAGAAAATTTAGATTCAGCCTGACATTACGGCGGAACTCTTTTCCTGAGAGTTGCCGAAGTTAAGAGACAAAGCCGAAACCAGAATGAAACAGTATCCGCCCAGTTCAAAAAGCTCTTCAAATAAGACATTGTGATTAATTGAAGAGCTGATTTCAAACAGCGTTCCAATGACTAGAAACAGCCCGCCAAGCATCAACAATAGCCCTGTCATTGATTTAAGAAAGGCTAAAGCGACTTCTTTATAGTAAGAGAAATTAGACAAGGCATAGCCTGTAAGTGAAATAAATCCCACCGCCAATATGATGTTTCTGCCCATGCCGGAGCCTATCAACACGAGGAAATCAGGTGCATCAAGTCGTTCAATGTCCAATTCCCTTACCAGGAAACTGCAACAAAGCCAAAAACACAAAAGGTGGGTCAGTTTTTCCGGATTCTTGTTTAGTGCGAGTGGCGTTAAAAAAACGAAGCAACTGACTGCAATAAAGCCAACCTGCATGTTTTCTAGAGGGCCATTTTCTGCATATACATTGGCATTATCAAGGACAAAAACAGCATGGCTGGCCCAGATAAAAACGGTAACAAAGATGCTAAGAACTAAAAGACACAGAAAACGAAACCAATTTTTCATTCATATCCACGCAAAGATTTAAATCTATAAATAAAATAGCCAGAAAAATACCCAGGCTGACTAATCAGGAGGGTAAGTCTAAACATCTATAGTAAATAAACAAGACAGTTTGACAATAAAATTGCCAAAGTGAATTTCAGGTGAGATTGATCATGGTAATTAATCAGTCGGCAAGATTGCCATTTGAATGAAAGTTTAAAGCTCGTTCATAACTTGCCTGACAATCTGTATTGTTCAGCCTTTGACGCGTAAAGTAGACCTGCCGCCGTCAACACTGATGATCTGCCCGGTTATCCAGCTGGCTTGGGGCGATAAAAGGAAGGCGCTGAGAGACGCAATATCGTCCGGTTCACCCAATCGTTGCAAGGCATGCAGTCCGGCAATGTCTGCGGCTAATTTTTCATTGGCAAGAATGCCATCAGCCAGAGGTGTTCGGGTGAGTGAAGGTGCAACCGCATTAACGCGTATTTTGGGGGCAAGTTCGGCCGCAAGCGACAATGTCAGACCCGACACTGCGCCTTTTGCCATGCCGACAGAGGCATGAAAAGCAAAACCCTGCAAGGCGGCCACGCTTGAATAAAACAGCACCGATGCACCTTCGGCGCTTTTCTTGAGCATCGGCAAAGCCGCCTGCACGGCTAATGCCGCGCCCAATGCATTGACCCTGAAGTCATTCAGAAAATCGGTTTCGGAGAGTCGTTGAAGTCCACGCAGATTGATCGAACCTACGGCATAGACTAATCCTTCCAAAACCTCTCCCGCATCGCTTGAGGCGCGGGCAAACAGATCGGTCTCATTGATATCGCCAACGGTGTAACCGGCGCCGAGTTCTGTTGCAAGCGCTGCAAGTTTGGCTTCATTTCGTCCTACTAAATGAAGCGTATCGCCACGCTCAGCTAGAATTCGTGCAGTTGCCGAGCCGATTGCGCCATAACCGCCGTAGATCAGAAATTTGCCAGCCATTGAAAGAACTCCTTGTTGATGTGGATTGTATACTCAGGTGCTACACCTTCAGTGTTCGTATAGTCAGCAACAATGTACCCAAGAAATGCTCAAGCTCAAGAGCGTTTTGAAAAAATCATTTTATAAGGAAGAGGATATTGGATTTATAGCAGAATCGTAGAGACGCAAACTATTGCGTCTCTACCAGGATTTAAAACCCACCCTGATTTCATCCCCGGGTATTCATGCCGCCCAGATCAATCGTCCCCTCGGCAAACAGCACCGCTTCGCCACCGACGCGGAGGGTCAGAAACTCGGCGCCTTTATGATCCATTTCCAGATTGATGACGCTGCGCCGGGAGTCGGCATCACCGCGGTCCACGGCAAAGGTCTGGGTACCTTTGCGGGTGTGTTCGAACGAGCACAGGTAGGCGCAGAACGCCGGTAAGGCACTGCCCACCGGCGGGTCTTCGGTCAGGCCGATGCGTGGGCCAAATAAGCGCAGGTTGAAGTCGGCGTCGGGATAAGGTGATTTCGGCGCAAACAGTAAGATCTCCTGGGCGGCGGTCTGCGGCGCGGTGGATTGGCTCCAGGCGCTGTAATCGAAGCGGGCTTTGCGCACCGTTTCATACTGCCAGACCGGCACGATCAGGTAGGGGTAGCCGCAGGAGACCAGTCGGGGTGAATATTTCTTATGGTCGAGTTCGGCCTGGTCCAGGCCTAAAAAGCCGGCCAGTTCGTCGTCGCTGGGCGCAAAGCGGTCGACGATGGCGCTGACTTTGCGGGTAAATTGCACAAAATAGGGAATGCCGTCCCGGCTGGAGATGTTGACTTCAACGTTTCCGGCATTTTGTTCGAAGCTCAGCGAGGTGACCGGGGCCGAGACGTCAATGTCGCCGCAGCAGGCCAGCACATAGGCGGCGGCTATGATCGGATGGCCGCCGAAGTTGACTTCGGCTAACGGGGAAAAAATCCGCATGCGCCGGGTCTGGGCATTGTTCAGTTTATGAAAAATGAAGACGGTTTCGGACAGGTTCAGTTCTTTGGCGATCAGCGCCATGGTGTCGGCATTCAGGCCGTCCGCATTGGGAAACACGGCGATCTGGGCGCCATTGAACAGGCGCCGGGTAAAGACGTCGGCAATGCAGTAATGGTATTTCATGGCGCCTCCTGAACGCAGACCGCGACCCGCTGGTTGACGATCCGGGTGGGGTAGGTGGCGACTTTGACGGTTTCATCTTCAAAACACACGCCGGTGACCAAATTGAAATGCTGCTTGTACAGCGGCGAGGCGACCATCGGCTGGCCGCCGATATCGCCGATCATGCCGCGGGACAAGACATTGGCCCGGCCAAAGGGGTCGAAATTATCGAGCGCGTACAGGGCCTGTTCTTTGGGCATATAGAACAAGGCAATCTGGCGCGTGTTGACTTTTACACAGATGCCGGAATCCGGTTGCAGATCATCGACACTGCAGACATCTTGCCATTCACTCATGGTCAGGCTTCCTCTAACAGGGTGAAATGTTTGTGGGGCGTCAAGGCGGTGCGCTCTTCGTCCTTGGCCGGACGGATCTGGCCGCGTTCCTGAACGAACAGGATGCGCTCATCGGGCTGGTCGCTGTTGACAAAATGCCGGAACCGTTTCAGTTTGCCGGGATCGTCTAGCGTGGTTTTCCATTCGCATTGATAGGTGTCGATGACGCGCTGCATCTGCGCTTCGAGTTCATCGCCCAAGCCCAGGCTGTCGTCGATGACCACGGACTGCAAATACGCCAGGCCGCCTTCCAGGTTGTTCATCCACACCGAGGTGCGTTGCAGGCGGTCGGCGGTGCGCACGTAAAAGATCAGGATGCGGTCGATGTACTTGATCAGTGTGGCTTGATCCAGCTGGGTGGCGAACAGATCGGCATGGCGCGGCTTCATGCCGCCGTTGCCGCAGACATAGAGATTCCAGCCGTGTTCGGTGGCAATCACGCCGATATCCTTGCTTTGCGCTTCGGCGCATTCGCGGGTGCAGCCGGACACGGCGAATTTGAGCTTGTGCGGCGAGCGCAGGCCTTTGTAGCGGTTTTCCAGGGTCAGTGCCAGGCTGACGCTGTCATCGACGCCGTACCGGCACCAGGTGCTGCCGACACAGGATTTGACGGTGCGCAGCGATTTGCCGTAGGCATGGCCGCTTTCAAAACCGGCATCGACCAGCTCCTGCCAGATCAGCGGCAGCTGGTCGACACGGGCGCCAAACAAATCGACCCGCTGGGCGCCGGTGATTTTGGTATACAGCCCGTATTTTTTGGCAACCTGGCCCAGGACGATCAATTTCTCCGGTTCGATTTCACCCCCGGCGACGCGCGGTACTACCGAATAGGTGCCGTCTTTTTGAATATTGGCCAGATAATGGTCATTGGTGTCTTGTAAGCCCAGATGTTCGTTCTTCAGAATATAGTCATTCCAGTAAGAGGCCAGGATGGAGCCGACGGCCTGTTTGCAGACTTCGCAGCCGCGCCCGCGGCCGTGCTTGTCCAGCAATTCATCGAAAGTCTTGATCTCGCCGACCATGACCAAATGGTACAGGCCTTGCCGGGTGTGCGGAAAATGCTCACAGAGGTCGGTATTGACGGCCACGCCCTGTTTTTTCAATTCGGCATCCAGCACCGATTTGAGTAAGGCGCTGCAGCCGCCGCAGCCGGTGGCCGCTTGGGTGGCTTGTTTGAGCGCGCCCAGCGAGGTGCAGCCGGTGTCGATGGCTGCACAGATATCGCCTTTGCTGACGTTGTGGCAGGAACAAATCTGGGCCGAGGCGGGCAGCGCATCGGCGCCCAAGCCGACCGGCTCGCCGGACAGCTGCGGCAGGATTAAGGCTTCAGGGTGTTCCGGCAGGGCGATGCCGTTCAAACAGTATTGCAGCAGGGTGCCGTAATCGGCGGCTTCGCCGACCAGCACCGCACCCAGCAGGGTCTTTTTATCGGCACTGACTACCAGGCGTTTGTAGATGTCGCTGTCGCCGTCTTGATAGGTGTACACCAGGGCGCCCGGGGTGGCCGCATGGGCATCCCCGATACTGGCGACATCGACGCCCATCAGTTTCAATTTGGTGCTCATGTCGGCACCGGTAAAGGCGCTGTCGGCGCCTTCCAGCACCGAGACGACGGCACGGGCCATCGCATACCCCGGTGCCACCAGACCGAAAATCCGGTTATTCCACAGCGCGCATTCACCGATGGCAAAAATGGCCGGATCGGAGGTGCGGCACTGGTTGTCGATGACGATGCCGCCGCGCGGGCCGATGTCCAGGCCGCAAGCGGCGGCCAGGTCATCACGCGGGCGGATCCCGGCGGAAAACAGAATCAA
>Ga0208244_100224_pt1 | contig 68573 bp, 60 predicted proteins | sample SubbioCR12Aug_5A_FD_184828 | JGI IMG/M metagenome (GOLD analysis project Ga0208244, IMG submission 184828) | Serpentinite rock and fluid subsurface biosphere microbial communities from McLaughlin Reserve, California, USA - CR12Aug_5A (SPAdes) | ecosystem: Environmental > Terrestrial > Deep... | reverse complement strand
AAGTCAACATCTCCAGCCGGGACGGCATTCCCTATTTTGTGCAATTTACCCGCAAAGTCAGCGCCATCGTCGACCGCTTTGCGCCCAGCGACGACGAACTGGTCGGCTTTTTAGGCCTGGACCAGGCCGAACTCGACCACAAGAAATATTCGCCCCGGCTGGTCTCCTGCGGCTATCCCTACCTGATCGTACCGGTCTGGCAGTATGAAACGGTGCGCAAAGCCCGCTTCGATTACAACGCCTGGAGCCAATCCACCGCGCCGCAGACCGCCGCCCAGGAGATCTTAGTGTTTGCGCCGAAATCACCTTATCCCGATGCCGACTTCAACCTGCGCTTAGTCGGCCCGCGCATCGGCCTCACCGAAGACCCGCCGGTAGGCAGCGCCTTACCGGCGTTCTGCGCCTACCTGTGCTCGTTCGAACACACCCGCAAAGGCACCCAGACCTTTGCCGTGGACCGCGGTGATGCCGACTCCCGGCGCAGCGTCATCAATCTGGAAATGGATCATAAAGGCGCCGAGTTCCTGACCCTCCGCGTCGGCGGCGAAGCGGTGCTGTTTGCCGAAGGCACGATTGATCTGGGTGGCATGAATACCCGGGGATGAAATCAGGGTGGGTTTTAAATCCTGGTAGAGACGCAATAGTTTGCGTCTATGGGGGTAGGGCAGAAGCCTGCCCGAATAGAAGTTGAGTCAATCAAAGAGGAGGGAAATAGCGTCCTATGTTAGCTAAGGGGGGACATGAAATGCGGTATGAGGCGAGAGGAATTCGAATGGCTGCGTGAGAGCGTAACGGCCGAGTTCCGGTGGAAGTTTCCACAAAAGCTTGCCTTCGTTGACGCTTCGATTCCAGGAGTTTCAGCGATAGCAGGATTGGAATAGAAATTATTTTGGTTCATTTACCAATATTCATAGAAATGTTCTTAATTGAACGATACCTATTATTTTAGATTTGGAGAAAAAATTATGTCCTATTTAGTTCCTTCAGAATTTGTGACCAAGATGGTTGATGCGGGTGAATCAAAAGTATTCATGTCTACCCGAGACACGTTGATCAGGGCTTATATGGCCGGTGCAATCCTGGCGCTGGCTGCAGTGTTTGCGGTCACCATTACTGTCCAGACCGGATCGCCGATCTTCGGTGCAATATTGTTTCCCGTCGGTTTTTGTATGCTGTATTTATTAGGCTTCGATCTTTTGACCGGTGTTTTTGTTTTAACGCCGCTTGCATGGCTTGATAAACGTCCAGGCGTAACATTGGGAGGTATTTTAAGGAACTGGGGCCTGGTTTTTACCGGCAATTTTTTAGGTGCGCTTACCGTCGCGGTCATGATGGGAATCGTGTTTACTTATGGTTTCTCCGTTGAGCCCGATGCTGTAGGCAAAAAGCTTGCCGGTATCGGCGAAGCACGGACGCTGGGCTATGCAAAATACGGCGTGGCCGGTTGGTGTACCATCTTTATCAGAGGCATGCTGTGTAACTGGATGGTGTCTACGGGTGTGGTCGGGGCGATGATTTCCACGACTGTTAGCGGTAAGGTCATCGCGATGTGGATGCCCATTATGCTGTTCTTTGCAATGACTTTCGAGCACTCGGTCGTCAACATGTTTTTGTTTCCATCCGGTTTAATCATGGGTGGCAATTTCTCGATTATGGATTACTTTGTCTGGAATGAAATTCCAACGGTTTTGGGTAATTTGGTTGGCGGATTGGCGTTTACCGGTTTGACGTTATATTCAACGCATATCAAAACAGCGCCTAAACGTGCGTTCAACTAAGCAGTTTCAAGATAATAGCGTCTCAGATATTCAATTGCCGAGACTCCTCAATAATCGTTCTAATTTTTAAAGGAATTTATCATGACACGCAACGAAGTTACCGAATTAGTCATCTTGCAAAAACTGCGTAAACAACTGACTTGGCCTCAGCTGGCTGAAGTTATAGGACAGAGCAAGGAGTGGACAACCGCCGCTTTGCTTGGACAGATGACATTGACCGCTGAACAAGCCGTCAAGATTGGCGATGCGCTGGACTTGCCCGCAGACGCTGTCGATCAATTACAAGTGGTTCCCTACAAGGGGTCGCTCCCTACGTCGGTACCGACCGATCCGCTGATTTACCGTTTCTACGAACTGGTCAGCGTTTACGGCACTACCTTTAAGGCATTGATCCACGAAGAGTTTGGTGACGGCATTATGAGCGCTATCGATTTCAGCATGGACCTTCAGCGCGAACCTGACCCCAAAGGAGACCGCGTCAAGATCGTGATGAGCGGCAAATTTCTTCCTTACAAGAGTTACTGAGGCCGCTTTGGCCTGAATAAATGTCCGGTCAATTAAAAATATCGGTAGGGCAGCATTCTGACAAAGGCCGCAAGGCAATTAACCAGGATTTTCACGGCGTTTACAGTCCTAAGGAACCTCTGTTAAGTGCAAAAGGAATTGCCATTGCCTTGGCCGATGGGATCAGTAGCAGTGACGTGAGTCATATTGCCAGCGAAGCGACTGTCAAGGGGTTTCTGGAGGATTATTTTTGCACCTCCGAAGCCTGGTCGGTCAAGAAGTCGGCGCAACGGGTTTTGACGGCAACCAATTCCTGGTTACATTCACAGTCCCAGCAAAGCCAGTACCGCTACGATAAAGACAGAGGCTATGTGTGCACCTTGAGCGCCATGGTTATCAAGTCGACAACTGCGCATATTTTTCATGTGGGTGACACGCGAATCTACCGCCTGCATGAAAACGGGCTTGAACAATTGACCCATGATCATCGGTTTTGGTTGTCCAAGGACAAAAGCTATCTCAGTCGTGCTTTGGGAATCAATCCCTATCTGGAGATTGATTATCAAACGCTGTCAGTCGATGAAGGGGATATTTTCGTATTTGCGACAGACGGTATTTATGAATTTACCCCTGATCTTTTCATAATCAATGCTATTCATCAGTACGGCAATGATCTGGATGCTGCGGCCAAAGCCATTGTGGACGATGCCTACCAGCTAGGCAGTACGGATAATCTTACTGTTCAGATTGTCAGAATTGAGCAATTGCCGAGTCAGGATGCCAAAGAGCTGTATCAGCAGTTAACCGAATTGCCGTTTCCACCGATACTGGAAGCAAGAGCGGTTTTTGATGGTTACACCATTATCAGGGAAGTCCATGCCAGCAGTCGCAGCCACGTTTATCTCGCAGTGGATAGCGAAACAGATAGGCCGGTTATTCTAAAAACTCCGTCAATTGACCTAAGGGATGATCCGGCTTATCTGGAACGTTTTCTGATGGAAGAGTGGATTGCCAGGCGCATTAACAGTGCCTATGTACTCAAGCCTTGCTTGCAGACCCGAAAGCGCCATTTTCTGTATATCGCCATGGAATTCATTGATGGCCAGACATTGACTCAGTGGATGATCGATAACCCGAAGCCAGACCTGGAAACAGTCCGCGGTATAGTCGAACAAATTGCCAAAGGGTTGCGAGCTTTTCACCGCCTGGAAATGCTTCATCAGGATCTGCGGCCAGGCAATATCATGATCGATAAGACCGGCACGGTAAAAATCATAGATTTTGGTTCTACCCGCGTGGCCGGTATCATGGAAATCACCAGCCCCATCGAACGGAGCAATTTACTGGGTACGGCTCAATACAGTGCCCCGGAATACTTGCTTGGAGAGCCTGGATCATCGGGCTCGGATATTTTTTCTTTGGGTGTTATAGCTTATCAAATGCAGACTGGAAGCTTGCCTTACGGAACTCAAGTGGCCAAAACCAAAACCCGAGCAGAGCAAAGGAAATTAAAATACCAGCCTCTCCCTGAAAATAGCCGGGAAATTCCTGCTTGGATCGATGAAGCCATCAAGAAGGCCGTTCATCCCGATCCACACAAGCGCTATCAGGAAGTCTCCGAGTTTATATTCGACCTGCGCCATCCCAACAAAGACTACCTGAATAAAACCCGCCCGCCGCTTATGGAGCGCAATCCAGTGCTTTTCTGGAAATCCATTTGTTTAATTCTGTGCTTTATCATTGCACTCTTGTTGGCCAAGTAACGATATTCAATCCCTTTACTGTATCTGCTCACCCCCTCCAGTTTTACTGGGTGTAGGTGGTTGATTGAAAAGGCTTCTGCAACAGGGATGTTGCAGAGAGCTAAAGGGACGTATTGATGCGTCCTTTGAAATCAAGCACCTGCACCCTTAATTCAAAGCGAGCGAGTGGTTACCCGTTACTTTTCTCACTCGGCTGATTTGATTTTTTTAATGAGCGCATCAGAAAATAGGGCGCGGCAATACCAACCAAACATGAAAAAAACAGCACTGCAAAGGTAGAGTTGTTCCAGTCTACCGGGTAAATATCGGCTTTAACCGGCTCGCTTATGCCCGGAATGCCGGGCAAATCGACGTCCCCGCCATCCACCTTGAGTTGCGCTTTCATGCCTTTTTCCATGTGCTGTGGGATTTCGCAATGAACCAGATAGGTTTTTTTCTGGGCGGGCACAATCAGCGATGCCTTGAGTTCACCTTTTCCGTACAACTCCAGATGAAACATGCCCTGCGGGTAGAGGTAGCCGGGTAATCCGTGAATCATCAATTGATGGCGAATCTGATCATCATTGATAAAGGTGATATTGATGCGTGAACACGGCGCAACATCCCACTCTTGCTGATCAAAAGCATACATTTTTCCGTTGAACTTCTGGGCATGTTCATGGCCCGCGCGGATAGTAATGTCGACATCCCCGGCAATTTTTTGGCAATCCTGAGGCACTTTATCCTTGTTGGCATTCATGATCATGCCTGTTTCGTCCATCATCATGCCGCCATGGTCCATCATGGCCGCTGATAACCCCGCATAACCCAATGTCATAAGGCTGATCAGAACGAACTTGAGTAATGGGTTGATCTTCATTGGGCGTTTCTCCTTTTCAGAACGATCACGAGGAAAATAGCTAGACCTATGGCCAAGCCGCATACCAGTCCAAAAACGATGATCAACAGATAATCAGGCGCAAATTGACCGGCTTCACCCAGGAAATGAGCGAAGTCACCTTCACCCCAGACGGCTTTTTTCTTCGCATAGTAATTTTTATTGAACACCTGATCAAAGACGGCGTCATGATGGGTTGGCATGCCTTGCTCATCGAGTAACTGTTCGTAGGCTAATATGGACATGTTACCGCCCGGTTCCATGCCGTCGGTCGTCGTTCCGGTTTCGACGTGGTCATGAAACATCCAAAGGCCGGGTCCATAACTGTTTAAACCGTCGTTGACTGTTTTAAGCAATAAGTCAATGCGTTGCGCCGGAGCTATATCAAACACATCCCGCGTGATTTGCAGCCCCGCTGGAGCCTCTACGCCATCATAAGCCGTTATTGCCGCTTTATGTCCGTGAAAATGGATCGCGACAGAAGAGCGCTGAGCGTTGGCCAGTCGCAATTTTATTTTTTCGTTCTCACCGGCAACAATTAAACTTTCACGCAAGGTGTAAGGAAATGAACGTCCGTTCAACATGAAATAATTTTCAAATGATTCGGTGATGTTGTATTCCCTGGACATTCTGTGCGCAATAAGCCTGGGATCATTGGCGTTTTGAATGATCTGAGCCAGACGTTTGTCCACCGACTGATAATACAGATCGTATTCCTGCGCTGCGGTTTCCTTGACAGCGACGGAAAGGTGACGGACTTGTCCGGCGCCGATGTTAAACGTTTGTACCCAGTTGTTGGGCCGGTTTTCCTCGACCACAATCATTCCGTTCAAACCCATCGCAAAGTGTTGGGCGGTCTGGACATGGCAGTGATAGAACATCGTTCCTGCATGGCGGGTCTGGATTTCATAAGTATGGTTTTTGCCCGGAAACACCGGATGCTCTTCGCCGCCGTCATTGTCGCCATTGGCCGTATGCCAGGGATGATCGACGCCATGCAAATGAATGGTGTGGGGTAAGTAATGTGTGTTTTCCAGCGTAATCATCACCTTGTCGCCTTGCTCGACGCGGATGACCGGTGATGGCGCTCTCAGCATGGGATTGGCAACCGGGGAATTGAAGTTTTTGACACCCATGCCTACCGATTTGGGCGCGTAAACCCATAATCCGGGTTGTATGCCGGGCGCGATATCGAACGTGTTGATCAAAAACTCGCCTTCAGGCGTTGCGCCGTTGAGTTCAATCACTTCCAGTTTGATATGGATGACATCAGGATCGCCGTCACCGTCCAGATCGTCGGTTTTTGTCAAGGCATCCTGGGCCATATGAGTTTGCATCAAACTGTGCATCGACAGGTTATTGATTCCTTTTACTGATGCTGCAATGTCATAAGGATTATCCGGTTCGCAAAGTTTGGATGCTTCAATCTTCACGCCGTCAATGACTTGTTCTTCCCGCCATTCAGGATGTTCATTGGAACAAGGCTTTTCGGCGCCACTGGTTTCTCCTGCGATGCCGATGAGGGTTCCCGGCGGGTTAATGCCGGATTTTTGCTGTTGAGTTGGAGCTAAATACACCGCAACCACGATCAAAATCGGGATCAGGGCAGTGATTAACAGGTAATAGGTTTTCTTCATTTTCGGCAGAGGGGTATCTTGGGTAGTAATGTAAGGATTGAAAAAGTAACCGTTCTCGGTTTTTTTCGACTGTCTGGCTAAGAACAAGTTCTTGATTTACGGCGTTCGCTATTCGATTTATTAAATTATTGAGCCTTTGATGTTGGGCTTGGGCTGGCTATCGCCAACCGCAACCTGCGTGTAGCATCACCTTTGTTTTTTGCTCCGCTGAATACACACTGATTGTTTCGTCAGGAAGCCGAATCTTTAAGTAGTTTCATTATACCACTGGATTTTTTTAATCTCTGTTTGGCTGTAAAGCTGTCCAGGGCAAACGCATTAATACAATATGGAAAATCAGATAGTTAAAATATTCCTTTTTCCGGATTAACTATAAGATTTGGTTTATTTGAAACCTAAAAAGGCTTTGTGTCGCTATCGCGACGCTTATGTGGAGTCGGTTCGCGGACCGACAACCGCGATACTGCTACGAAACCCATCCTTGGGTTTCGCCCTTCGGGCCAGCTAAAGCTGTTCAAAATCGTTCCTGACGATTTTGTCTTTGCTTGTCCAAAGAAAAGTATCCAAAAGAAAAGACACCCGAAGGCCGCTGTTTCCTGCGCGCTGACGATTTTACCGAGGGTTTTCGGAAGGGCTATCCCTAGCCATCCGAAAACGAGCGGCATCCCTGCCGCTCCCCTAGCGGGCTGTTCTCGGCAAAATCGCCAGTGCTCGGCGCGGCCAAACGGGCCCCAGCGCGAGGCACCACCAGTTAAACTAAATTGTCTATACGTTCTAAGCAACCGGTAACATATTGATATATTAATTATTTTAATGCGTTTACCCTGCAAAGCTGTCGGCAATTGCCAGTATGAACTTTAAGCGTAATTATTAAGGTTTGAAAAGCCTTACAAGGAACGCCAACGTATCCAACATAAGGGTTTGTTGAGTGACTAGCAAATGAAGTCAATCGAGACGTATAATCTGCACACTTTTTTTGTAATGAGCTCATGACACTATGAAAGATCAAGCGTTAAGCACACAAGGTTCTGATTTTCTTTCCTCCGCTTTTATGATCCCCAACGTGGGCGGTCCGTTTATTGTGGGGCTTGCTGTCGGTTATTTTGCTAAAAAAATGTTGAAAATGGCCCTATTTGTCGGCGGCGCCGCTATCGTTACCATGTTTATTTTTGAGTATTACGGTATTGCTTCTATCAGTGATGCCGATCTGGAAAACGCGGCAAAGGGTGCGGCTGACGTAGCAGAGCAATCCGGTGATTATTTAGTCTCACGATTGTCGCAAATCACTTCGCGGGGTGTCAGTGCAGCTGTCGGCTTTTTTGCAGGTTTAAAAATCGGTTGAACTGTCAGGGCCGTATTCACCGTTTTCCCAACGGGGCGGCAACTGCCTTTTCCCAGAAAGACAGCTCTCTTACGATGGGGTTGATACAGGCTTCGTATCCCTGATATTCAATCCCTTTAAATACTTCATCCTTAAGCCATGAGTAGCTGGACGGTGATTGTGTTTTTAGCTGAAAGGGAATCAAAATATATTGCGCAAACAATTCGGCTAATTTTTCATTGATTTTTCCATTGTAGCGGCCGTTATTGACTTCCCACATGTATTCAAAAGCTTCAAACCATTTTGATGGCCAAAGTGCCAGATCGGCATCTTTGATCACGTAGATGTTAACAATATCGCTGGACAACTTTTTGTACCACAGAAAAAAATACAGTTCCGTTTTGCCATCCCAGAAATGAAAATTATCAATGACATGAGCGAATTCATGGACCATCAGCGGTAATCTGAAGTCGACCAGATAAGTGAGTTCAATATCTCTGTACGCGTTTTTTTCTTTGGCCTTGTCAAAATTGTGGATGGTAATAAGAACGCGGTTGCTGCCGCTGTAGACTTGGGCGACCACCTGAGCGCGAAAGCCCAGCCCTGGCTCGATAGCCAACGGCAGCGTCCCGTCCAGCCATACACGGGTGTCGGCATCATCCGGCGCCGCTTCTCTTATCAATGCTTGTGTGGAGGGTTTTATTTGATGAGTTTCAATGGCCTGTTCTAGCTGGCTCATAGGTTTTGCCTTCGTCATGGATGCCCTCATAAAAGGCGGTATTTTACGAATGGCTTTTTCGAATAATCTGAGATGATCGGGTTCAAAGCGGGGTAAATCAAAGTCATTGCTGTGTTTGATCAGCGTTTTGGTGTCGTAGAAAAGCGCTAACGCCCGTAACGCCGCCTCGCGGCTTTCCCAATAATTTTCCAAAACGCACAGACTATCGGCTTGATCTTCTTCGCATTCGCTTTTTATCTTCAGGAGACGACTAAGGTGTTCCGGGTGAGAGTGGCGGGTTAAAAAATCGATCGCTGTTTGCCGTAATCCGGGTTGCTGCTTTTCGTAATAATCAATAATCTCAAGCAGCTGAGCTTTCTTGAAATGTCCGGAATGACTGGTCGTGCATAAGAGTTCAGGGCCTTGTGAAAGCGTGAAAAAGTGGTGTTGAAATAAAGCTGGAAAGGCATTGCCTTGAACTTCTGATTGAACAGATCCCGGCAACAAAAGGATGGTCAGCAGTGTCAGTCGCGATAGCATGGGTCTTGGCGCTACAGGTCTTTTTCACGGATTTTCAGTAATAAACTGACTCTACGGTTTTTTTGGCGGCCTTCGGCTGAATCGTTACCGGCAATCGGTTGTGTGTCGGCATAACTCACGGCCCGTAGACGTTTGGCGTCAAGTCCTTGCGTGGTCAGATAGTGCAATACATTGGTGGCTCTGGCGGCACCCAGCTCCCAGTTCGTTGGAAACTGCCTGGTTTTAATGGGGCGGTTATCGGTGTGGCCCTCAATAAAAATAAGCCCGGTTGCCTGATTGAGAAGTCCTGAAAGACTATTGAGCAAAGTTTGTCCTCCGCTAGTCAGTATCGCCTTGGATGACTCAAACAGAATATTGTCCTGAATTTCCAGTTGGGCGTAGTCTTCAGTGACTTTAAGATTGACTTTTTGATCCAGGCCTAATTGATCCAGTTTTTCAGACAATTTGATTTGCAGTTGATTTTCTGTGTTTTCAATGTCCGGCGTTGTCTCGCTTATTGTTTCAATGGTTTCAATGGCCGGAACGATCGGTTTGTTAGCCGGGGCCGGGGCGGTTAAAATTTCATTCGTCAGTTTTTCTGAATCGGCCTGTTCGAGCTCAATAGTGCTGGGTTGGGCTTTGGTGACGACGCCGGTGATGATTTTTTGAGCCGGTTTTTTAATCGTCTCATCGGGTTGCTGGGTGACAATCGGTTTTGATTTTTGCGCAGAAGAGGCTTTTTCTTCTGTTTTAATATCACTGACTGAAATAAGGGAAATGATCAGCATCACTATCAAAACAAAAACGTCCAGATAACTGAGCAGCCAGTTTTGTCGGGTGGATGGATCCGGATCATTTAACAGATCTTCCATTATTTTGGAGGACTCAAGTTTTAGAAAGGGGTCTTTATTCATAAAGATAACCGGAAAAAACAGGCTGTTGTGCGATTAGTTTGAGCTGTTATTGAGTTCATTTTCATAGCGGACGATAAACGAGCGCAAGGTCTCCCGAACGAATGAAGGGCTACGTCTTTCCGCGATCAGCGTGATGCCTTCCATGATCATGCTCATGATCATGATGCGTTGCTCGGTGCGTCTTTCGAGCTTGAGCGCGATGGGAGTGAAAATTAGATTGGCAAAAATCAACCCGTAAAAAGTCGTGATCAACGCTACGCCCATATTCAAACTCATCGCGCCAACGTCTCTAAGATCAATTATTTCCAGCATGTTAATCAGACCAACCAGTGTGCCGAGCATGCCGAAAGCCGGAGAAAATCCGGCCATACTATGAAAGATATTGGCTTCTGCTTTTTCCTGGGCCCTGAGTCGGGCGATTCGCCATTTTAACAAGGATAAAATATCTTCAGTCGGTGTTTGGTCGACCACCAATTGAAAGCCGGTTTTAAGATAAGGGTTGTTGATAGTGTCGATGACATTCTCTATCGCGACAAAATTTCGGTTAAACCACATTTTCGAAACAGAGATTATTTCCTCCGCTTCTTTCTCGGGATTCAGGCTTTCATAAAGGAAAATCAATTTGACCGACTTGATGCCTTGTTTAATGTCTCTCAGCGGGTAGCTTAAACAGACTGCGGCGATGGTTCCGATCACGACGATGAAAAGTCCATAAAGGTTGAGGTATGACCGGGCATCGTTGGCGGCAACAAAGACGATAAATAAAAATAAAAGCAAGCTGAATATCAACCCTAATGCCGTTGAATAATTGAGCGAACGGGTTTTATATGCAGTGTAATTGAATAGGTCGAATTTGTTCATGGCTTGATGATAACAGACAGTCCGTATTATGTAGATAGTAATGTAGCGACTGGTGAAGGAAAATGGCAAGGGTTAAAAAGATGTGGGGCACTCAGGCGGAGCTGCGGACAATGTTACAAAGAATCCAATGTGTTTTTGGCAGAAAGTGTTCAAAAATCTTGATGATAGGAAAAAACACTATTTCTGGTATCTAAAGTCATTCGACAAAAATTGATATATCAATCCGATTTTGGCAAACTATTAACTGAGCATCTTAGATTATCAGACTTTTCAAGTAGCGAAGCCCATCAGGAGAATTTCAGGCATTATGATTAAAGTGTTACTTGTCGATGATCATGAAATTGTTCGTTCGGGTGTTGAATCTTTGCTCAACGGCTCTGGGGATATTTCGGTAATTGCCGTTGCAGGTTCAGGTGAGGAATGCCTCGCACTGTTGGCCGAAAACCAGCTGGATGTAGTCCTGATGGACATCAGTATGCCGGGAATCGGCGGGGCAGAGGCCAGTCGTAGGATTTTGCTGGAGTTTCCCGCCATAAAAGTGATAGCGCTTTCTGTTTACAGTGATGGTCACGTCCCTCATCAGCTCATGAAAATGGGCGCTGCCGGATTTATTTCAAAGAGCTCGCCTGTCGAAGAAATGGTTATTGCCATCCGGAAAGTGATGAACGGGGAGCGTTATCTTTGCTCTGAAGTAGCCAGAAATCTGGCATTTTGGGGCCTGGATCCCGATGATAACTCACCTTTTAGCCGCTTATCTCAACGCGAATCAGAAGTCGTGGTGATGATCTTGAACGGCAAATCAATAAAAGAGATGTCCGAATCACTGACGCTTAGTGATAAGACCATCAATACTTACCGTTACAGGCTTTACGATAAACTGAATGTTAAAAATGATGTGGAACTCACCCGTTTAGCCATTAAATTTAACTTTATGAATTAGGCTTCAGCTTGTACCGGCTGATGCAATAAAATCAAATCACCGGGATGTTATTGCCAGCCATTCCATTACTTTTAAAAAAAAGCCGAGGTAAGGTCTGTCCTGTCTGTTACAATACCCTCCTTTACACCGCTCAGTCTGCGGTGTTCCTCGCGGTCACCTCTTCCGGTACACTTCGATCTCATCCACCCTACACGAATTCCGCCTAGACTGACCCAGGGTAATCCCCGGTTAGGCCATTCCAGGAGCTTTATCCAAAATGTTATTTTCAGAACTCGGCTTAGCAGCCGAATTAGTCCGTGCTGTGTCCGAAGAAGGCTACACCACTCCAACTCCGGTTCAACTTCAGGCCATTCCAGCGATTCTTGAGGGACGCGATGTTTTGGCCGGTGCTCAAACCGGCACCGGTAAAACTGCCGGTTTTACGTTACCCCTGTTACATCGCTTACATACCCGCAAGCCACTCGGCAATCGCCGCCCTGTCCGGGCGCTGATTCTCACCCCGACCCGTGAGCTTGCCGCACAAGTTGCCGAGAGTGTCGCTACCTATGGTAAATATCTATCGTTCAAGTCAACGGTTATCTTCGGTGGTCTGAGTATCAATCCTCAGATTGCGCAATTGCGCCGAGGCCCAGAAATCGTTATTGCTACGCCCGGTCGTCTGCTTGATCACATCGCTCAGAAGACAGTCGATTTATCGCATCTGGAAATTTTGGTTCTGGATGAAGCTGACCGCATGCTGGATATGGGCTTTATTCGCGATATCCGTAAAATTCTTGCCTTGTTGCCGCCTATTGGTGTCGACGGACGTCAGAATTTGTTGTTCTCGGCAACTTTCTCCGATGAAATACGCCAGCTTGCCAATGGCTTGCTGCATAATCCTGCGCAGATCGAAGTGGCCCGGCGCAACACGACTGTAGAAACAGTCAGTCAGGTCGTTCATCTGGTCGACCGTACTCGTAAACACGAGCTTTTGTCTCATTTGATCAGTAAACAAAACTGGCGTCAGGTGCTGGTATTTACACGCACGAAACACGGTGCCAACAAGCTTGCTGAACAGCTTAACCGCGACGGATTAGGTTCGGCCGCTATTCACGGCAATAAAAGCCAGGGTGCGCGCACCAAAGCCCTGGCGGATTTTAAGAGCGGAGCGGTTCGTATTTTGGTTGCTACCGATATCGCCGCGCGCGGGCTGGACATCGATCAGTTGCCGCATGTCGTTAATTTCGAGCTGCCCAACATACCGGAAGATTATGTTCACCGGATTGGACGCACCGGGCGCGCCGGAAATGAAGGGGAAGCGGTTTCTCTGGTTTGTATCGATGAACGTGACTTTCTGCGCGACATTGAGCGGCTAATTAAACACGAAATCCCCAAAGAGGCGATTGAGGGTTTTGCGCCAGATCCGACTATCAAATCCGAACCGGTTTTTAAGCAGCGTCAACAGCGGCCTTCCCGCTCTGCAAACGGTGCCAGGTCCAATAGCAGCCATGGCAAACAGCCCGAGCAGAAACCGCAGGCGAAGCAAAGTCATCACAATCCGCGCAACAATAGCGGTCAGCAGCGGGTTTCCGACCAGAGCAGCCGTTCCAACGACAGTCGGAGCGGGCAACGCACTTCTCAGCGCCGTGTGGGCGCTTAACAGCGACCGGCCGGTTCGCTTTTAAATCGCCGCCGTTACGGCATTCGATGCGTAACGGCGAATGTTTGATTCTGTTATAAATTTTCTCATAGTTATTCTGCGGAGCAACCAAAAAGGTGATGCACCGTGTAGGTTGCGGTTGGCGATAGCCAACCCAACATTTCAAGGCCATGACGTTTATTTTTGGGTTGCGAAAAGTAGGCACTACACCTGCGCTGAATAATTACTTCTTATCAAGACATCAAAATGCTGACGATTGGCTGAAAATTATTCATAATCGGGCTCAATTTTATTTTTGACGGAAATTCAAGATGAAAGCTGTTGTCATGACTGCCGTTGGTGGTGCCGATGTTTTGCAGGTCAAACAGATTGATGAGCCGCAAATTACTGAGCCTCATCAGGTCAAGATCCGGATCAAAGCGGCTGGCGTCAATCCGGTAGATACCAAAATCAGGCGGAAAGGCCTTTTTTATGGGGCCACGCCGCCCGCTGTCTTGGGATGTGACGGTGCTGGAACGGTTATCAGTACCGGTGCTGAGGTTATTGGTTTTAAACCGGGTGATGATGTTTGGTATTGTCATGGCGGGTTGGGTCGTGAGTCCGGTAACTATTGCGAATATACGGTTATCGATAGCCGTTGGCTCGCTGCAAAACCGCAGTCCTTGTCCTTTATCGAAGCGGCAGCAGCGCCATTGGTTCTGATCACAGCCTGGGGTGCTTTGTATGACAGGGGCGCTTTGCAGCCCGGACAGACTGTTTTAATCCATGCCGGTGCAGGGGGTGTCGGCCATGTCGCTATTCAGTTGGCCAAGTTAAGAGGAGCCAGAGTCATTGCTACCGTAAGCTCTCAGGAAAAGGCCGATTTTGTGGCTGCATTGGGTGCCGATGTCGTCATCAACTATCAGGAGATTGACTTCGTTGAGACTATCATGCAGTTAACTGATAACCACGGCGTTGATTTGGTCTTGGATACGGTGGGTTCCGAGGTTTTTCAAAGCAGCATTTATGCAACGGCCTGTTTTGGAAGCTTGGTGACATTATTGGATCCGGGCATGGTAGATCTTGCCGAGGCAAGAGTCAGGAATCTCAAAATTGGTTTTGAATTGATGCTGACACCGCTTTTGCGTGACTTGAGACCGGCGCGTGAGAACCATATGGCTATATTGAATAGCTGCAAAAACTTGATAGACGACAACCGGCTCAAGGTCTCTGTAGGGCGTATTTTTCCCCTGGAACAAGCAGTCGATGCTCATCGATTGATAGAGGAAGGGCACTGCACGGGCAAAATTGTGCTGGAAATTTGAAGGGCAATAAATCGCTCAAGCCCATTCTTGCTTCAACGCTTGGGATAAAAAATTGCGAATATTTCTTCAAATTGATCATGAACGGAATTCATGATTTCAACCAGTAAACTTTGGGAAATATTAAAATGATCAAGTTCCTTATCAATGCTGTCCTCTAATTCCATCTTGCTCAATTTTGCAGCCAGTCTAACAATGGCTGCTGTTTCGCTGAAAGGGCCGGTATTATAAATGGCATTGTGTTGAGCAATGGATTCGGTAATGACTTCAGGCAATTTCCATAAGCGGCTGAGTTCAGAGCCAACCTGATAATGGTCGAAACCTAAAAGTCTGCGTTCCAATGCACTGTCCGTTTCATCGGAGGATTCGATTAACAGACTGATCTCTCTGGCTAATTCCGGTATCCGTCTGTAGAGAACCAGTTTGCCGATTTCATGCAGCAAACCACAGATAAAAATCGTTTCCAGTTTTTCTGCCGATTGAGTTCTTTTTGAAATTTCTTTAGCGGCCAACGCAGTTCTGACGCTTTGCGCCCAGTAGTCATTGAGCGAAATAGAGCCTGCAGGCACATTTGAAAATTTCTCAATAATCAGAGTGCCTAACACCAGGTTTTGCAGTTCCTGCGTGCCTATTATGGATATGGCTCTGGATATGGTTGAGATTTGAGAGGGAAAACCAAAAAACGCACTGTTGACCAGTTTTAACAAACGAATCGTAAGCCCGGGATCCTTATCGATAACGTTTCCTGCATCGGCCATTGTTTTACTGGGATCATCAATCACTTTTTTCAATTGAAAATAGATGGCGGGCGGTGAACTCAGCTGCAAATCGCCTTTAAATAGATCCGATAGGGTTAAATCGTTGCTGCTCAGTGAAAAAGACGAATAGGGTTTGTTCATGGGCTTCATTTGGAATTTGTAAATACATGACTATGATTACCTGAAAGCATAGGGGAGCTTTTTCATAATGCAAGGAAGCGCCGGTGGAATCAAATACACAAAGAAACGGACCGTTTAAATGGGATCTGTTGATGGGATAGACAATCCGAATTTACCAAAAGTCAGATGCTGAGCAAATCATTACAACGCAAGAAAATAATCATAGCCGGTATCGATTCTAAGTTAGTGATAGCCATAGAATCGATGCTTTTGAGAAAAGGCTTTTCCAATTTGTCATTTGCGAGTGAATGTGCGGATATTTATCGTATCATTCGTCCGTTTGCTGAAAATTCAGTGGATCTGGGTCTGGTCATCGTCGATGAGTTTTTGCCTGGAGGCGATGTGGGACACATGTGCACCTCTCTTTCCCGCGAAAATAACGGTATTGCCTTGCCTTTTATTATTTTGAAAGCGGAGTCTTCGGATGAAATAAATGTCTCCATCCAGTCTTCAGGGGATTTGATTTACGATCTTTATGCGTCGTTCAGAGAGTCTGAATTACTGATTCTGGTCGAATTACTGTTGGTTTTAAAGAATGAGCGTTATTTACGCAATCAGCAGCAGGAAAAACTAATCAGTGAGCTGGCAACCCGGAAGCTGCTGGATGCCAAACTAAAATATTTGATCGCCCATGACGAACTGACTGGCTTGATGAATCGTGCCAATCTGGAGCAACACATTCGGTTAAGCCTGATGCGATTTAAAACGCTGCATCAGAACGGCGCCTTGCTATTGATTGATCTTGATCGCTTTGGTCTCATCAATGATCTGGAAGGCTTTGATGTTGCTGATCGGCTGATTATTGAGGTGGTCGCTTTAATCAGAAAGACACTGACAAGAGACGTTTTTTTTGCGCGTATCGATTCCGATGAATTTTGTCTTTATTTCGAAAACTTGTCTCTCACTCAGGCGAAGGAATCGGCTGAAGCTATTCGCAAAAGTCTGGATGAATGCCGCTTCACTACCGGTGATGTGTGTTACAACATCACCGCATCGATTGGCATCGCTACGTTACCTACTCAGAAAGTGATTGTCCATCCTGAAGAACTGATTTCCAAAGCCCATCAGGCATGCTATCTGGCAAAACAAAACGGCCGTAACATGGTCTGGATCTACAACGAGGACGATAAAGCCATCAAGGAAAGGCACCGTGATGTTTACTGGGTTCCGCTGATTCGGGAAGCTTTGGTCGACAAAAATTTCTTTCTGGTATTTCAGCCGGTTATTAACCTGAAAACAGGCATTGTCTCGCATTATGAAGTGCTTATCAGGATGCGGGGGCAGGCCGATAGCGTGATTCATCCCATGGAATTTATTCCGGTAGCGGAGAGGATGGGGTTGATTCATTGCATAGACATCTGGGTGGTTGAAAACGCGTTAGATTTTTTGGCCGCTTTGCCCGTTGAAATGTCAGATATCTGTCTTGCGATTAATTTGTCCGGTTTTGCCTTTCAGGATGGGAGTTTATTACCGACGCTGAAGCGAAAGCTGGATCTCACATGGGTTAATGCGGACCGGATTACGTTTGAAATTACCGAAACTGCCGCTGTTGATAATTTCGACCAAACCCGGCAAATGATCAACAAAATAAGAGCATTAGGATGTCATTTTGCTTTGGATGATTTTGGCGCCGGGTTTTGTTCATTCAACTACCTCAAAAAATTCCCTGTTGATTATGTCAAAATTGACGGCCAATTCATTCGCAATCTGGTCAATGATGAAACTGATCAAGTTCTGGTAAAATCGATGGCGGATGTCGCCAGGAAACTGGGGAAAAAAACCGTGGCAGAATTTATAGAGATACCGCAGGTCATACCGATATTGGTCAGCCTGGGTATTGAGTACGGGCAAGGCTATCTTTTTGGAAAACCCAGCCGCGATTTAATTGATGGAGGCCGGGTTCCTCTTGCGCAACTATCAAATGAAGGCGAAACAAAATCGCATTTTTCGTATAATAGGCCGGATTAAGCAAAATCAATTCGAGCTTCCTTCGTAAATAAGCAATCTTTGCACCTCAACTTATTTTTATTGATTTGTTAAAACTAACCTTGTTCAGGTTTACTTCATAACGTTGAGTTATTTTTATCCAACAAGCAACGCTGTATTCTTGAAAGCCCATATTATGTGTTCCTTTCGCACTTCAAATTTCGGCAGTGCCTAAGGAGGCAACGGGGTGTTCGGCTATGGCTACATGGATATATTTACGGCTTACTTTGACGGGCATACCGGTGCCGAATTTCGATCTTCGATGGGTATAAACAATCACCTGATAAATATCGATAAGGTCCGGGTAATGGCTTTCAATCAGGTACATCCTTGCGACAAGAATCAACAATCAATACAGTGGCTTCGCTGACCGGTTTTCTTGAGTATTGATGCCGCGGATTATTCTGCGGCAAATAGGAAGCGTATACCGATTAATCAATTTTTTAAACTATGGCCACAAGACCTCAAAGTACACTGAAAAGAAAATCAACGGTACGCAGAAACAAAAAAAAACAGCCCATCAATCCCGTCAAAAGATGGCTGGTCAAATTAGTGGTGTTGTTTCTGGTTTTCGCCGCTTTTTTGTTGGCCAGTTATATCGGTTATCTTGATTACAACGTACGCAATCAGTTTGAAGGTAAACGGTGGGCAATTCCGGCTCGCGTTTATGCCAGTCCGCTTGAGTTGTATACCGGACATAAAATGACTTTAGCCAATCTGGAAAGTCATTTGCAATTTTTACATTACCGTGAAGATCCGCAGCTTTCTTCTGAAGGCACTTACTCCAGGCAAGCGTCTCAAATAACAATCAAAACGCGCACGTTTAGTTTTTGGGATGAAAAACAGGACAGCCGTTTGGTCAAGGTACAGTTTTTCGATAGTGAAATAGCGCGAATATTTGATGCAACCTTGTCAAAAGACCTGACCATTTTTCGGCTGGATTCATTGCAGATCGGTAGTTTTTATCCCACCCGCAAGGAAGATCGAGTGCTGATCAAGCTGGCCGAAGCGCCGCCGACGCTGATACAGGGATTGTTGGCGACAGAGGACAGGGATTTTTACCAGCATTACGGTATTTCCTTGAAAGCGATTGCCAGAGCCATGTGGGCCAATGTCAGAGCCGGAGGCATCGTTCAGGGCGGAAGTACGATCACACAACAGTTGATCAAAAATTTCTATTTGACCAACGAGCGCAGTTTTGTTCGAAAAATCAATGAAGTGTTCATGTCGTTAATCATAGAGTACCGCTATGACAAAGACGAAATATTGGAAGCTTATCTTAATGAAGTGTATCTGGGTCAGGATGGAGCCAGCGCTGTGCATGGATTTGGCTTGGCCAGCGAATTTTATTTTGGCCAGCCGTTAAAAAATCTTCCGTTAACCCAGGTGGCCTCGCTGGTGGCTTTAGTGCGAGGTCCGTCTTACTATGATCCTCGGCGCTATCCGGAGCGAGCGCTTGAACGCCGTGATCTGGTCCTCGATAAGATGGCCGAGATGAATTACATCAATGAACAGCAACGCGCCGAGTCAAAAAAAGAACCGTTAAAAGTCATTGCCAACACGCACCGATCTGTAAACCGATATCCGGCGTTTCTTGATTTGGTTAAAAGACAGTTAAAGGAGACCTACAAGGAAGAAGATTTGACCTCTGAAGGGCTGAATATTTTCACGACCTTGGAACCCCATGTGCAAGACGCTCTGGAAAAAACCGTTGCCGAAAAAATCAAAGAGTTACAAAAAAATCCAAAAGCGCGGGAACTGGAAACTGCTGTGGTTGTTACCCGTAAAGAGGATGGCGAAATCGTCGGTCTGGTGGGCGGCAGTGATACGAAGTCAGCCGGTTTTAACCGGGCGGTCGATGCGGTGCGACCTATCGGTTCATTGATTAAGCCTTTCGTTTACCTGACCGCGCTTGAATATCCTTCAAAATATACGATTACTACACCGGTCAGCGACACTACCATCAGAGTCAAGGCGGCAAAAGGCCAGCTCTGGGAGCCCAAAAACTATGATAATACCCAGCACGGTATTGTTCCGTTTCATAAGGCTTTGGCCAATTCCTATAACCTGGCGACAGTCCGTATCGGCATGGATATAGGTGTCGCGCGTGTTGCCAAAACGTTAAGAAGCATGGGTATTACGCGTTCGTTTGAACTGTTTCCGTCATTTCTTTTGGGCGCTTCCCCTTTGACTCCGATGGAGGTAACGCAAATCTATCAAACACTTGCCGGTGATGGGTTTACATCGCCCTTGAGATCCATCAGGGGTGTTGTCAACAGTGAGGGTAAACGCTTGCAAAGTTACCCTTTAACCGTCAGGCAAACGGTTGATCCTTCGGCAACCTATATTACCAATACGATCATGCAGGAAGTGATGAACGAGGGAACGGGACGTTCTGCCTACAATTATGTGCCCAGAGAATTTCAGCTGGTGGGCAAAACCGGAACAACCAATGAAATGAGAGACAGCTGGTTTGCCGGATTCAGTGGCGATTATCTCTCGGTCGTGTGGGTTGGCAGAGACGATAACAAACCGGCAGGACTCACCGGTTCAACCGGTGCGTTGAAGTTATGGGCCAGTCTTATGCAGAAAATCAGTACGCGTCCTGTGTTGTTGACGCCCCCTGACAATGTCGATCTGGTCTGGATAGACCCTTTCTCCGGTTTGTTGGCAAACAAGGACTGTCCCGGCGTCAGCCAATTTCCCTATATTCGCGGTTCTGCCCCTAAAGCCAGTTCACCTTGCGTCAATGGCGGCGGTACTGAGAATCCGGATACCTGGTTAAATAATCTTTTTCAATAAATTAAAGCGAGCATTATGTTGCGATTTAAAATGTTTCAGTGGTTAGGTATTTTGTTATTGTTAACGGTGCTGAATACTCAGGCCCAGGAAAAACCGGTAAGCCAGTTACGGGCTTTTTTAACGTCATCCAAGGCGCTGAAAGCCGATTTTAAACAAATAGCTGTCGATGAAGCAGGCAATGCCCGGCAAACCAGTTACGGGGTGTTTTATTTGCGTAGGCCCGGAAAGTTTCGCTGGCAGTACACCAAGCCTTTTTCTCAGGAAATCATTTCCAATGCAGGTAAGGTCTGGTTTTACGATGCGGACCTGGAACAGGTGACGGTTAAAAAGCTGGACCAGTCGGTAGGCTCGACTCCCGCTCTGTTACTTAGCGGTGATATTGACCTGGAAGAAAACTTTAATATTCAGGATCAAGGCACTGATGAAGATATGCAATGGATCAAATTGCTGCCTAAAAACGAGGACAGCGGCTTTAAATATGTCTTGATCGGGCTGGATAAGGGAACCCTGGGCGGGATGGAATTAAGCGATAATTTTGGCCAATTAACCCGTATTTATTTTTCGAATATTGCAGTCAATCCATCTCTGGATGATGAGTTGTTTATATTCACGCCGCCACCGGGATCGGATGTTTTTGAAGAATAACACGACTCTTTAAGTGCAGACGACATTTGGAATGACATGGTAAGTTTCTATCTTACTTGAGGCCGGACAGTGAATGATACCTTGAACAAGCCCTTGGCAGAGCGAATGCGGCCTACTCAGCTGGATGAGTACACCGGTCAGCGGCATCTGTTGAGCCCGGGTAAACCACTGTATGAAGCAATAGCGGCAGGACGATTGCACTCAATGATTTTCTGGGGCCCGCCCGGTACCGGTAAAACCACGTTGGCAAGGATGATTGCCAACCATTCTGACGCACTGTTTATTCCTATTTCAGCGGTGTTGGCCGGTGTCAAGGAAATAAGAGCGGCTGTGACAGAAGCGCAAGCCGCCAGGGAAATTCGCCGGCAACGCACCATTTTGTTTGTCGATGAAGTGCATCGATTTAATAAAGCCCAACAAGACGCCTTTTTACCGCATGTAGAGGACGGTACGTTCTATTTTATCGGGGCTACGACTGAAAATCCGTCGTTTGCGCTGAACAATGCGCTTTTGTCCAGGGCCAGGGTTTATGTGTTGAATGCACTGTCAACAGAGGATTTACTGGCGGTATTGAACAAGGCGTTAACCGAAAAGGAAAAAGGCTTGGGCAATCTGATTATCGAGATGGACGAGGAGATCAAGCGTCAGTTTGCAGCGGCCGCCGATGGTGATGCCCGGCGAGCGTTAAATCTGCTTGAGATTGCCGTGGAATTGGCGGCAGCGCAAAACAGCAACTGTATTAATGAGGCCATTGCCAAAGAAGTACTGTCCGGCGGACCCCGCCGTTTCGATAAGCAAGGCGAAGAGTTTTACAATCAGATATCAGCGTTACATAAGTCGGTACGGGGCAGTTCGCCGGATGCTGCATTATATTGGTTGTGCCGGATGATGGATGCCGGTTGTGATTTGTCTTATCTGGCCCGCAGAATTGTCAGGATTGCTTCAGAGGATATCGGCAATGCGGATCCAAGAGCGTTGCCGTTGGCCATAAGCGCATGGGAAGCGCAAGAACGACTGGGTAGTCCCGAGGGAGAATTAGCCTTGGCGCATGCCGTCGTTTATCTTGCCTGCGCAGCTAAAAGCAATGCAGTTTATAGGGCTTATAATGCGGCCATGCGCGATGCCAAGGAAAGCGGCAGCCTGCCAGTGCCGGTTCATTTGAGAAATGCGCCCACTTCGCTGATGAAGTCGTTGGATTACGGAAAAGCCTATCGTTATGCGCATGATGAGCCCGATGCTTATGCTGCCGGAGAGAATTATTTTCCAGAAAGTTTAAAGGGTTCTCAGTATTACACACCGGTCAATCGTGGATTAGAAATAAAAATTGCAGAAAAATTAAAACATTTACGGAATTTAGATAAAATGTCCCGTACTGATAGGAGTTGACCTTTAATAAGGTAATCCTGGACGATCCGAATCATTTTATCTAGTTTATGTAGGATTATGGACCTTAAATTTCTCGATTTTGAACAACCCATCGCCGAATTGGAAGCCAAAATAAAAGAACTTCGCCGAGTTCAGTTCGATAACGATATCAATATTTCCGATGCGCTGGAACAACTGGAAAGTAAGAGCAAGGCGCTGACCGAGTCAATTTTTTCCGGGCTTAGCGACTGGCAGATTTCACAATTATCAAGACATCCCGGGCGGCCTTATACCCTGGATTACATTGATTTGATCTTCTCTGATTTTCATGAGTTACATGGTGACCGTGCCTACGCTGATGATCCGGCCATTATATGCGGACTGGCTCGTCTCGAAGGGCAGCCGGTTGCACTGATAGGGCATCAAAAGGGCCGGGATACCAAGGAAAAAATTTATCGAAACTTTGGCATGCCCAGACCCGAGGGTTATCGCAAAGCTCTACGAGTCATGAAAATGGCCGAGCGATTTGGTTTGCCGATCATTTGTCTGATCGATACACCGGGGGCCTATCCCGGTATTGGTGCGGAAGAACGCGGCCAAAGCGAGGCAATAGCTCGTAACTTGTTTGAAATGGCGCGGTTACAAACACCCATCATCTGCACGGTCATCGGTGAAGGCGGTTCTGGCGGTGCATTGGCTATCGGCGTCGGCGATCGCTTGATTATGCTTGAATACAGCACTTATTCGGTAATTTCGCCTGAAGGTTGCGCATCGATTCTCTGGAAAAGTGCTGATAAATCCCAGTTGGCGGCTGAAGCGATGGGGATTACGTCAGATCGTATCCGTGAACAGGGCTTTCTCGATGAAGTGGTCAGAGAGCCTTTAGGTGGAGCGCACCGTGATTTTCAAAAAACGGCAATGAACCTGAGAGAAACCTTGTTAAGGCATCTGGAAGAACTCAAACGTGATTCGATGGAGCGTTTAATGGAAAAACGTTATCAACGGATTATGGCTTTTGGTGTGTATACCGAGTAATTCGAAAACAGCTTTTTCGTCGACTTCCAAATAATCTAAAAAACGGTTAAGAATCTAAAATTTGCTTAGCCTGACAGCAACGACCAGATTGACTGCCAGCATCACCAAAGGGTTGATCATGGGTAACTCTCGCTAGTTTTGAATTAAGGTTGTAGGCGCTTGATTTCAAAGGACGCATCAATACGTCCCTGTAGCTCTCTGCAACATCCGTGTTGCAGAAGCCTTTTCAATCAAGCACTTACAACCACTAAGATTGGAGGGGGTGAGCAGAGACCGTCATGGCTTAATAGCAGTTTTTAAGCTGATCGGTTTTAACTTAAATGGAAGTCAATCAAAAGCTCGCTGATGGCGGGCTTTTTTGTTTGGGGATTATGACCAACACTCATGCAAAGTCAGTGGAATCTCATTTAATCGATGCCATTCGTCCATATCAGAGCTCTCGCCGCGTATTTGTGGCTTACAGTGGCGGCGTTGATTCCCATGTGTTATTGCACCTATGCGCGCAGCAGGATTGGTTGAAGGATAAGCTTACAGCCGTTTATGTACATCATGGTTTACAGGCGATTGCCGACCATTGGGCCTTTCATTGCCAAACAACGGCAACTTCTTTGGATGTAGCTTTTAAGGAACTGCGAGTCGATGCGCGGCCGGTCAACGGACAAAGCCCTGAAGAAGCCGCCAGAAATGCACGGTATGGCGCATTAAGCAGTTTGCTGGATGATCAGGATCTGTTGTTGGTGGCCCAGCACAGGGAAGATCAGCTGGAAACTGTTTTATTGCAACTGTTTCGAGGCGCCGGATTGCGGGGTTTGTCGGGGATGCCGGTAGTGATGCCGATGGGGAAGGGTATCCTTTTGCGGCCTCTGTTGAATGTTTCTAAACAGGATATTGAGGCCTATGCCGTTAGGCATGAACTTGATTGGGTGGAAGATCCCACTAATCAAAGCGCCGAATTCGATAGAAATTTTCTTCGAAATGATGTTTTGCCGGTATTAAAAAAGCGTTGGCCGGCGCTGGACAAAACCGTATCGCGTGCGGCGGCTCATTGTGCAGAAGCTCAGTCAGTCATTCGGCAAGAGGGGGATGAACTACTCAAAAAATACCTGGACATTGAGTCTCAAGCCTTGTCGCTGGTGCTTTGGTCGTGTCTTGAGAGATCCCGGCAGGCTTTATTGTTACGTACCTGGTTTGCTTTTATGGGTTTGAAAATGCCTTCCCAGAGGGTCATTCATCAGATTATCCATGAAGTGATTGATGCGGCAGAAACCGGTAAAGCAGAGGTTTTTACCCAAGGTTATGCGATCAGGCGGTTTCGCAATCATCTCTATTGCTTTGATGCTAAATGCTATCACTTACCGGAAATACACGATTTTGAGTGGTCCAGCCAGCAAGCGTGTCTTGACTTGTCTGGGTACCTGAAATTGCAGCGAATTGAAGATTCCTCCGGCATTGCGATTGATCAGTGGAAAAATGCAAAAATCACCGTAGCATTTCGTCGGGGCGGTGAATCGATCAGATTGCCGGGCCGAAAAGGGCGTCATTCGTTAAAAAATCTTTTTCAGGAAGCGGCGATACCGCCCTGGGAAAGGCCGATCATCCCGCTTGTCTATCTGGATGGACAACTTGCGGCCGTTGCAGACCGTTGGATCAGTGACGAATTTTACACAGTGTCTCCAGGAAATTGTTTCCGCATCAAATTTATCAAGCAAACGCCGGATTGATCAGGCGTTATAGATGATTGTTTTTAATGGTGCCGCATTGATGCCTGATTACAAATGGCATTGGGAAAAAAAACAGTAAAGGCAATGACTAAGCTGGCATTGTCGATTAGAATATACCAGCTTTAAATGGCTGCAAAAGTCACCCTCTAAACGCTTTTCTTCAATACATGACAAAATATATTTTCATTACCGGTGGCGTCGTCTCATCCTTAGGTAAAGGCATCGCTGCGTCGTCACTTGCTGCCATTCTTGAAGCCCGCGGGCTTAAAGTCACGATGACCAAACTGGATCCCTACATCAATGTCGATCCAGGAACCATGAGTCCTTTTCAACACGGAGAGGTTTTCGTCACTGACGATGGTGCAGAAACCGATCTTGATCTGGGTCATTATGAGCGTTTCATCAGAACGACCATGACCAAGAAAAATAACTTCACGACCGGTCAAATCTATGAAAACGTTTTGCGCAAAGAACGCAAAGGTGATTATTTGGGCGCGACCGTTCAGGTAATTCCGCATATAACGGATGAAATCATCAGACGCATTCACGAGAGTGCGGTGGGCATGGATATCGCCATCATTGAAGTCGGCGGGACGGTTGGTGATATCGAGTCACTGCCGTTTCTTGAAGCGATTCGTCAGATGCACGTTGAATTGGGGCGCGATCGTGCCATTTTTATTCATTTAACGCTGGTGCCTTATATCCGTTCTGCGGGTGAACTCAAAACCAAACCGACTCAGCATTCTGTAAAAGAACTCAGAACGATAGGGATTCAGCCCGATATTTTAATTTGCCGTTCCGAACAACCGATTCCGGTCAGCGACCGCAGAAAAATTGCGCTTTTTACGAATGTGGCAGAAAAAGCCGTTATTTCCGCTATTGATGCTGACACGATTTACCGCATCCCTTTATTGCTGCACGAACAAGGGCTGGACGATATCGTTGTCGAAAAATTACGCCTGGATGTGCCGCCCGCCGACCTCACAGAATGGAAGAATGTGATTGACGGACTGACTCATCCGGTAGAAGAAGTCAACATTGCGATTGTCGGTAAATATGTCGATCACAGCGATGCCTACAAGTCACTCAACGAGGCATTGATTCACGGCGGTATTCACACCAGAAATAAAGTTAAAATCCGTTATATTGATTCTGAAACCATCGAAGATGAAGGCGTTGAACACCTGAAAGGACTGGATGCCATCCTGGTGCCTGGCGGCTTTGGTGAGCGGGGCGTAGAAGGAAAAATTGCGACAGCCCGTTTCGCCCGGGAAAATAAAATTCCCTATTTGGGCATTTGTTTGGGGATGCAGGTTGCGGTGATCGAGTTCGCCAGAAATGTCGCCAAGCTTGAAGGTGCGCACAGTACCGAATTCCTGCCCGACTCGCCGCATCCGGTTATCGGTTTGATCACCGAATGGATGGATGCAGAGGGGCAGTTGGAAACACGCAATATTCATTCTAATCTGGGTGGAACAATGCGTCTTGGCAGTCAAAAATGCAGGCTTGAATCAGGGTCTTTGGCCTTTGCGATGTATAAAAAGGAAGTCATTAAAGAGCGTCACCGGCACCGTTACGAATTCAATAACAAGTATCTGGAAAAAATGGAGCGGGCTGGGCTGACTTTCGCAGGTAAATCGATAGACGGTCGTCTGGTCGAAGTGATTGAACTGAAAGATCACCCCTGGTTTTTAGCCTGTCAGTTTCATCCGGAATTCACTTCGACGCCACGAAGAGGCCATCCGCTTTTTTCAGGATTTGTCATGGCCGCTGCTAAACATAAAAAGGAAACCCATCAATGAAATTATGTAACTTTGAAATCGGCCTTGATAAGCCTCTATTTTTAATCGCGGGTCCTTGCGTCATTGAGAGCGAAGCTCTGGCACTGGAAACAGCCGGATATTTAAAAGAAATAACTGATCAATTGGGCATTCCTTTTATTTACAAATCTTCATTCGACAAAGCCAATCGTTCTTCACATAACACCTTCCGTGGCTTGGGTGTTGATGCGGGGCTAAAGATTCTCGAAAAAGTCAAACAACAAATCGGCGTGCCTGTTTTAACCGATGTACATGAAGACACACCCTTGGAAGAAGTGGCAAAGGTCGTCGATGTGATGCAAACGCCCGCTTTCTTGTGCAGACAAACCAATTTCATTCAGAATGTCGCCAAACAAGGCATTCCGGTAAATATCAAAAAAGGCCAATTTTTAGCGCCTTGGGATATGGTTCATGTGGCCGAAAAAGCCAAGGCCACAGGCAACGAACACATTATGGTCTGTGAGCGCGGCGTTTCGTTCGGCTACAACAATCTGGTGTCTGATATGCGATCACTGGCGGTGATGCGCGATACCGGTTGCCCGGTAGTTTTCGACGCCACCCATTCGGTGCAATTGCCCGGCGGTCAGGGCACCTGTTCAGGTGGGCAGCGTGAATTTGTTCCCGTTTTGGCTAGAGCCGCTGTAGCAGTGGGCATTTCCGGATTATTTATGGAGACGCACCCAAATCCGGCCGAAGCGAAAAGCGATGGACCAAACTCCTGGCCTATGCACCGTATTAAAGAATTATTAGAGATTTTAATCACCCTTGATCACGCTGTAAAATCAAGCAGTTTGATCGAAACAACCTTATAGGAAAAACGATGGCGGCAATAGTAGATATTAAAGCAAGAGAAATCCTGGATTCGCGTGGAAACCCGACGATCGAAGCCGATGTCATTCTTTCATCCGGAGTCGTCGGCAGCGCGATGGTGCCATCCGGTGCCTCCACCGGCGAACGTGAAGCGATCGAATTACGCGATGGCGATAAAGCACGTTACCTGGGCAAAGGGGTTTTGAATGCAGTAAACAACGTCAAAACTGAAATTCGTTCAGCCGTTTTGGGAATGGATGCAGCGGATCAGGCCGGCATCGATCAAAAAATGATCGAACTTGACGGTACCGATACAAAAGCCCGTTTAGGCGCAAACGCAATGCTCGCTGTTTCTATGGCCAGCGCACACGCTGCTGCAAAAGAAGCGGCACAACCCTTGTATCGCTATCTGAACAAATCCGGTGAATTCGTTATGCCGGTGCCGATGATGAACATCATCAACGGCGGATCCCATGCCGATAACAGTGTCGATTTGCAGGAATTTATGATTTTGCCTGTGGGTGCGCCCACTTTCCGCGAAGCGATTCGTTATGGAACTGAAGTGTTTCATACGCTGAAAAAAGTATTGTCCGATAAAGGTTTGGCAACGACCGTAGGCGATGAAGGCGGTTTTGCACCGAACCTTTCTTCCAATGAAGAAGCCATCAGCGTCATTCTGCAAGCGATTGAAAAAGCCGGTTACAAACCAGGTGTAGATATCTATCTGGGTCTCGATGCGGCTGCTTCTGAATACTATAAAAACGGCGTATACGATCTGGCTTCAGAAAAGAAAACCTATACCTCTGAAAAAATGGTCGATTTTCTGGCTGATTGGGTTAATAAATACCCAATTATCAGTATTGAAGACGGTCTGGATGAAAACGATTGGGATGGCTGGAAATTACTGACTGAAAAACTGGGCGGTAAAATCCAATTGGTCGGTGACGATCTGTTTGTGACCAATCCGGCTATTTTGAAACAGGGCATAGAAAAGAACATTGCCAACTCTATCCTGATCAAAGTCAATCAAATCGGTACCTTGACCGAAACTTTGGCTGCAATCGATATGGCCCAGGCTGCAGGTTATTCTGCCGTTGTTTCTCATCGTTCAGGTGAAACCGAAGACACGACCATTGCTGATTTAGTGGTTGCTACCGGCACCGGTCAGATAAAAACAGGTTCATTGAGCCGTTCCGACCGTATTGCCAAATACAACCGCCTGATGAAAATCGAGGATGAGTTGGAAGGCAAAGCCCTTTATGCAGGCCGCAAAGCCTTCAGAATGCTCTAGGATTGACGGGTGAGAGCGGTCCTGCCGGGCCGCTCTTGACTAATCGTATTGATCATATGAGCGCTTATAAAATTATTTCATTCATCATTGTTCTGTTGATAGCCCATTTGCAGTACCGTTTATGGTTAGGTGATGGCGGTATCAAGCAAATTGAACACTATGACCAAAAACTGCAGGATTTAAGCTTGCAGGTCAAGGAAAAAAAAGAACGCAACGATCAGCTTTACAGTGAAGTTCTGGACTTGCGCAAAGGCCAGGACGCCATTGAAGAAAGAGCCCGTTACGAATTGGGCATGATTAAGGAAAATGAAACGTTTTTTCAGGTTCTGGAATAAAAGGTCTTTTTCTTTTAATCCGGCACTTCCAAAATGCGCCTCGCGCATCACCTCACTAAACCGCTTTTTGCTAACGCGCTATTTTTAAATGAACACACTACACTCCCGATTTTGGGCTATTGTTCCTGCGGCCGGGGTTGGCAAAAGGATGCAAGCCGATAGGCCCAAACAATATCTCTCCCTGGCTGGAAAAGCCGTATTAGAACAAACTCTGCTGCGATTGTTGGGTGTTGAACAATTGAGCGGAATCGCGGTTGCTATTTCTCAGGAAGACCCCTATTGGCCTGAGCTGGAAATTGCCGGACACCCCAAAGTAATCACTGCGCCCGGCGGCAAAGAACGGGCCGACTCAGTACTGTCCGGTTTAAGATCGATTCGCGAACGTGCTGATGACAATGATTGGGTGCTGGTGCATGATGCCGCCAGGCCTTGCATTACGCGTAGTGATGTTGATTTGTTGATCGCGTCTTTAAAAGACGATGCTGTTGGCGGCATTTTGGCTTTATCTTCGCATGACACACTCAAGCAAGTTGAAGGACGAACCATTCATGGCACTCTGGATAGGACGCATATTTGGCGGGCATTGACGCCGCAAATGTTTCGCTACGGAATGTTGAAAGCTGCACTGGAAGCAGGCGAAGGCAATCCGGCGATTACCGATGAGGCCAGCGCACTGGAATTAATGGGTTATCAACCCAAAATAGTCGAAGGCAGGCCGGATAATATCAAAATAACGCGTCCCGAGGACTTGGCGCTGGCGCAATTTTATTTGGAGCAACAATGATTCGAATTGGTCAAGGCTATGATGTACATCGGTTTAAAGACGATGGCGATGTGATCCTGGGTGGCGTCACTATTCCCTATGAAAAGGGCCTGGAAGCGCATTCAGACGGCGACGTGGTGCTGCATGCCTTGTGCGATGCGTTATTGGGTGCGGCGGCATTGGGCGATATCGGCAAGCATTTTCCTGATACCGACCCGGAATTTAAAGGCGCCGATAGCCGGGTTTTATTGCGGCATGTCTACCGTATCGTGCGGGAAAAAGGTTATAAACTGGTCAACGCGGATATCACCATCATCGCCCAGGCGCCCAAGATGGCGCCTTATATTCCTGAGATGTGCTTCAATATTGCCGAGGATTTGGATGTGACTGTCGATGATATCAATGTCAAAGCGACCACTACCGAGAAACTGGGTTTTGAAGGACGAAAAGAAGGCATTGCTGTTCAAGCGGTTGTCCTGGTAGAAAAATAAAGTATTTTGGCCTTTAGTTTCGTAACGCAGACTACACATCAACTGATTAATCAGGTATTTGCCTGTTCTGACTGCATCAATGGGAGCGTGGATTTTGAAGCAACTAATGTTTTTCGTTATATTTCAGTTACTGATCGGGTGCGCCACGCAATCCGATAAATCTACTTCTGATGCAATACAAAGTCAAAAAGAGGCAAAGACTTTCGATATGCAAGATAGCCCTTGGCAACTTAAGCACTTTGTCACTGCGACTGGCGAAATAATACCGGTGCTGGAAGGTACGGCAATCGATGCGGTTTTTGCAAACGGTAAACTTACCGGACGCAGCGGCTGCAACCGCTATTTTGGCAGTTTTAAGCTTAAAGAGAAGACCGGATTATCAGTGGTTAGCCCGATCGGCTCAACAATGATGGCCTGCTCCCCGGCAATTAATGAACAGGAACGCCGCTATTTTGATTTTTTAGCAAAAGTTGATGCATATCAGTTAGGTGAAAACGGTCACTCTTTAGTCCTTTTGAATAAAGAAGGAAAATCCTTGCTGGAGTTTGATGCGCTTTTACCTGTCGCTCTTGAAAATACGCCATGGCAAGCGACTGGAGTTAATAACGGCAAAGGTGCTGTCGTAACGGATAAAAACACCCCTTTGGCTGTGGCTACGTTTGCTGGCGGGATTGTTCAAGGAAAATCCGGATGTAACCGATTTTCAGCTGTTTATACGGCAGAATCCGGAAATTTAAGTATTACGGCGGTAAAATCAACGCGTATGGCTTGTGCCGAGGAAGGGGTCATGGCGCTTGAAGCCAATTATCTGAAGGCATTGATTCAGGCCGTGCAGTATGAAATCAATGGCGATCAACTGAGATTGCTCGATAAAGACGGTTCTTTATTAATCAGTTTTATCAGGCAGACCCAATAGAACCTCTCTTGTAACTACTACTCGCCCGTCTTGAATCGTGTAAGCGGGTGATTGATTTCAAGAGTCGCGTTTAGACGACACTCTCGTAGGAGCCTTTTCAATCAACCACCTGCACACAACCTTTTCACCCCAACTTGACCATATTGATGCCCAAAGGAATAAATGAAAAAATCCCTGTCTGCTTACATCAAGCCACCCAAGCGTCAATTGATCGACAGGTGGGCATAAATACTTAGGAAATAGCCTAGTGCAATTGCCGGAGTCCATTTTAAATGGCTAAAAAATGTATAGTAGCCTCTGGCCTGCCCCATTAGCGCAACGCCTGCTGCGGACCCTATCGATAAAAGACTGCCTCCCACCCCGGCTGTTAACGTGACTAAAAGCCACTGGATTTCAGGCATATCAGGATTCATGGTCAATACTGCAAACATGATGGGGATGTTATCAATAACTGCAGACATGATTCCGATCAGAATATTGGCAGAGGTTGCACCCATTTCCCCATACATGAATTCAGAGGCTAGGCTTAAATATCCGATGAAACCCAAGCCTCCCACTGACATAATCACTCCGTAAAAGAAAAATAGTGTATCCCATTCGGATTTGGCGATATGACTGAATACGTCGAAAGCGCTGCCGCTGACCTCGGAGCCAGGAATCATGTCGAAAGAAGCTTGCTCGCGTCTAAAAGCAGTTCGCAAGTAATATCCGAACATTTTCAGATACCCAAGGCCCATCAACATGCCAAAAGCAGCTGGCAAGTGGAGAAATTGATGGAAAACAATTGAGGTGGCAATCGTGGATAAAAATAAAAGAATAATTACAATGCCGCCGTGTTTGATAGTTAAATTTTCTTCATCGGGGAGTTCAGGTCGGCCTTTTGGGATATACCTGTGCATAATGGCTGCAGGAATCAAAAAGTTAATGAGCGAAGGGATGAACAGCTTAAAAAAAGTCCAAAAGTCTAAGATATCTTTTTGCCAAACCATTAATGTAGTGATATCGCCAAAAGGGCTAAACGCTCCTCCTGCATTTGCCGCTACAACTATATTGACACAGGCAATGCCAATGAATTGCGGTTTTGAGGCGCCCACAGTCAAGACAACTGTGCACATAATTAGTGCGGTGGTTAAATTATCGGCCACGGGAGAGATAAAAAATGCTAGCAATCCTGTGATCCAGAAAAGCTGCCTGTAGCTGAATTCCCGGGAGACCAGGCGATAATGCAGAGCATCGAATACGCCTCGTTCAATCATTGCGCTGATGTAAGTCATTGCAACCAAAAGAAAAAAGAACAGTTCTGAGTATTCGAGAAAATTATGTCTCAGTGCGTTCGATACCTGATCGGTTAAACCTTGTGATTGATAAGCGAACGCAATTAACGCCCAAATTAAACCGGCAACAATCAGAACCGGTTTGGATTTTTGTAAATGCAGTTTTTCCTCAAAAATTACCAGGATATAGGCTAGAAAGAAAATAAATAGCGCTATATATCCGGTGGTTTCTGTAGTTAAGTTTAACCGATCAATATCAGGCTCAGAGCTCCACGCTGACAGGGGTAAAAATAAAAAAAGGATAAACAACATTGAGCTGAATACGGTTTTCATAGACTGATATTGCCTTTATGAAATGGATAAAGCGCCATTCTTTTCAAAATGAGAAAAACTGAGGTTTCATAGACCTGTCAGTTACTATTTACGGAACCTTTAAAAAATTATCCGCTCATATTCGTGCACAAGGTACTATGTAAAAAATGCCCCCTTATTTTAATCCCCGTCTTGAATTGAGTGTTTAGTTGATTGATTTTAAAGGACGCGTGAAACCATCCATGTTGCATAAGTAATAAATAGGATTTTGTTTTACTGACCATGGCATGGATAAAAATGGTAGTCTTCTGAATAGTGGTTTGAGTAAAAAATATGTCTCTTAAAAATATGCGTTTAAGCATAGCGTTTTAAACTTTCTGTTACCTTTCAAGTTTTTTTAGTCCCATGTCTATATGAAAATTTTATTAGTGGAAGATGATAATGTTTTGTCGGATGGTCTGACGCATACGCTGTCCAAAAGCGGTTATTCAGTCACTTGTGCAACTAGCGGTAGCTATGCAGAACATGCATTGGCGGCCCAGGACTTTGACTTGATTGTCCTGGATTTGGGTTTGCCTGATATGGATGGTTTAAAGCTTTTGAAACGCTTAAGAAGCCGTAAGATAGGTTTGCCCATTATCATATTGACGGCAAGGGACGGTATGAATGACCGTATTGAGGGAATAGCCCAGGGAGCGGATGATTATTTGACCAAACCGTTTGAATTACGTGAATTGGAAGTGCGCATCAATGCATTGATAAGACGTTGTTATGGTGGTTTTAGTAACGTTATTCAAATTGGTCGGCTGTCATTGGATACGCAAGATCATCAGATATCGGCTGATGGCCAATTACTATTACTTTCAGCCAGAGAATTCGGCGTTTTGGAAATGCTGTTGATGCAAGCGGGAAAAGTGGTTTGCAAAGAGCGGATTTCTCAACGCCTGTCCAATGATGGCGAGGGTCTTGCCGACAATGCCATAGAAGTTTATGTCCACCGGTTGCGTAAACGCATTGAACCCTATGGGGCAGTGATAAGAACGGTTCGGGGTTTGGGTTATTTGCTTGAAACGTCAGAAAAATGAATAAAAAAAGGAGTCTGCGGACAGAGATAATACTCCGCTTGTCGGTGCCGGTCATTTTTTTCATGGCGGTTGAAACGGTGTTGTCTTACTTCACCACATTGCATTACGTCGATGAGGCCTATGATCGATGGTTACTCGATTCTGCAAGATCTTTAATGCAGGAAATCAAGCTTATAGACGGTCAGGCTGTAGTTGATTTACCCCCGGAAGCGTTGGCTATTTTTAAGTGGGACGATCTGGATAAGACCTATTTTAACGTTATTTCCGAGGAAAGAGGCTTATTGGCCGGTGATGCATTTGTACCCGAGACACTGGGCTCCTCACAAGAAACGGAAAAGCCCATTTATTTTAATGCGATTGTCAATGATGAGTCGGTCAGGGTCGTGTCTATCAAGGTTCCTCTTGCTTATGAGGCGACAGAGACGATTCATATTCATGTCGCTGAAACGCAGAAAAAGCGAAGAGTCATGATGCTCGATATTCTTATGGCGGATTTAATCCCCCAGCTTTTGCTGGTGATATTGGCTGGGTTTTACTTGTTACGAGGTGTTAAACGGGGTTTGCAGCCTCTACATGAACTGGCTGATGAAATAGCTCAGCGATCTCCGCAAGATTTAAGCCTGATTCCGGAATCTCATGTTTTTCAGGAAGTGCATACGCTGACGGACACGATTAATAACCTGTTTAATCGATTGGCCTTGGCTATTGCCGGTCAGCAACGCTTCATATCAAATGCGGCGCATCAACTGCGGACACCGTTGGCCGGTCTTAAATTACAGGCAGAACGCGCACTTCGGGAAAAAGACCTGGCAGAAATGAAACCGGCTTTGGAGCAGATCCAGGTCAGTGCCGGCAGAATGTCTCATTTGATTACTCAACTGTTGGTTTTGGCCAAGTCAGGTCCTTTAGAGGCCGGGTATCAGCTCAAGCCTTTGGCGCTCTGTAAATTGGTCAAGGCGCTAGCCATCGATTATGCACCTTCAGCAATTCAGCACAATATGGAGTTGGTATTTGAAGGTCCTAATAACGATATTACAATTCAGGGCGATGAAATTCTGTTGCGGGAATTATTGGGTAATTTAATAGACAATGCGATCAAATACGGTCACGAGAATGGTGTCATTATTATTAGTGTTCTTACCAATCCCTATCCTTCGTTGATTGTCGAAGATGATGGGCCGGGCATCCCTGCTGCAGAGCAGGAAAAGATTTTTGAACGATTTTATCGTATTCCCGGCAGTTTGGGAGACGGTTGCGGTTTAGGGCTTGCGATAGTCAAAGAAATTGCAATGCTTCACCAGGCTCAACTTAATCTGGGTCGCTCGGATCGATTGGGGGGCGGACGATTTGAGGTTATATTTAACGGAAAACCGGAAAATTAGCGCTAAAAGTAAGGATTTGTTGCGTTTTATGGTCTTTTTTTCGCTTAAATCATCAAATATTTTGTTTAATAGGCCGGCTTGCCCTGGTTTTTGGTTAAAAAAGAATGACTATGACATGAATTTTATCCATGTTAATCTGTTTAACCAATTTAGAAGACATGATGCCCATGAAGTCTGGCGCAATCATTGAGTTGAAAATTGCCTTGCTGTGTGAGGCAGTTGTTAAGTGTTTTTCAGGTGCGAAGGGTGGGTCCCATCCGTGTAGTCAGTTTTTTTGTAAATTTTTCAAAATCCACCGGCTTTTTCCCTTTGAGAGATTATGGGAGTATTGGCAAGGTTTTTTTGGAAAATGCGAGGGTTCGTTTAGGTTATTTTAAACAAGATCTAAATCATTCGGGGAATGTTCATGTTCGCTTTCGACTTATCTAAAGCAACGTCCAAGTCAGTGATAGGTCAATCCAGCATTGAGATTGCCAAGCCTGTGAGTGAGGTCTATGATTTTGTAGTTGAACACTTTTTTGAAAACTATACCCTTTGGGCGCTGGAAGTTGTTGAGTTTAAACCGGTCAACGACAATAAAATGGATGTTGGTGCCTTAGCGTGCCAGACTCGAATCGATCAAGGCCAGAAAATTGAATCGACTTTTGAAGTTGTAACAATAGAAAAAGATAAGTTGCTGGTTCTAAATGGTCTCTCTTCTCCTTTCAGAAACAGCTATATCTTTGACAGTATCGAGTCCGATACTAAGACAAGGCTGACTTTTTCTTTTGAATTATTGGAAATTGAACTTTTTATGAGGCCTTTTGAAAAATTGATTCGTGTTGCGATTGAAGAGGGCACCCATAATACCGTGAACAATATTAAAAATTTATTGATACCTGATACAGAGTCAGAAGCCAAGCCGGACTGACTTCTTTGGCGGTTAGTCATTAGTTTTATGATTACCTGAGGTGTGCAGCCGATTGCGCTTAAAAACAAGCCACACTAAGAAAAGTGTGGCTTTTTCGTAAATAAAATTCATAACGCTGATGAGCTTGGCTCTGATCGCGTCAATCAATGGAGTTAATTTATGCCTTTTATCACTGAAAAAGATCCCGGGCTCATTCCTCAGATACTCTCCGAGATACTGGATGAATGCGTTAACGGCGTCACTCTGGCGGATCCCGATTTACCGGATATGCCGATAGTTTATGCGAACAAAGCGTTCGAAACGATGACCGGCTATTCTCAGGAAGATATCATTGGACATAACTGCCGGTTTCTGCAGGGCCCTGACCGCGATCAAGATGCACGCTACCAGATTTTTCAAGCTATTCGGGATAATCAGGGGGTAGTGGTTACGCTTCGAAATTATAAGAAGAACGGAGAACTGTTTTTCAATCGACTCAAAATTATTCCTCTCTTTGATAGAAACGGTCGCATTATTTACTACCTGGGTGTTCAATACGACGTAACCGAGCAGGTTAAGGCTGATGAAAAAATAAAGGAATTAAGTTCTGGAATTTCTAGTGTTGCCGGTGGGTAGTTTCCTGTGACTCATATACCAGACACACCCCGCATCTTCTAAAGCCAGACGTTTTTTAGATTAGACAGGGCAGTTAAGCATTCCCTCTTTTTGAGGCAGGGAATGCTTGGAAACTTAACTTTTAAGCATTTAACGATTTAAGAACGGCCTGCAATGTTTCATTAGCATCCCCAAATAACATGCGGGTGTTTTCCATTACAAACAAGGGATTACCGACACCGGCATAACCAGAGGCCATACTGCGTTTCATCGCTATCGTGGTGTGACTCTTCCAGACTTCCAAAACCGGCATCCCGGCAATAGGACTGTTCGGGTCGGTAAGCGCAGAGGGATTGACGATGTCATTGGCGCCTATCACGATACTGACATCCACATGCCCGAAATCCTCATTGACTTCTTCCATTTCAAAAACGATGTCATAAGGCACTTTCGCTTCGGCGAGCAAGACGTTCATATGGCCTGGCATACGCCCGGCTACCGGATGAATGCCGAATCGGACGGTTTTGCCCTGGTTACGCAGGAATTTGGTGATTTCAAAAACAGTATGCTGGGCTTGAGCCACCGCCATGCCATAGCCAGGAACGATCATTATATTTTTGGCGGCCAATAATAATTGTGCCGTTTCATCGGCGCTGATCGGCGTTACTTCACCTTCTATGGCAGCCGATTCGCCTCCCGAGCTGGTGCCGAAACCACCGGCGATCACACTAATGAAGTTGCGATTCATGGCCCGGCACATGATGTAACTCAAAATTGCACCGCTGCTGCCAACCAATGCTCCCGTCACGATCAATAAATCGTTACTGAGCATAAAACCGGTTGCCGCTGCCGCCCACCCGGAATAGCTGTTCAACATCGAAACCACGACCGGCATGTCCGCCCCGCCTATGGCCATAACCATATGCACGCCAAAAGCCAGCGCTATCAGTGTCATGAGTAACAAGGGAAATGTTCCGCCGCCGCTTTCAGCTTGTGACAGAAACACATTGCCTAGCAAAATGACAAAAACGAGTAAGCTCAGATTTAGCCAGTGCCGCCCCGGCATTAAATAAGGTTTGCCGTCAATGCGGCCGCTCAGTTTGCCAAATGCGATCACTGAACCAGAGAAGGTGATGGCGCCAATGAGTATGCCGACATAAATTTCAACTTCATGAATGGATTTTTCTATTCCTTCCAGCGGCGAAGAGCTATCCATGAAGTTCGCATAGCCGACAAGCACTGCAGCAAGTCCCACCAGGCTATGCATGATGGCAACCAATTCCGGCATTTGGGTCATTTCAACTTTAGCGGCCGCTTTTGCGCCAATGACTCCGCCTATGAGCAGCGTGGTTATCAATATCGCATAAGCCGTCACGGAAGCGCTGAAAATGGTGGCTAAAATGGCGATGGTCATACCTGCCATGCCGAAATAGTTGCCTCTGCGTGCTGTTTCCTGATTGCTTAGCCCGCTCAGGCTGAGTATGAATAAAATCGCAGCGCCGACGTAGGCCATAGAAACTAAACTTTGTGACATGCTGTTCTCCCTATTTTCTGAACATTTCCAACATGCGGCGGGTCACTAAAAAACCCCCGGCGATGTTGATTGAGGCCACAAGCACGGCTAATCCGGCCAGCAGTGTGATTAAGAAGCCCGGTGCAGAGACTTGTATCAGGGCGCCCAGTACGATGATGCCGCTAATGGCGTTGGTGACGCTCATCAGGGGGGTATGCAGAGAGGGTGAGACGTTCCAGATGACTTGGTAGCCGATAAAACAGGACAGCACGAATACGGTGAAATGCGACATGAAAGATGCCGGGGCTACCGAGCCTAACTGATATAGAAGCAGGGCGCCCAGTATCATCGGCGCATATTGTTTGACAGGAGCAGGAATAATACTGGTTTTTGGCTGTTCGACTTTGACCGGAACCGAGGCTGCAGGTTTTGCCGCCGGTGCTACGGACAATGTCGGCGGCGGTGGCGGCCAAGTTATTTTTCCGGCTTTGATGACGGTGGCGCCGCGTATGACTTCATCTTCCATATTGACGTTCAGTTCGCCGTTTTTCTCCGGACACAAATCAGTCAACAAATGACGAATGTTGGTGGCATACAATTGACTGGCTTGGTTGGCTAGGCGGCTGGGTAAGTTACTGTAGCCGATAACGGTGACGCCGTGTTTGGAAATCACTTGATCTTTGATGCTGACTTCGCAGTTTCCGCCTTGTTCAGTGGCCAAATCGACTATAACGCTGCCCGGTTTCATAGACGCTACCATGGCTTCAGTGATCAGAACCGGTGCGGGTTTTCCAGGTATTAACGCAGTCGTGATGATGATATCGACTTCTTTGGCCTGCTGGGCAAACAAAGCCATTTCCGCTTCAATGAATTCTTTGGACATGGTCTTGGCGTATCCGCCAGTACCGGATCCGTCTTCCTTGAAATCCAGCATCAGGAATTCGGCGTCCATGCTTTCAATTTGTTCTTTGACTTCAGGGCGGGTATCGAAAGCTCTGACAATTGCACCCAATGATTTTGCAGCGCCTATGGCCGCAAGCCCTGCTACTCCGGCGCCAATCACCAATACTTTGGCCGGTGGGATTTTACCTGCTGCGGTAATCTGGCCGGTAAAGAAGCGGCCGAAATGCTGAGCCGCTTCAACAACCGCGCGATAACCGGCAATATTGGCCATGGAGCTTAAGGCATCCATTTTTTGTGCTCGGGAAATGCGGGGAATGCTATCCATCGCGAAAACGGTCGCATTTTTTTTGGCAAGCTTTTGCAGCAGAGCCTCGTTTTGGGCAGGCCAGATGAAACTGATTAAATGCCCGCCTTTTTTGAGCAGGTCAGTTTCGTCTTTATTGATTTCGGGGTGCAGTTCGGGCGCTCTGATTTTTACGATAATATCGGCGTTTTTCCAGAGGGCGCGAGTGTTATTGATTACTTCTGCGCCAACTTTTTTGTAAGCTTCATCCGGAATATCTGCAGCGGAGCCCGCGCCACTTTCGATAGCGACTGAAAATCCAAGCTTGATCAGTAATTCTGCGACTTCTGGCGTTGTCGCAACGCGTTTTTCACCTTCGTGTACTTCTTTGGGGACACCAATTTTCATGAGACTTCCTTTAAGCTAAGACACAGAGAAACACATAGGGTTTAGGTATTTATTTGGAAGTTCGGAGCATAGGCAATTTATTGAGGTAATTCAACATAATAATAAACGAATCAAAGTCCAGAGTAGATTGATGGGGATAAAGAGCTTTGCTAAATGATCAAAAAACATGAAAATCAACCTCAAATGATACGAGTGGACTGTTTTTCTGGTCATAGGTAAAGTCAGTTGGGTGAGTCTCCCTACAAACTGTGCTTCATGATTGGTCGACAACAAATATAATCGGGTAGCTAGAATTAATGAAATATTGTGTAAAAGACTTTATAGAAGCTCAGGGTGAGCTGCTTTTTGCTGTTGTCGAGTCGGGTATGGAGGCAGCAAAAGTCTTGTGCTTTCTGCGCTATGCCAAAATAAACGGCCTTTGGCAAAAATTATCCACCGAGCAAGCCGATCGCTATCTGGCTGACTATTTTCCGCATTATCTTTACTACTCATCTGCAAAAGATGTCTCTCTTCATGCGGTCAGTGAAACAGCGATCATTAAACATTATCAGCCCAGGCAGCGGTTGCAGATGTTAATGCAGCAACCGTCAAATAAGGCCGTTGAAGAAGATTTTAAAAATCTGCTCAAATATTTCATCGAATATGGATTGGAAAGCACCCTGATAGGCGTGACAGGATCTTTGCTGCCCGGCGTTCATAATGAAGATTCAGATATAGACTTGGTTTTTTACAACCGTCAGCATTTTCACTTTGCGCGCGATTTGGTCAAGCAACTGATTGATGAGCAGCATCTCGCTGCCTTGGATGATGCGAGTTGGGAAAGGGCCTATAGTCGCCGCTCATGCCATATTGATTTGGCGGACTATGTTTGGCATGAACAACGTAAATTCAATAAGGCGTTGATCAATGGGCGAAAATTCGATATCAGTCTGGCCATTGATACGCGTTTGTCAGATATAAATTATCAGAAAAAAGGTTTGGTTACTGTTCAGGCAAAAGTCATTGATGATACTCAGGTATTTGATTCACCTGCTGTTTTTGGCGTTGAAGCGGGACCCATTGATATCATTTTGTGTTTTACTGCAACTTATGTGGGTCAGGCCTGCACAGGTGAATGGATTGAAGTGACGGGGATGCTTGAAGAGTCGCGTTGTGGGCATCAACGGATTGTGGTCGGTTCAAGCCGCGAAGCACCGGGAGAGTTCATTCGGGTGATCCGGTGAAGGCTGTTTTTCCTGATGTTGAGGCGGTCATTTTTGATATGGACGGCTTGGTGCTGGACACCGAAACAACTTATTTCATCGCTTGGCAGCACGCTGCAATGAGGATGGGTTATGTGTTGCCGGATGAGTTCTGCCGGTCGCTGAGCGGACTGCATTTTAAGCAGGTCAGTGAAATGATTTTGGCGTATTGCGGGCAGGATTTTTCACTGGACCATTTCAATCAGATTAGCGGCGAAATTTGGCGTGATCAGGTGCGTGATCAGGGTATCCCTGTAAAAAAAGGTTTTTTCAGTTTGTTAGACGTCATAACGCAATTGAATTTGCCTTTTTGTCTCGCGACAAACAGTTTGCTGGCGAATGCGTTGGAATGCCTTGATTTGGCGAAACTCACTCATCTGTTCACAACCATTATCAGTCGTGAAATGAGTGTTAATCCAAAGCCAGCGCCGGATCTTTTTATCAAAGCCTCCGAGCTTTTGGCAGTTCCGATCGGCCGGTGTTTGGTGCTGGAAGATTCTCTATCCGGTGTCATGGCGGCGGTAAAGGCCGGAGGTATTGCCGTTTATGTACCTTCGCAGACACCCCTGGATAAGCGCGCTGAATTTTTGGCCGATTTTAATGCGATTGACCTGGATCGGGTCGCTCGAATGCTGGCGGATAAGTTCACTTATTCGAGCTTCGATAGGCTATAATAACCGCTTTTTTGATGAAGATGACTCGGTTTGAAAGCGCAATTCTCTAAAGTGACTGTCACGGCTCCAGCCCGCCTGCATATGGGCTTTATTGATTTGAGCGGGGCGTTGGGGCGGCACTTTGGCAGTATCGGTGTTGCGCTCAATGAAATCGTAACCCGGCTTACCATTACTCGCTCTGATCGGCCTGAAGCCTCAGGTTTTTCTGAGGTTCGCGTTGCCAAGCAGTTACAAAGCCTTTGTGTTGCGTTGAATGTCCCTGATACCGTTCATATTCACGTTGATGAAGCCATCCCCGAGCATGTCGGATTGGGATCCGGCACGCAAATGGCCTTGGCGATTGGCATGGGTCTCAGTCACTTTTACGGTCTTTCCTACAGTGTACGCGATATTGCTCAATTAACTGAACGGGGACGGCGTTCGGGCATAGGTATCGGTGTCTTTGAGCGGGGTGGGTTAGTGGTGGATGGCGGTCGTGGAGAGCATACAATAACTCCCCCCGTGCTTTCCCAGATGGCTGTGCCCGAGAATTGGCGTTTTATCTTGGTCTTTGATAAGCGCGGGCAAGGCCTGCATGGCAAGCAGGAAATTGAGGCTTTCAAAGCCTTGCCGCCCTTTTCCCAAACTGAAGCGGCGCGCTTGTGTTACCTGTTACTCATGCAAGGATTGCCCGCTATTGCCGAGCGTGACATCGCCAAATTTGGAGAAGTGATCACACAGTTACAAAAAGCGGTTGGCGAACATTTTGCGTCGGCTCAGGGCGGCGTGTTTACCAGTGGCGAGGTGTCTGAGGCCATGTCGTGGTGTGAGCGTCAGGGCGCTGTGGCGCTAGGTCAGACTTCTTGGGGTCCCACCGGCTTTTGTGCACTGGAAGGACTGGACTGTGCTGAAGCCCTTTGTTTAAAAGCCCGGCAGGAATTTTCCGGTTATGAGAATTTGCAATTTAAAACAGTGAGTGCCAGAAACAGTGGTGGTGAGATCACTGGTTTCGCCTAGGCATCGGCAGAATTTGCTCGTCTTTCGCACTTGATATGTCTGAAGGAGTGAGGCCTAAGAGGGTACTGATCGTTGCCCATTCAGGGAGAATGCTGGCGCAAGCGGCGAAGGACGCTGGTTTTATACCTTTGGTGGTGGATCTGTATGCAGATCAGGACACGCAGGCTTTGTCGGCACAGGTTTTTCAGGTCGCCGGGCTCAGTCAGGAGTATTTGCTTCCTGTCTTGAAGGTGATTAAGCAGGACTATGTTGTCGATCATGCTTGTTTTGGCAGCGGGCTTGAAGCTTATCCGGAGAGCTTGTCAGCTTTGAGTAGCGCGTTCAATCTAAGTGGCAATGTCCCCTCGGTTGTTCAAAAGGTTCAGGATAAAACTGTTTTTTTTTCAATTTTAAAACGCTTGGCGATTGCTTTTCCTGACACAGTTTTTTCAGCGCCGGACGATGATGCCGATTGGCTGGTTAAGCCGATGCAGGGTCAGGGGGGCTTGGGCATCAGGCACTTTATCAGGCAGGATGATTTTCACGATAATGTTTATTGGCAGCGCTATATCGACGGTGTGCCCGGTTCGGCTTTGTTTTTAGCCAATGGCTGCCAAAGTCACATCATTGGATTCAACACTCTGTGGTGCAGACGCGATGATGATCAGCACGCCTTTCTGTTTTCCGGTGTGATCAATCAAAGTCCGTTAAACGAATTTCAACAGCAAACCGTCGCTGAGTGGCTTGATTTGCTGGTTTCCGAGTTAGGTTTAACCGGCCTCAATTCGTTGGATTTTATGGTTCAGGGCGATAAGATGCTGGTGGTAGAAATTAATCCCCGGCCTTCTGCGAGCATGCAATTGTATGACATGGGCGGTCTGATGGCGGCCCATGTAGATTCTTTGGCAGGACTGAAGCCTGGGCGCAGTTTTCGATATGACGGCTTTTGCGCTTATCAGGTCGTCTTTGCCGGGCAGGATCTGCTTGTTCCTGATGCGGTTTGCTGGCCGGTCCATGCTGTCGATTTACCCGGTCCAGGCCTGCGCATTAGACAGGGTTCGCCTTTATGCAGTTTGATTGTCCGTAACGCCTCCGTTGACGGTCTTTTACAGGCGCTGAAGGCGACCCGGAAACGAATTTTTCAAATCTTCAATACAGGATAAACAATGCATTACACAGCTAGCGTTAATAAACTGACTCAACCTTTGGTTAAACAATTGATTGATCAGGCGGATAAATTCCGCGTGGGTGTGGAGAGGCTCGAAAACGGGTGTACAGTGATTGATGCGGGTATCACGTTTCCTGGTGGACTGGAAGCCGGCCGGTTGATAGCTGAAATATGCCTGGGCGGCATGGGAACTGTTACCTTGACGCACAGTACTTATACGGCCGATTGGCCGCTAAGTGTCAATGTGCATACCGGTAATCCGGTTTTGGGTTGCCTGGGTAGCCAGTATGCGGGTTGGAGTTTGTCACATGAAAAATATTATGCGCTAGGTTCGGGTCCTGCGCGTGCGATGGCGTTCAAAATTAAAGACGGTAAACGTGAGCCGGTAGAAGAGCTCTACAAAGAATTGAGCTATCAGGATAGCGCTGACCAAACAGTGCTGGTCATTGAAAACGATGCAGTGCCGCCTCTGGCGATTGTAGAAAAGGTAGCTGCTGCCTGTGGGATTGAGCCCTCAAAATTGACTATTATCGTGACGCCCACCAGCAGTTTGGCGGGCGGCGTGCAAGTTGTATCCAGGGTGTTGGAAGTGGCCATGCATAAAGCCCATGCCTTGCATTTCCCACTCGAAAATATTGTCGATGGCAGCGGCAGTGCTCCAATCTGTCCGCCCCATCCTGATTTTATCAAGGCGATGGGCCGAACCAACGATGCTATTTTGTTTGCAGGCCAAGTACACTTGTTCGTAAAAGGGAGTGATGCGGATGCTGAAAAACTGGCCAATGAATTGCCTAGCTCAACCTCCAAAGATTACGGCAAGCCATTTGCACAAGTTTTCAAGGAATATGGCTATGATTTTTTCAAAGTCGATCCGATGTTATTCAGCCCTGCCAGCGTCATCGTAACCGCAGTGGAATCGGGAAAAAGTTTTAGAGCAGGGCAGTTGGATAATGCTTTGTTGAATCAATCATTTGGTCGATAAACAACAGTCAGATCGATATCAGGGGCCGCTTTGTGTGGTCTCATTCCGAAATTTAACTTCATTGATTAATGATTGTGGGCAGCATAGCAATATTTACGGACGATCCCGGTTGGCATGGCAGGCAGTTGGTTCAGGCGTTTGCCAAACGGGGCTATGACAGCGTTTATAGCTCTTTGACGGCCTGTAAGATTCAACTGGAGCATGAGCTTTTACCGATTCATATTCCCGGTTTTGAGCAATATCTGCCGGATGCTGTTTTCGTTCGGGGTGTCCCCGGCGGATCGCTGGAAGAGGTCGTTTTTTATCTGGACATTCTGCATGGGTTAAAAATTCTGGGAATTCCTGTTTATAACGACGGTCATGCCATTGAGCGCAGTGTTGATAAGGCGATGACCAGTTTTTTGTTGCAGCACCACAGGATTGCTACGCCGCCTACTTGGGTGTTGCGGGACAGGGACGACGCTTTGGCTTTGGTTGAGCAGGAATTACAGAATGGCCATACGGTTATCAGTAAGCCTCTGTTTGGCTCGCAAGGCGAAGGCATCCGACGCCTGGAGAAAATGACGGATTTGATCTGGCTGACCGGCAGTCATGGCATTTACTACCTGCAGCGGTTTGTTGAATGTGAGGGGCTTGGCTATTCCGATCATCGCGTCTTTGTAATCAATGGCAAAGCGGTTGCGGCAATGCGAAGAAAAGGGCTGTCCTGGTTGAATAATGTAGCCCGGGGGGCGGCATGTGAAGAAATTGTTCTGGATCCGGTCATGGCCGAGCTAGCAGTGCAAGCGGCACAGGCTTTATCCATGAACTATGCAGGCGTTGACATTATTCGTGATATAGACGGTCGATATGTGGTGATTGAGGTCAATAGCATTCCTGCATGGAAAGGCTTGCAAAGTGTCTGTAACATTTCAATAGCCGACTTGCTGGTTGATGATATGCTTAAGCAACTTGCCTGTTCCCGTCAATCACGGCTGATGGCGATGGCGTAATGATTTCGCACTTACAGTTGGCGGAGCTCTATATAAGTGCCTGCGAAATTGAATTACAGGCTTTTAAGCCGGGCAATGTCAGTGTTTATTCGGCGGGTCATGATATGACGGTCGATGATTTCAGGCTCAGTGCAGCCGCAAGTGCAACGGCGATCAGTAACCCCGGTTATTCATTGGGAGAAAAAATTTATTACGCAGTGAAAGCCACACGGGAAGCGGTTTGCTGTAACACCAATCTGGGCATCATATTACTGTGTGCTCCACTGATTGAGGCTGCGCAACAGGCGATTGCCGGGCAATCGATAAGAGCCAGTCTGCATGATGTTCTTAATCATACGACGTGCGAAGATGCTGACTGGGTGTTTAAGGCCATTGCTCTCGCATCCCCAGGCGGCTTGGGCGAGGCAAGTGAACAGGATGTTCATTCTGCGCCTAGTGTCACTCTGACAGATGCAATGAAATTGGCCTGTGAAAGGGACAGAATTGCCTTGCAATATTTAACAGATTTTAAAGATATTTATGAATTGAGTATTTTAAGCTATAATGAGCTCTTAACTCGATGGGGTTCACATTATTGGGCGGCGGTTTCGGTATACACTAAGCTTCTTGCTCGTTATCCTGATAGCCACATTGAGAGAAAATATGGCGATCGTTATACCGGATGGGTGGCAGAGAAAATGGCTACTATCGATTCGCACCTGAAGGGTGCAACTGATCCGGAAGATATATTGCCTTTACTTTATCAAGTTGATAAAGAATTAAAAGCACATCATATCAATCCCGGAACAAGTGCAGACCTGACAGTAGCTACGGTGATGGCTGTATTTTTAGAGGATCTTGTCAAGTAGGTGATTTATACTTCAGATAAGGTTTCAGACGGAATTGATCACTTGAACATACCCGTGACATTTCCTAATGTCTGTATTGATTTAAACTTTTTATTTTTTTTCTCCGAAGGAAACAACTAGCATGGCTAAAATTACAAACTTGCGCGTAGGCGAATCATTAATAGGCGAAGGTAACGAAGTTGCACACATCGACTTAATCATTGGCCCACGCGGTTCAGCTGCAGAGACTGCATTTGCTAACACTTTGACCAATAACAAAGACGGCTTTTCAAGCTTATTAGCTGTTGTTGCACCTAACCTGATGGTTAAACCTGCAACTGTTATGTTCAATAAAGTAACCATTAAAGGTTCTAAACAAGCTGTTCAAATGTTTGGACCAGCACAACGCGGCGTAGCTATGGCAGTTGCTGATTGCGTAGAAAACGGCACAATCCCAGCTGACGAAGCAGACAACCTGTTCGTATCAGTCGGTGTTTTCATTCACTGGTTAGCTGAAGACAACGCTAAAATTCAAGAGTACAACTACAAAGCAACTAAAGAAGCGCTTGAGCGTGCTGTTGCCGGTTTACCAACTGCTGCTGAAGTAGTTGCTGCTAAAGGAACGGCTGTTCATCCTTTTGCTGCTAACTAAGCGATTCATTTCGTCTGGTTAAAAAATACCCCGTTTCGGGGTATTTTTTTGCCTGAAAAAAATTGTTTGTTTACTTTTCCTGATGTTCAAGTTCTCTCTTGCCGATAGCGCCGGAATGCAAAGCGCTGGCGACAAGTGCTTGATGTATGTCCAATTTTTTTAGTGTCACTAAATCAGCCAGGTTGCGAATGCCACCTGCAGCGACAAATTGTTTGTCTGGAAAGTGAATTTTAAATTGTTTCAATAGGTTAAAATCAGGCCCTTCAAAACTGCCGACTTTATTAAGATTCATGATAATAATGGTTTCAGGCCAAAACCGGATGTCATCGAATACAGTTGCCGCACCCAGTTTTTTATCTTTAGTGTGATCCAGGGATAAAACGTAGCTACCGTTCAACTGAATCAAACGGGTCAAATCCGACTCCTCAAGTGATTCTGAACCGATGACCGGGACAGCGTTTTTAAAGTCGCTGTAAGGTCTTTCAAAATAGGTATAGCCCTGATCTATCCAAAATACCGAGTGCGGGAAGCGGCGCAGAATGGCTTTAATTTCTTTTTGATGCGAGCCATTGCCGGTGATGGCGTCAAGATCGGCCAGATAAAATAACTTAAAAGGATGCAGCTTGAGTAAAGCCTCAATGATAATGGAAGCCTCGTGGGATGCGCTTAAGCTGGATTTTATGGGTTGATAGTGCTCTCTTTGACCGTACTTAGCCGCAACGACACATCCGTCTTTTAAATCAATGACCGGTATTATCTGCATAGCATTTATTAATAGTGTGTTACTGACTTGTTAACTTTATCGTCATTTCTCGCTGAACGGTTATGTTAATGGAATGTTACAATATCATCCGTTATTTTTTTAAGTGGCATTCGATTGGGCCTATATGAAGCTCCTGGTTTTTGAATACATTACCGGTGGAGGTTGTTGTTCTGAAAATGTACCTGAACATCTGATTAACGAGGGATTGTTAATGCTGACTGCCTTATTAAGGGATCTTGCTGAGCTGGATGGAGTTCAGATCACTGTTATGCTTGATGCTCGAATATTGCCCTCGGTAAGTTTTGATTTGACTCGGTTTGATACAGTGCCCGTTTATGCAGCGCCCGATTGGGTTGAGGTCATGGAAATCCTTTTGCCTAATTGCGATGCCGTTTGGCCAGTCGCTCCCGAAATGAATAATACGCTGCTGAATGTGACTCGGCGTATTAACGCGCACGGCAAAATACTGTTGTCATCTTCCGAGCAGGCTGTGGCGGTGACTGCCAATAAGTTCAATACATGGGAAATACTGGTAACCGATGGCATTAAAACAGTGCCAACCGAACGCTATGCTTCAGATCGTTTGGCAACCACCGGCCGGTTCGTCATCAAACCGATTGATGGCATGGGGTGTGAGGCGACTTATTTAACAGAAAACGGCATGCTTTCAGTAGCGTTGGATGCTCCGGAACGATACATTATTCAACCCTATATTGAAGGTCGGCCAATTAGCTTTTCCTGTTTGTTTGTCGGAGGAAATGCACGGCTTATTTGTGTCAATACGCAAGTGATAGAAATTCATAGCGGGCAATTTAAATTAGTTAAATGTCTCGTTAATTCAGATGTTCAAACCGCTGAGCATCAAGACCTGGTCGATCGCATTGCCAATGCTTTTCCGGGGTTATGGGGTTATGTCGGCATAGACCTGATTGAACAAGACTCTCAACTGTATGTTTTAGAAATTAACCCTCGATTGACTTCGTCTTATGCCGGTATTTATGACGCATTAGGACTTAATATTGCCGGAGCGGTCATCCAAATGAATGAAAAAATCCCAGAACTTGTGGCTAAAAACAATAAAACTGTAACTGTTTCCGTCAGCCGGATTACAAATGCAAATTGACGTGGTAGGTTGGGATGTCGGCGGCGCGCACCTGAAAGCGGTCGTGTTGGATCGGCAGGGTGCACCTGTTCAGGTTTTGCAACACCCTTGCCCGTTATGGAAAGGCCTGGATCAATTGCGAAGTGCTGTTAATGAATTGTTGAAAATAATACCCCCTCATCCTGCTCGCCATGCAATAACAATGACAGGTGAGTTGGCCGATTGTTTTCAAAGTCGGTCAGAGGGTGTAGAGCAAATCCTTAACGTCATGAAATCTGTGCTGCCTGAGGGTGATCTGAGTGTATACGCAGGGTCACAGGGCTTTCTGCGCATTGATTCGATCAACGAAGGGGATTATCAGGCTATTGCTTCTGCTAACTGGTTGGCGAGTGCTGATTATGCTGCAAAACAGTGCGGGAACGGGCTTTTTATCGATATAGGCAGCACTACCACCGATATATTGGCGCTTGCCAATGGACAGGTGCTGGCACAGGGGTTAACCGATTATGAAAGGCTCATTACCCGTGAGTTGATTTATACCGGTGTGGTTCGCACTGCGGTCATGGCGATTGCCAACCGGTTTTTTTTCAAGGGTCATGATGTGGGTGTGATGGCTGAATACTTTGCTACGATGGCGGATGTTTACAGACTCACAGAAGAACTGGATGAAGCGCATGATCAATATGAAACAGCCGACGGTGCAGAGAAAACCCGACAGGCAAGTGCGAAACGTCTCGCACGGATGATAGGGCAGGAATGGCAAGATGAGCCTTTATTCAGTTGGTCTCAGTTGGCTCAATCAATCCGGTCCGAACAAATTAGAACTATTCAATTAGGATGTGAGCGGCAATTATCCAGATCTTGCTGGACGCAACCCCCGCCCTTGATCGGAGCCGGTGTGGGACGCTTTTTGGTTAAACAGCTGGCCGTTAATATGGGCATGTCTTATATGGATTTTAATGACTTGCTGCCGAATGTGCCCGAAACATCGGGATTGAGTCCGGCTGACTGCGCGCCTGCGTTGGCCATCGCTTTCCTGTCAAGAAGCTAAAAAACACAGTTAATTGAGCGTTGATCTAATGTCTTCACCAATAAAAACCATTCACCCGCTGCCTTACTTTGAAGACAGCGCGCAACTTTTTGCACCTTTGTCCGGACAGCCCTGGGCGGTGTTTCTGGATAGCGGTTTTCCGAGTGTCCAACAAGGCCGATTTGATATCATCGCGGCCGAGCCGATATGCACGCTGATGACGCATGGACAGGTCACAGCCATTGAAAGAGATGGGGAAACCGTTTTTTCTGATGAAGATCCTTTCGAACTCGTTAAGCAGGCTTTGACCCTGGATTGGCCAACTTTACCGGATATACCTTTCAACGGTGGTGCGATCGGTTATTTCGCTTACGATTTAGCGCGCCGCTTGGAAAAATTGCCGCAGATCAGCACAGATGAGGAGCATCTTGCCGAAATGGCGGTAGGAATTTATCTTTGGGCCGTGGTGGTTGATCACGAAAAAAAACAAAGTCAGCTGATCGGTTATCTGACTGAAAAACAACGTGAAGAACTGGTTGCCCGCTTCAGTCAATTTCCGGAGACGTGCCCGGAAAAACAATTTGAGGTGACCGGGCCAGTAGCGTTTAATATGGATCAAGCCGATTATGAACAGGCTTTTAACCGGATCAAACATTATCTGAAAGAGGGAGACTGCTATCAGGTTAATTTGTCGCAACGGTTTTGTGCGCCTTGCCAAGGTGAGCCGTGGATGGCTTATCTCAAACTCAGAGAATTGAATGCAGCTCCATTCAGCTGTTTTATGAAAACGCCTGAGGCAACCGTTCTGAGTTCATCGCCCGAACGCTTTCTCAAAGTGCATGAAAGATGGGTTGAAACCAAGCCGATTAAAGGAACACGTCCTCGCCGAGCCATCTTTCACGAAGATCAGGAGCAAGCCGCATTACTTGAAAACAGCGATAAAGACCGCGCTGAAAATGTGATGATTGTTGATTTGCTGCGGAATGACATTAGTAAAACCTGTAAAAAAGGCTCTGTAAAAGTACCTAAATTGTTTGCTGTTGAAAGTTACGCGACCGTTCACCATTTGGTGAGCACCGTGACAGGTGAATTGGCAGAAGGCAGGCATGCGCTGGATTTACTTAAAAGCTGTTTTCCGGGGGGGTCGATCACCGGTGCGCCAAAAATTCGCGCTATGGAAGTCATTGAAGAACTGGAGCCGAATAGGCGAGGAATATACTGCGGCGCAATCGGCTATATTGGCTTTGATGGTAATATGGACACCAATATAGTCATCCGAACCTTGATTGAATCAGCGGGAACGATACGTTTCTGGGCGGGCGGCGGTATTGTCAATGATTCCGAAATGACCGACGAATATCAGGAGTGTTTCGATAAAGCATCTGCACTGCTCGATGTATTACAGCAAATGCAACCCGCGTGAAAGTTGTTAAAGTGGGCGGTAGTCTGGAGCGCTGCAGCAACTTAAAGGCTTATCTGTCGAAAATAGATGAGCATTATCCTTCGGATTTAATTATTGTGCCGGGCGGCGGAGTCTTTGCCGATACCGTCCGGCAAACTCAGCAGCGGTGGCAATTTGAAGATGTTAGAGCCCATCGCATGGCGATTATCGCGATGCAGCAAATGGCGCTGTTATTTCAATCGATTATGAGTAGCTTCCGGTTTGCGGATAGTTTACAAGAAATCAACGAAAGGGCTGGCAATGGCGAGCGATTGATCTGGTGGCCCGATTTTAAATTGCTGGAGCAGGCTGGAATTGCTGCCAGTTGGGATGTCACGTCGGACAGTTTGGCCGCCTGGCTGGCCGGCGCGGTGAATGCGGACGAATTGATTCTGGTTAAATCTGCGGAGATTCCGGCGGGTTGGGATCTGTCTGAGCTAACCCGATTGCGTATTGTCGACCCTTGTTTTATAGAATTTACAAAAAATACCGCTTATCGCATTACCCTCATTAATAAAGATGCACTCTAAATGGAAGACATTAACCTTATTCAAAAAACAGTCAATTTGATAAACCGTTATTTAAAAAGACAATTACGGAAAGTTTATTACCAGGCAAGGGAGTCTTTGGGGCATCATAAGCGGGACATCGTCGTTTGTCAGGTTGAACAGGCCTGCGAAAGTTTACAAGACACCAAAGTTCATTTTGAAGGGGCTTTGGAGCGGTTTAAAGCCATTGTGGTTATGGATGAATCGTCGCTTGAACATAAATACAGACTTTTGCAGCGCCAGTATGATTTTTGCAAGACAAAGGCCGATACGGTAACGCAGCGGATCAAAGCCATTGAAGAAGTCAGTAACGCGCTGTTTGTCGAGTGGGAAAGCGAACTGAATGAATATTCCAACCGTTCGCTAAAAGCCCGCAGCCGCCAGCAACTTAAACTATCCCAGCAGCATTATGCAAGACTGATCAAAGCCATGCAGCGCGCTGAAGCGAAAATCTCACCGGTGTTAATGGCATTTAAAGATCAGGTCCTTTATCTCAAGCACAATCTGAATGCTCAGGCTATTTCTGCGATAGAGCATGAATTTATAGAAATCAGCCTGGATATGTCTCAACTGATTCAGGCAATGGAAATGACAATTGCCGAAGCCAGCCAGTTTGTTGCCAGTTTGTCGGAGCAAAAAGCGTTGCCCGGATACTGAGCGGCAGGCTGTTTAACGTGCTTTTCATCATGCATTGCCCGGCAATATTAGCTGTGTTAAACATATGCCCTATGGCATAATAAACGCCATTTTTGGGGTTGACTAAAAGGCAGGACATAATGGACGAGAACAAGAAAAAAGCGTTGAGTGCCGCATTATTACAAATTGAAAAGCAATTTGGTAAAGGCTCTGTCATGCGAATGGGAGATAGTACTGCTTCCCGCGATATTCAAGTCGTCTCCACCGGTTCTTTGACCTTGGATATTGCTTTGGGGTGTGGCGGTTTGCCTCGAGGCCGTATCGTTGAGATTTACGGTCCGGAATCTTCCGGGAAAACAACGCTGACCTTATCCGTCATTGCCCAAATTCAAAAATTAGGTGGCACAGCAGCATTCGTCGATGCTGAACATGCGTTGGATCCCAGTTATGCTGAAAAAATTGGTGTGAATGTCGATGATTTGCTGGTTTCACAACCCGATACCGGCGAGCAGGCTTTAGAAATAACGGATATGCTGGTACGCTCCGGCGCTGTTGATATCGTGGTGGTTGATTCGGTTGCAGCACTGACACCCAAAGCTGAAATAGAGGGTGATATGGGTGATTCCCACATGGGATTGCAGGCGCGCTTAATGTCCCAGGCATTGAGAAAGCTGACCGCCAATATCAAACGATCCAATACACTGGTCATTTTCATCAATCAAATTCGTATGAAAATCGGTGTGATGTTCGGCAACCCTGAAACGACTACAGGCGGCAACGCGCTGAAATTTTATGCGTCAGTGCGCCTGGATATTCGCAGGATAGGCTCGGTCAAAAAAGGCGAGGAAGTTATCGGCAACGAAACCCGTGTAAAAGTCGTCAAAAACAAAGTGGCTCCTCCCTTTAAACAGGCGGAATTTGAAATTCTCTACGGTGAAGGCGTCTCATTTTTCGGAGAACTGGTAGATCTCGGTGTCACCTACGGATTTATCCAAAAAGCCGGTTCCTGGTACAGTTACGGTGATGAAAAGATTGGGCAAGGCAAGGATAACGCTAAACAATATTTTAGGGAACATGCCGATAAAGCCAAGGAAATTGAAGAAAAAATCAGAAACGAAGCGTTTGGTAAAGTCAGTTTGATCGAAAGTGTTGCGGACGATACGCTTACAGAAGAGTAAGTAAAACTTGGTCGCAGAAAGTTGAATGGAATCAAAAAAAAGGATTAAAGCGATTTGTTTGCAACTGCTTGCACGACGAGATCACAGCGTGTTGGAGTTAATCAGAAAGTTGAAAGTCAAAGGATTCGAACTTTCATCGATCAATGAAGTGCTTGCGCAATTGCTAGCCGATAACTACCTGAATGAACAACGTTATGCGGAGAGTTTTACTCGGCAGCGCATTTTAAAAGGTTATGGGCCCAAGCGAATTGAGTATGAGTTAAATCAGGCGGGTATTGATGATTTTGACATGGATTCTGTGCTTGATGAAACGGCAGACAGCTGGATGGATGTTATAGCCAAGGTTTATGAGAAAAAGTTTTCACAAGAGACCGTTATAACCCCTAATGAGTGGGCTAGACGCAGCCGTTTCTTGCAACAACGAGGTTTTACCGGTTCCATGGTCAGCGCCTTGTTTAAGACATTAAACATACGATTTGAATAAGTTCCAAGACTTGTAAACACTATCATGATGAAAAATATGACCAGCGCCGAATTGCGCTCTGCCTTTCTGGGTTTCTTTCAGAATCGCGGACACTCCGTTCAACCTTCCAGTTCTTTGGTTCCCGGTAACGATCCCACACTGCTTTTTACCAATGCCGGTATGGTGCAGTTCAAGGATGTATTTTTAGGACGCGAACACCGTGACTACACCCGTGCCGTCACCAGTCAGCGTTGTGTCCGGGCGGGTGGTAAACATAATGATTTGGAAAATGTCGGCTATACGGCCCGTCACCACACTTTCTTTGAAATGTTGGGTAACTTCAGCTTTGGCGACTACTTCAAAGAAGACGCAATTAAACTGGCCTGGGAGTTTTTAACCCAAGAGCTGAACATTCCGGCTTCAAAACTCTGGATAACGGTTTTCGAGGAAGATCCTGAAGCTGAAAAGATCTGGCTGCAAGACATAGGTGTCGATCCTGAACGATTTTCCAGGATAGGCGCAAAAGATAATTTCTGGGCGATGGGTGATGTGGGTCCTTGTGGTCCCTGCAGTGAAATATTTTATGATCACGGTGACGGTATTCCGGGCGGTCCTCCGGGCTCGCCTGATGAAGAAGGCGATCGTTATATCGAGATCTGGAATCTCGTATTCATGCAATATGACCGCGATAAAGACGGTCAGCTTCACCCTTTGCCTAAACCTTCGGTAGATACCGGTATGGGGTTGGAGCGTATATCGGCAGTGATGCAGCACGTCCACAGTAACTATGAAATTGATTTGTTTAAGCAGTTACTCCAGGCAGCAGCGCGCTTGGCCGGGACCAATGATGTGACTAACAGCTCGTTACGCGTCATAGCCGATCATATCCGCTCCTGCGCGTTTCTGGTGACTGACGGAGTGATGCCATCGAATGAAGGGCGGGGTTATGTACTGCGCCGTATCATAAGACGAGCCATTCGGCATGGTTACCGCCTGGGTATAAGAGATATTTTCTTTTACAAACTGGTCGCTCCGTTGGCTGATGTGATGGGCGAAGCCTACCCCGAACTGGTTAATGCCCGAGAACAAGTTGAGCGCGTTCTAAAAAAAGAAGAAGAACGTTTTGCTGAAACGCTTGAGCAAGGCATGAAGATTCTCGAAGCCTGCGTTGCCAAGTTAGAGGGCGCTACGATACCCGGCGAAGTGGTTTTTCAACTTTACGATACCTATGGTTTTCCTGTTGATTTGACCGCCGATTTTGCGCGTGAAAATCATTTAACCGTTGATCATGCCGGGTTTGAAACCGAAATGGCGGCCCAGCGGGATAGGGCAAGAGCCGCCAGCAATTTTGGTACGGATTATAAAAACGCAATCGCTATCGAAGGGGCTACCGAGTTTACCGGTTATCATCTCCTTGAAGATCAAGCGAAAATCGTCGGATTATTCAAGTCAGGACAAGCCGTTGAGTCTCTTAATGAAGGAGAAGAGGGTATTGTCGTGCTAGATAAAACGCCTTTTTACGGTGAGTCGGGAGGGCAGGCGGGTGATTGCGGATTGCTGGAAGTCAATACTTCAGTTTTTCGCGTTGATACGACACAAAAGCAGGCTGGTGATCAGTTTCTTCATCGAGGCATCGTCATAGCCGGTAGCTTGAGTTTAAATCAAACCTGCCTTGCTAAAGTCGATATGAATAATCGCAAGGCCACGGAACTCAATCATTCGGCTACACATTTACTGCATGCGGCGCTGCGAAAAACTTTAGGTGAACACGTTGTCCAAAAAGGTTCTTTGGTTAATTCCGAACGGCTTCGTTTTGACTTTGCTCATTTTGAGCCTGTTACTGAGAGTGAGTTAAACACGATTGAACAGTTGGTTAATGACCATATACGCTTGAATGATCCGGTAATTGCCGAGGTGATGGACAAGGAATCAGCCATGCAGGAAGGAGCAATGGCGTTATTTGGCGAAAAATACGGCGATGAAGTAAGGGTTTTGAAAATCGGTGATTTTTCGGTTGAGTTGTGCGGTGGTACCCATGTTAATCGTTCGGGCGATATTGGTTTGTTCAAGATAGTCAGTGAAACCGGGGTGGCTGCGGGAATAAGACGGATTGAGGCTGTTACCGGAAAATCTGCAATGGATTGGCTGGACTCCAGAGAGAAAGCCTTATCGCTGATCGCCGGCTTGATGAAAGCACCACAAGATAAGGCCTACGAAAAAGTGGAGCAGCTGGTTGAAAAATACAAGCAGCTGGAAAAAGAGCTGGAAAAGCTCAAGTCAAAACTAGCCAGCTCTGCCGGGACTGAATTATCGTCGCAAGCCATCGATATCGAAGGTGTAAAAGTATTGGCAGTGCGTTTGGATGGCATTGATCCAAAGTCCATGCGAGAGATGGTCGATCAGTTGCGCAATAAATTAGGCTCCTCTGCAGTAGTGCTTGCGACTGTTGCTGATGGTAAAGTCAGTCTGATTGCCGGTGTTTCACCAGATCAAACGTCACGTATCAAAGCCGGAGATCTGGTCAATCAAGTCGCTTCCAAAGTAGGCGGCAAAGGGGGCGGTCGTCCCGACATGGCTCAGGCAGGCGGGAATGACCCCACACATTTGGATGAGGCATTAAGTGCCATTCCGAAATGGGTTGAACAACAGTTAAGTTCTTAAACCAGGGAAAAATCAAGAATGGCATTATACGTCTACAAATTTGGCGGTACGTCTGTCGGTTCGGTTGAGCGAATCAAAGCGGTCGCTGAACGCGTTAAAAAAGTACATGATCAAGGCCACCAATTGGTCGTGGTTGTCTCGGCAATGAGCGGAGAAACTAATCGACTGATAGGTTTAGCCAAAGACATACAGCAGTCACCCAGTTCCCGGGAATTGGATGTTCTGGTCTCGACTGGCGAACAAGTCACAATGTCCTTGTTAAGCATGGCGCTGCACGATCTGGGGTGTCCGGCTTGTTCATATACCGGAAGTCAGGTGAAGATTTTAACCGACAGCAGTTTCACCAAAGCTAGAATTCGTAAAATTGATGATGCGCGTATGCGTAAAGATCTTGATTTTGGTCGGGTCGTTGTGGTCGCTGGCTTTCAAGGTGTCGACGAAGACGACAATATCACCACATTAGGACGCGGCGGTTCTGACACAACAGCGGTTGCGTTGGCGGCAGCACTCAAAGCGGATGAATGTCATATTTATACCGATGTTGACGGAGTTTACACAACAGATCCCAGGGTGGTGCCCAATGCCCGCCGATTGGATAAAATTACGTTTGAGGAAATGTTGGAAATGGCCAGTCTTGGCTCTAAAGTGCTTCAAATCAGATCAGTTGAATTTGCCGGTAAATATAACGTGGCATTGAGAGTTTTATCATCATTTCAAGATGGTCCCGGGACCCTTATAACCTACGAGGAAGATCAAATGGAACAAGCTTTAATATCCGGCATCGCATTCAACCGGGACGAGGCGAAACTGACTATCACCGGTGTTCCCGATTTACCTGGAGTAGCCTTTAAAATTCTGGGTCCTATCGCCGATGCAAATATTGAAATCGACATGATTATTCAGAATATTGCGGGCGACTTAACGACGGATTTTACCTTTACAGTCAATCGAAACGATTATCCGAAAGCTAAAGAAATACTGGATTCCATTTGCAGTGAACTTAATGCCAAGGCTGTAACGGGCGACGATAAGATTGTCAAAATATCCATAGTAGGGGTCGGCATGCGATCTCATGCAGGCATTGCCAGTACCATGTTTAAAACCCTGGCGCAGGAAAATATTAATATTCGTATGATTTCCACATCGGAAATTAAAATTTCAGTTGTTGTAGATGAAAAATACCTCGAACTTGGGGTGAGGGCTTTGCACGAGGCTTTCGACTTAGCGCATAAGCCCCAGGAAAGTTAGGCTTTATTTATCTATTTAATCTGATATAATTATCGTCTTGGTTGGTTACTGCATGAATGCAGTCTATATTTTAAAATACAAAAGGGAGAAGCCATGCTTATCTTGACTCGTCGGGTAGGAGAGACTCTTATGATTGGTGATGAAGTAACTGTCACTGTTCTTGGGGTTAAAGGAAATCAGGTTCGCATCGGTGTAAACGCACCAAAAGAAGTCTCTGTTCACAGAGAAGAAATATACGAAAGAATTAAAAAAGAACAGTCAGAGTCGACAGGTTCCCAAGAGTAAAAAATTTGGAGAGTTGGCCGAGAGGCTGAAGGCGCTCCCCTGCTAAGGGAGTATGGGCTTTAACTCCCATCGAGGGTTCGAATCCCTCACTCTCCGCCAAATTTAGTAAGATAAAGCTTGACAAAAAAATAATAAGAAAAGATAATAAGCGGCTAAATTAAGCGCCCGTAGCTCAGCTGGATAGAGTACTCGGCTACGAACCGAGCGGTCGGGAGTTCGAATCTCTCCGGGCGCGCCAATTTTAAAAAAGTTATTCCCCTGTAGCTCAGTCGGTAGAGCGGGTGACTGTTAATCACTAGGTCGGCGGTTCGAGCCCGTCCGGGGGAGCCAATCAAGATAAGGGCTTAGCAGAAATGCTAGGCCTTTTTTTTGGTCTTCAACTTTAGTAATGTCGCGTTCAATGTCGCTTTGTGCAAAAACGCAATTTATATTCATTTGTGCCATTTTTAAGCGCACTTCCTGCCCTCGTGTTCGGCAATCAGTTTCGCGACCACTTTGTCTGCCTGTCTCTAGGTCATTCCTGATTCTGTCTTTCATATTTTCCATTATGTGACTATCTGTGCACTAATGTCTTGTTGTTTTCTCCATCAGCTGCAGAAACCGTCAGAAGGTGCGCGGGTATTGTGGGCCAGATTTCAGCAACTTGTTATATGTTACCGTTTCCCTAACTTTTAACGTCTCTGTTTCACCTAAAAAGAGCAGTTAGAAACTTGTTAAACTGTCCTAAATCATTGAATTTACGGGAGAGTGAGGCAATTCTGCAAGAGATCATGACTTTGCCAATGGGTGAAACTCAATCGAAAGTATTTAACCCCGGAGAATAGCCTGTTGTGGTCGATACCTTTGGGGGACGTATTCATGTCGAATGGAATCACCAAGCAGCGGTGCCGCCGCTGAGTCAGTTGTCGATTTTTATTGTTTACCTTCATGTCAGTCACTGGCTTGTTTAACGAGGTCTCCAAGTGATCATTACAGTGGACGAGTCTAATGCGCCGATCAAAACTGATGTAGTGGGAGTCGTCTTAGCGTCGGTACTCCCCGATCTTCAGCGTTAAGTGCGCATCAATGCCTTGCGGGGTGATGGCATCAATCCCGGTTTTTTAGGCATGAGCACGGTGGTCAGCGTAGACTCGATGAGGTTTAGTTTCAGCAAACGATCGAAAGAGGATAGCTTTCTTTTGTCCCCAGTGAGTCTTGATCGTGTCTATGCGCCGGTGTCGGTCGAGTCCTGGGTTCCGGAAGCGGTGCTGCCACGAATAAGACGGTTTCCGGCATCAGTAAGGTGCAAAAGTCGGTGGCAACCTGCCTAAGTCGGGACGCCCGTCGCACACCTATTTTATCGATCTGATCGCTATTCTGCGCTTGATTCTGGAAGTGGAAGTCCGGAGCGGTAAGCAGATGGCCTCCTAACAAGCGCGCTCGGGATATGGAAATGGCTCAAAGGCTTGCGGTGAAAACTGGCTGGCGCGGCTCCCTCGATCGGCTCATGCGAGGCTGCGACTGGGTGGATGACTACGAAAACAGTGTCTTGATGACTTCACTGGAGGCGAAATCTGAGCGTCGTTCGGTTCTACCGGAATCGCGCCGACGATGAAAACAACTTCGACGAGTTGAAAAGCCACGGAGGCTGTTTTACCATCCAAAAGCTAATGCGTTGACGTGCGATGGCTAGGATTACTGCGCTGATTTATAACAGCTGGAGCTTTTTCATTCGACTGGCCAATCCGGATCAAAAGCGAAGCGATCATCCAGCTGCCGAGCAGATGGAACGATCTTGCGGGAGAACCGAATAGTCAGTTTGGTGTTGGTCAAATACCTCAAAGAGCTCGAACTGCAGCCGTCGGATTACCTGTAGCACCGGTTCAGAGGATTCAGCCACTTAAAGGTTTTTTCTTCTATTATGCGGAATTTCTGGCCTTGTTCAATACTATCCAGGTTAATGTTGCCAAAAAGCCGATTCGTTCGGCAATAGCGGGCAGTCGTTTGAATCTGATAATGAGTCCTTACATTGTAGAGTCAATCAGCGCATCAAGATCTTCACGTTTACAGACGGTCGCGCGAGCGCTTATTTTAGCAGTTGGAATTTTTCCTTTAGCGACTAAGCGCCAGAATGTAGCGATACTTATGCCTAAATATTCAGCAGCTGATTTGGGTCGAAGATAAATTAGAGTTGGCTTATTCATAATATCTCTCTTCCGAATGGGTCAGTTTTGCTCGTGTTTTATTGAATCAAATGTTGTCATTCAGTCTGCAGAGCTATCATTTATTAATTTATTAAGAAAAACTATTCAAAACCCTAATTTGATTTGTGAAGAGTTTTTAGTGTCAATCACAGAAGGAGGAGAGGAATATTGCCAGGCAGGTTTCAGTGCAAACCGGCAATCGTTCGCACTAAATTTATTGGGTCCTCGTTTGGCGAGATTTTGGCTCTGTAGAATTCAAAATCAAAATAAGGCTGTTCGTATGGGTCTGTTGTGATATGACTTTTTCCGGAGGTGTGCGCGGTTTGATAAGCTGCTGTCTGTAGTAAACTGAAAGTAAAAAAGCTTGCGCAGTACAAATCAGTTGTATAGACTAATTGTCAAGTAGATGTACTAAACTGTATCTACAATTATTCATATTTTCAATGCTTTAAGAATATCGTAAGAAAATATAAATAATTGCAAAAGGTGGGGTGGCATGAAAATGACAAAGCAACTGCTAATTATCGTCATTTTATTACCGGATTCCATCCAAGCAATGGATGACTTGGAGTTGATATACGGTAATGAGAAAATGATTTCGATAGCATCCGGCCACCCTTTGCCAATAAAACTTTCTCCGAGCGTGACCTCTGTCATTTCCGATAAAGACATTGAGGCTATTGGTGCCAGACGGTTAGAGGATATTTTGGAATATCTACCCGGTATTCATGTCAGCAATGCCAGGGCGGGCAATCAAGTGATTGGATTTCGGGGTATCTATTCCGAGGCGAACACCCAAGTCCTGGTGTTAGTCAATGGCATTCCGCTTAGAAATACCGCAATTGGTGGTAAGCCGTTTGCCTGGACCATGCCGGTCAAAAATATAGCTCATATCGAAATTATCCGCGGTCCGGGATCGATGCTTTATGGGGGCGACGCAACTACCGGGGTTATCAATGTGATCACCAAAACCGGTGGAGAACTAAAGGGCGGCACTATCGGCGGCTTCTTTGGCAGTCAGGATACCTACGAAGGCTGGGGGCAATACGGCCAGAAAGAGGCCGATTGGGACTACGCGGTTTCTCTGCAGGGCGGCACAACCCATGGAAGCCAGGGGCGCATCAATCGTGATGCTCAGATAGTATTGGATGAGGTGTTCGGAACAGCTGCATCCTCTGCGCCGGGTACCACGCACTTTGGTCGTGACGATATCGATGCGCGAATGGATGTGGCTTACCAAGATTGGCTCAGGCTCAGAATGGGGTATCAACGATTCAACAATGTGCAGACCGGGGAGGGTGCTGCGCTCGCGCTGGATCCGAAAGGCGCAACCGATGAAGATATTTATAATCTTGATCTGTCGGTGAAACATAAACTTTCTGATGCCTTGGGTCTTGATGCCACATTTTATTTTTTAGGACAAGACACGAACTGGGATTATAAGTTATTGCCGGCCGGGACTTTTGCGTATTCTGATTAATTTGAACACTGATTCTGGACGAACTTGAACACCTAAAACTTAACGCATCGGTGGACGTGGATTTTTACTCCAAGTGTTCAACTTGGGTCAAGGAATTCATTTTTTTTCGCATCGATTCTCCTTGTAAATTGATCCGGTGGGCATTGTGCATTAGTCGATCTAAAATAGCGTCGGCCAAGGTATTATCACCAATCGCTTGATACCATTGGTCAGTCGGTAATTGGCTGATAATGACGGTTGCCGACTGCTCATAGCGATCATCCATTATTTCCATCAAGTCATTTCGAGTCGCGTCATTTAAAGGTTCAAGCCCCCAATCATCAATAATCAGCACATCCAGACTGGCGATGGCTTTTAGCAATTTACTGTAGCTGCCGTCGGCCTTGGCCTGTGTCAATGCGAGGATCAGACGTGACAGTCGGTAATAGCGAACACTGAAACCTTTCAGGCAGGCTTGATGGCCGAGTGGGCAAGCGATATAAGTTTTGCCCGTGCCGCAGGGCCCAGTTAGCAACAGGTTCTGGGCTTTTTTGAGCCAGTCACACATCAGTAGTGATGCCATTTGTGACTGTTGCAAGCCTCTGGTGGGTCGATAATCAATGTCTTTGGCATAGGCTTTGAGTTTAAATTGGGCGGCGCGGGTCAAGCGGTCCTGTTTGCGCTGATTACGGGCTTGGTCTTCGTGATCGACTAATAATTGCAGGCGTTCGGCAAAGGCTAAGCCTTCATAGGTGCCCGGTTGATCCATTTGGGTTTGCAGCGCCGAAGCCATGCCGTTTAGTTTCAATTGGCAGAGTTGGCTGAGGGTGGTTTCAAGCATGATAATGTCCTGTATTGAGATATTAAAAAATAATGAGCAGGCAGGGTCTCCTGTAAACCCTGCTTGCTCAATGCTTTAGGCGCTAGGGATTAGTGGAAACTCTTTGCCCCACGAATGTTGATATGGTCTTGAGGTAATAACGAAAGCTGTACCGGTGATGGATCAGGCAACTTGTCCCGGTTGCTTTGCAAAATGGCTTTGACGTTTTTCAATTTGAACAGGGCTTCTTTATTGGCGATCGCACAGGCTTTATTGAGGCGCTCGGAGGCATAGCTACGATTCAGGCTCAATAACCCCAGACAAACGCGGTAAGCCTGCTCTGGATGCTCTCTACGCTGTAATTGGCCCTGCACCCACACCCGCACCTCAGGTCCTATCGCTTGTGCCCAGTTCATTAACCGTTCTGGCGTCCATTGCTGATGCTGGGCATGCTGTTCCGGCATGTGCCCTGGCTCGGTGGTCATGCCGGGATAATATTTCCGGACATGGGTGGCGATGCGTTTGTGGTGAAAATAGACTTCGATCAGTTTGTCACCGGCATGGAGCTCAACCGTTTCGCTCACGCAGTGATGCGGCACCGAATAGAGATGTTGGTCGTAAATCAGGTGGTAATCGATATTGACCCGGGCGGTTTTGATGTCCGTGTACTGATAGGCGTACTGGGGTAACGGCGACAGGGCCGGTTGATCCAGCGTTTCAAACCATTGCTGACGACTGCCGGGCATTTGCTTGAAGGGTTTTTGATTGAGCTCGGTCAATAAGGCGCTGATACAGTGATTTAACTCTGCCAACGAGAAGAAGGTGTGATGGCGCAGCTTAGCCATGATCCAGCGTTCGACCAGGAGAACACCGGCCTCGGCCTTGGCTTTATCCTTGGCTTTATAGGGCCTGGTAGGCATCACCGCGACAGCATAATGGGCCGCTAACTGTTGATAACTGGGGTTCAATTCGGGGTCGTAACGACAGGCTTTAGTCACCCCGCTTTTTAAATTATCGGGGACCAGCATCACTGGCGTGCCACCAAAAAACTCAAAGGCCCGCACATGGCTGCCTAACCAATCCGGCAGACTTTGGCTCCAGGTCGCTTCGGCAAAGGTGTAGTTGGAGGCCCCCAACACCGCCACAAAGATCTGCGCGGTACGTATTTCGCCACTCCCGGCACACACCACGGGCATTGTGGGGCCCGCATAATCGATAAATAACTTCTCACCGGCACGATGGGTTTGGCGCATGGAACGTTTTTGTTTCTTGCGCCAATCGGCATAACGCGCGCAGAACTGTGAGTAGCTATAGCAACGATTGGGATACTGCTGGGCATACTCTTCCCAGAGCAATTGTTGGGTCACGCCTTTTTTCTTCAACTCCAGATGAACCTCTGTCCATACCGGTTCCTGGAATTTGGTTGAAGGCTGAGCATCCGCGCGGGGATAAAATTTCAGGGCTAAAGCTTGATCATCCCAATCTTCCGGTAGCGGCCAGGTGATGTTCAGTTGTTCGGCCTGCTTTAAGATAGTTTGAACGCTGCCAACACTGATTTTGGTACTGGCACTGATTTTCCGGATACTTAATCCGGCGCTGTAGCTGAGTCTGAGTACTTCTCGTAATTTTCGCATGGCTGTTCTCTTGGCTGACATTATCTTCTCCACAAAAGGTGGAAAGGATAATCTGATTAGATAAACAATGCGTTAGGTGGGATTCTGGCAACTTGAACAGTCATTCTGGCATGCTGAACACCGATTCTGGAAAAGCCAGAAAAGTGTTCAGCTTGAAACCAGAATCGGTGTTCAAATTAACGCAGAATAGGTGTTCAGATTGGATCAGAATGGGTGTTCAGGTTGGGCCAGAATATGCAACTTTTGGCGGCTTACTGCCCCAAGGTGCGGACAGTCAAGCCAGTAACTTTCAGGGAACTACCGGACTGACCCAGCAATTGACTTATACCGGCAGTCAGAAACATAAAATGACCCTGGGTACTGGTATCATCTATCACTGGGTGGATAATGTCAGTAATAAAATCAACTACCTGATTACACCCGGCTTTGTGACGCAAATACCTCCGACTGAGGTGTCGGTGTTTGGACAAGATCCGGTGTTAATGTCTAAAGATCGGACAAACTTATATGCCCTGTTCCAGGATGAATGGAACTTTGTCACGGATTTCTATCTGACTACTGGGTTGCGGTACGATTATTATTCCGATGTCTCCGATGGTATCAGCCCTCGCGTCTCGTTAGTCTGGAACGTCAACAGCAATCTCACTGCCAAATTACTCTACAGTCGGTCATTCCGACCGCCGTCTTTTCTTGAAAAAAACTTGCCATTAACGCCTAATGCGGATGTTAAATCTGAAACCGTCAATACCCTAGAGTTTCAGATTGAAAACAAATGGTCCCCGGGTCTGGCCACTTCTGCCAATGTTTACTGGTTTGAATTTGATAATTTGATCACTTCAGTGAGCGATTCGACCTTAACCTCCATGACCGCTGTTTCACCCAACCCGGTCGGTTTTAGCAATGCCTCAAAAATTAATGGCATTGGCTTGGAGACAGAGGTCCGATATGCCTTGAATGAGAACCTTAACTTTTCAGTTAATTACAGTTATCACGGCGTCAGTGAAAGCAATCAAACGGGTCTGTTGCCTGAACATATGGTGAAATCACTGATCAACTGGGAGTTTGCCAGAGACTGGCAAATTGGGACGCAAATGAATTGGGTAGGGGAAAGACGGCGCCCCGAAAATGACCCAAGAGCCAATTTAGAGGGATATTTTATTTTAGGCGTGACACTTTCGACGCAAATTGCCAAACCCCTTGAGCTAATTCTGAGAGCCAACAACCTACTGGATACCAATGCGAAAGAGCCCAGTTTAAATCCTTTATTATTACCGGGGGATGTTCCCATTAACGAGCGTTCTTTAGTCGGACAAATTAAATGGACGTTTTAAGATCAGCGTTACCGCTCATTAAAGGCCCTGCCGTTATTATTCCAGTACTTCGATCTTTGCACCGACCCATTAAAGCGCTAACCTCTATTCATCAGCGTCATGGCGATCTCGTTTTAGCCCGTTTTTTCAACAAGAAACTCCTATTTGTTCGTCATCCTGAGCACATTGAGGAAGTCTATGCACAAGAAGCGAGAGGTTTGTTAAGTCGAGATTTTCTTTATGAGGCCAAAAAATCATTATTTGGCGATGGCTTGGTCAACAGCAAGACCGAAATTTGGACTAAGCAACGACGCCTGATGCAGCCGATATTTACCAAGGAGGCGATTAGCGAATGGGAAAAGGTCTTTATCCAGGAAGCCACACGCGCAAATGCGCGATTACTCTCGGTAGCTCCTGGACCGATCAATCTCTCCATCGAGCTGAAGCAATTGATTCAAAGAATATTTATTCAGGTCTTAATGGGGCGGTCTGTTGACACACTCCCCAATAGCAAGGAATTAATCCAGGCCATTGAAATTATCAGCGCCGGTTTATTGCTGCAGATAGTGGCGCAAATTATCAGTAATGGCACCTTGATGACGTTGATGCCCAGCAAAAACAGAAGTTACCATGCCGCCGTTAACCAACTATCAGACTTTATGAGTCAAGAAGTAACCCGGCAACAACAGACCGCTGAGCACAGTCTTATTTCGGTCATGCAACAGGCAAGCGATACAAAGACCGGTTACAGCATGACCCCTATGCTCTTGAAGGATGAAGCCATTAATTTATTTTTTGCCGGGCAAGACACCGCCTTGAATACACTGGCTTGGTTTTTTTACTTGATCGGCAGAAACGAAAGCGTACACAATAAAATAACCAACGAGGTCAGAAAGTATCAAGATGTTTCATTGAATGCGGCAAACTTGGAGAAAATGACCTATACCCGAGCGGCTCTGTATGAAACCCTGCGGCTTTATCCTCCGGCTGCTGCCCTGGCAACCCAAGCCATTGCTGAGGTTGCCATAGATGATTTTGCCATTGACCAGGATACGATTGTCATTTTGAGTATGTATGCTGCACATCGCCATCCCGGATTTTGGGAAAAACCCAATGATTTTTATCCTGAGCATTTTCTAAATCTTACCTCCGAGACCAAGCGGCACAAGTACGCATATTTTCCGTTTGGAGGAGGCTTACACAATTGTATTGGTCGTCATTTTGCCGAGCTGGAAATGATGATCATCATTGTGACCCTATTAAGGGTATTTACCTTTAAAACCTCCGGTGACATTCAAGAAGCTGCGAGTATTACCCTAAAACCGAACAAAGACATTATTGCAGACATGAGTGTTGGTTCTGACCTGGGCTGATTGGGGTGAAAGGATCTTGTGGCTTGGGCCAACACAGGCAATCCTGGGCAGTATTCTTTTGCAAATCTTGGAGTAGCGTTCATGAACTTATTGATAGCAACAGATCCTTTCGGTAACGCTGAAGCGTTACAAGCCTCGCTGGTTGCAGCAGAGATTGAGCTTGATGCAGTGACTTACGTGGAATCGGCCAAGGCACTCATAGCTGCCTTAATGGCAGGCAGCTATGATTTCATCTTGACTGAATACACAGTCGCTGGCCTCGATATCTGGCGGCTATCGAAACTGATTAACTCGGCACATTTTAGTGCGCACGCACGCCCCATTCTTCTGATTAAAGAATCCAGTGAGATCGACATTCCAGTATTGCTCGCCAAGGAATATGGTTTTACTGTCGTGTCATTAGAGGATTTAACAGCCATGCTCAAATTCCATGATCCAGTTCATGGGCGCCTAGGAGTCTGTCGGTCTTAAGGATTATGCTTGATCGCTTTTAAAAAAAGTCACAAAAAAACACCCAAAGCAATCAAAATCATGCTGTTTTTAGCTCAGTTTAATTGGCCATTAACAATGAGTC
>Ga0208244_100223_pt1 | contig 68744 bp, 50 predicted proteins | sample SubbioCR12Aug_5A_FD_184828 | JGI IMG/M metagenome (GOLD analysis project Ga0208244, IMG submission 184828) | Serpentinite rock and fluid subsurface biosphere microbial communities from McLaughlin Reserve, California, USA - CR12Aug_5A (SPAdes) | ecosystem: Environmental > Terrestrial > Deep... | reverse complement strand
CAACACCTTCGAACAAGGCGCAAGCATGTTCCTTGAAGACAAAACCACCGGTGAAATGATCAATATTCAGGAACAACAGAGTTACAGCTTCAGCCACGCAGCCGGCAACGACCCCGACAGGTTCAACCTGCATTTCTTCGGTGTCACCGGAATTGATGATGTTAACGCCAATGGCAGCTACCAGATATGGAGCAACGACCTCAAGGTGTATGTTAACATTCCCGAGCTGAACGGACAACGTGCAAGCATCGAGATGTTTGATGTGCTGGGCAGCCGTATCTTCAGCAGCGAAGGTGTGATGAACAGCCCGGCAGTGGTACGCGCCGCAAACAGCGGAGTGGCCATTGTAAGGGTAACAGCACAAGGCAGGGTTTACACAACTAAGTTATTCATCCAATAATACGATACGACCATGAAAAAGCATTTAAGAAATATATTGTTGGTCAGCGCCATGATGGTAGCCAGTCAGGTTTTGTTAGCCCAGCCACCCGATCCGCCTGTTGACCCGAGTGCGGGCGGCGGCCCCATTGGCGGCGGCGCACCCATCGGCACCGGCATCGGCATACTGCTCACCCTTGGAGCCGCCTATGGCGCCAAAAAGGTGTACACCGCCTGGAAGAACCGCGAAGACCTCGAGGAGTAGGTTCTAGTTACTGGTTACTGGTTACTGGTTACTGGTTGCTGGTTGCTGGTTGCTGGTTTGTCAATGCCTAAATAACGTTGACCGGTTTCATCTTCAAAGATCTTTTCTGGTTAAGTTGTTTGCCTCAATTTTGCCCGTAGGGCATATACTAATGTAAAGTACTGTAAAAGAAGATCCTTACCCTGTAGGGGTTATACATACACTTCGTGATCTGCCGGAATGTTTGTTCATCATGTCAGCCGCTAAAAAACTTATTCGAAAGGAAAGGTTTCTTTTCGCACATAAGCTTGTTTTAGGTTTAATTCTAAGGTAAACCTTTTTCAGGACAGGACACTCTCCAATCCTCCAAACCTTTAAACCTTGAAACCTTGAAACCTTCAATCCTTCAAACCTTGAAACCTTCAAACCTTCAAACCTTCAAACCTTCAAACTTTCAAACTTTCTTCTTTGCGAATAATAAAAAAAAGCTATTTAGACAAGTTCAAATGTTAAAAAATTGCAGTTTTAAAAAATATTTTTGTAACATTGTGCTGGAAAGAGGATTTACAGAATCACGAAACCTTCAAAAGTCAATGCTGATGGAGGATGTAGTTATTTGTGTATCCACATTCTGAACAGGTTATGTACTTAGTATTAACAAACAACTTTTCAACATGAGAAAATTTGTACTTGCATTGCTTGCGCTGATGCTGACGGCATCATTTAGTATGGCGCAACTGACAGGGGTGAAAAGCATCCCGGGGGATTACCCCAACATTGAGGCGGCTATTGCTGCCCTTAACTCGGTTGGCGTTGGCGCCGGCGGGGTTACTTTTAACGTGGCAGCCGGCCACACGGAAACAATATCCAACCCTGCAGCCGGAACGATCACCACACTCACCAGCAGCGCTGCCAACCCGATCATATTTCAGAAAAGCGGGGTGGGGGCCAATCCGCTGATCACGGCATCCGCAGCCGGAACCATTGCCACGTCTACTACTCTCGGTGCCGATGGCGATGCGGTCATTACTATTGCGGGAGGCAACTGGATTACATTTGATGGTATCGACCTTCAGGAGAATGCCACTGCTACAGGTAATGGCTTGATGGAATACGGCTATATGCTGAAAAAAGCAGCTGCAGATGATGCTTGTAAGAATATTACCATTAAGAATTGTAACATTTCATTGAACAAAACAACAAGGTATTCTTGGGGAATTTATGTTTCCAACCTGATTGGATCAACAGCTGCTACAGTTACTTCTACAGCTGGCCGGACAGAGAACATCAAGATCTTTAACAACAACATCTCAAATGTTTATGGCGGGATTCAACTCAGAGGCTTTGCTGCTGCTGCTCCATATGATTTTTACGATCAGAATATTGAGATTGGCGTTGATGGCGGAAATACCATTACCAACTGGGGCGGTGGCGCCTCAGCTGCATACGCAGTTTATGCAATTTACCAGAACAATTGTAAGATAAACAACAACACTATTACAGGTGGTGATGGTAATACAACAACACTATATGGCGTTTACATCGGAACCTCCAATAATGGCAGTTATGATATAAACAACAACACCATGAGTCTTACTGTTGGTGGCACATCATCAGCGATGTATGGGATTTATACCAGTATCGGTACAACGGGTAATACGAGCAACACGATTAATGTGAACAACAATACCCTAACCAATTTCTCGAATGCAGGAACTACTTCTGGTGCAACATATTTTGTGTACAGCACGTCAAACTATCCGTTTAATTTTAATATTAACAACAATGTGTTTGGCAATAGTACACTTGAAGGAACCGGTACGATTTATGGTATTTATCAATTAAGCATACCAACCAACCTGACGATTAACGGCAATACCATCAGCAATATCACAAGGTTTGGGACAACTTCAACATCTTTGTTTTATGGTATCAGCGTAACCGGATCGTCAACTGCCTTGAATACTACGATTTCAAACAACCTGATCCATAACCTTACTGGCAATGGCTCCACTGGTGTGGTAGGCGGGATCAGTCTGGGTACCAATGCGAACACCCATGTTTTCAAAAACAAGATATACGCCCTGTCGAGCAATGATGCCTCAGGCGCGGTTTACGGCATGGCCATCGGTTCGGTAGCAAACGGAAACATTTACAATAATTACATCGGTAACCTGAATGCTCCTTCCACTGGAAATGCAACAGCACTGTTGCCCCGGGTCAGAGGAATAGATATAACAAGCACGCTGGCCAGCTCAACGCTGAATGTTTCATATAATACAGTTTATCTGAATGCTACTTCCGGGGGCACCGACTTTGGAACCGCAGGAATCATGGTAGCCGGCAGTGCCACCTCTACAAGCGCAAACCTCGTTTTAAAGAACAACATCATTGTAAATAACTCAACCCCAAATGGAGTTGGTACTACAGTGGCCTACCAAAGGACAAATACAAACCTTTCGAATTATGACAACAGCTCTAATACGAATCTGTTCTATGCAGGCACACCCGGAGCAAACCGTCTGATTTTTACTGATGGTACAAATTCCGATCAAACCATTGCAGCCTTTAAGACAAGGGTCAGTCCACGTGAATCGGCTTCGATTTCAGAGAATCCTAACTTCTTAAGCACTGCAGGCGGCAGTCCTAATTTTCTGCATATCAATCCCGCTGTACCTACTCAGATTGAAAGTGGAGGAATGCCCATTGCAGGTATTACCGATGATTATGATGGCGATGTCAGGAGTCTGACCACCCCTGATATAGGCGCAGATGAGTTTGCCGGAATTCCGGTCGACCTTTCAGCACCTGTAATTGCCTATGTGCCTTTTGACAATACTGCCAGCACCACTCCACGTGTACTGGAAGCAACCATCACTGACGCCAGCGGAGTACCGACTTCAGGCATAGGTCTTCCCGTTTTATACTGGAATGTCAACGGAGGTGCCTACACAGCTGTAACTGCAGCCTGGGTTTCCGGTAATGATTATACCTTCACATTTGGTGGCGGTGTTACAACAGGTGATGTTGTGGGATATTATGTTGTTGCACAGGATCAGGCTGTTCCGGCCAATATTGGGTCAAATCCTTCGGGTGGTGCGTCAGGATATACGGCAAATCCTCCGGCTGTCTCCACACCACCGGTTCCACCAAATACCTATACTATTGTTCAGGGACTTGGCGGACTGGTAACTGTTGGCACTGGAGGTACCTATCCTAGTCTTACAGGTGTAGGTGGATTGTTTGCCGATATAAACGGTAAGGTCGTCACCTCAAATATCACCGCCCACGTACTTTCCAACCTAACGGAAACAGGCCTTAATGCTCTGAACCAATGGGCAGAGGATGGTGCAGGGAACTATACAGTAACGATTAAACCCGGACCGTCTGTCAACACGTTGATCAGCGGTGACTTCAATGGAGGGCTGATCAGATTAAATGGTGCTGACAGGGTAATTATTGATGGATCAAACGCCGGAACAACTTCGCGCAATATGACCATTCAGAATAACTCAACCCTTACAAACAGTGCCGTTATTGCAGTTCAGAGCCTTGGATCCAATATGGGGGCAACAGACAATACAATCAAGAACTGTATTATCATCGGTGGTGAGATTGGGACAACAACGTCAATTCAGACCTTTGGTATTCATGTTGCCGGAACTACCATTTCTAATTCAGCCACAGGCCCTGACAACGATAATCTGACCATTCAGAATAATATCATTAAAAAGGCCAGATATGGAATTTATGCAAGAAGCACAGCAGTGCTCAATGCCAACGATAACCTTCTGATCACACAGAATGAGATCGGTTCAACTAACCCTGCTGAATATGTGACATTCAGGGGGATAGACATAACATATGCCCAAAATGCAGAAGTTTCCCGTAACTATATCTTCAATATGAAACAGGCATTGTCTGCAAGCAATGCAGGTATTGATATTGGTGCCGGAGTCAATGGATCTGTGATCAATGCAAACCGTATCGAAGGAGTTTACAGCGAAAGCACAAGTGGATATGGTGCTTATGGAATTAACTTCAGTTCATCCACATCAGTTGATATTAATTTTGTTACCAATAACATTATCAATGACATCAGGGCGGTGAATTACTCAACAGGAAGCACTACCTTTAATGCTTTTGGTATCAGATTAGTCGGAGGAACAAATACGCGGATATACCACAATACAGTTAATCTGTTTGGTGACATCACAATTGTTTCAGGCTCACCCTCTCAGCCTAATTCTGCTGCACTGATCGTTACCTCAACATCGGTAACTGGACTGCATGTGGTAAACAATATTCTTGTTAATACGAATACATTCTTCTCGGGCACGCCCAAAACTTACAGTATTTGGGTTCCAGCTTCCTATAGCGGCTTTGCTACCATCAACCACAATGATTATTATGGAACAGCCGGTGCGCCCACTACCTATTATGTTGGACGACAGGGATCCACAGACTATACTGCACTTGCCGACTGGCAGTTGTATACCGGTCAGGATGGCAATTCAACCGCAGCAAATCCATCGTTTACATCAAGCACTAATTTGCTGCCAACCAATCTGGCCATTGATAATTTCGGCACATACCTGATTACTGTTCCGGCTGATTTCAATATGGCATTAAGAAACAATCCACCAGATCTTGGTGCATTTGAATTTGGCAATTCCCCATCAGTTATAACCACATCGGCAACGGTTGTTTGTCAGGATGTTAACATGCTAGGAACAATAAATGCCAACAGCTTTGTGGTGAATACTTTCTTCGATTATGGCCTGACAACTGGCTTTGGTAGTGTTGTTGTGGGTACTCCTAATCAAGTTACTGGTAATACCATTACTAATGTTGCCGCCAGTCTGAGTGGGCTGCTTTCGAACACCACCTATTATTACAGATTACGAGGCGTCACCACCAGCGGGTTAACTGTTTTTGGACAAACACTTTCGTTCACCACAGGAACCCTGTCAGCTCCCACAGCTACAACTTTGGCAGCATCGCCTATCGGCAATACATCGGCAACCATGAACGGAACCGTAAATGCCGGATGTGACGCTACTACAGTTACATTTGAGTGGGGAGAAACACTGGCTTACGGCAATGTGATTGCAGCTTCCCAGAGTCCTGTTTCCGGTGGCAACAATACCGCAGTCAGCGCCGATCTGATCGGATTGCAGATCAACACCACCTACAACTACCGCGTGGTTGCCACCAACGGACAAGGCACAACCTATGGGGCCAATGTGAGTTTCCAGACAGGAGCTTCACCACCAACAGTGGTTACTAATGCCGCAACCAACATCGGTAACTTTGCGGCACGCCTGAACAGTACTGTAACTGCCAACAACCAGACCACCACAACTTCTTTTGAATGGGGAGCCACACCGGCCTATGGAAATGTAATTGCCGGTGTTCCGCTCACGGTTGATGGGAACACCAATCAGGCCGTTTATGCCGACATCAGCGGATTGAACTACAACACCATGTATTATTTCAGAGCTGTTGGATCAAACTCAGCCGGCACAAGCTATGGCGACCAGCTGACCTTCATGACCTTGTGTCCCACTCCCGAGCCAGCCGGAACCATCACCGGCCCGACCTCAGTATGTCAGGCCACCGATGGACATGTGTACACTGTTCCAGCCATCCTTTATGCAACCGGATACGACTGGACATTACCTGCCGGTGGTACCATTGTTGCCGGAGCCAACACAAACAGTATCACCGTCAGTTATGACGCGACCGCTGTTTCAGGCAACGTAACCGTTCAGGGCACCAATGTATGCGGCAGCGGCACAGCATCATCGCTTGCAGTTACCATCAACCCGATCCCGGTTCCGACCATCACAGGAGATGATATGGTCTGTCTGAATGATACAGAAAGTTATGCCACACAGACCGGAATGACCGGTTATGTATGGACAGTTTCGGCCGGAGGCCAGATACTATCGGGACAAGGCACCAGCCAGGTTTCGGTAAAATGGAACAATATGGGCGCTCAGTATGTAACAGTGACCTATACCAATGCAGCCGGATGTCCTGCAGCAGCACCCACCATGTTGGATGTTGAAGTCAGCAACAATCCCGTACCGACCATCGCTGGTAATACAGCAGCCTGCCAACTGTCGGACGAGAACCACGTGTTCACGACGGAAGAGGGTTTCAGCAACTATGTATGGACAGTAACCTCAGGAGGCACCATTGTCGAGGGACAGGGAACCTTCCAGATTCAGGTTTACTGGACGGGATCAGGAAATCAAACAGTTACTGTTAATTACGAGAATGCATCAGGTTGTGAAGGCACAACACCAGGAAGCTTTGCTGTAAACGTACTTCCGTTGCCCGCTGCAGCGGGAAGCATCAGCGGAACCGCACTAGTTTGTCTGCCCTCAGAAAATTTGGTGTATAGCGTGGCTCCTGTTGCCAACGCAGAAATGTACTATTGGGCAGTGCCCTTTGGTGTAACCATTGTTGATGGGATTGGCACAAATAGTATCACAGTAAGCTTTGCAGCAGATGCTGAAGACGGAGTGTTTAGTGTATATGCAACCAATGGATGCGGTGAAGGTGTTCCCTCACCCAATTTAGCAGTAACAATTGGAACCAAACCGGCTAAACCAGTGGTCACACTCAACGAGTATGATCTGACCAGCAACGCTCCGGAAGGCAATCAGTGGTATTTTGAAGGTGAAGCAATAGAAGGCGCTACCGGACAAACCTACACGGCTACCGAAACCGGAAACTACTGGACAATTGTAACCATCGACGGTTGCAGTTCGGACGCTTCCGAACCGGTATATGTACTCATAACCGGATTGAATGAAAATGCTGATGGAAGGTTCACCATACACCCGGTACCCAACGACGGTCAGTTTACTGTAACCTTGCGTTCCCTGAAAGAAGTAACATGGGATGTCACGGTTTACAACAACCTGGGTGTTGCTGTACATCAGATCAGAGACCTCAGGGTGAATGGCACGGTGAGCGAACAGATCACCCTGCAGAACCCTGCCAAAGGAACCTACACCGTTGTATTCAGCAACAATAATGAGCAAGTGATCAGGAAGGTATTGGTGAGCAAATAATCCAATTCCTGACCGCAACAATCGCTATAATACCCGGCTGTCCATGAGAATGGGCAGCCGGTTTTTATGTCTGTAAAATGCTCCGGAACGAGGAAAAGTTTTGACTCTGCCTCAGGTTTTTTATACATTTGTAGGTTGTTTCAACACTAAAAGGGGAAAACCGATCAAAACCAAAAACTGATGAAAAAAATCTCCATTCTCTTATTTGTAGCTGTCCTGATGTTTTGTTGCCGTTTTACAACTCAGGCACAGGTGCCGACAACTCAGGATTGTCTGGGTGCCATTCCGGTTTGCGATTATGTGTACACAGAATTGTTTACCGCAACGGGTTCGGGTAATTATCCCAACGAAATCAATCCCAACCAAAGTTGTCCCAACAGTTGTATGGATGGTGAGAAAAACAGCAGATGGTATCAATGGACGGTAGTTCAGACCGGCATGCTCAGGCTTAGAATCACACCGCAGGTGCAGACAGATGACTATGACTGGGCTGTTTTTAACCTTACAAATAATTATTGCAATGAGATTTATAACAATGCCATTGTAATGCAGAAAAGCTGCAATGCTGCCGGCGGGCCAAGTCATCAGGGTACTACAGGTATCAGTACAGTTGACGGAGGTGTAAGTCATTGCAATGGTGGCGGGCCTACCAACAAATGGAATGCTGACCTGATGGTCTTTGAAGGAGAAACTTATGTGTTGTGCGTAAGTGACTGGACACAGACACCGGGAGGTTACACGCTCGATTTCAGTCCCAGCACGGCGGTTATCTTTGATGATGTGCCTCCGGTAATCAGCGAGATCGGATACAATGATATTATCAACTGCGGAACCAATTCGCTGACCATCCGGTTTTCCGAGAATGTTAAATGTAATACTGTTAATGTAAGTGACTTTAAATTATCCGGCCCGGGCGGCCCCTATACAATAACCAGCATAACAGGTGACAATTGCCTGCTAGGAGGCGAAATGGAACGCGAATATAAGATATTTTTCACACCGGGATTGTTTCTAAGTGGCACTTATTCACTCGAACTAATGCCACTTAGTTTCGTAAAGGATGCCTGCGATAATTATGCCACCCCGAATGTGTTTTATTTTGATATTGAACTCGGTTCTCCGGTTGTTTATGCCGGAATGGATATTGACATTCCTTATGCCGGCACCGCACAACTTAATGGAACTGCTTCCGGCGGATCAGGCAATTATGTTTATTCATGGACTCCTGCCGACCTGCTGAATAACCCGAGTATTCCTAATCCGACTACTGTTAGTCTGACCAGCAGCACTCTATTCTATCTGCAGGTAACAGACCTGGGAACTTCATGTTATGGTCGCGATACAGTTTTGGTTAATGTAGTAGGTGGTCCTTTGGGGATACAAGTTTCGGCCAACCCGACAGAAATCTGCATAGGTGAACAGGTTGATCTTCTGGTAATGGCCGACGGCGGTTCAGGAAATTTTTCTATAGAATGGACATCTGATCCTGAAGGATTTACGTCTGATTTAACCAATCCCGTGGTGTTTCCTGAAGAAACAACGACATATATGGTTAGAGTTACCGATGTGGTTACCAATGAATTCAGAACGGATGAAATTGTTGTGACCGTAAAACCTATGCCTGTGGCCAATGCTGGTTCCGATCAGGTAATTAATGAAGGCACAACGGCACAGTTAAACGGTTCAGCCACAGGAGGCTCCGGAGTGTACACCTACTCATGGGAACCATCCGGACTGGTTAGTAATCCCAATATTCCAAATCCGGTAACGGTTATCCTGACGGAGCCTACCATTTTCACCCTGATGGTTTCGGATCAGAATGGTTGTGTTGGACAACCTGATGCCGTGTTGATCAACCCTGCCGGTGACGGTCTTTCAGTATTTGCATTTGCCGACCCGGGGGCAATCTGCCTTGGTGGTACGGCAACCATATCCGCTCAGGCCACCGGAGGAGGAGGCAATTATACATATTCCTGGACTTCAGTGCCTCCGGGATTTACTTCAGATCTTGCTGTGATCCTTGTGTCACCCGGCATAAATACACGGTATAATGTAACTGTTTATGACGGTTTTACTTCTGTTAACGATTTTACTACGGTAACTGTCAATCCGCTACCTGAAATAAATCTTATTCCGGAAAATGCAATACTGTACGGACAAGACACCATTGTGGTATGTGTTCGCGATTCTGTTGTGATTGACGCCGGAAATGATGGTGACCCTCAGGGAACACAATATTACTGGTCGAACGGGCAATTAGGCCGTACCATTACAACCTCAACAAATGGAAACTGGATTGACATTCAAACCTTTGGCGTGAATGTAACCACAGGTGGCACCGGTTGCCAGTCTCAGGGGCAGATTACGATCATTTTCGATTTCAATCAGTGCAATATTGATATTGCTGAACATACTTCAGACCTGGAGCAAACAGTTTCAGTTTATCCAAATCCTAATAATGGAGAGTTTGTTTTGCAATCCCATGAAGACCTTCGCTGGTTGAATATCAAAATTGTTGATCAAAAGGGCCGGACGATTTATACAGACGACAGCCGTAAATCATTGCTTGCCGGAAATCCCAGAACCATCAGTATCGGATATGCAGGATCGGGGGTGTTTACGTTGTTGTTGCAGTCTGAGAATGCCATAAATGCACGGAAACTTGTGATTCAGTAACATAGTTTTCAGAATAAATTAACCAAACCAAAACCAAACGTAAAAGATTATCATCATGTTCTTTCGCGCATCAAAAAGCAGGATGCAACAGCTACTGAACCATTCAATCCTGATTAAAATTGTGTTATTGCTTCTTATGTTTGTATTGAATGGAAGAGCCAGTGCGCAGGATGCCCATGGGAAAGTACTCGTGCAGGTAAACAAAACTGTTGAGGTTGATTTTTTGAAGATAGAGCCTTTTAATGCACGTGTACTCCTATATCATCTGATACATGAGCAGGCCGGGCAGTGCTTTGTGACCACAGTCGTGGAACCTTCCGTTTTATCAGTTGCTGCATGCAACAAGGAGCAGACTGCTGACGAACTCTTCGTTGCAATAGAGCTTTTGCTCAATAAAGCTATTAATGAAGAGGATGCGTACGATAAATTCATGATTTATGAGTTTATACAGATTTATGATCCGCATGATAATGGTTGGCTGATCAATTTTTTAATGGGTATTAATGAAGCGCAAGGTAACACATGTGCCACTTCTGACCCATTTTGCACAAGCAATATTTATAGTTTCCCCGCCGGCGTGAACAGCGGAACCGCCGAACCGGGTCCGAACTACGGTTGTCTGAGTACCAGGCCTAATCCGGTATGGTATCATATGAGAATACTGCAACCCGGAAACATCACCATTAAGATGACAGGCACACGAACAAACGGGCAGCCCATGGACATTGACTTTGCGTTGTGGGGTCCCTATTCAGACCCGATTTCACCCTGCGTGCAACAACTCACTGCAAATTGTCCACAGTGCCCGTCATCGGGATGCTGCCCGAACAACACATCAAATCCTAACTTTTATCCATCCGGAAACCTGCACGACTGTAGTTACTCACCGGCAGCCATTGAGCATGCACATGTTGTGAACGGGCAAACAGGTCAGTATTACATTATGCTCATCACTAATTTTGCCAATGCAGCAGGCAATATTACTTTCCAGAAAATTGCCGGAAACGGTGAGACTGATTGCACAATTCTGCCACCGCCTGTGAGCAGCAACAGCCCTGTTTGTGTGGGTCAGCAAATTCAATTGTATGCCGACTTTGTAACCAATGCAACCTACAGCTGGACAGGGCCTTCAGGGTTTACTTCAAATCAGCAGAACCCTGTAATCAATAATGCTCAGCTGAGCAATGCCGGAAATTATACATTGATCATCAATGTAAATGGAAACCTTAGTGAACCAGCAATTGCTGCGGTAGAGGTTTTTCCGACACCAGTGCCGGATTTCGTGTTTACATCCACTTGTTTCGGCGATTCAACCTTTTTCACTGACATCTCTGCGACCTTACCCGCGGGTCAGCAAATTACTTCCTGGCTTTGGGATTTTGGCGATGGAAACTCATCTTCAATTCAGCATCCGGTACATTATTATAATGCAGCGGGAACATACACGGTTACCTTGAAAGCATACACTGATGATCTGATGTGTGAACAAATGAAAGTGAAACAGGTACCTGTGGACGTATCCACACAGGCCAATGCAGGTGAGGATACCACAATATTTCACGGTTGGCAAACTACGCTCAACGGAAGTGTTTTTGATGGGTCGGGTAGTTATAGTGTTCAGTGGCAACCAGCTGATATGGTTCTGCAACCAAACAATTTGATAACAAATACAGTAAATCTCACGGCAACGGTTGTTTATACACTTATTGTCACAGATCAGATTACTTCATGTGTACAATCAGATCAGGTAACAGTTTTTGTTACCGGTGCGCCGTTTACAGTGTCCGCAACAGCCTATCCCCAGACAGTGTGCGAAGGACAGCCCATTCAATTAGTTGCCATTGCAAGCGGTGGATCCGGCAATTACACCTTCAGCTGGACTTCTGATCCTCCCGGATTCTCTTCGCAGGAAAGCCAGCCGATGGTAACACCTTTGGTAACTACTACCTATTTTGTGTCGGTGTTTGATGGTCAGATTACCCAGAATAGCCAGATCACTGTAACAGTGAATTCTGTTCCCTGGACCGATGCCGGTCCTGATCAGATTGTGCCCAATGGCTGGACCACCCAACTCGATGGTTCGGTTTTTGGAAATTCACAATCCTATTCACTTTTGTGGCAACCTTCAAACATGCTTGTTGATCCAACAGTCGAGGATCCTGTAACATTGCCCATGCAAACGACAACTACATTTGTTATTACAGCAACAGATGACAATTCAGGTTGCTCCAGCACAGATGAAACCATTGTTTTCGTTTCAGGTGGTGCTCTTGGTGTAATGGCCACAGCAAATCCCACAGAAATTTGCCCCGGACAAGTAGTTCAGCTAAACGCAAATCCATTTGGCGGTTCCGGCGACTATACCTACCTTTGGTCATCAAACCCTGTTGGCTTCTCATCAACATTAAGAAATCCCCTGGTAAGCCCGGTGGCAACTACAACTTATACAGTTCAGGTTGATGATGGCCAAAATCAGGTATCGGCTACAGTTTTGGTCACAGTAAAACCAGTGCCTCTTGTTAATGCTGGAGCTGATGTGAGTATTCCAAGCGGCTGGGAAGCACAACTTAACGGACAGGTCAGCAATGGCTCCGGTAGTTATGCCTACGACTGGCAACCAGCTGAATTTCTTAGTAATAATCAGATTCCTAACCCACATACCATACCATTAACTGAATCAAAGCTGTTTACACTTTATGTTACCGATCAGGTTTATTTATGCTCAGGACAGGATAATGTTATGGTTAGTATCAGTGGTGGCCCGTTGGGAGTGGATGTTACCGCATCATCAAATAATATCTGCTCTGGCGATCAGGTGTTTTTGCAAGCCAATCCATATGGAGGATCAGGCCAATACCAGTTCAGTTGGACTTCTTACCCTCCGGGATTCACAACGGATATACCTGACCCTTCCGACTTTCCGGATCAGTCAATTACATACTATGTTAGTGTATTTGATGGGGTTAATACTGTTTATGGATCTCTTACTGTGCAGGTTCGTCCCAGACCAATTGCCCATGCAGGCGCTGATCAGATTATCAATATTGGCACAAGTACCTTGCTAATCGGCTCGGCGAGTTCCGGATCAGGCCAGTACAATTATGCATGGCAACCTGCTTTAATGGTCGAAAACCCTGATCAGGCCATTACGAAAACATCCATTCTTAGCGAATCGGTAGTTTTCAGCCTTCAGGTAACAGATCAGAATGGTTGCGTCAGTAACTCCGACGAAGTATGGATTAATGCCATGGGTGATGGATTAGCGGTGTTCGCTATTGCTTCCCCTCAGATCATTTGTAAAGGACAACAAACGACAATTTCAGCTATGGCCTTTGGCGGTGGAGAATCCTATACTTTCTCATGGGTTTCTGACCCACCCGGTATTGTGTCTGGTCTGACTGAGTTCGTAATTGAACCTGAATCCACAGTAACTATGACCGTCACTGTGACAGATGGATTTAATCAGGTCAGTAACAGTGTTTTAATTACAGTTAACACATTGCCTGTTCTGAATCTTGTTCCGGCAGGGGCTCAGCTTTTCGGGCAGGATACTATTGTGGTTTGTGTGCGTGATACTATAGTAATGCTAGCCCGTCAACCCGAACACCCAGAGGGTACACAGTATTTCTGGTCAAATTATTACACCGGTGACAGACTGACTGCTTCTACCAATGGAAACTGGATAGATATTCAGTCCTTTTGGGTAAGGGCAACCTATCCCGAAACTGGCTGTCAGAAAACTGGATTCCTGACAATTATCTTTGATTTTAATCAATGCAATATCGGGGTCGGTGAAGAATCGGACAAACAAAATGTATCCATAATTTTCCCCAACCCGTCTGATGGTCATTTGCACGTGCGGTTTAATGAAACAGCTAGTATTCAAAGTGTTGAAATTCAAAGTCTGAACGGTCGGGTGGTGTATGCCAATCATCAGAAACAACAGTTGCCACCCGGAACAATGTATAATATAAACCTGAGCCACCTGCAGAGTGGTATATATGTACTGCACATCAGAACCGATATTTCGTCACATACACACAAATTTGTTTTGACTACTCATTGATTTGGTATGATAAGATTGATGTTTATTTATATATAACTGAATATCAAATAGTTTAATTTTATTCATAAATTATTGGAAAATAATCGTAATTTTCGCCCTTGAAAATCTTTGTCTGAGGATTCAAAAAATAGCCAAAACCATGAAAACCCGATTGTTTTTAATTACGCTCATGCTTGGACTTTTGTTCCCGTCCGGCTTAATCAATTCAGCCTTTTCCCAAGGTAATAGTGAGGAATGCGTTTTTGACAAAGAACTTGCCAGTCGCATGCTTGCCTTACGCGATGGATGGATTGAAGTGAACCTTCTTGCATTTGAGGATTGGCAAACGAGGGTTATATTGTATCATTCCATCTTTTCTGATCCGGAATTGTGTGCGAAGCAGTCAGAGAAAGAAGGCCAGCTAAGTGTTGAATATTGTGAAGCAGGTAAACGGTTGGATGCCCTTCACCAAGACCTGATCTTGAAAATTTCGGAGACAAACAAGATTGCTACAGGATATGACAAGGAGATGATTGCCAATATTCTGGATGTTTACGACACAGACAACAGCGGCAAACTTTTAAACTTCCTGATGGGGTCTGACAGAGGCATTAATAATGCACTTTGTGCCAATTCTGATCCGTTCTGTACAAGCGATATTTATACTTTTCCTGCCGGTGTCAATTCAGGGACTGCCGAAAACGGGCCTTACTATGGGTGTCTGGGCACACAGCCCAATCCTGCCTGGTACCATTTGAAAATATCCGTTGGTGGATACCTGCAGATATATATGTTCAGTACTCCATTACGCGATATTGACTTTATCATGTGGGGGCCTTATGATGATCCTGTGAGCCCATGTCCGAATCAGCTGACTGCAAACAAGGTTATCGATTGCAGTTACTCGCCTGCTCCAACCGAGTATTGCGATATTGCCAATGCCCAGGTGGGCAAATACTACATACTATTGATAACCAATTATTCAAATCAACCATGTGATATTACCTTCCAGAAAAGTGCAGGTACGGGTGAAACGGACTGTTCTATTCTTCCTCCGCTTACGAGCAGCAACAGTCCATTGTGTGTAGGTCAGAATCTTGAATTGTATGCAGAAACGATCAATAATGCCACTTACTATTGGTCAGGCCCGAATAATTTTATATCAACCCAACAAAACCCGATCATACAGGATGTTCAGCTGAATCATGCCGGATCATACAATTGTGTGATCACTGTAAACAACAACAGTAGTGACCCAAGTACAGCCCACGTAGTCGTAAATCCGACGCCAACACCGAACTTTAGTTTCAATCCAACCTGTTTTGGCGACACAACATTTTTTGTGGATGAATCAACGGTGAATCCACCTGAAGCAGAAATAACCATGTGGGAGTGGAGTTTCGGTGACGGAACTACTGCTTATGGCCCCGATCAGGAGAAAGTATATGGCAACCCCGGAACTTACCTTGTCAGCATGACTACCTATACCGGGTTTATGCAGTGTCCGAGGACCAAGAACAAAGCAGTAGTTGTAGCACAGGCTGCCGGTGCCAATGCCGGACCTGATGAAGAAATTCCCAATGGTTGGACAGTACAGTTACAAGGCGAGATTGAAGGTGGCTCAGGAGATTTCACTATACAGTGGGAACCGGCTCATTTGCTGGATAATCCTTCCATCATCAATCCTACTACTGTGCCTATGGGTGCAACTACAGTGTTTACAATGAATGTAACAGATAATGCGACCAGTTGCATCAACAGTGACCAAATGACAGTAAGTGTAACAGGAGGTGTACTTGGTGTAACTGCGGAAGCAAGTCCTTCCGTAATCTGTCTGGGCGAAACAGTTCAGCTCAATGCTTTGCCAAGCGGGGGTTCAGGTGGATATACCTATACTTGGACCTCCAACCATGGAGATTTTAATTCGACCGAGAAGGAACCAGTGGTTAATCCCATTCAGACCACAGTCTATCAGGTATCCGTTTCTGATGGGTTTAATGCCACAAGTGCTACAGTTACAGTAACCGTGAAACCCATGCCGGCAGCCAGTGCCGGCTCAGACCAAACCATTAATGTTGGTACATCTACACAATTGACAGGTTATGCTACAGGTGGTTCGGGCGGCAATTATTCTTATCGCTGGACTCCTGCTGACTCCCTTATCAGTGCGAATGTTCAGAATCCAACAACCAAACTTTTGCACAACACAACAGAGTTCTCTCTGATTATTGATGATATGAATGGTTGCTCAAGCACGCCGGATCAGGTACTCGTGCTTGTGGCCGGCGACCAGCTCGCCGTATTCCCCCAGGCCAGCCCGGCTGAGATTTGTGTGGGTGGAAGCACTTCCATCAATGCCAATGCAACAGGCGGCGGTGGAAGCTATACCTACACGTGGACGGCCAATAATTCGGGCTGGACATCGAATAGTCCGAACCCGACGGTAAGTCCTGCACAGACAACGGTTTATACCATATCCGTTGACGATAGTTATAAGATTGTAACAGGACAAGTAACTGTTATCGTTAACCCTTTGCCTGTTGTTGATATCAAACCTGCTGATATACCTTACTTCAGCAACGACACCATTAAAGTCTGTGTACGTGATTCAGTATGGCTCGATGCCGGCAATCCGGGATTTTCCTACTTGTGGTGGAACCAAACGAGCAACAGCAGACTGAGGGCCTCAACGAACGGTAACTGGATAGATTTCCAGACACATTGGGTCAGAGTTACCAACCCGGTAACCGGCTGCGTATCTTATGATACATTGACTGTGTTTTTCGATTTTAATGCCTGTAATATTGGCGTGCCTGAACAACCAAGTCTCGATCAGTATATCAATATTCACCCAAATCCATCCAATGGCCTGTTCAACATTGATTTTAAAGATCTGCACGAGGCTGTAACCATGCGGGTTACTAACATGCATGGCCAGGTGGTGGTCAACGAAATATCCTTTAATCCGATGAAAGACGGAAAGTCGTATGTGCTCGATCTGGAACAGTATCCTGATGCCACCTACCTGCTTACCGTGCAGAGTGCCCGTGGCATCCTGATGAAACGTCTGATCAAGAAATAGGGGAGAGAGTAACTTAGGAATGAAGTAGAAAACCAGATTAACCGTATGAATTTTGCCAAACAAATTTCGCGTTTCCTGATTGCAGGAGGAGTGTTGCTTGCATGTACCATGGACCTTAAGGCGCAGGAACCAACACCTTGTGATTATAAAAGACCCATGCAGGCCGACAATTGGAATTTTGGAGAGCGGGCACAATTAAACTTCAATGGTGGTGTTCCACAGGCTACCATTATGCCTGGTTCTATCAATCTGCCTAACGGAGTAGCATCCATCAGCGACGAAAATGGTCAGCTGCTGTTTTTTACTGATGGAATCAGGGTTTGGTCCGGAGGGTATTATTACCTGAATGATGCCACCGACCTGGCAGGAAATAACTTTTCCTCACAGTCGTCCATAATTGTTCCGCACCCCGGAAATCCCGACCGATATTATGTTTTCACTGTTGATATGTATATCCCTCCTGTCTTTAATAAAGGTGTAAGATACTCCGTTGTGGAACGCGTTAATTTCACCTGGTCAATCACACAGAAAAATGAAGTGTTGCTCAACAGTAATGCCCAAAAGATTACTGCTGTGGCCACGGATGATCAAAATGCCTTCTGGGTTATTGTTCATGGCTATGCTGATCAAAGCAACAATCGTTTTTTTGCCTATAAAATTGATGCTGCAGGACTGAATATCACACCCACCATCAGCATTGCCGGTACACCTCATGCAGGTAACGAGAACAACAATGCCGGCTATATGAAGGCATCTCCCGATGGAAACCGGATTGCTCTGGTTATACCGCATGATGGTATTGTTGAACTGTTCAACTTTGATAAAGTAACCGGCAATGTAGCCCTGTCTGACGGAAGCGGCCCAGCAGCTTTTAACTATCCTTTTGGTCTGGAGTTTTCTCCTGATAATTCAAAACTTTATATGACAACTTCTCCGCTGGGCGATAACGTTAATTACCTGTATCAGTTTGACCTTAATACGACCAACTTTTTCTCCAATCCTTATATTGTTCACCAATACACTGTTAACCAGCTCGAGGGTGCTGACAGCCTTATGGGCGCATTGCAACTTGCTCCTGACGGGAAAATCTATATGGCGAAATTCCGTAAAGGTGTTTTGGGCAAACAGGCTTTAGGCGTAATCTATAACCCAAACCGGCCAGGTGCTGCATGCAACTACAACTCGCTGAACAGCATTCCGAACAACGGTCTGAATCTGAACGGTGCTTCCAGTTTGATAGGTATGCCCAATTTCGTGACGAGTTTTCTCGATATTCCACACTTCAACTGGATCAATGAGTGCCATACAGAAATTACTTATTTCGAACTGCGTAACGAAGCCAATATCAGCCAGATTACATGGGAATTCAACGATAATGGAGCAACTTCCAACCAGATTCTTACTCAGCACACTTTCAGTCAGCCAGGAACTTATGTTGTTGATGTTACCGAACGGTTCAACGACCTTGATTACAGCACAAGCCGTTCAATAACCATACATCCACTACCTGTTACAGATATCGGACAGGGTTCGGATACAATTTACCTGTTGCCTAATTCTTCCATAAGACTCGATGCCGGTGAGTTTGATCAGTATCTCTGGGAACCGTCAGGTGCTGTTGATCGTTATTTCGATGTAACAGAAGAAGGTTGGGTAAAAGTTACGGTAACTGATGTGAATTGCTGCAAAAACAGCGACTCGGTTTATATTGTTTTTGCAAGCATTTATCTTCCCAATGCCTTCCATCCTAACAGTACAGTGCAACAGAACCGTACATTTAAGGTGATGGGTGCCACCAGTGCATTGGCTGAATTTGATTTCTATGTCTATAACCGCTGGGGCCAGTTGGTGTTCACCAGCTCCGATCCTTTACAGGGCTGGGATGGCGAAATAAAGGGCGAGCTGGCACCGGCAGGAACTTATGCATGGGTTGTGATTTATAAAAGCTATGAAAGCGGACTTCAGTCAGCTAAGGAAATTGTACAAAGAGGCACCGTGAACCTGATACGATAATTAATTCAGATAATATCTGAAAGGGATGTTGCTGTCAATGTCCCTTTTTTGTTTACCGACATTACCATGCAGGAAACAGCACAATACGCCAGTTTGCTGGCAAAGGAATTTAATCTTGATTATCAGCACATCAGAAATGTGCTCAGTTTGCTCGAAGGTGGAGCCACGGTTCCTTTCATAGCCCGTTACCGCAAAGAAATGACTGGATCTATGAACGAAGAGATCATTATCGCTCTTCAGAAAAGATATCAGCAATTGATCATCCTGGATAAAAGAAAGGCTGCTGTTATAGAGTCAATACAGGAGCAGGACAAATTAACTGAAGATCTCAGAAACCGTATACAGAAAGCGATGACATTGCAGGAAGTGGAGGATATCTACCTGCCCTACAAACCCAAAAGAAGAACAAGAGCCCTAATTGCCCGTGAGAAAGGCCTCGAGCCATTGGCTGCACTGATTTTAAGCCAGGATGTTATTGATATCCGGAATGTTGCGCTGAAATATATTTCGAAAGAAAAAGAAGTAGTTGATGTTGAAGACGCGCTTACCGGGGCACGCGATATCATTGCCGAATGGATTTCGGAGGATGTGCAGGCAAGGTCATCGCTCAGAAGACTCTATCACCGATCGGCCGGGGTAAGGTCAAAGGTTGTAAAAGGAAAAGAAGGAGATGCTTCCGTTTTCAGACAATACTTCGATTGGCAGGAACCTTTGTCCCAGGCACCTTCGCATCGTCTTCTGGCGATGTTCAGAGGCGAGAACGAAGAAAAACTCCGTATTCAGATTTCTGTTGATGATGACAAGGCCCTTGAGCTTATACACCGCAAATTCGTGCGCTCGAGAACCCAGGCCGGGGAACAGGTTCAAATGGCAGCTTCTGATGCCTGGAAAAGACTGCTTTCGCCTTCTCTCGAAAACGAAATCAGGGCTGAATACAAGGCTAAAGCCGATGAAGTTGCTGTGAAAATTTTTGCCGAAAACCTGCGCCAATTGCTTATGTCACCACCGGCCGGGCAGAAACGTACACTGGCAATTGATCCCGGTTTCAGAACAGGATGTAAGGTGGTGGTGCTCGACAGGTATGGTACACTCATGCACAACGAAACAATTTTTCCCCATCCGCCCGAACACAAAGTTAAAGAAGCTGTCCAAAAGCTCAAGAACTGGGTTGAATCCTACAAGATAGAACTCATTGCCATCGGAAACGGAACTGCCGGCCGCGAAACGGAAGATCTGGTGCGTACCATTAGTTTCGGACGCGAAGTAACAACGATAATGGTCAATGAAAGTGGTGCGTCAATCTATTCGGCTTCTAAAGTGGCCCGCGATGAATTTCCCGACCACGATATAACTGTTAGAGGTGCTGTGAGCATTGGCCGGAGATTGATGGACCCGCTCGCCGAACTGGTTAAGATTGACCCTAAGTCCATCGGTGTTGGCCAATACCAGCACGATGTGGATCAGAAAATGCTGCAGGAGAGTCTCGTGACAACTGTTGAAAGTTGTGTTAATGCAGTCGGCGTTGAACTAAACACAGCCAGCGAACAGCTGCTGTCCTATGTTTCGGGACTGGGGCCACAGCTGGCATCCAACATAATTAAACACCGTGATGAAATCAAAGGATTTAGCAGCCGGAATGAATTGCTCAAGGTGCCGCGTTTGGGAGCAAAGGCTTTTGAACAATGTGCCGGTTTTCTTCGGATAAGAGAAGGTGAAAATCCGCTTGATGCAAGTGCTGTCCATCCCGAAAGTTATCCGATCGTGCATGAAATGGCAAAGAAGAACGGGCTGGCTCCCGAACAGCTGATTGGTCACAAAGACCTGCGGAACTTGATCCGGCCTGATGACTACATCACTGAAACAGCTGGTTTAGAAACCATAAACGACATCATTGCCGAGCTCGAGAAACCGGGTCGTGACCCAAGGAAACAATTTGAAAACGTGGCATTTGCTAAAGACATCAGAACGATCAATGATCTCAAAAACGGTATGGTGCTCAATGGTATTGTGACAAACATAACGGCTTTTGGAGCATTTGTTGACATTGGTGTGCATCAGGATGGACTTGTACATGTGAGCCAGATGGCCGATCGTTTTGTGCGTGATCCCAATCAGTTGGTCAGACTAAACCAGACCGTCAGAGTAATTGTGCTTGAAGTGGACATAGAACGAAACCGAATCAACCTGAGTATGAAATTGCCAAAGGAAACGTAATTTATCCGCGCTTCTAACGTTATAAAAATATGAACATACGCGTAAGGCTTTCTGTACTGACGATCCTGCTGATGACTTGCTTTCCTGTTATTCTGCATGCGCAGATGATCAAAGGGTATGTAGCCGGTGGTTTCAATTTATCTCAGGTAGATGGTGACGAAGTTTATGGTTATAAAAGAATAGGCGCAAATATTGGTGTCGCAGCCATGATCCCGTTAGGGAAAAACTTCGATATTTCTCTCGAAACTTCATTTACCCAAAAAGGTGCCTTTCAGAAACCACAATATAATTCTGATTCATTAAACGGTGCTTACGAACTCAGGTTGAACTATGTGGAAGTGCCTGTTCTGTTGCACTATACGGATAAAGACTTTATCTCTGCAGGCCTGGGTTTTTCATGGGGAAGACTAGTGGGTGCAGAAGAATTGGAGCACGGGTTTCAAACACCTACAAGAGCCAATAACGGAGTTTATTCACTGAATGATTATTCCGTGCTGATCGATCTTCGCATGCGGATGTCAGACAATCTCAAACTGAATTTCCGCTATCAATATTCAATTGCTGCCATCAGAACTCGTGAATTTACCAATCTTGCCAACAATACCTGGACACGGGATCAGTTTAATAATCTCATTACTTTAAGGTTGATTTATATGTTCAACGAGCCGCGTGCTGACTTTAAAACAAGGGAAGTCAAAGAATGATCTCTGCACAGCAATGGGTTGAAAAAATGCAACTTAAGCCTCATCCTGAAGGAGGTTTCTATAGCGAAGTGTATCGATCCGCACTTGTATTGTCCCATCAGTCTCTTCCACAGGCATATAGTGGTAGCCGCCATGCATCCACTGCGATATATTATCTGCTTCAGGAAGGCGATTTTTCGGCTTTTCACCGGATTGTATCCGACGAAATATGGCACCATTACGACGGGGGTGTACTCGAATTGTACTCCATTGACAAACAAGGTGTGTTACACGTTCAGTATCTTGGTAAATCACTGTCTGCGAATGTGTTTCCGTTTCTGGTTATTCCCGGAGACACCTGGTTCGCAGCACAGCCTCAGCAAGATTCTGTATTTGTGCTGGCAGGATGTACCGTTGCACCTGGATTCGATTTTGTGGACTTTGAAATGGGCAGCAGGGAACAACTGTTGACCCAGTTTCCGCAGCATACTGAGAAAATCAACCTGCTCACCAGAGGGTAACTCAGCTTGTCCGGCAAGCCAAAATAGGTTTACTGTTTTTATGTATACGGAATAGTCCGGCCTCTTTAAGAAAAATTTGAGCAATTCCTGATGACAGAGTATCTGAAGTTTCGTTCCATTCAGGATGCCACTGAACTGCAAGCAAAAAGCCTCTGTTTCCAGGATCACTCCAGGTAATTGCTTCAGGCAGGCTGTCATTCAGGCTGTATGCTATAATCTGTAATGAATCTGCAAGCCGCTCAATACCCTGATGATGGTTGCTGGCTACTTCAGGCATGTTCTCTTTCATCAATCCGCTGAGCAAGCTGGTATTACGGATTGCAATTTTATGAATTGTCCAGCCCTCATCACCTTGTCGATGTATGTCGCCACTTCCATGATCCTCCGGAAGGTCGATGAACAGGCTTCCTCCCATGGCAACATTAATCAGTTGCATGCCACGGCAAATGCCAAGCACAGGGATTTTGTCATCTAAAGCTGCCTGAAGCAAAAGAAATTCAAGACTGTCGCGACGATGGTCGAATACTCCGCATCGGGCTGTATCGTATCCTTTTTGATAATATGCCGGATAAATATCATTGCCGCCTGTGAGCAGAAGTGCATCACATGAATCCAGCGAAGCGAGTGCATCAGCAGACAATGAAAGGTCGATAAAATCAAAAGGTATTCCCTGATGTTTTAACCAGTCGCTGTAAAGTTTTTCGGTTTTTCGTTCCTTTGAAATGCCGATGATAAGATTTTCCGGTACAGCTTTCTTTTGGGAACAATGCGTCAAAGACATGCTGATCAGAAGCAGACAAACAGGGAGGAAATAGCGTTTCATGGCTGCAGGTATATATTTAAAGTCCTAAGTAATAATCTTTCAAGAGTTCTTCGTATTGAGTAGTGAAAGAGCCATTGCTTTCTCTGATAACAAATTCCCCTGACCATTCCTCAATTGGGGCTTGCCAGCCAATTTCGAAATTTATCCGGTTGGGCATTCTTCCCCGAACAGGTATAATGTTTAATAATCGGTGTAATCTTAAACCCGAAACAAAAGCCTGCTTCAGGAACAACTCGCCCTCTTTGTGTGGCATGACCATACCCAGTCTTCCGTTGTTTTGCAGCAATGTGCCTGCAGCTTCAAGCAACATTTCATAGCTCATACTGTCATTATGCCGCGCAAGGTTACGGCGATGATGTTTCGTTTTAACCGAATCGGCAAAAAACGGAGGGTTGCTGACAATCAGGTCGTAACTGACATTGGCGGTTTGAATGTATTGCTTCAGGTCGATATGGCTGACAAATAATCGCTTGTTCCAGTGCGAACGACCGAAATTGAATGATGCCTCTTCGCACGAATCTTTGTCAATATCAATAGCGTCAATGATTGCCTGCGTACGTTGGGCAAGCATTAGTGCAATGATGCCGCAGCCTGTTCCCGCATCGAGAATACGGTGGGTGTTTTCGGTATTCAACCAGGCTCCGAGCAATACTGCATCGGTGCCGGTCTTCATGGTCGAGCGGTGGTGAAACAGACTGAAACGCTTGAAATGAAATGGCCGTTGGCTGAACAGTTCCATATCAGATGTAAAGTTCGATCAAACCTTCAGGGGCTTCGATCTGCATCGTTTTTTGTTTCATGTCAATGGCAACAATAATCTCGTCTCTGAGCGGAACGAGCACCTCCTTTCCGTTACTGTCGATGTGCATCAGGTTATGTCCGCGTAATTCAACTATGTGCTCAATCGTTCCAATATAGCCATAATGGAGATCGGTAACGCCAAATCCTATCAGATGGTCAGGTCTGAAGCCCTCATCATCGCGTTCAGGCAGCATTTTCTCATCGGCATAAACATCTTTGCCGCACAGCCAAGAAGCTTTCTCAACCGACGGAATATCGCGAAGGGCAACAATGGCTTTTTGTCCTCCGATCCTCATGTTTTCAACAAAATATGGAATTAGTCCCTTATTGATTTCAATAAAGACTACCTTAAGTTCCTGAAGATCTTCGGGATTGTCAACATCAAGGCCTAATTGCAATTCTCCTTTGATGCCATGTGTTTTGAGAAGTTTCCCTACGTAAAAATAACCTTGTTTCGCCATTGTCAGCCTAGGTTAATGGTGCGATATCCATATAATGGCAACTGCTTTGGATAAATGTTGACCATTTGGAAACGCAAAGATAATGAATTGATTGACCGGGAGGGTGTATGGGTGGAAGTTTGGTCTTACAGAGACAAAAAAAGCTGCCCTGGAGCAGCTTTATATGACTAAACGGAATAAAATTACTCCTGTGTGTTTTCTGTTTCTTCAGCCTGAACCTCTTCAGCGGCTGCTTCTGCTTCGGCTTCTTTGATCTCAGCTTTCAGTTCGGCGGCACGTTTTTTGGCCAAATCGGCAGCCCTTGCTTCCTTAACTTTTGCTTCTGCTTCGAGTTGCTTTTTCAGGTTGCCGCGCTTTCCTTCTTCAAGGCTTTTGCGCTTAGCTTCAATTTTAGCCTCTTTTTCCTTCATCCAGACCTGAAATTTGGCTTCTGCCTGCTCAGGTGTCATCGCGCCTTTATTCACCCCTTTCTGGAGATGTGCTTTATACAGTACTCCTTTATAGGAAAGAATTGCCCTTACGGTGTCGGAGGGCTGTGCGCCGTCCTGCAACCAGGTAACGGCTTTGTCGAAATCAATATTGATCTCTGCAGGGTTTGCAATTGGGTTGTAGGTGCCAATCTTCTCGATAAATCTTCCGTCACGTGGTGCACGACCATCCGCAATTACAATGTGGTAAAAAGGCTTGCCTTTTTTACCAAAACGTTGTAATCTGATTCTTGCTGGCATAATTGATTAATTTTTAATGAATAAAATATTTATGATTTTGGGGTGCAAAATTAGGAATTTATTTCTAACAAACGAAGAATCTGAAGGATAATTTTTCCTTTAAACCGTCGAATTGCTGAAACCCGGCTGAATAGATGAACAAAAATGACTAATTTTGCCCGAAATTCCTTTGATACTGTTTATCATTTAATAATAAAGGAGTCCTGCATTTCGTTGTTGTATCAGTTTTTAAAACCAATTCTGTGGCGAACACATTTCTCAGAACATCTGTATTGCTCATTTTGCTCGTTTTTTTGGGCATTCAAAACCTTTATGCACAGCGACAGAAGGTTATTAACCTTCAGAAATATGATTTGGAACCCTATCATTTTGGGTTTATTCTGGCAGCCAACCAGATGCTGTTTACGGTGAAACCGGTCGCTAACCATCAGTTCATTGTGTACGGTTCTGATGCAGCCCCTGATTTTGCCAGTGATTCGCTTTCGTTGTACGATGTAACATCAACACCCACCCCGGGTTTCACCATTGGTATTGTAGGTAATCTGAGGCTTGGAAATAATGCCGATCTTCGTTTTATCCCGTCTCTTTCGTTTGGTGAGCGTTTTATCGATTATTCAATCTTGCGCTACCGCAACGGTGCGCCAGAACTCATTGACATCCGCAAAACTGTTGCTTCCACCTATGTTGAGTTTCCGCTGCATGTCAAATACCGCTCAAAACGATTGAATAATTTTGCAGCTTACGTTCTGGGGGGAGCAAAATATAGTATTGATCTGGCTTCGAATAAAAGAAACGAACGCGAAAACAACAACATTGCCATCAAACTAAACAACCAGGACCTCGCTCTTGAGGTTGGTACAGGAGTTGATTTCTACACCAATTATTTCAAGTTTGGCATCGAACTTAAGATGGGTTATGGCATCACCAACATCATGGTTGACGATGGCAGCGTGTACAGCACCTCCATTGACAAGCTCAACAGCAAAATTTTCCAGCTGAGTTTTACTTTCGAATAAATGATAGTTATGGACGAACAGCAATTCGACGGTTTGTTAAAGGCATTGGTTGCCAAGGCCACGCTCAAACAGGATATTTATCACAATACCCTGGAAGTAATGAGTTTGTTTCAGTCAGTGATCGGTGAATTAGGCAATGGCTTTGCGTCTTCGGGCAATAAATATGCAACCCATAGGAATGTAGCTTTCGAATATCGGTTTAAGAGTGACTTTGAGATTGAATTGAAGTTTGGGGGTGATATTTTGCTTTTTCTGATGCACACCAACATCTTCGACTTCTCGCGCGACCACGAAGTAATGCGTACACCATATATCCGAGAAGACAAAACACGGTCTTACTGTGGCATCATAAATATCTATAATTTTCTGGCCGACTCTTTCAAATACAACCGCTACAACGATATTGGTTACCTCATCGGACGCATTTTCATCAACCACGAGAAACATTATTTTATCGAAGGCAAGCGTGAACTTGGTATTTTGTACAACGACTTTGGTCGTCATGTTCTCGATAAGGAATCAGCCGCAAAAATCATAGAGGCAGCCATGATGTACACGATCAATTTTGATCTGCTTACACCTCCATACGAAGCTGTTAAAATGGTGACCGTAAACGAGATGAAAAACACCCTTGATGCCATCTCAGTGAAAACCGGAAAAAGATTAGGATTTCATTTCCAGGAAGATAAGCCCGAAAACGGCATTTAATGTTTTTTCTTCTGAAAAATCTTGCCGGTTACAAAAATTTGTTTAATTTTGCAGCCTCAAAAGTTCTTTGCTCCCTTCGTCTAGTCAGGCCCAGGACGCCAGGTTTTCATCCTGGTAACAGGGGTTCGAATCCCCTAGGGAGTACGCAGACCGCCACATATTGGCGGTTTTTTTTTGCTGTTTTGCTGGTTAAATCAAATGAACAACATGGCTGATCCAGCATTTGTTTGTTTTACGGGTTGCAATAAAGTGTGTTATGAACATGCTGGTCGCCGGCATAGTTAAGTTTAAAATGCATACTTTTGCAGCCCAAAATAACAGGGTAAAACAATTAATTAACAACCAGTTAGTACTTCTATGACATCAGACAATCTTCATCCGCTGATTGAAATCAGACACCTGACCGATAAAACATATGTGCTGCGGTTGGGCCGAAGAGGACTGGCATTCAGGGCGGGGCAACATATTCTCCTCGGTAAGGCCGGAAGCATACACAACCGCGAGTATTCGATCTACAGCGCCGAATTGGATGATTTTTTTGAAGTGCTGATCAAAGAAGTTGACGAAGGACTGGTAAGCAAACAACTCAGAAACCTGAAACCGGGCGACCAACTGCAACTTGAAGGGCCACTTGGCTTTTTTACTATTGATCCCGAATTAATTGAATCGGCTAAGTTTCTTTTCATGGCTACCGGAACCGGAATCGCTCCCTTCCACAGTTTTGTGCGCAGCTATCCCGGTATGGATTACACTTTGTTACATGGTGTCAGGTTTGCCTATGAAGCATACGAAAGACATGACTATGATCCTCAGCGGTATATTCTGTGTACTTCAGGTGACAGTAAAGGGCACTTTCAGGGCAGGGTTACAGATTACCTGCGGCAGAATCAAACCGGAAAAGAACTGCATTGCTACCTTTGTGGAAACTTCAACATGATCAAGGAAGCCTTTGACCTGCTGGAACAACAGGGTGTACCACCAGGGCAGGTACACGCAGAGGTGTATTTTTAGTTGATTGTTTGATGAACATATTTATTTTTGGAGCGGTTTATGATTGTGGTATGCCTGATCCGTCATGAAGTGCAGATGCCAACTCCTTTCAGTAAACTACAATTAATATCAGTGAGTTAGATGAAATATCATATAATTTCTTTGGGTTGTCAGATGAATCAATCCGATACCGAGCGTGTGAAAACAGTGCTCGGGTCGATGGGTTTTTCGGAAACGGACAATGAGGATGAAGCTTCGGTGCTTGGCGTTATTGCCTGTTCGGTGCGTCAGAAGGCTATTGACAAGGTGTATTCGAGGATTGCGAAATGGAACAGGTTGAAAAACCGGAAAAGCCTGATTACTTTTGTGTCTGGCTGTATTCTTCCTGCCGATCGGGAGAAATTTCTGAAACTTTTCGATATGGTATTCCCCATGAGTGAATTGCCCGAGTTTCCGCGTATGATGAGTCAGTATGGTGTTGTTACTCCTGCCGGTTTACAGCAACAGGATTCCATAAGGATTGAGGTGAAGCAGACGACTTCTCAAGCTGTAAAACCTCACGCATCTGTGCTTACGGCCGTTCCTCCAATTCAACATCTGAAATCTGTTAACCTCAATCCTGCGCGGGATATCGACAGGTTTTGGGAGGTTGAGCCTACATATACCAGTGATTTTGAGGCGTTCATTCCTATTCAGAATGGATGTGACAAGTTTTGTACTTTTTGTGCCGTACCCTATACACGTGGACGGGAGGTGTCGCGACCATCATCAGAGATTTTGAATGAACTCAAAAACCTGGTTCAGCGTGGTTTCAAGTCAATAACACTCCTGGGTCAGAACGTGAATTCATATGGGCTGGATAAAAAAGGCGAAGAGTTGACTTTTACCGGCTTGCTGCACGAAATTGGCAGGTTTGGCAATGATTCCGGAAAAGAGTTCTGGGTTTATTTCACCTCGCCTCATCCACGAGACATGTCCGACGATGTGATTGAAGCCGTTGCCCTGTATCCCTGCCTTGCCAAACAGATACACCTTCCGGTGCAGTCGGGCGACGATCATGTGCTGTTGCGCATGAACCGCAAGCATTCCATGGAAAAGTACCGACATATCGTGCACACCATCAGACGTCTCATTCCGGAAGCCACATTGTTTACCGATATTATAGTTGGTTTTACGGGGGAAACGGACGAACAGTTTGAGAATACGAGAAAAGCCATGGAGGAGTTCAGATATAATATGGCTTATATCGCTCAGTACAGTGTCCGGCCGGGTGCTGCAAGTTCTCGTTGGGACGACGATGTCCCGCATGAAGTCAAAAAGGATAGATATCATATCCTCACCGAAGAGTTGATGAAGCACAGTATGGCTTACAACAAAACGCTGATAGGTAAGCGGCTTCGGGTGTTGGTAAGGGGTTTTGACCGTAAGGATGGCTATCTTTCGGCCCTGACAGAAGGTCGTATCGTTGTTCGTTTTCCTTCGGATGATCGTTCCTTTATCGGTACATTCGTTGATGTTGAAATCAATGCGGTAACCTCATTGTCCATCGAAGGCATTAGGGTGAGCACACAAATCCCCGTACTCAATCAGGCCATATGACCAAAAAAATTGCATTCAAAACATTGGGCTGCAGACTCAATCAGTACGAAACCGATGCCCTTGCCTCCCGGTTTCATTCAGGCAGCTATAAAATTGTTGATTTTGATGATCAGGCCGATGTTTATGTGGTGAACACCTGCACGGTGACACACCAAAGCGACCAAAAATCAAGACAAAACATACACGCTGCCCGCAAAACCGGAAAAGATTCCATCGTCGTTGTGACAGGATGTATGGCCAATCATTACAAAGAATCACTATTAGAGAATCCTGCCATAACCTATGTGGTTGACAACGAGCGTAAGACATCCATCTACAGCATCATCGAGTCACATTTCAGGGGTGAAGCCGCAGATCCTGAAGGATTTGACAAGGATTTGTTCAGCTATGAATCGGCCAGCAGGACGTTTCACACACGCAGCATGATCAAAATTCAGGATGGCTGCGATAATTTCTGCACATTTTGCATCATACCCAAAGTGCGCGGAAGGGCTGGAAGCAGGCCAGCCACAGAGATTCTGAACAACATTGCAGAAGTCTTGCGATATGGGTTTCGCGAGATTGTCCTCACAGGCGTTAACATCGGCAGATATGACGACAACGGCCTGAAGTTTGAACAACTGGTTTCCAAAATACTTGATTTGCCCGGCGATTTCAGACTGCGTATCTCATCCATTGAACCTGACGGGTTTACTGACAGGTTTTTCGAATTGTTTCATCATCCCAAATTGACACCACACCTGCATCTGTGTCTGCAAAGCGGCTCGGAGGATATCCTGCTCAGGATGCGCAGGATGTACACTGCAAAACAATTCAGGGAGATGGCCGAAAAACTTAGGAAACTATATCCAAATTTTAATCTGACCACCGATATCATCGTCGGTTTCCCCGGGGAAACTGAGGAGGACTTCAATAAAACCGTTGAGATGGCCAGGATGCTGGAGTTTAGTCATATTCATACTTTTAAGTATTCTGTCCGCGAAGGTACCCGTGCAAGCAGAATGACCGAACATATTCCCGAAAAAGTTAAAAACCACAGAAGCGAGCTTATAAGAAACATCTCTGATGAAAACAAACGTGCCTACTATAGTAGGATGATCGGAAAAAGGCAGAGGTTGCTCATTGAACGCGTTGGTAGCGATCATATTTCCAGGGGTTATGGTGAGAATTATATTCCTGTAAGGCTAAAAGCAAAGGGTCAGGAGAAGAATACTTTTGTTGATGTTGTCCTCACGGGCATACACGAGGGTCGTGAACCTTCGGTTGACGCAGTTCTGTTGCCCTGATGGATTGAATTTTAGCATTAATTAGCATATTATGAGATTATTAGCCATTGAAAAAGACAATGATAGCAGCACAGGTCAGGCCGACAGAGATCTGCTGGAGCAGGAATCCCGTGAAGTGTACGCCTTGTATCAAAAGGGTATCATACGCGAGATGTATTTCAATCAGAACCATGAGGCCGTTTTGCTGCTCGAGTGTGAAAACGTTGCCTATGCAGAAGAATTACTCTCCCGCTTGCCATTAGTTGCAGATGGCGTGATCAGGTTTGAAATCAGTGAATTGCGACCTTATACCGGTTTTGAACGATTGTTTAAGGCTGACCGGAATTATCACTGCTGTTGAAATAAGCTATGGTCAGTTATTTTTTCTGCCCGTGTATATCGATGCGATTCCAAATGTAAGACGCCGTTCGGTAACCTGAGTAAAACCTGATCTTTCAAGTTCATTTAAAAAGTGTCTGCCATCAGGAAACTGGCCTACCGAATCAGGCAGATAGGTGTAAGCACCCCGGTCTTTTGAAATCAGCCTTCCGAGGGTTGGCAATATATTCCTGAAATAAAACAAGTACAATTGTTTGACAGGAAACTTACGTGGTTTCGAGAATTCAAGAACTACGATCAGTCCACCTTGACGGGTCACGCGGTGCATCTCGCTGAGTCCTTCGTGCAGGTCTTCAAAATTGCGCACGCCGAAAGCAACCATGCTCACATCGAACGAATTTGTTTCAAAAGGGATTCGCTCCGAATCAGCCTGAATGAGACTGATCTGATGTTGCAGTGTTTTTTGCTCCAGTTTTCTGTTGCCTACCTGAAGCATTCCTGCCGAGATGTCAATACCAGTTATTTTCGCCTTGGTACGTCTGGAAACAGCAATAGCCAGATCAGCAGTGCCTGTAGCTACATCAAGCACGGATGCGGGTTTCTCATGTGCAACAATTTTGGCTACTTTCTTCCTCCAGGAATGATCAATCCCGGCTGATAAAAAATGATTCAGGAAATCATATTTTCCGGCGATAGCGTCGAACATGGACTGTACGGCCTCTTTTTTTCCTTGTTTACTTTGGTGCATGAGTTATGATTTAACCGACAGTGTTTTTAACACTTCAGATGCCAGTTTGTTTTTGTCGATGGGCACAACGCCCACTTCTTCGCATACCAGGCCACCGGCCAGATTCGAAAGGCCGGCAATATCTTCAGGTCCCATCTTCAGTGCCAGACATAAAGAAGCAACACTGATTACTGTGTCACCTGCCCCCGAAACATCTGCAATATTGCGCAGATGAGCCGGAATGTGATAAACAGTATGTTCTTTTCCTGAACCATGCGAACCGATCAGAACACCTTTTTCCGATAGTGTGACCATCACCATATCAGCCTGTAGTTTCTCCATCAGAAAAGCAAGAGCTTTTCCGGTTTCAGGTATTGACCGGGCATCAAAAGTCGCCTCTATTCCCTCTTTAAGTTCCTTCAGGTTTGGCTTGAACAGGTTAACATTCTTGTAGGCCATGAAATTCTTTTTCTTTGGATCCACCGCAACCGGGATGCCTTTGACACGCGCCAGTTTTATAGTTTGGGAGATGATGTTTTTAGTCAACACACCCTTATTGTAATCCTGAAACAGCACAACATCAATCTTTTCCTGTTCAAGGATATTTTTTATCTGTGCCAACAATGCTCTTTGTTCTGAATGGTTCAGGTCTTCAGTAACCTCTTCATCCACACGCAGCATCTGGGTTTTGTTTCCGATAATCCTGAACTTGGTTGTTGTGATTCTGCTGTTGCTGTGCACTAATCCGTGTGATGGTAGCCCATGCTGATCAAGGATTTCTGTAAATTCGCGTCCTTTTTGATCGTTGCCGATCACCGAACAAAGAATGGCGGTTGCCCCCATAGATTTTATGTTTAGCGCAACATTGGCAGCACCTCCGGGTCTGTTCTGGCGTTGTTCAACAGCTACTACCGGAACCGGGGCTTCTGGCGAAATCCGATCCACCTTACCAAAGATGTATGCGTCGATCATGACATCTCCGATCACCATCACCCTCAGTTTGGTGAATGAGGCAAACAATTGTTCGGTACTTTCCTCTGTGTGCATCATGACATTATGTATTCTGCCTGCAAAGGTAGGACAATTCAACAAGCAGCAATAAATGGCAAATTTCTAGTGTAGTTGTTCCAGTGCCAGCTTTACCCTCTTAACGGCTTCAACAATGAGCTGGGTTGATGTGGCGTAGGAAAACCGGATGCATTGATCGCAGCCGAAAGCGTCACCGCTCACCAGAGCCACATGGGCCTTATCAAGCAGATACAGGCATAGGTCATAGCTGTTATTGATCTGAGTGTTGCCGTCACTTTTCCCAAAATAATAACTGATATCAGGAAACATATAAAATGCCCCCTCTGGTTTGTTCGGCACAACTCCTTTGATTTCTGAAAGGAGGTTGAAGAGCAGGTCGCGGCGTTCCCTGAATGCTTCGACCATATTTTTCAGGTCAGCGCATTCAGCAGGATTGGTGTTGATGGCTGTTATCGCAGCCGCCTGGGAAATGGTACAACTACCCGAGGTATATTGACCCTGAATGGTGTTACATGCATCGGCAATAACCTGCGCTGCCGCCATATATCCGACACGCCAGCCGGTCATGGCAAAACCTTTGGAAAGTCCGTTGATAATGATCACTCTGTCACGAACCGATTCAAACTGGCTGATACTTTGGTGTTCGCCTTCGAAACGGATGTATTCGTATATCTCGTCTGAAATCACAAAAATTCTGGGGTGACGGGCAATGACCTCTGCAAATGATTCTAATTCAGCTTTGCTGAAAACTGAACCAGAGGGATTGCAGGGAGAACTGAAAATAAGGGCTTTTGTTCGGGAGGTGATGGAGGCTTCGAGTTGTTCTGCGCTGATTTTGAAATCAGATTCGACCGAGCTAGGAATAATAACGGGAGTGCCACCGGCCATTTTCACCATCTCAGGATAGGAAACCCAGAAGGGTGCGGGAATAATTACCTCATCACCTTCATCAATCAGAGCAAAAAAGGCATTGGATATGGATTGTTTCGCTCCGGTTGAGACGATTATCTGAGAAGGTTTAAAGGCGATGTTATTGTCGCGAAGTAGTTTTTCGGTAATGGCCTTCCTGAGTTCGGGAAAACCGGGCACCGGGGGATAATGCGTCAGGTTATTGTCAATAGCTGCCTTTGCTGCAAGTTTAACAGGCTCAGGGGTGTCGAAGTCAGGTTCGCCAATGCTCAGGGTGATCACATCAATTCCCTTATCTTTCAGTTCACGGCTGAGGCGTGTCATTTCGAGTGTGGCTGACTCACTAAGTGATTTTACACGGGCCGATAAAACATCTCTTCCAATGGACATAACGGAATTTTTAAAAAGAAAGGCAAATGTAAGGATTTAGTTGTGAAGCATTGAACAGTATACCTATTTTAGAATGTTTTTAAGTAGACTGCTGCTTGCTCTAATATCATACACTTTTGAATGAGCAGTAATGGAGGATGAAAGATATATTTCACTGTATATTTGCACACAAATTGAACAATAATGGATGTGCTCATGGGTATATTGCAGATAACCATCCCCGCACTTATTGTGGGAGGACTGGCTTACTTAATGATCAGGATTATGTTGCGAAACAACAGAGATCATCTGGCGCTTGTGCTGGAACAGTTTAAAATGGAGCAACAAAGGCAATTAAATGAAAGAAAATCACAGGCCCAAAAACTGTTGTTGCCCGTGCGTCTTCAGGCATATGAGCGTCTGGTATTGTTTCTCGAACGTATTCAGCCTTCCGGTTTGGTAACCAGAATGATTGGGCAGGCCGATACTGCTGCCCGATTCCAGATATTGCTGGTACGTACCATCCGTGAAGAATTTGAACATAATTTATCTCAGCAATTGTATGTTTCCGATGCGGCCTGGCAAATGGTAAAGGCAGCACGGGAGGAGGTTGTTCAGTTGGTCAATCGCTCTGCCACCGGACTGAGTGAGGACGCCGGAGCAGCTGATTTGGCCAGGGAGGTAATTGTGGGCCGGATTGTGATGATTGATGAAGCCATTGCCAAACTCAAGGATGAAATTGCTTCATTCGCATAGTCATTTCCGTTTATGAATTGAATAAAAAGGCCGATTCGTTAACGAACCGGCCTTTTGTTTATTTAGTTGTTATAGTGACACTAACCTATTTAGCTATCTTGATCTTTGTGGTTAGTGAGGAGTTCGCTGAATTGACGCGCATGAGATAAATTCCATCCGCAAGGTCAGAAATGCTGATACTTTTGTTTTGGTTGCCTGAATTGACATGTCCCATTTCTTCTCTGTAAACTACTTTTCCGAGAAGGTTGATAATTTCAATGCTGGTGTTGGTGGCGCTTTCAAGGTTGTAATTTACATTGATTACATCGCGGGCAGGTACCGGATAAACGTTGAAATCGTTTATGCTGCTGGATTCATTGACCGATGTAACCACCGGAAGAGGAATCATGTCACCACCTCCTGCAAGTACAACAAACAAACCAAAAGAAGGGCCGTTGCTGTTGTTTTCAGGATTGAGAAATCCGGAGGCGATTACAGACGCAGATGCACCATCAAGACCCAGTGTCTGAAGGGGAGCGCTGTAGGTAGCCACGGTGACGGTTCCTGATTCATCCCTGATGTCGATTACATAATCTTCTGTAGGAAGTTCAAGGTAACCAGAGAATTCACTGTAGGCAAGATTGTCTACAATGGTTCCTGCACCGACACCCACCTCAACGACATCCACTACAGGTGCATCAGTTGAACCATGAAAAACAAGCAGGTCAGTATTTGTGTTGCTGGTTGCAATTTCGCGCGACATGGGGTAGACATAGATGTCAAAGGGTACGAAAGGATCGTAATTGGCTTCAACTACTAGTCCGTTGGCAACTAATGTGTACTTTCCGTTGCCTTCAAGAGTATATGTGTTCGACCAGATCGGATTTTCGGGGCTGGTGCTGTTTGGAGGAAGTATGGCAATTGTAAACTCTTCACCTGCAGGAGCATCTATGAAGGGAGTTGCTGTTCTGAAACCGAAGTTGTCAATCAACAGTGCATCATTAAGCCATACGTCAACTTCGATGGCAGCCAGATCTGCTGAGTTGTGAATTACCTGAACGCGTGCTGTGGTAATGTCTACCTGAGGCAGTGCCACAAGATCACCACCGGTTGACAGAGCAACAAATAAGCCGAAAGCCGGACCGTCGTTGTTATTTGCAGGATTGAGAAAACCTGAGGCAATCACTGAAATCGCTTCACCGTCGAGGCCTAATGTTGCCAACGGGGCATCATACTGAGCAACAACGTCTGTTCCGGCCTCATTGCGTATCTGAAGTGAAAAGTCGAGTGTGGGTAATTCCAGATAACCTGCAAAAGCAGCATAACCCAGATTATCAACAATGGTTCCTGCGCCTACACCTACTTCTACTACATCCACAACAGGTGCGTCTGTTGAACCATGATAAACCAATACATCAGTATTGGTGCTCACAGTGGCTGACTCACGACCTTGCGCAAAAACAGATATGTCGAACGGAACAAAAGGATCGTAATTCTCCTCATCAACTAGTCCGCTTGCAACCAAAAGGTACGTTTCATTGTTTTCAAGGTTATATGACTTGGACCAGATGGGATTATCAGGACTTGTGCTGTTAGGAGGAAGAATAGCGATGGTAAATTCCACACCTGCCGGAGCATCAATGAATGGAGTTGCTGTGCGGAATTCAAAATCATCGATCAGAAGAGTGTTATCGAGCCAAACATCGACTACAGCAGCTGCTGCATCGGCTGAATTGTGCACTACCTGCACACGGGCTTGTGAAAATGCGCTGAACTGAGCCAGAAGCATGATCGAACTTAAAACTAAAGTGTAAATTTTCATAACGTAAGTGTTTATTTAATGATTAAATGGGTTACTTAATATCCTAAACAAAGAAAAGTGTTTAATGTTTTATAAAAATGGTTAAACAATAATATAAAATGCAAAAAAAATCAGCCCGGGTTATATTCGCTCAGGTTTTCCATGAGTTTTTTGCGGCTGTAGAAGATACGGCTTTTAACAGTGCCTATGGTAAGATTAAGATCGTCAGCAATTTCTTTGTACTTATAGCCGTCATTGTACATGTCAAAAGCTCTGCGGAATTCCTGATCCATCGCATCAATTCCTGCCTGAAGTTCTTTGGCTGCCAAAATTGACTCTGGATTTGTCCTGCGGTCCACAGCGCTGCTGTTTAAGAAATACAGGTCATCGGTTTGATCAATGATTGTTCTGGCTTTTTTGTTTCTGCGATAATTGTTGATGAAGATGTTTTTCATGATTGTGTACACCCATGCTTTGAAATTGCTGTTGTTCACGAATTTATCACGATAAATCAATGCTTTAAGATTGGTCTCCTGCATCAGATCCTTTGCATCATCTTCGTTTCCGGTTAATTGTCTTGCAAAAGATTCCAGATATTTCTGAATTCCGGTAAGCTGATAATTGAACTCAATTGCTGTCATGTTATAATGGGTATTATGTTTAACGAATTTTCGACAAAGTTAAACAAAAAAATAACTTTGTCAAGCGTTTTTATGAAAAGATTAAACAAAATGTGATTAGGGTGTTGTTAATCAAGCAATTGATAATGTGTTAAATTTTTGTTAAGCACTAATTGGCTGGACTTTTCAAGGTTAATGTGGATGGTTGACTTTGTTTTTAGGTTCAACGTATACTTCAATCTGCAGCAATAGTGTGTTGTATCAGATGAATTCAGCCAATTAATGGAATGAAACGACAGTATCGGGTAAAAAAAAACCGGCTGAGGCCGGTCATTTAACGGGAAGGCAATAATCAGATGCCTGTTACAAACTGCTTGAAAACTTTGGCGGATGGAATGAGTTTTACATTGTCGGGAACCCTGAACTCAATATTGGAGGCCTGCATGCCTGAGACCATGATGTAAGTTGAACTGAAGTGCTCTGAAAGCATTCCGATGTATTCCCTGATTTCGTCCTGCGTTACGGCAGATATGAAATAGGTAGCCAGTGCATGTGGTTTTACTGTTTCGGCAACGGAGAACAAATCGTTTATAGGTACATTTTGACCAAGATAATAACACTTGATCCCATGTTTCTTGGCAAGATAATAATACGTAAGCAGGCCTATTTCATGCAATTCCCATTCTGGAAGGAACAGTATTATTTTTTTTGCTTCCGGATTGGTAATTGCAGGAAGGCTGTCGATGGCCACACAGAGTTTCATGCGGATCAGGTTCGAAATAAAATGTTCCTGGGCAGGATTGATCGTGCCTGTCTGCCAAAGTATGCCTATTTTTTCGAAAAACGGATAAACAGCAAAATACAAGGTGTCTTCAAAACCTATTTTGATGATCAGGCTGTTCAGGATTTTATCAAATCTGTCTTCATTGAGCTCGATCATAGCGACAACAAGACTTTCAATCTGGCTCAAATAGTCTGATTCGGGCCTGACCACCTCCAGTATTTTTTGGTTAAGCTGGCTGAGGCTCATATCGGCAATTCGTGAAATTTTGATGCCGTGCCTGTTCAGTATCGAAATGTTGAGCAGTTTTTTCAGGTCTTCATCATCGTACGACCTTATGTTGGAATCGGAGCGGTCAGGATCGACAATGCCATAGCGCTTCTCCCAGATTCTGATGGTGTGTGCTTTAATTCCCGTAAGTCGCTCAAGATCTTTGATGGAATAAGATGACATGTATGCGCAATATATTAGTTACCGGACATCTAACAAACAAACCTAATGATTGTTTCATGATAACTACAATTTTCATCATACTGCCTAAATGATTACTTTCGTGCAAAAATAGCATTTTGACTTTTTCGGGTTTCAGACGGTTAACCATCATAGGGACAGGCAATGTTGCCTGGACGCTCGGGGATGCATTTCGGCAGGCAGGATACGTTATTTGTGAAGTTTTTGGACGGGATAAATCAAAAGCTGCTGAACTTGCTCAATGGCTTGGCGCGAATGTCACAAACAGTTTGACAGGGCTTTCAGCCGATTCGGATCTTTATATACTGGCTGTATCTGATGATGCCATTCAGCTTATTTCATCAGGTATGCCAGATGTTTCCGGTATGGTCGTGCATACATCAGCAACTGTTCCGCTTGAGGTGCTCAGCAGGCGGTTCATAAGAAGCGGGGTATTGTATCCACTTCAGACCCTCAGCCGGTACAGAAAGATTGACCTCTCCGATGTGCCATTTCTCCTTGAAGCTGCTAATGAGGGTCAATTGCTTTTGCTTTCAGATTTCGCAGGAAGCATTTCTTCACAGCTTATTCATGCCAACACCGAAACACGAATTAAATATCATCTAGCTGCCGTCTTTGCCTGCAACTTTGTGAATCACTTATACACTGTGGCTTCATCATATCTTATGGATCAAGGCTTGCAGTCCGCACTTCTCGAGCCGCTGATGCGTGAAACTACAGCGAAAGCACTCGAAAAGGGTTCAATCAATTCGCAAACGGGACCAGCTTTGCGGGGTGATCAACAAACCATCAAAAAACATTTGGTTATGCTTCAAATGCTGCCGGAGCAACAAAAACTTTATGAACAAATCAGTTTAATGATTCAGAATTTTCATATTAAAACCAATGAGCAACTATAAAGCATTTCTTTCACAGGTAAATACTTTTGTTTTTGATTACGATGGAGTGATGACTAATGGTGTCATTGTGCTGAACAACGACGGAGAGCCGTTGCGGACAGCTAATGTCAAAGATGGCTATGCTCTGCAATTGATCATGAAACTTGGTTACAATGTTGCGATCATTTCAGGAGGATATTCTCCCAGTATGAAGAGCCGTTTCGATGCACTTAATATTAAAGATGTATTTCTGGGGGTGCCCGATAAACTGGAAGTGTTAAGGGATTTTATGATTAAGAAAGGATTAAAGCGCGAAAATATAGTGTATATGGGTGATGACATCCCTGATTACAAAGCTATGCTCGAAGTTGGTGTTCCGGTATGCCCTTCTGACGCTGCCGAAGAGATCAAGTCAATCAGTGTTTACATTTCCCATTTTGGTGGTGGTGAAGGCTGTGTGCGTGATATCATTGAACAAGTGCTTAAAGTTCAGGGAAAGTGGATGAATGATCATGCGCACCATTGGTAATTTAATACAAAAACTATGATGGCATATTTAAAACTTATACGTTCGAACAACCTCCTGATAATGGCCGTAACTATGTTTCTGGTACGGTACTATCTTATTATGCCTCCGCTTGGTATGGTTGAAGTTAATCTTCAGTCTTCACTGGCTGATTTCTCCCTGCTTGTGTTGGCAATGATACTTATGTCGGCCGGGGGATATATTATCAATGATATTTTCGACATGGATATTGATAGTACTAACCGTGCCGGAGGCCCGATAGTAGGTAACCTTGTGCCTCTGAGACTTGCGAAAAATCTATATTGGTTTTCTAACCTGGCTGCTTTTCTGATTATGGTTTATCTGAGCATCAGGATGGCCAACTGGCAATTGCTCCTGATCATGGTGATGCTGGGCGGATTGTTGTGGTTTTATTCTGAAAGATATAAACGTCAGATGCTTGTGGGTAATCTGGTTGTTGCATTTGTAACTTCAGCCGGAATAACAATGGTTTGGTTGTTTGAGTTCTTTCAACTTCAGCAAGATGCGGCAGTTTTTGTGCAGGCAACCCGTGTAATGCCACTGATGTCGGGACTTGTTTTCGCTTATGTCTTGTTTTCTTTTCTGAGTACTATTATTCGTGAGATCGTAAAGGATATTCAGGATATGGAGGGCGACCGAAGATTTGGATGTCGAACCTTTCCAATCGTCTATGGTGAAATTACGGGACGTAATCTGGCGGCGGGCCTGCTCATTATTTTGATTATAATGATAGGTTTTTGGCAGTATATTTTGTTTTTGAAAGATATGAAAGCAGCATTCATGGTTTTGTTTTTGGCCTTGGGTGTTGGACTGGCTGCTTTGGTAAGGCTGTCGTTTGCCAACAAATCCGAGCATTATTCTACAGTTTCCGCCTTGCTCAAACTACTTATGCTGGCAGGAATTCTTTCCATCGTGTTTTTGAACTACTAAAAATAAACTATGCTGAAACTCGATAAGTATCAGGTTTTTCTGGCAAGTAAATCACCCCGGAGGCAGGAATTGCTCAAAGGCATGGATATCAGTTTCAGTGTGCTTTCAAAGGAGGTTGATGAGTCGTTTCCAACAGAATGGAACGACTACCGTATAGCCTGTATGCTCGCTGAACGAAAAGCAATGGCTTTTTCAGCGAATGAACTTCCACAAGATTTCCTGCTTATCAGCGCCGACACCATAGTTATTGTTGGTTCCACGGTGCTCAATAAGCCCGAAAGCAGGAATGAGGCAGTGCAAATGATTCAGATGCTTTCGGGACGCGAACATACCGTTGTAACAGCTGTAAGTCTGAGAACATCTGAAAAACTGATCACATTTCACGAATCATCCCAGGTAAGTTTTGGTACACTGACGGCAGAAGAAATTGAACAATATGTGGATCAGTACAAACCCTACGACAAAGCAGGTGCCTATGGCATTCAGGAATGGATCGGGTATGTCGCCATAGCTTCTGTATCAGGATCTTTCTTCAATGTGATGGGATTACCAACACACAGACTTTATCTTGAACTAAAAAAAATAACCCAATACCGGCAAACATGACAGAACAACCACCCAAAAAGGCTTTATTTAAACAATTACTGTTTTATTTCTTTCAGGGACTGCTGTTCATCGCCCCGATAACCATTACGATATGGTCTATATACATCACCTTTAATTATATTGATGGCTTGCTTATAGATTTGATTGACAGGCTTATAGGAAGGCATATACCCGGACTTGGCATCGCTGTGCTGATCACATTTATAACAATCATTGGAATGCTTGGTACCAGTTTCTTTTTCAAACCTTTTCTGCTGTTGTTTGATCGTTTTTTTGTGAAAGCGCCATTGATAAAAATCATTTACACTTCGGTGAAAGATCTTGTTTCGGCCTTTGTGGGACAGAAAAAGCGTTTTAATGAACCTGTGCTGGTTAAGGTAGGTAAGGGAGCCGACCTCGAGAAAATCGGTTTTATCACCAACAAGGATCTTTCTTTTCTTGGTATTCCGAATAGCAAAGTGGCCGTATATTTGCCCCATTCATACGCATGGTCCGGTAATTTGTTTATCGTTCCTGTGGAGAATATTAAACCCATTGATGCTTCGGCAACTGAAGTGATGAAGTTTATTATTTCGGCCGGAGTAACGAATTTAGAGCAACCAAATGACTAATCAACCAAACATACGGCCCACAATTCTGGTAACAAATGACGATGGTTATTATGCCGGCGGGCTCAGAAAACTCATTTCCATTGTAAGAAAATTCGGCAAAGTTATCGTTGTTGCTGGTGAACAATCCATGTCAGGCATGGGACATGCAATTACCATCAAGACGCCCCTAAGGGTGAAGACAGTTGCCAAAGAACCTGATTACGAAGAATATATTTGCAACGGAACTCCGGTCGATTGCGTGAAGCTGGGTGAGCAGGTTGTCATCGGGGGAAAACCTGACCTTGTGGTATCCGGCATCAATCATGGTTCCAATGCATCGATTAATGTCATTTATTCCGGAACAATGGCAGCAGTTATTGAAGCCTGTATTGATGGCATACCCGCAGTAGGATTCAGTTTGTGCGACTACAGCCATAAAGCTGATTTCAGCCATGTGGACCGTTTTGTAGAACAGTTGGTTTCGGGTGTACTAAAAAACGGTCTTAAACAGGGTGTCTGCCTTAATGTGAATATCCCTCCGTTGCCGTCAGGCCCGATAAAGGGAATCAGGGTCTGCAGGCAGGCCAATGCTCGCTGGGTTGAGGAGTTTGATTCACGTCAGGATCCAAGAGGTGTTGATTATCACTGGCTCACCGGTAGATTTGAAAATGACGATCTTTCCGAAGAAACTGATCAATGGGCGCTCGACAATGGCTATGTGTCAGTCGTGCCTGTGCATTATGACCTGACTGCTTATAGTATGATTGATGAAATCAAGAAATGGAACCTGAAATGAAGCATCTATTTTTAAGAAACCATATACTTCTGGGCGTGACCTTTGGTCTCTTTCTTGCTGCAATTACTTACGGATTTTTGACTCTTATATTCGGTTCTTTTACATCGGGTGTTCCACTTGTTTCCGATCCAAGAAACATGCTCCTTATTTCATGGGCTCCTAACCTGATTCTCATGCGTTTTTATTTTGTGAGTTTAAAGCTCGAGAAAACCGGTATTGGCCTCTTGATCCTGACATTTGCCGGGGTACTCCTGACTTTCATTCTATTTAAATGATCTTTTTGTGAAGCAACCAACGATTTACTGCGAAGTCACAGGAAACCGGAGAATAATTGAAATTCAATGAAGTATTACATCATAGCTGGTGAAGCATCGGGCGACCTGCACGCTTCGAATCTCGTAAAGGAGCTGCGAAAGTCAGATCCCAAAGCATTGATCAGGGGATGGGGTGGCGATCTGATGTCTGCAGAGGGGGTGTTGATTGTAAAACACTACCGCGATCTGGCTTTCATGGGTTTTCTGGAGGTGCTGCTGAATATTTTTACGATCATTCAAAACCTTAGGTTCTGCCGGAAGGACATCCTTGAATTTGCGCCTGATGCAGTCATTCTGGTTGATTATCCGGGCTTCAATCTAAGAATAGCAAAATTTGCCCATAGTCAGGGCATCAAAGTAATATATTACATTTCCCCTCAGGTTTGGGCATGGAAGAAGGGAAGGGTGAACACCATCAAAGAAGTAGTTGACCGCATGCTGGTGATACTTCCTTTCGAAAAAGATTTTTACCGTGAAATGGGTATGGAAGTTGATTTCGTCGGACATCCCCTTCTCGATGCCCTGAACGATTATCATAAGCCTGATTTTAAAGAATTCATGAAAAAGAATGCGCTCCCAGACAAACCTGTTGTAGCCTTGTTGCCCGGCAGCAGAAAACAGGAAGTGAAGGTGATGCTGCATGAAATGATGAAAATGTCAGGTCATTTTCCCGAATATTCTTTTGTTGTTGCCGGAGCACCATCTCTTGATGCGGCGTATTATGAAGGACTTATCGGCAATAAGGACATAAGAATTGTTTTTGGCCAGACTTATGATCTATTGCACCATGCCAAAGCTGCTTTGGTAACATCAGGAACCGCTACTCTGGAAACTGCCCTGATAGGTACCCCTGAGGTGGTTTGTTACAAAGGAAACAGGATCTCTTACGAAATCGCCAGACGGCTGATTCACGTCCGGTTTATTTCGCTTGTTAACCTTGTGATGGATCGCGAAGTAGTTACAGAGCTGATACAGGACAAACTCAATGAGCGTAATCTGAAAAATGAACTCGATAAACTATTGCACGATCAGAAAACCATTGCCAATATCAAAGAAGAATATGTTCATCTGCGACAAAAATTAGGTGGTTCCGGTGCCTCAGAAAGGGCTGCTGCATTGATTTGTCGGGATAAATGAAATAATTTATATTTGCCTCAGCGTATCGTTTTCGGATATAGTCAATTATCCTAAATTCCATGCAGGCAAACCTCCAGAAAGTTCCTTTTCTGCGACTTTTAATTCCCTTTGCAGGAGGGATTATCTGGCATGAGCAGTTGGTTTTGCAGCCGGATGAAGCCTTTATATGGATTGCCCTTTTTGTGATGCTGGGGCTGCAGATGTTGCGCTTTTTGCTGAGAATGCCCTATTCTTTCAGATGGGTTGACGGAGTGCTTGTAACTTTGTTTGCTTTTGCAACCGGATGGCTTAGTACGCATTTAAGTAATCCTGCGGCTGACAAATATCATTTATTGCATTATCAGAGCGACATTTTGATGGCGAGGATATCTGATGCGCCTGAGAAAAGAGAGCTTACAACCCGGTTTACGCTCAAAGTTATTGCGGTAAAAGACAGTCTTGGTAGTGTTCACAAAGCTACAGGATCAATTATTACGTTTGCGTCCAATAACGAGAAAACCGACAGTCTGCAATATGGTCAAATTCTATACATCTTCAAAAATCCCACGAGGGTAGAAGGACCTGATAATCCGGGACAATTTGATTATCAGTCCCATTTGCGTAAAAAAGGCATACTGCATCAGGTTTTTCTCAAAGAAAATGACTGGATGGCTGCAGGAGCGTCGGACCCAAATCCGGTTTTTGCATTTTCCTACAGAATAAGGGATTATCTGCTTCAGACACTCAGGGATAACGGTCTCGACAAAGACGAATTTGCTGTGGCATCAGCAATTCTGCTGGGTTATGACGACAAGCTCCCCCAATATCTTCGGAAAGGATACACAGCTGCTGGGGCGATGCACATTTTGTGTGTTTCGGGACTGCATGTCGGTATTGTATTTCTGATTGTAAATTTTTTACTCGGACTCGCCGGAAAAAGACGTTCGATGGTTGTTGGCCGGACAATAATACTATTAGTCTCGATCTGGATTTATGCATTGATTACCGGTCTTTCACCTTCAGTAATGAGGGCCACGGTTATGCTCAGTTTTGTGCTCATGGGAAGACTGATCAGCCGCAAAGGAAACGTTATCAATTCAATGTCTGCATCTGCTCTTATTCTGTTGCTTATTGACCCAATGACTTTGTACCACATCGGATTTCAGCTGTCATATCTTGCAGTATTGGGAATCGTGCTGTTTCACAAACCCATCTTTGACATTTTTTACATAAAGAACAAATTATTAAGGTATGTTTGGGAGATAACGGTTGTTTCTATAGCAGCGCAGCTGACCACGACGCCCTTGTCTGTATATTATTTCGATCAGTTTCCTGTATATTTCTGGTTGAGCAATCTTTTTCTGGTCCCATTGTCATTTCTGGTTATTGTTGTTGGTATGAGCGTATTGGTCCTTTCGTTTATTCCGTTAATATCAGGACTGGTTGGCTCTTTAGCTTCGTTTCTTTTGTATTTATTGAATTATATTGTAATTACAGTTGAATCACTTCCGGGTTCAACCTGGCAGATGCTGCATATTACTGCCCGAGAGACAGTTTTAATGTACGTCATACTGCTTCTGATGATTTGGCTCTTGCATTTTAACCTGCGCAAATCATTAATTCCTATGATGATGTGTATTGTTGTTTTAATGATTTCATTCTCAGCACGATCATGGAATAATATGCAGAACAGCAAAATACTTGTTTACAGTGTTGGTAAAGGCACAGCTATCGGTTTTATTCACGGTAAGCAGCATGTGCTGCTCGCAGACTCAATTGTTCTAAACTCAGAGAAGATTATAGATATGAATCTGAGAGGTTACTGGACGCAGGCCGGGCTGAGTGGTAAGCCGGAGCTGGCAGATTACGACAGTGCTTTTTTCAGTAATGGGTTTTTTCAGAGAGAGCATGGACTGATTGGTTTTCAAGGAGCACTGTTTTACCTTTGGACCAGAGATTCCAAAATCGGAGAGCATCCGGATGGAAGTTTGATTCCGCTAAGGATACTGTTTGTGCGTGGAAACTGTCCGGAAAAAATTGATGAGATTACAAAGAGATTTGATGTGGAAATGATTGTGCTTGATGAAACGGTACCTCCCTGGCAGCGAAAGCGTTGGGCTGAGCAGTCACAACAGGTAGGAATCTCATTGCATGATGTGAAAGAGCAAGGGGCTTTGCTGGTTGAGTTGTAGTTTTGAATCCGTTTGTGTTTGAGAAAAAATGTTTTCTCAGAGCCATTTACATTAGTCATTGATTAGCCGTGATGAAAAGGTCTGTTTTTTTCATCAAAAAGCACCATTACGTTTGAATTGCAGGCACATATTCTGAGCAATAAAGAAAAAGCCCCCAGTTAACTGAGGGCTTTTTGCGGTCCGGACGGGACTCGAACCCGCGACCCCGTGCGTGACAGGCACGTATTCTAACCAAACTGAACTACCGAACCATTTTTTAAAGAACAAACTCTCAAGTAGCCTCAAAAGCGGGGCAAAAATACAACATTTTTTCCATTTTGCAAGAAAAAACTTACTGGAAATTTAAAACGGCAAATATTATTTGACTCCGTTTCTTTTTCTCGAACGGACGAGCATTACCATCAAACCAATGCAAATGATGGAAAGTGTTACGGTTGCAGCCAGAAAGGTTCTGTGTGCTGTCGACTTGTTTTGAATCTCCTGATTGAGTTTTTCGTTTTCCGTTTCCAGCTCTCCGATGCGTTTAACAGACGTAGATTCTTTGAATTCCAATTCTGCCAGCACTTTTCTGGTTGAATCATAACCTGATGAGAATACCTTATATTCCTTGAGAAATGAGTCGTAATCCTGCAGATTAAAATAATTTATCATTTTACCCTCATTGATCAGGTTAAAATATACCTTCAGATTATGTTGGACAGCAACAGTCATGCAGCTATCAAAATAGATGTTGGAAATTTTGTACTTATGGTTTTGTTTGAATGCAAGTCCGAGATAATAATAGGCAAGCGCTTCACCCTCTTTGTATCCGATTGCTTTGCTGATACTCAGCGATCGGGTGAAATAGTCAAATGCTTTAGGGAAAACATTTTTATCACGATAGATGTTGCCGATATTGGCCAGCACGACCGACATGCCGAGCTGGTTTCCGATCAGTTCACGCATGGCAAGTGATTTTTCATAGAATTCGAGTGCCTTCACCGTGTCTTTGAAATCCTGGTAATAAATCCGGCCAATGTTGTTGTACGCTTTTCCCAGCTCAACATATTGTTTTTTTTTCTCAAATACTTCTTTGGCTTCAAGAAGCATCTCAAGTGCGAGGTCACTTTTGTTCCATTGCCAGTAAACCAGTCCAAGATTCATCGTGAGCGCAGCATACCTTACCGAGTCGTTTAGTTCTTTATACGCCTCCATTGCCTGACGGTAGTTTTCGGCTGCATTGTTGTAATCGCCTTTGGAGAAATAGATTGATGCTCTGTTATTGATAGCAGAAGCCAGTTGGTCTTTAAGATTCATTTTCTTTGCAAGATCGGTTGCTTTGTTAAAGAAATGAATTGCGTTTTCGTAGTCAGCCATGTTTTTATACACCAGACCAATATTCACAAAAGCACGACACAGGTCAGTATGGTTTCCGGTCTGTTCCAACGATACAACAGCCTCATTCAAGTATTTCAAAGCCAACGGAAAATCACCCGATAAGCTTGCTGTTTTGCCCATGGATACTAAAACAATGCCCTTCATGTTTTCAAGGCCCTCTTTTTTAGCATAATCTATGGCCATAGTGTCCGTTTGCAGGCTTTTTTCAGGCGAAGCTTCGCGATATAGTTCTGAAAGGTATATCAGTGTTTCTATTCGTTCACGGCCTGTCTGGTTAGAGATTATTCGATTCAGGCTGTCAATCTTTTTTATGTTGTTTTCAGCCGATAGATATATTGATGTCAGCAAAAAAGTTAACAGCAAAACTGAATTTTTCAATTTGGTTTATTTTTGATTAAGTAAGATGAACTCCAATTCTCTTTCAAAGTTAATGAAAATTGAATTGAAAATGCTTTTATTACCCAATAACCGAAAATTATTACGGCCGACATTGTAGAGGATTTCACTTGAATTGAATGAGTTGTCCGTTATATCAACTGTTCAACTGATGAAAATTCAGACTACTTGTCAAAAAGGTTTCACAAACCTAAATTTCTGAGCGGGAAACGGGATTCGAACCCGCGACCCTCAGCTTGGGAAGCTGATGCTCTGCCAACTGAGCTACTCCCGCATTTAGAGCGACAAAGTTATATTAATTCTGAATGAATCTTTTCTGTGTTTCCTGAAAAATATTGTTTTTGATTTCAGACTTTGCTGTTCATAATCATGATCCCCACCTGCTGAATAAAATCTTACGCGGGTCAAAAAGTGATCATGCATGAATTGATTACATTTATTAAATTTGCTGGGTCTTCAATCTTCATGTAATTGAATATCGGCCGGTTTTTCAGAATTTCCTTAATGCTTGCTGTGATGGCATTTCTGGCATCATGCTCTGCAAAACGTCTTGTCCCCGAAGGAAGATATTTACTCCACAAATCAGAAGTGAATCTGGCAGGGAAACCAGGCGAACTAAACCGTTCTGATTTATCAGGACTGATTTCCCAGAAACCAAACAGACATTTTCTGGGAACAAGACCGCAGCTTTGGGTGTACTACAAAACCATCAACAAAACCAACCGGAGATTCTGGAGGTGGATGAATGAACAAATTGGCAAACCTCCTGTGTATTTTGACGAACAGATAACAAGGAATTCATCGGAGCAGATGACACGCTATCTGGCCAATGTTGGTTATTATCATGCCCGGGTTGACTATGATGTGTCTGCTAAAAAGAAACTGGCGATGGTCCGTTTTAATGTTGATCCCTCCTGGCCTTACATAATTAACACAATCAGCTTCTCTATATCTGATTCTGCACTTGCAACTGTTATCCGTTCCATTAATAATCATTCGCTCATAAGGGAGGGTGCTGTTTTTAATGTTTACACGCTTGATAACGAGCGGGAAAGAATAACGGAGTTTTTAAGAAATTCAGGATATTACTTTTTTAGCCGCGATTATATCATTTTCGAGGCAGATACAAATCTGAGCAAGCGGAGTGTGAATGTTTCATTATGCATTAATAATATGCCGGTATCAAAGCGTGTCGGAACGGATTCGCTAAAAACCGTGCCGCACAGGAGGTATTTCATCAGAAAAGTGAACCTTTTTCCTGCTACACAGCCATTATCTTATTCAAATGCAGGTGTTACTGATACAGTTTTGATACATTTCCGACAGCCTAAGAATGGTGAATCTCATACTTTACGGCTTTTTTTTCAGGGCAATCCCAGAATTCGCCCTTCAATTTTTTCGCAACTGGTTCAATTGAAGGATAATGAATTGTACAGTGTCAATAAAGTCCGCCAGACTTATCGCGCCCTCTCCAACCTTAAAATTTATCAGGCAACCCGAATAACTTTCGACACTGTGTCAGGATATGTTCCAAATGGCTTCCCGGAGGCCGGATGGATCGATTGCAACATAAACCTTCAGCGGACTCAGGCTATGTCGTACGGTATTGACGTTGAAGGAACCAACAGCGGAGGTGATCTTGGGATCAGGGGCAGTCTGAATCTGACACATAAAAACCTGTTCAATGGAGCTGAAGTGTTTCGCTTCAGGGTCAATGGGGGTATAGAAGCTCAGGAACTTTCTGCAGGGTTAGGAAGTATCGATGAGGATAAAATCATCAATATTTTTAATACAACTGAGTTAGGTGCTGATGTTAACCTAAGTATTCCAAGGTTCTTAAGCCCAATAAGGTTGCGTAAGTTCAGACAGGAATATCAGCCAAAAACGAACCTCAACATTGGCTACAGTGCCCAGAACCGGGTGAATTACAGCCGTACACTTACCCGCGCAGCCTTCGGTTATGACTGGATGGCAAGCAGTACCATAAGCCACATCCTTACACCCGTAAGCCTGAACAGTGTTAAAGTTAATCCATCTCCTGAATTTCAGGAAATACTCAATAACGAAAGCAACCAACGCATCAGGGAACAGTATTCCAATCACCTCATTTTTGGATTGAAGTATAGCTTTGTTTATAACAACCAGAATATTAATAAAAACAACGACTTCTTCTATTTCAGGTTCAATGTTGAATCTTCCGGAGGCCTGGTTAGTTTATTTAATAAAACCTCTTTAATACAGAATCAAGGAGACTATAACGAATTGTTTGGTATACGGTATGCTCAATTTTTGCGATCTGATTTCGATTTCAGATATTATCGTCTGTTTGGCAAAGTTAACCGACTGGTATTCAGGTCTATAATGGGTGTTGGCTTGCCTTATGGTAATTCAAGGGATATGCCGTTTGAGCGTAGTTTTTATGCCGGAGGTGCAAATGGTATGAGGGGTTGGTCGTTCAGAGAGCTTGGTCCAGGAACTTATTCGGGTGAAACCGATAATATAGAAAAAATTGGTGATTTGCAACTTGAGGCAAGTATAGAATACCGGTTTCCTGTTTATAGTTTTCTGAATGGTGCGTTTTTCGCTGACATAGGAAATATTTGGACGATGAAAGAAGTTGATTATTTGCCAGGAGGTCAATTCAGGCTCGACAGCTTCTACAAACAACTCGGCTTTGACGCCGGTGTTGGTTTTCGTTTTGATTTCTCGTTTTTTATATTCAGGATTGATGTTGCAGTACCCTTGCATGATCCCTCCAAAGCTACCGGTGAACGTTGGGTGGCGAATAAACTCCAATTAGCCGACTCGAACTGGCAGATCGGGATCGGATATCCTTTCTGAGATGGAAAGGGAACGTGTGCTTGAATTATTGCTGCGCGAATTTGGTCATGATCCCACAACAGGCCAGTTGCAGGTAATGAAACACCTGACGGCTTTTTTGCTCAGCCGCAAAACAAATCCTCTCTATCTGCTGAAGGGTTATGCAGGAACCGGGAAGACCAGCCTTATTGGTGCTTTGGTCAGGGTGATGCACGAAACCGGGAGGAATTTTGTACTTCTGGCACCAACCGGAAGGGCCTCAAAAGTTTTGGCTTCTTACAGCGGATTCGCTTCCAGTACTATTCACCGCAAGATTTACCGCAGAATGGTGGATGCTGATGGCAGGTACAGGATGCAACGTATGATCAGCAAGCATCGGAATACTGTTTTTATCGTTGATGAAGCATCAATGATAGGAGAAACATTATCGGACAGTGCTACATTCGGTGCGCAGAATCTGCTCGACGATTTGGTCTCATATGTTTACGAGGGGGTAAACTGCAGTATGATACTTATTGGCGACAGCGCTCAGTTGCCTCCAGTAGGGGTTGATGAAAGTCCGGCATTGGATATTGAATTCTTGAAAAACTCTTATCCACTGACTGCTTATGGATATGAATTAAATGAAGTTATGAGACAGTCACTCGGGTCAGGAATACTATATCAGTCAACCCAGATCAGGCTTGGGCTTGAGCGCGAGCAAATAAGTTTTCCTTTATTTGCACCAGTATTTTTTTCGGATGTTGTAAAGGTTGAGAATGAAAACCTTGAAGACCTGTTATATCAGGCATTCGGCAGTCGCGATCCCGAAGAAGCTGTTGTGGTTTGCCGCTCGAACCGTACAGCCAATATGTTTAATCAGGCAATACGTAAACGTATTTTAGGCTTTGAAGATGAGATCAATGCGGGTGACCTACTTATGATCGTAAGGAATAATTACTACTGGCTTGATCAGGTGGAGCAGGAAACCGGATTTCTGGCTAATGGTGACATCATCAGCCTGAACAGAATAAACAAAACAGAGGAGTTATACGGTTTCCGGTTTGTCGATGCAGAAATCACTCTTATCGATGACCCCGCTTGTCCACCCTTACAGGTTAAGTTGCTGATTGAAACCTTGACGGTGAATGGCCCTTCACTGGGATGGGACGAAATGAATAAACTTGCAGCAGCCATTGAAGAAGATTTAACACACATACCTGACCGGAGAAAACGCCTGTCGATGATCCGAACCAATCCTTATTACAACGCCCTTCAGGTAAAATTCAGTTATGCGCTCACTTGTCACAAAACACAGGGCGGTCAATGGCCACAGGTGTTTGTTGAGTCGGGACTGAAGAGTGATTCGGAAGTTGACCACGGATACCTGCGCTGGCTTTATACGGCTTGCACGCGTGCCACCAGCAGGCTTTTCCTGATAGGATTTCCGGAACAGATTATATCTGGATAATTATGATAGTAAGAGCGAGATATGGTGCCTGTATTAATTCCCGAAATTATTTAAGATTATTGATCCAATCTGAAATAGTATTCATCACCTGAGGTGCCATCGTCTCTTCTATTGTAGCATATTCGGCAGGCGAACCTGTTTCAGCTGTCTGAAACAAATGGTTAAGTCCCTCAAACAACACAATTTTAACCTGATCATTGCCCGAGGATCTCAGAATTTTTTCTATGGCATCAAGGTTTTCGGCTGCTGCCACTTGTCGGTCTTTTGAGCCATTGACGGCCAGCACAGGACATTTCATCCCTGCAAGAAATTCTTCGGGGGTAAAGCGGATAAATGTCAGAAACCAGGGCGAAAACAACTGATCGACTGATTGTAAAAGTTGCTGCTGCATAGCTGACTCAAGTTCTGAACCATCAGGCGTTAGACTATCAGACAGGCTAATCAGTTCTGCACGTATAATTTCACGGGCTTTATCCTGATCTTGTTCGTTTTTCAGGACGCTGAATATTATTTTATTGCTTTCACCGGTCAATCTGACTTCACGTTCAGAGGCTCCCTGAGCTTCTGATATCAATCGGGCCTGTTTTAGCAGCAGTTGATCGCTGGGAACTCCTGGCGCGGCCATCATTACTACAAATTTAATGTCGTTATTACGTGATGCTGCCACCTGAGTGATCATGCCTCCTTCGCTGTGGCCGATCATTCCGCAGACGTTGGCATCGGCCAAGTTGTGATTTTTCAAGAAGTCAAAAGCAACAAGGGCATCATCAGTGAAGTCGAAAGTAGTTGCAGTCGCAAAATCTCCCTCTGAGGAACCGATTCCCCTGTCATCGTAACGGAGCGTCATGATGCCGTTTCGGGCAAGAAAATCAGCCAAAACCAGAAAAGGTTTATGTCCCATGATCTCTTCGTCCCTGTTTTGAGGTCCTGAACCACTGATCAGAACGGCAGCAGGAAATGGCCCCTTGCCCTCCGGTATGACTAATGTTCCGGCAAGATAAAAATTACCGGCAGGCTGATGGATTATAACCTCTTGAGTGGAGTAGGGCTTTTCCCCTTTTGGCTCCTGGGGTCTTGACTGACGCGCTGTTTTGCCTTCCTCGCGGCCCAAAATCAGATCGAATGCCAGGCCAGCCTGTTTCCAACTGCCAACTATGGTATCCTGATGTGTCAAAACACCTTCGAAAGATGCCATCAGATTTGGAAGTTTTAGTGTAATACTGTTGCTGTCGATCAGACATTGCTGCACGGGAAGCCCGAAGGCACCCTGGTCCGGACTGTCGATTTTGGCTTTGTGCCTACCTTCCTCATCAATATTGATATGAAAAACCATACGAAGGCTCTGGCCCTGAAAACTCAGTTTTCCCGACCAACTGCCGACAAAAGGATCTGTTCCCTGAGAAAAGGCAGCATTAGAGAACAGATATACATAGAAAACCAGAATAATTTGAATCTTTTTCATTGCTTTATTCTTTTTTCGATGAAACGACACAGTTCTTCAGGTCTGCTGGTTCCCAAACGTACAACTGATTTGCGGTCCTTGAATTTTAATTCGATCGCCTGAAATCCTGTAACATTATATAGAATACCTCCGGGGAAATATCTGATGCCCCAGCCATACCACCATTTGTTTCTCACAACTGTGCACGAATCAATGTTTGCCATCGGATATGATTTCGTCAACCAGCCGATGCCCATGCTGAACCTGATTTCTTTTTCATCAGCCTCAATAACAATACGATAAAAAAACAGAAGAGTAACAATCAAAATGGGTAAAACAACCAGAACAGGTAAAAGGCTGCTGTTTTCCCTGATGGTAAAATGCATGATGACGATAAATACTATGGCGGCTATAAGTGCATAAAGTACTAACCCGCCTGTTTGAGTGGCTCGAATTTTCATTGTATTAAAATATTGTGTGAATAAAATTGTGAATCAAAATCTTTGAAACAACTTCTGAAACCAGAATGCCCATGATAAAGATCAGGACAGCTCTGTTGCCTTTCAGATTTACAGAGATGCTGAATGCTCTGTAAGAAAGTATTATAACATAAATGGTAAGGGCGATTATTATGAGTGTGCTCAAACCAAACAATGCACTTTGCCAGAATTCGGGCGGGGCAATTTCATCACCTGCGAACATTCCCGACATGTATTCGGACATAGCTTCCGAATGGCTGAATGTATTTGCAAGTGGTGCAAGCAGCAAAGGTGCTCTTGCCAAAGCTACAGTACCGGCAACATCAATCATTCTGATACCTGATCTTGAAAATATAAGTCCTGCTAAATAAAGGACAAGAGCCAAAGTCACATAACTGATAACCAAATCGAACAGATAGATATGATAAGGATGCTGTATTCCGAAATGAATATCTAATACTCCGTCGAACCTTGTTTGCCAGAAGTATCCTGTTATTGAGGTCAGTACCAAGGCCGCAAGTCCGTATATTAGTGCTTTAGCTCCGGCAATAGTAACAAATGGGTTGGTTAAAAGTTGTCTGGTCTTGTTCATGGTTGTAGAGTGTGTGATTTTTCTGCAACTGTAATTCTTTTAATCAGATCATCAAGCATGTTTCTGACAGTAGGATAACTAAGGTTGAGGTGTTTTGCCATTTCCTTAAGACTGCCGCTTGCTTTGACGAAGTCCAGAATAAATTGTTGTTCATCTGCCGATAGCCGGGTGATGGCCGGTAATGTAAACAACCCTTCGATAGTTGTGGAGCAACGCTCACAAATCAAACTTTTTACTGCTAGTCCATGACTGCAGCTGGGACAAATCAGTGGGAGTTGTTTGATCATTATCTGTGTTAATTATTTTTGCAAAGATACAGAAATAATAAATTAAGTCAAGTAGAATATTAAATAAGTTAAAAAAAAGTTTAATAAAATTAATTTCTTTAGTAATTATGTTGGCTCAACAATGAATAGCAACCCTTCAGACGAGCATGTAAGATGATCGAGTACCCGGAGATAGACGGAAAGAAGCTATTATTGGCTGAACGTTACTGTCTTTCAGATGGAATGAAAGAAATTAATTGCAATCCAGATACGGTTTCTGGTGTTGTTGTCCAGAAAAGAGTCTACTCTGTATTCTATCCCCAACTCGATTTTTCCGTTGGAGCCAACAGCATAACCTGAGTAGCTGGCAAGTCTGATTTCCAGGTCCTGGTCGCTGACAGTCCATGAGTAGAGGTACTCATTGTTTGCTTTAAGGTAGAACTCTCCCGGATCGATGGCCTGGCCTTGAAGCGGGAAATCTGCTGATGCCCTGTAACGAAATCTGAATTCAGAGTCCTCGGCTGTTTCAAAGGTTTGATCTGCCGCAAGCCTGTGCGATAGCCTCATGCCGCTGTAACGCCGCACAAGGGAAATTTGCTGAATGGCACGGTGACTTATGCTTCCCGGCTCTGATCTGAGCTGGTAACCGGCTCCGATGGTGGTATTCAGACTCACTTTGCGGGCAGCTATAAGTGAAAGTTCAGTAAGCAGGTATTCAAAGGCAGATGCTTCATGATATATTTTTTGTCTGCTTTCTGCTTTAGCATGAATCGACCAATCGCGCGGAAGTTTTTTTGTGATATTCAATGCAGGAAGCAGTCCAATCTGAACCTGATTTTGCGCCATACCGTTAAAGAACAGCAATACGATTGCGAAGAAGGATATAACCGCTGCTTTCATCTCAGAATTCGATGTTGTCGGAGTTTTGCATGACAATCCCTGCACTTTTAATAAAGGAGCCATGATCAGTAAACAGGTATTCAACCATTTCATATTCTCCTTCAGATCTGGTCGATACAACAACCTCATAGCGCACTGTAATTCCTTTAACGATAGTATTGTTTTTTACCGATTCAATTACCAGGCTTTCGTTTCCCGAATATTGAACCTGTAATTTTAAAACTTTTTGCTTTTCATGCTTTTCGTGCAGGTATTGAACAATATTTTCATAAACTTCTACAGGAACTTCCTCGTCTTTAATGACTACTTCGACATCCTCGAATGAGCCGTCAGCAGCAAATTCAATGCTGTGAAGCTTTTTGTTTATTTTGGTCTTTGCTTCGAAAGAAATCTGATTGAAACCGGTTTCGCGGTACCACTTCACACGGGAGTCCGGCTCAAGTTGTCTCACAAAATTCCGGGCTTGTTCTGGCACGAATTTTTCCTGAACACGAACCTCTTTTTCAAATTTGCTTTGACCGTTCAGGTGAATCGCCAGATTGGTCAGAACAATGACAATCAGTAAATTTTTCATTCGACGAACATTGTTGTTGCCTTAAACAAATTGTAATTGCACAAAGTTCATGAGAATCACTTTATGCTGTTATGGTTATGCTGTTAAAAATGCAAAAATTCTTTGACTATCAAAGATAAGAACACCATATCCGGACGGAATCTTTTCTTTAATTGCAAAAAAAAAGCTGAATCTTTCTGATTCAGCCTTTGGTATTGAATAGTTTATAAACTATTTTTTATTTGCTGAAGCATAGGCATCGAAATCAAAGGTAAGGGCAAATCTGAGTGTATTTTGAAGAGGATTGTTACGGCTGTCGACAGGGATAAGGTAGGAAAAGTCGAGACCGAAAACACTATACTTCAAACCGGCTCCAAGTGTAAAGAATTTACGGTTTCCTTTGGTTTGATCCTCATAAAAAAATCCTCCTCTGAGTGCAAAAACATCGTTATACCAATATTCGGTGCCTACGCTAAAACTAAGTTCACGCATTTCCTCACCAAAGCCATCAGGCGCATCGTAGAATGACTGAAGCATGCCTCCTACAACCGAGACCTCGTTTGATTTACCATCCTGGATGATGAAGTTTCCTGAGTTATCAAGAATGGGTCTGGCATTGCTGTCGAGCAATATCCGCGGGGGAGAGGGGACGAGCAGTTTGTTGATATCAATTGAAAAAGCCATTTTGTTATAGTCGTCGAGCTCAAGTGTTAGCGTTGGTCCCATTTTGAGGTTGGTAGGGATAAAATCCTTTTTGATGCTCGATTTGCTGTAGCCCATTTTGTTTCCGATATTGGAAATGTTGATACCCCAGGCAAAATTGGATCCGATATCGCTGAACCAATTAACATTCTTTTGCCAGTAGACTGCCACGTCGGCCGCAACCGAAATGCCGGCAGTTGTTTCTGCACCCTGAACATTCTGTCCGAGGGTTAAGTTTGAGTATATAAACCTACCGGCAACAGCACCTGAGAGGTTGTCGGTGAGTTTTCTTGCATAGGTGGCGTCAAATGCCCACTCACTTGGTCTGTAGTAGACTCCTGTGATACCATCATTGGTAAAGAAAATATCGCCAAGTGTAAAAAACCTCAATGAAGCAGCAACGGTAGACATGTCATCGATTCTTTTGGCTCCTGCTACATAAGCCAGATTGATATCCGGAACAAGGTTTCTGAGCCAGGGGCTATAGGCCAGCCCGATGCTTAAGTCACTTTTGATTTCGGCAAATTTAGCGGGATTCCAGTGCATGGAGTATACATCGGGCTCACTTGAAACACCGGCATCGCCCATTGAACCTGCGCGGGCATCTGGTGCAATCATCAAAAAGGGTACAGCGGTGGTGATCACATTCAGCCCGGAGTTCCTGCCTGAAAGATTCCCGTAATTCTGGGCCTGCATCATTGATCCTGAAATGATCAGTAAGGCTGCGATAAAGAATTTAAACTTCATATTTTAATTTTGATATTACTTTTTTGGGTGCGCAAAACTAACGAATAATCATGAAATATATTGTTGCCTGAATATGAACATTTTGTTTAGCGGCTGATGATTAATTTACTGTTGAGGATTCCTGATACCCCATTTTTATCTTTAGCTGTCAACCTGTAAATGTACAATCCTCCGGGAAGCAAATTGCCTTTGTGGTCTCTGCCATTCCAAAATAACTGATCCGATTGTCCGCCGGCACTGTTCACGCGCCCTTCGAGGCTGGCAACCCATTGCCCGTCAATCCTGAAAATATCGATGATTATGTCAAACTGTCCATTCAGTTTGTTGTGGTTAAACCTGAAGGATGTTTCATCAGTAAATGGATTGGGAATATTCATTAAACCCGAAAGATTTAAAGGAGCCAGTTCATCCAAAACAAACCAGGTTTCTGCTTCTGTGGAATTATTATGCAGATCCCAGGCTTTCAAACGGACAGTATGTTTCCCCTGAGGAAGTCCGTTCATTGGGAATAGTACTGTGCCATCCGTATAGCTATCTTTATCAGGGAAATAGTATTCGTTGAGAATATACTTGTTATTAGCTTCGTCATTTATTGTGAGTGTGATGTCGCGGCCGATGATATTTCCCAAATGGTTTATTCCCTGCGGATCGGCCAGTCGGGCGATTAAAACAGGATTGTCGCTGATTAAACCTCCTGTTTTAAAAGAAAAATCATTGATATAAAGTCCAACATTTGGCCCGTTTTGGTCGGGAACAATTTCTTCATCGGTGCCACCGACAATTAGGTTTTGATAAACACCCGAAGCATCGGTGAAACGAACTGTATCAACTGCATAATAGCTTATCCGGCCTGATCCGTATTGAAAGCTGATATCTTTAGGCAACATGAATTCAAAACTAAACTCACCGTTAACAATACTTATTTGTCCCTGATACAATAATTTGTCAAAGTAGGAAATGTTCACTGGCTGACTGTTGTTGTCGTTTCCGAGAGTACGGTAGATCGATTTCTTGTCAAATACCTTTGGATACAGGTATCCGTTGAAGCCAACATCTGTCTGGCCGTTAGTTAGCACAATCTTACCGGTTATTTTTACATGTGACATGGCATTTATGGTGTCGGGCTCGAGACCGGCCTGTATTGAATTGAATGTTGTTGTAACAACTCTTTTGACAGGAGATACAAGGCGAAGAGCCGGGTCACCAAGCAAAACAAAATTATAGACGGAAGAACTTGGCGGGTTTTTGCTTGCACGCATCACATCACCCAAACGGGGCAGTTGCGGATTGTTGCTGCTAAACATGGCTTCATACAGTTTCTTGTTCAGCGCAAAGTTTGAATGTGCCCAGGCTAAACGGGTTGTGGTCATCAGGGCAACAGCACCGCCTCTGGGGTTAAGGATGAGTTTTTCACCTGCTGATTCGAAATGTGGGTCGTCGAAACGACTGAATTCGCAGGTTGCTGTTATGAATAGCGGCAATTGATTATAATTTGAAAGCCCGATAATGTCATTCACCGGGAATACGCGCTCATCTGTAAGCCCGTTTACTCCGCCGTGACCAGTATAGTTAACAATAAGTTGTCCTTTGCTGATCAGGTCAATCAATTTGGTATTGGCTTGAGGATAGCGGTGACCTCCAGGCACTGATACCTGCTGGTAATTGTCGAGGTAGAGTTTTTTTATATTCAGTACGTTTCTGGCTGTATCAACAACTTTGGACAACGACTCAGCCTGATCAAGGTGCAGGTTGTTGTCCTGATCGTCTGCAACGAACAGAATCTCGTTTCGCCATCCCTGCATTACTTCTTTGGTATTGCTCAGATAGGAGCGTATTTTTCCGACCATTGAGGCGGCTTCTTCGGCTGTTCGCACAGGGAGTCTGCCGATGCCAAGATCAACAGCACCTGTCATATTAAAACCTTCATCGTATCCGAGCAATCCGAAGAAATCATCACTCACAAAACTTCCTGTTTGTGTCAGAGAATTTTTCGACTGGTATGTCGGAACAAAATTTGTGTTCTCGTCAAGGCGGTTTTTATAATCATAAGATGCATCGCCAAACAGCAGCAGGTAGCGCATCCCTCCGTTGGTCCTCAAATGAAGCATCCGGGCAAAGTCGCGAATAGCTGTGGCATCAGGCACACCAGATGCAAACTCATTGTATACATCCTTGAGGTTTACCACTCTGCTGATCAAACCTTCATCCAGAAAATGTATTTCTGATAATTCAATCGCCTGCTCAAGAAAGTCGGGATGACAGATGATCAGCATATCACAGTCGGTAATTCCGTGCAGATTTTGATTGGGAATCTGCTGTGCTCCGAGAATGCTATGATATGCATCCGGTTCATGAATGATATAAGTCCGCAAACTGTCGGTGTGTGCAACAAACTCAAAACCACCCTGATATTTAGTAAAAGTATGTTTGACAGGCCTGAGGGGATCAGTGATCTCCCATAAATCATAGTTGTTCGATGTTGCATTTGCTGTGAACCGGGTGATGTTTCCATCGCCGATAACAGTGTAGTCCCTGAACTCGAGCTGCCCGCCTCTGAAGGTAATGTTTCTCCAGGCATTCAACCTGATATAGTTCAGCCATCCTCTGGACCCTATATCGTTGGCATGGAACCTGACCTTTATTTCGATGTCAGGGCTTTGTGGGAAAAATGTCAATGTTTTGGTGCTTTCGCGGGCAAAGGTCGACTGATTGACAAGCAGTTTCGTCATTACATCCTGATCGATAACCAGACTGTCGTTGATCCACACACTGTAAGCTACATCTTCTGTGACGGATCTGCCGATATATTGTATTTGAAAGTAGACAGGCTCAGAGAACAGTATATCCGGAAAACTGAACAAGAAGGTTTTCTCACTGTCTGTATTATCGAAGCTTTCACCAAACCATTCTTTTCCGCTGAGCAATAGGTTTTCCAATTCCTGCTCATGGTGTGCCATATCAACAAATTTTTCTGTTTCGCGGGTGACCTGACCTGTTGCCTGGTTTTTTTGTTGCAACCTTAGTCCGGGTGTGTCAGCTACAGTAAGAAAATAATAAAGGGTGTCGCTAAAAAGGTTTACCTGATGCTCGAAACGTCCGTTAAAAATATTGTATGGCCATTCAACGGGTCCTTCAGCATAGAAAAGGATATAATCTGTTGGGTCGAAAACGTTGTCTTCCTGCCCGTGTACATAAATTGCATTTTCTTTCAAGTCATCAATACGGTCACGTGTGTTTGACTCAGGTAGCATTCCATTGCCGTTTCCGTAGATGCGGATGTTTCGCGGATCAATTGAGGCAGGTAAAATCCCTATTGCAGTTAACTGATCATAGCTTATTCGATGGATTCCTTGTTGGTTTACGGCCATTTTGTACCAGATACCCTTGTTCAGCACCGACTCGGAAGCGTAAGCAGGAGTTGGTTCTTCAGCTTTTAACTCAAAAACAGGTAAGGTGCGAAAATGTATCAGAAAGTGTCGAAGCCGTTCAAGGTTATGTCCGTTTTTGCGCATTGGAACAATGAGCAGTGAATGATTTCCGGTTTCACCCGGCAGATAAACCCGGAATTCGTTTCCAATAAGGTCTTCATCAGCGTATGGGTTTGCTCTGTCAATCGGAATAAGGTCGGTTTCAAGAATATCCAGTTGAACATCAGTTATTTTCAATCCCGATCCGTTCGGCAAAATTGCCTCAAAAACGGGCAAACTACCTGTTTCAGCTATCAGAATGGAACCGGTGAACTCAGGTATTCTGAATGTTTGTCCATTATTTGATCGGATATATTGATCAGCAGACCAGTGAATAGTGAATTCCACAGGTTCAGGAGTCAGATTTTCGTGCTGGCCAATAACCCGATTACTGATTATGGTGAAAGCAACCAGTACGATCAGAAGGATTATGTTATGAAGGTTAAATGTTTTCATGGCCAGATTAATTAGGCATATAGATCAATTTTGATTGTATTTCACCCACCATACCATCTTCGGTAGTCACTTTCAGACGGTAAAGATACAAACCTTTGCCCACTAAATCACCTTGTGCTGTGCGCCCATCCCAGTCAATGGGTTCAGAGCGGAAAGCAGATGGGGTGATATTGCGGGTTATTTTTGTAATGGTGCGCCCCGTAAGATCATAAACAATTAACTCAACTGATAGTTCCTTTCCTGTCTGGTTGTGGTTAAAAACAAAACTCGTTCGTTCACTGAAAGGATTCGGGAAGTTAATCAGGTTTTCAAGCTTGATCGAATTGCCCGGTACAACAACAAAATCGATGGTGGCTTCGGATGAATTGTTAAATACGTCCCAAACCTTAAGTTTCAGGCTATGATGACCTGGTTTCAGGTTTCTGAATGGGTAACGAATACTTCCGCTGGCCTGACGGTTTATTTCTGCCTCATAGAATTCGTTGATTACCGTAGTTGAACTGGTGGCTCCTGAAAGGGTGGCAACAATGTCGTGTCCGATGCCCGTTCCTGTTGTGTTGATTCCGTTTTCATCATCAATATAAGCAAGTAGTATGGGGTTTTCGTTGGTCATGCCACCCGGGACAAAAGTAGTATCGTTGATAAACAAACGAATCAATGGTCCCTGATCATCAGATGTGCTGTTTTCGTTGAAGCCTCCGATAACAATGTTTTCGTGGTATCCGGCTGCATCCGAATTCAGGTCTGTGGCATAATAACTGATTCTTCCGGGTCCGTATGTGTAGGCGATATCTTTGGGAAGCATAAATGAGAACTCAAAAGAGCCGTCAGTTATCTCAGCCTTACCGTTGTATATGATGCTGTTGAACAGATAGAATTCTTGTGGATATCCGTTTTCATCTCCTTTTGTGCTGATCTCTGAGGCTTTGTCAAAAACAGTGGTATAGAGGACTCCATTGTATTGTGACAGAGCAGTTCCGTTGTCATCAGCAACATACCCTTTGATCGTGACCACATCCAGAGCTTTCAGGGTGTCGGGTTGTTGTCCAATTGGGTTTCCATTGATATGTGTAGTTATCACTTTGTTATGTGGCAACGCCAGTTGCAGGGCAGGATCACCAAGCAGCACAAACTTTCTGTCGTTCGCATCGCCTCTGAGTTTTGATCGCCGGATTACATCACCAAAACGAGGATACTCTCCATTGTTTTTCGAGAACAGGTTATCTTTGAAAATAGCAAGATTTAATATCCGGTTAGCAGACGCATAGGTTGCGCGGGCCGTTGTAAACATGGCAATTGCACCGCCTTTGGGATTCAGTATTACCATTTCGCCTGCAGAGGTTCGCTGCGCATCGTCATAGCGGCTGAATTCACAGGTAGCTGTAATAAACACAGGCATATTGTCAAAATTAGTCCATCCATTGATATCAGCGATTTCCAGAAATCTCTCGTGCCCCCAGCCAACTTCTCCGCCATGTCCGGAATAGTTCATGATCAGCGTGCCTTTGTCCATCCTTTTGTTTATGGCATTATTTACATCAGGAGCTTTCTGGCCTGATGGTGTTGCAATTTGCTGGTAGGCGTCAAGATAAATTTTATCGAAATTTATTGCCCTGACAGTTGAATCTATTTGTCTGTAAAGATATTCGGCATCACTGAGGTGCAGGTTCCCATCACTGTCATCTGAAACAAAAGTGATCATGTTTCGCCAGGGACCGTGCACTTTGTCTGATGAACTGGTATAGTGGAACACTTTGTCAACCATTTGTCGTGCCTCTTCAATACTGCTGACAGGTAGTCTGCCTATTCCAATATCAAGCAGGTCAGCCGTATTGCCTCCTTCACCGTCATCCAGATAGCCGTAGTAATCGTCAGAAGCAATTGAGCTTACAATATTCAATGAGGGAAGCGACTGCCAGGTGGGTACGTAATTGCTGTTGCCGGGTAAAATATCCTTGTAATCAAATGAAGCGTCACCAAAAAGAAGCAAGTAACGGATTTGTTTTCCGGGGCTGCTGTCTTTGTAAAGCATACGCATGAAATCTCGAATGGCTGTGATGTCCTGAGCCCCGCTCGAAAATTCGTTATAGATGGGTTGAGGAGTGGTTACAAAAACATTCAGTCCGCTTCGGGTGCGGTGAAAATCTGCGAGCCTGTTCGCCTCTTCGATAAAGTCAGAATGACTGATAATTACATAATCAATGTTACGCAGACCATGAAGGTTCTGATTGTCCACTTTTCCTAATGGTTCAACGGTCATAAATGAACTTCCGTCAAAAGCAATAAACTGCCTGATTGAGTCGGAAGGAGAGAGAAAACTAAGGTTGTTGTCTTGTACATTTGTTTGCACCTGAAAGGGATTAGTGGGTATGGTGATGTCCCATACACGCACTTGCTGACCAGCACCACTTATGGTAAACCTATTTGTGCCGCCTGTGAGCACAGCCTGTGGATTTCTGAATTGCAGCTGAGGACCGTCAAAATATAGCTGACGCCATAAATTTATGCTGATATAGTCGAGCCATCCTCTTGATGATGAGACGCTTCGCTGATATCTGAGCTTTATCTCCTGATTTCCGGATAATGGAATAAACTTAAACTCGGTTCTTTTGTCTTTGGCGAAGCTGTATCCCGTTTGGGTTGTTGTCTCCATATTCAGTGAAGCTTTCTGTTCGCCATTGGCATCGAAAACAAAAACTGCCGGATTAAAGTTTCTTGATGCTACTTCACTTACAACAAATGCCTCTTTGGAGGAATTTACATTGGAAAAAGGAAAAGTAAAAGTTCGTTCGAGGGTAACATCAAACAACTCACCATACCAGGTTCGTCCCGTGTTTGTGAGGTTATACAAGTCGTCCTGATGCAAGGCATAATCAAGAAAATCAGTCACAACAGTTTCGGTGTTGCCCGTGTGATTTTGAATCTGTATACGTTTGCCGGAGCCAAGGTCGGATGTTATGAAATAATAACTATAATCGTCATAATAGTTGTTCCTGTGGTAAAAGTATCCGTTAAAGGGATTGTATTTCCATGTCAATGGCCCTTCAGCAAACATAAGGACGTAATCATTCTGATCGAATTTTCCGTCTTCTTCGCCCACAACCTGAATCGGGATCTCTGCGAGGTCATCAAGTCTGGGTTCATTATTTTTTTCGGGCAAAGGAGCTCCACCATTGCCAAAAATACGGATGTTTCTGGGATTGACCGTTGCCGGATTAATTCCCAGAGCCTGAAGTTCAGAGTATCCGATACGATACATGCCGGTTTTGCTGATCCTGAATTTATGCCAGTTACCTGTTGCCAGAATTGATTGTGTGGCATATTTTACGGCAGTTGTATTTTCTCTCTTATTATCCGGACTGAGTTTAATGTTGGCTGTAAATGAAATCAGCCTTTCGGTTTTGTTCTCCTTCTGGATAAACCTCAGTGGTGTGACAAATATGTTGAGGACAATACGGTCGCGTGTGCGGCTGATGTTGTACGTATATATAAAGGTGTTCCCCACAGAAATTTGTTTGGCGATTTCTTGTTCCCTCTCAGGGACTAATTCGGTTACCAGATCATCAAGTACTAATTCGGCTTTCAGATGTTCATCGTGAACATCAAGCTGGATATGGAACAAAGGAGTTCTTGAGTCGTACAGGTCAAATGAGGCACCAATAAAATTAAGCCTTGAAGTGGTTTCATAGCCATCCATCTTCAGGCTGTCCGGTTCTGACCATTCTATCTTGTACTTACCAGTATATAAAACTTCCTGTGCATGAGCGATGCCCGATAATAACAGTACAGAAAACAACAATAATGATAATTTCATGGTGTGGTGGTTGTTATTTCTTGCCAATAATTCGATCCTCAGACCTGAATGAATAACTGGTTTTGTTTTAAGCTGGCTCTACAAACGTAGCAATTTTTGCTTAAACATAATTGCAACAAAAAAATGTTTCGACACCAACTGCTTTGAGTCTATCAACGAAATCCTCCGGAAAATATTGCTGTGAGAAGTTTTTCTTAAACAAATGTTATTTCGTAATGAAAATCGTTGTATCATTGTACGCCATTTCGCAACCAAAACTATAACAGATCAATGTTGAAAAAGTTTGTTATTATCATCTTTTGCGTATTGATGGCCGGGGTTACAAACCGGCTATTTGCGCAAGACCCGGCCTTTTCTCAGTTTTATGCGAATCCTCTTTTTTTGAATCCGGCGCTTACCGGGTCCACTGAATGCGGAAGGATTCATCTGAACTACAGGAATCAATGGCCTTCGCTAAGCAATGCATTCATAACTTATGCTGCAAGTTACGATCAAAGTATTCCGGGAATCAACAGCGGTATCGGTCTAATGTTTATGAACGATCAGCAGGGTGACGGAGCCTACAACAGAACATCAGTCGGAGGCTACTATGCCTACAATTTGAAAGTAAGTGAGCCTGTTGTGGTTAGCTTTGGCGTCAAAGGGGCCTACTATCAGGAGAAACTGGATTGGAACAAATTTATATTTGCCGACCAGATTAATCCTACTACAGGCCAGATTTCTGATATCAGCAGTGAGACACCACCTTCCAAGACAAACGTAACAGCAATAGATTTCGGTGCTGGTCTTATGATGGGATATCTTGACAAACTTTTTGTTGGTGTTGGTGTTGATCACCTGACCGAGCCCGATTTGTCATTTTATGATAACTCGGAAAACAAAATGCCGATGAAGATTACTGCGCATGCCGGTACCATGATCAATGCCACCGAAGGCACCTTCGGAGGCTATTATCAGGGCGACATCATGCTTCAGCCAAACATATTATACCAGCAGCAGGGAAAATTTCAGCAGTTGAACTTCGGTTTATATGTGAACAAGTATCCATTTGTCATTGGCACCTGGTTCAGACATAATTTTGATAATGCTGATGCTGCAATCATTCTGGTTGGACTTCATTACGACAACTTCAGGTTTGGCTACAGCTATGATTACACCATGTCAAAACTAGGTGGCGCCAGCGGGGGTGCTCATGAAATTTCTTTTGCATGGGAGTTCTGTGTATATAAAGAACCGTCAAGAAGACGAATCAGGGCAATAAATTCACCCTCTTTTTAGTTATTAAAAATCTAACATTATTTTCAAAACGTAAATAAAAATGTTCAGAATCAACAAATTACTAACAGTTGCCATGCTGCTTGCCTCTGCAGCAGTCATAAGTTCCTGCAACAAAAAAGCTGTTTCGCCTACAACAGGTTGGAAGTATAATGATCCCAAATCTGGCGGATTTGAAGTTGCACAGTCGAAGGAGCAGATTACGGCTCCCGGTCTCATCGCTATTGAGGGCGGAACTTTTGTCATGGGCGGAACCTACGAGGATCTGATGTATGACTGGAACAATATGCCCCGCAGAGTAACCGTTTCTTCATTCTACATGGATCAGACTGAAGTCAGTAATGTAGCATACCTTGAGTATATATACTGGTTAAACAGGGTTTTCGGACAAGATTACCCTGCAGTAGTACAAAAGGCCCTGCCTGATACATTGGTGTGGCGCAACCGGTTGGCCTACAATGAGCCATTGGTTGAGATCTATTTCCGCCATCCGTCTTATCATGACTATCCTGTGGTTGGTGTAAGTTGGTTACAAGCCAATGATTATGCGAACTGGAGGACAGACAGAGTTAACGAAAATCTGCTGATCAGAGCTGGAGTGCTTGATTTTGATCCTGATCAGAAAAATGAGAACAACTTTAATACGGAAGCATATCTTGCCGGACAGTATGAAGGACTCATCAAGGAAGGCAAAGAGGATCTTGATCCCAGTGGGTCTGGTGTCCGTAATGTCCGCTTTGAAGACGGCCTGATGGTCCCCCGCTACCGTCTGCCCACCGAAGCCGAATGGGAATATGCAGCACTCGGACTCGTTGGAAACACACTTTATGAGAGGGTTGTAGAACGCAGGGTTTATCCCTGGAATGGTGATGGTCTCAGAACAGATGACCGCAGATATTATGGCAGCTTTGTTGCTAACTTCAA
>Ga0208244_100222_pt1 | contig 68776 bp, 83 predicted proteins | sample SubbioCR12Aug_5A_FD_184828 | JGI IMG/M metagenome (GOLD analysis project Ga0208244, IMG submission 184828) | Serpentinite rock and fluid subsurface biosphere microbial communities from McLaughlin Reserve, California, USA - CR12Aug_5A (SPAdes) | ecosystem: Environmental > Terrestrial > Deep... | reverse complement strand
GAACATCTTCGCGCTTTAATCCAGTATCTCCCATTCGATGACTGGGATCATTTAATGCAGTTTATGCTTAAAGGACTTAACGGCACAATTCCTGACTCCGGATAGGGTTTTAAAATGAGAATTGCTGGGATAAAGAACTGGAAAAGCGCGACTTGGAATTCTGCAGGTTCGCCGATGATTGCAACCTCTTCGTGAAGTCGCAGAAAGCGGCGGAACGCGTGATGGGGACGGTCAGTCAGTTCATCGAAGGGAAGCTCAAGCTCAAGGTGAACCGGGAGAAAAGCCAAGTGGCGAGAGCCGAGAAGGTCAAGTTTTTGGGTTTTACGGTAGTGAACGGGACGATCGCGATAGCGCGAAAAGCCCTGCAAACCGCCATGGAGAAAGTCAAAGCCCTAACGCCACGAGGTACCGAAAAGCGACTGGACACAACCCTCGAGTCGATCAACCTATGGTATGTAGGCTGGGCAAACTATTACAGTCTAAGCCAATATCCTGCGCAATTGGGCAAGATAGAAGCGCATATCCGACGGCGGCTGAGGGCGAGGTTGGTGGACCAGCAAAAGCGAAGGCGGTTTCTCTACCGGAAACTGATCAACAGAGGCGTATCACCGAAAGCGGCAGCCGTGGCCTTTACCAATCGGAAGCGCTGGAAGACCATGGCGGTGTCCAGGGCTTACCCTAATAAGTGGTTTATCGAGGTTAAAGGACAAGCCATTCGGTCCGACCAAAAGCTCGCACACTGGTTTGACGTGAATCAATGGGTCTATCTTGCGTGATGAGCCGTGTACGGACCCGTACGCACGGTTCTGTGGGCAGACGGAGGCTTCGGCCTCCTCTGACCCGATCCATGGAGCATTTATTTGCTCTGGGTGCCTGTCATGTCTTTTTCCCTGCGTAGTCGCCATTATTTATCCCAGTGGATTACCGTCTTGCTCTGCCCGCAGTGCCGCGCCGCTCGCGGAAGACGTTTATCGAATTGCTCTGTGCCTGCCTGCTGTCGCCGGAAAGCTGGGTCACCCGCGCCATCGGTTCGATATCACGCCGCTGCCATTGGACGACCTATTACAAGTTGATCGAACGCGGCAGCCTGCGCAGTGTGCCGCTGGTTCGGGCGCTGCTGAGCTTGGTTCAGTCGGTGTTGCCGCTGCAAACTCTGAATCTGGTGATCGACGATACACTGGCATTGCGCTATTCACCGGATGCGCCCGGTAGCGCGGTGCGCCACGATCATGCCAACAAGACCAATCGCCCGGACTTTGTGCAAGCACAATGTTGGGTCACACTGGGCGTCAGTGTCCTGGGTCACGGCAAGGCCAAACTGGTGTTGCCGATTTTGTCGCGCATGGTGCCGGAAACCGGTAATCGCAACAAGTTGACCATTGCGCTAGCTTTGTTGCGGGTGTTGGCTCCAGTACTGACGGTGCCGACCCGGCTGTTATGTGATTCGTGGTTCATGCGCGCCCGCTTGGTTTTGCCCTTGCTGAGCCGGGGTGTTCAGGTCATTGCCAAGCGCGCAATGATACGGCCCTGTTCCTGCCGCCCGAAACCACCGGCAAGCCGGGGCGAGGTCGACCGCGCACCTATGTTCAACGCCTGACAGACGAGGCTATCGCGGCCTTGCCCACTCACGAGATGGCATTAACGCTGCACGGCAAATCGCAAAAGTTGCGATTACGTTCGACGCTGGCTTTGGCGCGTTTTCTGAAAGCTCGATCGGTAATGGCCGTGTGGTGCGAGTTTTATGACGACAAGAAACACGCTTGGGCCAAGCCTCGTCTGCTGTTGGCCACCGAAACAGACTTGTCATCCACGGCGATTGTCGAGCTGTATGCCCGGCGCTGGGGCATTGAGCCCTTGTTTCACAATCTGAAGCGTTGGTGGGGCATTAGCAATCTGTGGCAGCAGTCGCGCACCACAGTAAAGCGCGTTTGAATTCCGGACAAAATGCGTTTGAATTCCGGACGGGGAATAAACGCATATTTGGCTTGAATTCCGGACGGGGAATAAACGCTTAAAAGTTCCTGATTATCAGCTCGCGTGCGGGCTTTCTTCGACCACCACCACCGACTGTATAATCGATGTCAGTCGACTCGACAACCAAGCCACTAAACACCTCTCGCATTGCCGGAATATCATTCACCGACACGATCATTTTGCCTTTGATAGACCTCGCCAATTGAGCCATCTTATCGTACTGCTCCAGCCCAAATTCAACACCATAACCTTCAGTGCCCCAATAAGGCGGATCCAAATAAAATAATGTGTGTTCGCGATCATAACGACGAATGCAATCATCCCAGGTCACATGTTCAATGAAGACGCGTGATAACCGCAGATGCGCTGCTGACAGCTCTTCTTCAATACGCAGCAAGTTCAGTCTTGGCGGACTGGTCGTTGCCGTGCCAAATGTCTGGTTGGATACTTTGCCACCAAACGCCATTTTCTGAAGATAATAGAACTTGGCCGCTCGCTGAATGTCCGTCAATGGTTCACCCGGCGTTTGCTTAAGCCACTCATAAATCTGCCGACTCACCAAAGCCCATTTAAACTGCCTGACAAACTCCTCCAAATGGTGTTTAACGACCCTGTAAAGATTCACCAAATCGCCATTGATATCATTCAACACTTCAACTTCTGCGCGGTCCTTCATAAAAAACAGCGCTGCACCACCCGCGAAGGGCTCAACATAACAACTGTGATCGGGAAACATCGGTAGAATGATTTTAGCCAGGCGGCGTTTGCCGCCTACCCAGGGAATTATTGGTTTTGCCATTGCAAGCCTCTTGATTAAGAGGCTCTGTGGCCTTCAGTTGATTCAGTGCGCCGCAGCGGGAGCACTTGATAGACAGGCGGATAAACTCCGCTTCAGCCAATTTTTTATTACAGTTTAAACAACGAACAATTTCCATAAACAGCCACTTTGAACTAGGCTTGACACGCTGTGTACACGGCACGGTGCCAAGGCTGAAAGCAGCTTGTTCTGCTGGAGGTGGCCGCGAGGTGTGCTCCAACACCCGTCGCGGCCGCACCGTTTAATTACTCGCCGAACACGGCTGGCCAACCGGCCAACACATCGTAATCGGATAAATCTTCAGCTGCATTGATAGCCACTTCATGCGCCTGGCTGGCAAGAAACACCAGCGCTTGCTGTAAAGCCGCCCCGGCCACCAAGTCAAACGCCACCTGCACGGTAATGGCCACCTGAGAACCATCCATAGTTGACCAATGTACCGGTTGACCGGCAATGGTGATGTTATCCGTCATCAAACCGCCTGCGGCCAAAATATCCCGCGCTTTATCTTTCAGACCTAGATGCTGAGCCAGACTGAAGATGTCGGAATGGAACCATTTGACCACCCCAGCGATTTGCACAGGAAAACCAGCGCGCCAGCGGATATGGCGCTCAGCATCAACAGCCGCCAGTAATTGATCCTGCGTGACGGGTGCGGAGGTCAGCGCATCCACGGGAGGGACAACCCCCAATTGCGTAATCTGGTGTTGACTGCCATCAGCCAGGAAATAAACTTGGCCACGATGATCGGCAAGCACATCCCACCCAGAACCATTAAAAACCGCCACTTGCTGATCGCCAATAACTGGCGGCGCTAATGGCGTGGAATATGCGGGGATTAAAAAGATTTCCGTTTCCAATGGTGATAGATCGGCAATGCCAGTACCTAAAAACTCGCCATTGTCAGGCTTAAAATGATAAATTTCCATGCGATCCTCAATATTTAATGCAAGCTAATAAAGCAATGTTACGGGGGCGGGCTTCATGAGCCGTAGGTACTTGTCGAGAAGCATCAAAACTAAAAGATGTCGCACCGCCATAACTGCCTGCCTGGCTATCAGCAGCGCCATTATTGAAATTACTTGTAGCAAAAGCACCTGACCCACCAGTAAATGAATTTCTTGAGCCTATCACTAAAGAGCCAACCGAACCGGTTATATTTCGAATTGCATCTCCCTGTGCAGAACCTAATGAACGACCGGCATCAATACCTCGTGCATCGTCAAAACCACGAATAAACTCGCCGCGTAAATCCGGCAGACCAAACGTCGATGCGCCATCGCCCGCGCCAAAAGTGACGCCTATTGCCGAAAATAAAGTTGCATAGGCTGTACGCGATATAGCCGCGCCATTGGCTTTTAACCAGCCGCTGGGCGCTGTGGCACTGGAAAAATAACTCACCGTGCCGACCGGAACTTGATCAACCAGCGGCACAACACCCGTTGCCGGATTCATCAACACCCACTTATCCAACGTCAGGTCATAGCGCAATTCCAGCCAAAACCCAGCGCCCGCAATATCACCCGCCACCAGTGGCAAGTTATTACCCTTGACGATAGTTTTGTGGGCAATCGTGCCATTATTCGGCGTAAACGTTGGCGTCGTGGTGGCATTGGCCGCCAACGCCCGCACATACAACGTCATACCATGCGCGGCAACCAAACTAGCAATGTCCGGAACAAACTCCGCAACAATGGCATCCGGAGCGCCCACCACATCAGCGACAGCAGCCTTATAGTTATCCCCCTGCACAGCCAATTTCACTGCATAATCGCCTTCCGGCGCTAACGAGGCGAATTTAGCTTGTAGCGATTGCAACAGTTGGCCGTTACTACTTTTATTCAGGGCAAACCCGGCCCATTCAATCACCGTCGCTAACTCAATCTGCACCGCATTCAACCACTCGGCCGTAATCTCAGTGGGTGGCCGGTTCAACAACGGGTCTTCCCAGACAAACATATTGTTCAAATGGCCCGCGCCATCAATCTTGTGCATAACTCACCTCACCGCCGACGGCGGAAATATCCTCAAACCATAAAAACACATGCGCTTGCTTAAATGCACTAAGCGCCTGCCACAATAAATACGGATCAACCACCGATCGGTAATAACGCACCCGCAACACATAACGGCCACGACTACCCCAGCACCGGTCGCCAACACGGCTACCCACCCGTAACGGTCCAACCAAATGATCCACTTGCACCAGCGGCACCGGAAAGAGCGCCTCGGCAGACCACAAGCGCACGCCCACACGACTGCCCACGCGGGCTGGGGTTCTGGGAATGGTTTCAATGATATGGGCCACAGCCTGGTCCGCTACCGCACGGTAAGAGCTGATATGCCAATTCGCCGTGGCGGGACGATGTATCTCCACCGCCCGATCCAATACCTTTTGGGTTTCTGCTTCCACGCGGGCCAACTCTTCTCCGGTCGCCACTAATAATTGGCGGCCCTGGCTACCCATCGGCCAATCCCAGGCGGCACCGGGCGGCAATAGCGAAGCAATCGCATCGCCATAGGCATCGGCGTCATGGGTAACGATCTGCATCAGGCCCATACCACCGGATTTAACACAAACAACTCACCGGGCCCCACAGCCAAATCGGCCAGCGGTGCCAGACGGGTATATTGTTGCGTCACAGAAGCAATCGCGGCATCGATTTCAGCCATGGTCAAGACCGCCGATTCCGTTGTTTCGGACAGTACCAAGGCCGACAGCGCCGCCTCAATGGCATCGCGGTTCCCTTGGCTGTCAAAGCCAGGCAATAAATCAATCATAAGGCTCACCCGTTCGACCAGCGGTGATGTCACCCGCCAATCGGCCGTAGCCGGAGCAATGCCCTCCAGATACGCGGACACCGCGTTCAATACGGCCAACGTTGGCAAACGGTCGATCAGATCATTACAAATCGGCCGAACAATAACCGAACCCATGCCCAATACATTAGGCTGAACTAGCGCACCGGTTACCGAAGGATGGGCCGTTTTAGCCCAAAACCGATAATCTTCAGCCTTGCCGGAACGGCCCCCACGCACCACCATAACTCGCCATTCATCCGCTACGCGTACCCGCCAATCTTCCAGTGATTCATCTTCGGCAGCGCCGCTCAGGCCATCGCTGTCAACGGTTAAGGTGCCGACTACGCCAGGCACCGGATCTACCAGCGTCAAGGTTTGCGCAGACAACAAATTGCCGATGCTACCCAGCGTTACACAACGCACCATAACCGGCGTAGTGCCTACACCCAAGGTCACTGCAGACAGCACCGTATAATCCACGCCGTTTTGACCGCGCATCACCGTATCAGCCAGCAAGGCACTACCTGGCGTTCCGGTCGCTAATACGGTACCGGTCGCGGGTGTGGCTGTCAGTCGGTCAACGCCATACAGCGCCGCCCAGTCATACAACCGTTCCAGTTCACAGGTCAGCGGCGAGCATTGCTTGTCAATCCACTCCAAAAAACCATGCTGGCTGTGACAAGCCCGGCCCCAGGCTGCCGACAAGGGTCCGCGTAACACCGACGGCATCGCAGCCAAATCGGTATCGATGCGGGCTTTAAGTTCAAGATAGCTCGGGCGGACGTAATCGGTCACAGGGGCACGCTCACATTAAATTGACGACCATTATGCAAACCACTGATGCGCACGAACACGCCGGAAACATTTCCAGCGACCACCGGGTCTTCCGTGACCGACACCGCCGTTACGCCATGATCAAGCAAGGCTTGTTCAATCATAAAAAGTGCCTCACGCCGAGCCGATTGACTCAACGGCTGACGGCGCACATGCCAAATGCCGGTACCGGCTTCCGGTTCCGCCCACCAGCCGCGCCGATCAAACCGATCCGGCACGCGGCTTTCCGGTGCTTCGGCATCGGTAAACAGCACGGCATACACCACGGTTTGAATCGCCGCATCATCAGCCGATGTCTCATCAAACACCAGGTCAAACACACTGTTATCAATCTGAATCAGCTTTAACATAAACCCCTCACTGCGGCAGGCCGGTCTGGCCGCTGCCGGACTGCACATTACCGTGCACATGTTCTTTTAACGAAATGCCGTCAGCAATCACATCACCGCCGTAAACCTGCACCGTACCGGCATTGACGACCACCGTAGGCGCATCCGTGATCACAACATCATGCCCGCCGCCGGCGATCACAATACCTGTGCGGGTTAGCGTGATGCGGTGATTCAATTCGTCGTCATGAATCGCCACTTCGCCTTCTTGCAGATCCAGCTGATAGCGCTTATCGCCCACCACCAGCGCCACACCGTAACTGCGATCCCCGGACGGAAACGCCAAATACACCTGGGCACCGGGCTTGGGCCGGTAACTGAAGCCGTAAGGCTCGATGCGGTTAAGATTGTCTAAAACCTCGTTATCCAGCACCCTGGCCTGTACCTTGCCAGCCCCCACCCAGGTGGCCACGCCCTGGGCAAACACCAATTGCAGCCTATTCCAAATTTGATTACTCACCGGCAAACGCCTCCCGTTTCATCAAGCTCAGCTGCGTCATACTGCCGCGCTGGTCGTCCAACGAGAACGCGCGGTCACCGATCAGATACACACCGTCGATGTTTTCTTGCGGAATGATGACCCGCACCTGCGTATTGATGTCCCATACGCCGTTTTGATGCGTCCAGCCGAATACCTCAAGCTCGATTCGATTGGCCCGTGCCTGGCGGCGGTTGCGTTCCGAAGTCGCCCGACGATCACAACCCCCTAAACCCAGGCCGGTTTTGTCCGCCATGATGTGCAGCGGACGGAAAAAACCAATGCCGCTATCCTTTACCCCGCCTTTCAGCGCTTGATCCGTTTGATAGTCATAGCCTTTAACCAAATAGTCGGAATAACGCAGCTTGTATTCATCCACCACCGTGTAACTTTCGATGTGCGCGCCGTAGCGCAGTGTGGCCACCGGCGCTGAATCGCTGGGTGCCGACAACATCAAGCCGCCATCCGGCGTGGCATACAACAGCAGATTAGCCGCGCGGGCCGCATTGATTAACGCATTGGCTGGCGATTCGCACTGCAAACTAAAATCCGGTACCACCGCCGTTTCTGCAGCAATCTTCACAGGCACGTTAAACGTGCTGCACAGCTTGTTTACAATCTCTTCCAACTTTAAACCGGACAGCGTTTGCGAATACTGGCAATCGATTAGCTCCCGGCCCAATGACCGCGCCTCGATACTGATACTGTGGCTGCCCGCATCGACATGACGACTGATGGCATCCGGGCGGATCGTCGCCACCACCGTATTATCGATCAGCACTTCAATCACCGAATTGGCATCCACGCCCAACCGCTCGCCGGTGCCGGACCGTGTCACCGCCAAATTAACCGAGGCCGCCAAATCATCCACCGACGCACTGATATGCACGTTTTGCCAGTAGGCGTAGCGCTGGCCGTTGAATTTAATCTCAACCATACACACGCCCCCGCACAAACAACGGATGCCGCACGCCATTGCGGGCAATCAACACCGTCTCATCGATCTGCATCCTGTGCGCCAATACCGTGCTGGGTAAGGGCTGCACCACATCGCGAATTTGCTGCGGTTTTAAATCTTGCGCCATCACCGCTTCAATTAATGCGGTACGGGCCGAAACAGCCGCTTGAAAAACAGGGTCGGGCAAGGTCGGCAGCAGCACATCATAAACAACATCCACCGCTTGCAGCGCCTGGTCACGGTCGGCTTCGGTGGCATAGTCCACCAGCGCCACCTGCAAAGCGGCACTCAATAACAACCGGCTTTGCAAAACACTTTCTCTTTGCAGATTGCTACGCACCACTGGATCAATAATCACCGTTCCGGACGGTGTCAGCAACACCGGCTGTGCTTTAGAAACCGCTAACGCCGACAACCGAGACACCCAGCGCGGCCGGTCAGTTGATGGTAATCCGTCCTCATCCGCGCCCAAGCCCATGCTATTAGTGAGGCTGCGAAACGCATTGGCGTATTGACCCGGGACAGCGGCCAACGTCGTCAACGCGGTTTTAAACGCCGCACTGCCGCGTAATAAGCGCTGCGCATAAGTCAACGGCAACGCCGATAACGAAATAGCCTGATCGATGATCGACATGCCCGCAGCCACTGCCGTATTAAAAGCCGTCACCGCCTCTTCACCCATGGCCAGCAAATCAAAATCAGCCTCTGCCGCATCGGCCAGGCCATCAATTGCCGCCTGTGCGGTGTCGGTTTTATCCTGAGTCGGCGTAGCGGGCTGTTCACCGCCCGGCACAAACTCAATCGCCAACGTGCAAAAGCCTTGCTCGTTATTGCTCTCGCGCCGCGACCAACCCCGAGCCCGCACCCACAACCGGCCCAACCACGGATGAATCAACCAATCCGCGCCGGGCTTGCTGAGTTCGGCAATCAGCGCATCGCATTCGGTATCGTAGTCGGCACCGATAAAATACGCATTTAGCGACCAATCCCACGCCTGGCCGCCAAGATCTTCAACCAACGGCTGTTCAGCGCCGGGAAACTCGTGCACCGCCAAACGGCGGCCGCCTTTGGCATCGTGGCTATCGGTCAGAAATTCAATGGCGCGAAATGCGGCAGTTTGCCAGCGGTCTTGGTAGCTCATCGGGGGGATCCTGGTGCGCCGGTGTGGAAATTGCCGGTGTCGTTACGCTGATTGATCGTCGTGCTCATAGTGCCTGCTTCTTTCCGCTTGATGACAAATCCCGGCGCAGCATCAACCGTTAAATGCGCATCAACCTTTGCGGTCTGCTTGGCGTCGTGGCGCAGCATGTCCCCAACGCCCTCGTACAATAACCCAATACCACTCCCTGCAGCCGCACCGATGCCCGTGCCGACAATGGGAAAAACACTGCCGACTGTCGCACCTACTGCCGCTCCGTTCAAAGCCGACTTGCCGTAGCGATTGATAGCCGAATCCTTATCAGTTACTGCATCCAGGGCCATATCACCGACTATGGCGCCCGCTCCAAATAGGCCCGCTGTAGCACCGCCCTTTATGACTTTTCCGGTAGGGCTCATGGCCGGAAACTTGCCACCCATCGCCAATGCCGAAATGCCCGCCGCAGTGCCCATCGCAATAATGGGAGGCGTTGCCCCGATCACGGCCGCACTTAAATCCGGATACTTCTGTGACAGATCGACAAACATCTCGGCCGCTTTGGTAATGGTCGGTATGAGCTTGTCCATTGCTGCCTTTTGCGCAATAGCCGCCTCTTCCTGAGCCTGTGCTACAGCAAAACCAGGGCGATTGGCAGCCACATCAAAACTGGTTTGCAACTCTTGACCACTGTCCGTACTGACACCACCACCTACCCGACCAAACAAGCCTGAACGGTTACTAAACTGTTCGCCGCGAAAGCCTTGCAAGGCTTGCCGATCAACCAAAAACCGACCTAACACCGATGACTCGACAATCTTTTGGATGGCCTCAAGATTTTGTTGGCGATTAGGATCATTCCGCCCAGTACCCGCCGAAAGCTCATCGACACGTTTAGCGGCGGCTTTTGCCTCCGGATTTTTTGCGATAATTTCATCAATGAGACCAGTAAAGGCACTGATGGTGTCTTGCCCTTTGTCGACTCGCTTAGCGAGTTCTTTGCGTAAATCGACACCTTGTTTATCAAATAATGTGGCCGTAGATTCCGCATTAATCTTTTCGAAAATATTGATTAGATTATTCGCCGCTTCGTCTTTAGTGCCTGCCGTAGTGACGGCGCCCTGAGCTGATACCAAGACCCGCTCAAAGCCGCTCATGCCCGTTACACCCAAGCTATTGGCGGACGACAACAACACCGGCAAATACCTCGCCAGATCGGTCAATTCAAAACCGCCCAACTGACCGGCTTTAATGGCCTTGGACAGCGCCGCCGGCATCTGGGATGTCGTCACTCCGGAACGTTTGGCCGCCAACATAATTGCGGCGAGGGCTTGAGAATCTGCGCCCGATGCTGTCTGCCCCTTCAGTGTTAAGCCCAGTAAATCCTGAGTTTCCTGATTGGAAAATTCGCCACTAGACAATAAAGTATTGTAGGTTCCCAAAGCGCTTTCGCGCTGGCCTCCGTATTTGCGGACAGCATCGTTGATAATGCGTTCAATGCTGCCGACCTTCGCGCCACGTCCAGTTGCATCCAGTTCCGGAAACGCAGTATTAGCGGTTAGCGCCAACTGTTGGTCGTAACTGATCGCCGTCATCACCGGCGCTTTCAACGCATACCCCGCCGCCGCAACACCCGCCCCCGCTGCCACCCCAGTTCTAATTCGGCTTTGCACCGTTTCAAATTGCTTTGCGGCACGGGCCGCGGCCTGCTGCTCTTTAGTCAGCTTGCCCATTTCATTGGTCAGCTGGGTAACTTTTAGGCGGGTTTTTTCGGCAGCGCGGGTGATCTCGTCTTGTGACAACTTGCCGGACGTGGCCAGGCGCTTATAGGCGGCTTCGGTTTGTTGAATTTCGCGGCGGATTTTGCTTTCCGAGCGTATGCCCAGCTGCTCGCGGGCCAGGGACAGGCGTTCGTAACTCGAACGCTGGCGGGTGTTGGATTGGTTGACGAGATTTTCGGTTTGTATGACAGTTTGCCCAATGCGCTTGGCAGCTTTATCAATACCGCTGGTTGCGCCCTTATCGACAAACTTAAGCCTTAATTCGGCCTCGGCGGCTTTGGACATAAAAAAACTCCGGTCACAGGATGTAACCGAAGTTTATAGGGGTAATGCCAAGCGGGTCAGGCTGGAAATGTTTCCAGGGAACTAATCCCCCTCTCCCTGACAAGGGAGAGGGCTGGGGAGAGGGTTATCAATCAAACTTACGACCCTCCATCGCCGCCGCCATCTTGGCCCACATAAACAGCTCTTGCAGTGGCATGGCTTTAACGATCGGCAACGGCTGATGCAGCCCGCGCGCCACTAAGCCGACGGCGATGAGGATTCTGATGACTTTTTTTCGGCAGACTGCGCCGCCTGCGCGGCATCTGCCTCCAGCATCTCGCTGGCCAGTGTCTCAGCCCGCACATAATCCGGCCCGCGCAGCTGCTTGATCAGCGCCTCGTCGGTGCCGGTCAGCGAAGCAATCAAAGCAATCCGCTGCGCCACTCCGCCGCGCTGATCAAACGACAAATAGTCTTCAGCCGTGGTGTAGCCGCGGAAATTCAGTTCAGTGATTTGTTTTTTACCGAGCGTAATCGGTGTTGATAAGGTTAGTTTTGTCATGGTTATATTTTGTGGCTGGGCGGGTGTAGGGCGTTTTCGCGACAGCAAAACGCCGGTTGGGTGGCGGATTGCCTTTCGGCGAAACCGCCTTACGGGTTTATACCGCCGACCAAGCCCCTCCTTTGGTAATTTGTAACGCATCGGCAACATTGGCATGCTGGCCGTTTATAAGAGCCATGTTCGTCGTATTGGGTAGTTTTATATCAAAACCGTATGCTTCGAGCGTTGCGGTTGATGTGCGGGTCATTGTTGTAGCGGGGTGTATGCACGACGCTGAAAATAATTTGTTACTGCCGCTGGCTCCTGTAGCTCTCACTGTGTTGGTTAATGCTGAAAATTCGCAGTTGTTAGTCTGCACGATCGCGTTGCGGGTCGTGTTGTTATTAACTCCCCACGCACCGCCCGCCCTGACATTGTTTAGATTTATTTTAAGATCGGCAGCAAGCCCCGAAAAAAGATCGACAAGTTTTGAACTGGCAGCCCCGCCAAACAAACCGCCGTTTATCTCAACAATCCCTACCCCTTGCGCACATCCCCTTAATCGTAAAAATGATTGCGAGGCAGCCGGTGATGTAAGCGGGTAATCAGGCGTTAAACTCAAACGATCCAGCTTAGCCGCGTTCGAATTAACGACTAAAGCGCCCGTTTCGGTAATGCTGCATTTTTTAATTTCAAAGTTGGCGACCCAAGAGTTGCCATCGGGTAAAACACTTGCATCGGATATGAGTTGCACGGCTCCAATTGTCGATACGCAATGACCGCCGACCTCGCCAATCTCAACATCAACAGAATAGTCCTGTGTACCCCAAACGCGAACAGCATCGATATTGGGTGAGTCTGCCACGACCAAATCGACAGTGCAGCCGACAATGGCCCCCTCGGAAATATGATAGGCTGCATAATCTCCAGCGCCTGCAGCGAAGAGGTTGTCACTGTTATCCCCTTCGACGACGCCGATTGCTGGAAACCATGCAGGCCCCGTGATATGAAGCCCGTCAGATTGACCGCCCGAGATAAAACGAGGCACCTTGGCAAATGATGTACACGCAAGCAAAGTGTTATATTTCAGCGCCTTTACAAACGTACCGTCTAAAACGGGTTCAAATGCATGAGACATAATAACGGCATGGAGCACGCTATTAGATCCAGAACCGGACTGATTAACACTGTCGTAATCCAGTAGACCGTCAACCACTAACCGTGGGCGATAAGTAGCCCGGCGTATTTTTATTGCACCGCCGGTACCTGGTGATGCAGTCGCGTTGGCCGGAACTTTGAATGTTTTATAAACAATACTGTTGGTGACATCATCGACGCTCATCACTTGAAATACGCCCGCATAAAACTGAGGTTTCGCCCAATTTAACGCGACATAATCACCCGCTACAACGCCCAAGTTAGCAAAATCAGTATCGGATAAAACAGCGGTACAGGTTGTACCGGTTGATGTTAAACCTATGACAGTGTAATCCGGATTTATATAGCCCTCAGTAGTAATAATATTATTGCGTTGCCCTGGCGCAAGTTTATAGTGCGCCCGTTTGCCTAGATAAAGTTCTTTATTGTCAGGTATTCTAATTCCGGCATTGATAAAAAACAGGCCAGGAATCGTGAGGCCAACATCACCATATTTCAATGCGTCATTAATAGCCGCAGTATTCCATGCCGCATTTTCTAGCCCTTTGCGTATCAGGTTTCGATGTGCCTGGCCGCCTATATACACATTGCCTGGTCCATATTTTTCAGACCCGCTATCCGTATCAAAATCATCAATCGAGTCATACTCCCAAATCTCCCGCGCCACCCGCTTACCCATACCGCCCCCTAAACTATCCGCTCGGATGAATTGGCCATGATCGTGATTTTGCTTTCGCCGTCACCGAAAGCGACCGGTTCTGTGACAAACGCCTGGCTCATCATGTAGACCTGACCGTCGGTTAATCGAATGGTCACGTCTTCGCCGTCTACCGCATTCAGCGCATCCATATCAATGCCTGCTTGCAGGTTGATGTTCAGTTCCAGATTGGCCGGTGCCGAGGTTGTTTTAAAGCCGCCGTCTTCTGGCAGGCGGCCGGCCATGTGCTGGCGTTTTTCTCCGGAGGGCGTAAACGTGCCGGGGTTTTCCGCCAGCGGCAGTTTGCCGAGGCTAGGCACTGAGACAGTGCGGATGTTATTGAGTTGGGCCATGTTTGAATCTCCAATAAAGTGCGTTTAACCGTTGTATAAATCCCCCTCAAAAGGAGATTTAAACCCGCTTGGCGAACTGCGCCCGGCCAGCCAGGATGTAGAACGGCGACAACAGCACCGGCACATCCAGATAGTTAAAGCGGCTGGGGTTGGTGGGATCTTGCTCCACCACCAGCGTGGTTTTGTAATGATCGTAGGCTTGCACCCAGCCGAATTCGCGCATCAACACGTTTTGATACAAACTCAGCAAGAACGCCCGCACCGAGTCTTCGGTGGTGATGCGCAAACCGGGCTTATAACCCTCGTTGGTTTTGGCCGCTGCCGTGCCGACAAATTGTTGAATGGCTCGGGTGCGCTGGGTGTAACGAATACGCTCCAGCACTTCCGGGGTGTTGACGTCCAAATAGGCATCGTCTGCCGAGCCGTCCGGGCGGAATTGGTGCATCGTGATCAAGCGTTTGATAAAGCAACTGCCGTCCTGGGCAATCTGCATCACACTCATGCCCTTAAACAGCAGGCTGTTGGCATTGGTCCAGTCGTGATACGTCACGCCGATCATACCGGTCAGGGCTTTGCCTTCCAGCGATTCGACCGGGTTGTTATACAACTTGGGCGCCGCTGCCGCCGTAACAATGGCCGCCGCCTCCCACGTTGGCGTGGGATTAAGCTCCAACGACAACATCGAAATATGTTCATAGTTCTTGGTTTCGCCAAAGCCTGCCGCCGCTGCAAAATCGCCGCGATGCGCGGTAAAGGCTCTAAAACCCGCTTGCACAGGTGGCTGATAACGGCGCTGGCTTTCCGTGTGCCAGGCGGCCAGCGTGGCTGCATCGTTAATCCCCAAGGCAATATAGCGGTACCAGCGATTAGCCCCCAAAAGGGTCGCCAGGTTACCCGGTGCCGGATCGCCGGACCCGCCGGACATCGCCACCAAGGTTAAACCCAAGCCCAAAGGCTTCAGTTCGCCATAGAGATTCAAGCGCATGTCGATGTTGTTGCCGCAGGTGCCTTTGTGTTTCGCCGTCAGGGTCACCACACTCGCAACCGCCGCAGCCGTCACGGCAAGATCGGTATCGGTAAAGGCGGCCACAATAGCGGTCGCGATTTGCGCGGTGGTCATGCCGGTGGTGATGCCGACACTGATCAGCTTTCCGCCTATATATAAGGATAAGGTGCCGTCCGCCGTTGCCGCACTGGTCACGGTTATAGTGCCGGTCGCCGCCACGCCTGCGCCATTGTCGGCATAGGGCAGCATATAAAGATCCAGCGTTTCATCAATGGCCCGATACCGCGCCGCCATCTGGGCCAGCATCGACCCGACACCGGCTTTTTGCTGGGCATCAAACACCGAACTGATACGGGTAATCTCACCGGTCACAGCCGTGCCTGCCGCCAGCTTTTGGCCGACCAGCAAAACTGCGGGGATGTCGTCACCCAAACCGGCCTGGCTGCCGTCGATCTCGATATAAACGCCCGGATAACGCAGTGCTTGCGGCACATGGTCGTAACTAATCGTCATAATGCGGGTACTCCTGTGTAAACCAGCTCGCTAAACGGGCCTGGGTCGGGTAAATAATTGGTGATCAGGGCGTTGAATGTGTAGCGGTCTGACCAGTAAATGTCGTTTTCGGTGTATTCAAGCACGCGGCCGCCCATAAATTTGATGGGCTTGACGTCCGCCTCGATCTCCCAGCCTTGCAAGCGGGCACGGACCGCATGACGATACATCAGTAACAGGTCGTCGGTTTCCCCAGCGCGCTGGGTGCGTGTGTTTTCAATGGCAATGATCACATCAAAGCCCAGGCCAAAATCAGCGGCCAGGCCTTCATTATCGGCGGCCTCTTCCTTGTCGGCCGCACGGACTAGCCAGCAGGCGGGCAAAGGCAACGCCTCAATGCGTACTTGGGCAAATTCGGCGGCACCGGCCACCTGTCTAAACCAGGCCGGAGCAAAACCGGCCGGCGGGGGCGTCAGTTGGTTAATCAGCGGCGTGAGCGAAATCATTACCAGTCCTCGATCACGGTCGACGTAGCGCCATAACGGCGGGTTGCGCTTTCCAACTGCACCAGGTCTTCTGACACCACCGGATCGCCCGGTAAGGGCGGTTCGGGCGGAATCAGGCTTAAGGTGCCGTTGGCATGGGCTTTTAGAGTATCGAGTACGCCTTTGTACGCGCGCTCCACATCATCGGTCATGCGCTCAGCGCCTTGCAGGTAATACAGCGCAACGGTAGAGGACAAACGCGCCACCAGCGTGGTCTGCAGGGTATCCGGCAGGCCGTAACTCAACAACAGCGCATCGGCATCGCCCAAGGCTTTATCAATCGCATCCAGCGCCAAGGCAATGGCCGCTTGTTCAGCCACGCTGTAACCGGTCAGGCTGCCGCCGCCAATGGCAATCCGTAAGGACGCCTCCGGCGGCATCACCACATCAGCCGGTACCGCGAGGCTAAACAACCGGCGGGCATTGCTGCGGGCTAACAGATCGGCGCGGGTAGCAAAGGGCATTACTCAGCCGCCTTTTTGGCTTTTTTAGCGGGCTTGGCAGGCTCTTCTGGCGATTCAACGACAGATTGATCGTCCTCAACCGCGGCCACTTCAACCACGTCGACAGCACCGTCGACCACATCCGAGGATTCAGCGCTTGCTTCTCCGGCGCTACTCTGGACACTTTCATCGGTTCCTTGTGTCGAATCCTCACCGGCTGTGCTCTCGTGGGTTATAGGGGTATTCGGTGCTTCTGCCTGGAAAGTTGCGGCCACTTCGACCAACACGGTCGGAGTTTCGCTTACCTCCAGATAAGGATCTTCTTCCAGCGCTGCGCGGGTGGCGTCGTCTACCTCGGTCTCTTTCCAGATCTCGGTAAAGCCCATCCCTGCACGGTGGCGGACTTTTAGCCCGGACTTGGGTTGGGTGCGTACAAATACTTTAGGCATTATCGTCTCCTATCCGATTACAGGGCTAACCAAGGCGTGGCGATTACTTCTACCTTGCCGTAGTTAGTGTTGCTGGCACCGTTGCTGTTAACCAGGGCCTTGATCAACGCTTCAGCAGCGGACAGGTTGTCCGGTCCGACCAACAGCGTATCGGGCACAATGCCCAACTTGCGGTTGCCATCGCCTTTAAACTTCATCATGGCCTTGTAGTTGGCGTTAAAGTTGGTGACATCCAGCGCGGCTTTGGAGCCATACGCCAATTGCCAAAAACCGTATACCGCATCACCGCGCCACCGGCCGCCGTAGCTGAACACGTCGTTCTCAAACACCCCGTCAGAATTGACCGCGTTGTTTTTCGAGACAAATTCCGGCGTGATGCGCTCTTGCAGATAAAACGGCTTAGGCGCTTTTTTAGTACACAACAGCACCCAGGGCTCTAACACACCGGCCTGCACGTTGGATACGGTCGCGGCCACGCCGGTACCGTCTTCATTCGGGTAAACCGGGTGATCGGTATCAAAAAAGAACTGGCCGTCATAGCAGATCGCGCTAAAGCCCGCCGTGATGGCACCGAAAATCAAATCATTCATCAGGTCATCGACGCTGATACCGTAGCTGTAGGCTAAATCTGCATACATGCCGTAGTTATCGTCCTCGATGTCTTCACGCGGAACGTCCAGCGTGGTTTCAAACTTGCGGTTGATGACCTGGTAGGCCTGCTCTTTCACCTGCTTGTGCAAACGGGCACCGACCCATTCACGGAAGGCGGGAAACTGGCTGATCCAGGCATAGGTATTGGATGAACTGTTGCTTTGTATTTTTCGGGCGACTTTCATCCAGTCGTTGTTGCCCTCTTTCAAACCCTTGTTAAAGCGGGCTTGCAGCGAGGTTTTCAGGGCGTCAATAGCCGCCTGATTTAATACGGTGGTTGGCATGGTTAACTCCTATGGGTTAAACGGTAGCGCCGGCATTAGCGGCTTTTTGTTGCAGAAACTCATCTTCGCTAACGCCCGTGCGCGCCATCACGTCCCGCTCTTCTTTAGTCAACGCAGCCTGGGCAGGTTTGTGGTCACCGCCGGATTGCTTATTGACCAGCGGCAAGGGGCCGGTGGCTTCCAGAAACTCGGTTAACGCCGCCAGGCTTTGTTTTTCCGCCCAGGGTTTTTGCGCCGGGGCCAAACGGCCATCGGTCAGCGCCGCAGCTAGCAAGTCGGCGTGTTTTTGCTGATCTGCCGCCTGTACCGCATCGGCTTGCGCTTGCGTCAGCGCGGCCACCTGGGTTTTCAGGTTGTCACGTTCGCTGGTCAGTGCGGCCAGCGCCGTTTTTAAACTGTCCCGCTCAACGGCCAAAGCCGCCACTTGCGTATTCAGGCCGTCGCGCTCAAGGGTCAGCGCCGCCAGTTGTTCTTCAGGTTTTGGCATGTCGTCGTTCTCCGATTGGGGAAGGGGTAAAGAAAAGCGTTTGGAAAGGGTGGCCAGTTCGCCCGCGTCTAAACTGTCCAGGCCGTCTAAGGCCGGGGTATTGGTCAGCGCTACCGAAATCACATCCACCACGTCGCCGGATGCGGTGTAATAAAACACCGCGCTGATGTAGCGGTACTCGCGTTCGGTAATGTGGCGCTTGGCCGCAGCGGTCCACTCAATACCGGTGGCATACAAGCCACGACCTTCGCGAAATTCCATGTCATGAAACCAGCCGGCCGCCACTACAGGCTTGCCGTTGCTTTGGCTGCGCAGGGATTGATGTTCGTAATCGATCAGGGTGTCGTTCTTGCGGCTGCGTAACCGCTCGATGACACGTTGCGCCGTCAGCGCGTCCAGCTTCCAGCTGTCAATGTCATCAGGCCTGCCGTCTTCGGCACGAAAGGTGCCAGGGGGTAATAAATGTGCTTCGTTGGGCACACTGTCGCTCGGGGCAATCTCGAACGCCAACGAAGCAAAACGGGGCAAAGGTTTGGGCATAGCGACCTCAAAAAATCTGTTGAGGCCAGTATCTAAAAATCAGAGGAATAAAACGACGCTGGAAACGTTTCCAGCTCGGAGGGGGTGCGATTGAATCTAAGGCGATTTAAGGCGCGCTTGAGACGGTGGCGCTACATTGATACAAAAAAAAATCTTTGAACGTTTTTAGGGTATTTTCGTACACGATTTTAGGCGGAATGGCGACTTATTTTAGGTGAACGGCGCAGAGTTGCGCCTCCCAAGGGATTTAGGGGGTAACGAAACGTTACCCCCCTTCAATGTAGCTAAGCGGGAATTCCCGCTATCAAAAGATGCTGCCGGAATTCCGGCAACTTAAGATGGGGTAGCAAATCGCTACCCCATCTGGTCTACAGTAACGGGATATTGCTGGGTACTGACGGGCACGTTAAAACCGCAGTCATTCAGCAAGGCCACATCACTGCGAATGGTGGACTCATTCACTTTCAGCATGCGGGCGATCTTGCGTCTGCCGTAGCCGACGTGGGTTAATTTAAACACATCTTGCAAACGCGGGCGACTTTTTAACAGCTCGGCTTGCAAGCGGGTGATGACCGTCGGCTTGGCTATGGGTTCAGGCTTAGACAACGGCGCGGCGTGTAATTGTTCGGACATCCAGTTGAAGGCTTGGATATAACGCTCTTTCCAGGCAGCGGCTTGTTTACCGGTAAAACCCATCACTAGAAAGGCAAAGCCGTCTTTGGTCATCTCAACCATCGGCCTAGCCTTGTTCTGGCTGTCATTGTAGGAGGTGCCCTTAAAATTGAGGGCTCTAAACTCTTGAGAACATTCAAGGTTTTCGATAGCCTGCAAAATGTTGTAATGCTGCTTGCCAAAGCGGTTGGACACCTCTAACGAGGTAACAAACAGACGGTCACCGTCACGGTGAATCAGTTTTGAAAAATCGATTGGGGTAATGTTGGTCATAATAAGCTCCTAGGCTTGTTGGTGGGTGGTTGGGTACAGCGGGGTATTAGCAGCTTTGACGCGGGCGAGGGCTTCGCGGTCGCGTTTTTCCAGGCCGGCAACAATGACATCCAGGCTGTCTTGCAGGCCCCACAACGCGGTATGCAGGTCTTTGCAGTCCAGATGCCGGTCAGATTTGGCCAGGCCGGTTAAATCGGTGAGCACGGTTAACAGGCCGTGGACCTGGATCAGACGGGTGTAATCGTCGTCAGAGAGTTTGTAGGGAAATTGCGGGTCGAACGAAGGGGAATTGGGGCTCATATGAGACTCCTTGGTAGTGGTTTAAGTACCACTACCCGCCGCGACGCGGGTGAGTGGAACCGAGCGGGTTCGCGGACCGGACCAAGGAGCCGGCAGGGCATGAGCCCTCCCACTCGATTCCACCCATAACGGCAGAACTCGAGCTGTGCGCACAAAAAAACCGCGTCCCAAGGGGAGTAGCGGCTCTTGTGAGCCTTGGTGTTATCCGGGCCGCGACGCCCGTTGCTGCATGTGGCAGCCCGGATAGATTTACAAAAATTCGTGGACATTGCAAGTAATACTTAAAAAAGTGACGCCCTACTGGCGGCAATCATCGTTCAGCAGTCATAGCGCAAATTGGTGTACACGCGGCGGGCTTTGGCTTGGGTAGCCGCTGGGCGTTGGCTGATAAAATGCAGCGCCATCGTGTCAACCACTGCGTCGGTCTGCTGTAACCGCCTCAGCCTAAATGCCTCGCGTATTGCCGCTTTGACATCGCGGTCCTTTGCCCACGCCAAAACCTCTTGGGGGCAAAAGACCAGAATCCCCGTAGCATTTTTGGGCGGGGGAAATGCCGCGATATATTTCCTCGCACTGTGCAGGTCGCGCTCTTTAACGCCCAGCAGATCGGCTATTTTTGAGAGCCTTAGCAAGGACTGCGCGGGTTCATTTTCATTACAAGGGTTGCTTTTAATCATTGTCCGTCCTCCTGTTCAAACGCCACCACGCCCGGCCCGGTAATCCGGTACTGATGGCCCTCGCGTTTAACCTGGCCGATTTCCACCAGCACGGCTAAGGCAAACTCGCAGTTGCCCAGCGCTTCGGTAAACTCGCGGCCATACACCCAGCCGGTTTCCGGATCTTTGGCGCGGGCGGTGTACAGCATTTTTAAAGCCTTGCGGCGTAATTGTTGGTGTTCGGTAGTGGTCATGGTTTGTCTCCTAAGTTAAAAATAGCCCCGTCTCGTGGGGCCAGTCCGGTCAATGCACCGGCAAGAGTGATCCGGATTGACTGCGGGTGTTTTTGGAGCTGGCTCACCGCCCGCTGGAGCCGCTGCCCTCTGAGGGCTTGAAAATTAAACCGTCAATCAAATAAATCCGCCTGCAAGCCGGTGTCGGCTTCGCGGCGGATGTTTTGGATTTGCCGACTGCTCAGGCCGTAAATCCGTGCTTGTTTGGCTATGCTTTCGCGGTGCATGTTGGCAACGATGGCATAGTTGCGGGGGATCGCCATCAGCTTGTCGGCTTTAGGACAGGTAAAACGGCCACTGGCGTCCATGTGCGGCGCCAACGTCACGCGCAGCCGGGCCAGCTCGTCGTCTCCTAAGCCTAACGCGGGTGATTTGTGCACCGGCACATGGATATTGACGCCGCCATGATCACGCAGCCATTCCTGGGCGCGAACAAACCCGAGCGCACGCACCACGGCCCGCAACACGGGCGGCAGAGCGGCTAACAGTTCGGGGGCGACGTCGGGGAATTCCATTTACCGAGCCATCCAGGCTTTCAATGCTTCGATAATCGCCTGGCCTTCCTCAGTGGTCAGACTGTCCAGGTCGGGGACGTTTTTACCGGTTTGGCGGGCGCAAAAGGCCAGCAGCGCCGAGCGGCCCGCGTTGTTGACTTTACCGGCCTGACCCAGCTTGCCCCACAGTTTGACGATGTGGCTGATTTGCGGGGATACGGTCTTGGCCAGATACGCCCCTTTGGGGGTATAGGTTTTACGCCGAGGCCAGCCACGCGCGGTGTAATCCTCCAGCACCGCCGACAATTGCGGCAGGTTCAGGTTGTTGGCACTGGGCCGACCATCACCCACGTCGCCGCCGTGACGAGCTAACAGATCCCGGTGCAGCTCGTCATTCCAGCCCGGCAGGTGTTTACACGCCCAGCCTTTGGCAATGCCCACCAACTGGCGGTAGTGTTTGGTCAGATCAGTCATATATCGTCCTGCAAGTCGTCAATGATGCGGCCGGCGTCTTTCGCTTCGATGCCCCGCACGCTGCAAAACTGTTCAAACTCTTTCCAACAGGACGCCAGAAAAAGGGCTAGCACAAGGCGCTCGTGTGGGGTCATCTCAGTCATGGTCATCAAGCTCCTTGATAATACGGTCGGCATCGGAATCATCTAAACCTAAGCTAACCAAATGATTGAGAAAATCGTTCCAGTTCTCTTCCAGATACTGACGTAAGGCTATTTTTTCAAACGCTGTCATTGTTGCGCCCTCTTTTCATAGAGAATGGCTTCCAGTTCGTCCGCTTCACTATCCAGCCTTCGCGCGGCTTGCATGTCCTGGTCGTACCCTATCAGCCGGTCAGCTCGGTGAGCGGATTCGCGCAAGCGCTTGGCGCGATCGCGCAGCTGCGTTAATTTTTGTTCCATTTCGAGACGGTTCATCAGGCTATCTCCTGCTCAAAGGGCACTACGGCAAAGTCTTCTACGCCGCTGTTGATCGTTACACCGGCAATGCCTTGCACGGTTTTAGGATCGGCCAACATGGCTTCCTTGTTGGGTTCTTCTTTGGTGCGGATAAAGCGATCCAGCTTCAGCGCTTTTAAGGTTTCCAGCACCTTATCGACCGCCCTAATCGAAACGCTGGGCGGGCGTTGCCGCCAGCTGACTTCACCGGTAATCAGGTTGGCGGTTTTGCCGCCGTCTTTGCACAGCTCCGCGCGGTTGGCTTCACACCAGGTTTGTATGCCGTTTAACAGGCTGTCGATGCGGGTTTTTAATGCGTTGATCTGGGTTTTACGGCGGTCGGTAATAGAAGCAATCTCATCGTTCAACTCGGTTTCAATTCGGGTCAGTTCGCGCTGGGTGTCACCCAGTAATTTGATTGCCAACTGCGTTTGTTCTTTGTCTTGGCAGACGTAACCGACTGCCTGCGCTTTGTGTTTTTTGGCCATGGTGGCTCCTTTGGTTGATAAATGTAGGATGTGCAGAGCGGTAGCGAGGCGCATCGTTCGAAACTGTGATGCGCATCAGGGTGTTCTGCACGCTTACGAAGTGTCATTGGGCGCTATCGGCCCTTTCCACCCCGGCGGCGGCTTGCTCCGGGCTTTTTGCAGGGCTTTTTCGCTTAACGCGCCCACCGATAGCGGCCCGCCGCCTGCTGGGTTGCGGTTGCGCTGTTGCTCAATCGCGCCTTGTTCCAACTTGGCCGCGGCCCGTTCCCCGCGACCGGCGATCATGCTCAGCAAATAGCCATTACTTTTTAACGGCAGCACCAGCGATTCAGGCCGGTTAACCACCAGCTTCATCATTTCCGCTTCCCACATGCCGACCGGTGCTGAGTAAACAATGTTGTTACGCTTGACCTGGGCGGCTTTAATCATCGGCATCAGTTCCTGCGTCAATGCCAGCCGCCTGGACCACCGCAGTTCTTGCTTAGCCGGTTTGAACAGCTCCAGGTAACGCAACAGCGCGCCCACCAGGCTGATCGGCAGGCCTGCCAGTAAGCCCGTCCATTCATTACCGGCCACCATTTCCATGGCCTGGACAATGTCGATGTCCTTGCCGCAGTAAGGGCACGGCACCGCACAAGCGTTGCTCACGGCTGACACTCCAGGCCAGCGACGCGCAGCACCGGCAGCTCTGTGTAATACCGACTCATCACCATCAGGCTGATGAGGGCCAGGGCCGCGAGGCCATAGGCGATACGAACCCGCCAGCGTTGTTTATGCAGCGCCTTATGTTGATCGTCAATCAAGCCGCTGTACCGGGTCAGATGTTTTTGCAGGTCCTCTATGCGGCGCTGTTGAAGTTGGTTGTGCAGTTTTTCGGCTAACTGTTGCATGTTTGGCTCCTAATGGACGCTACGGGCGTTTTGCACCGACACCGGGCAGTCAAGCCCCCGTGCCGCTAAATACTGGTTGAGTGAGTTGACTAAAAAACAGCCCATGCTGTAGGCAACTGTTTTGTCGTCGCTGGGGTGGCGCAGGTCGTGGGCTTTGATCACCACGCCGTGCTCGTTGTCTTCAATACTGATTAAAAAGGTGCTCATAGGAATAAGTGCTCCTCGGGTCCGAAGGGCATTTCTGCCCAGTGGGTAACAGCACCGTTAGGGTGCTGGCCGCCTTGTACGTCATAAAAGAACTTCTGAAAGTAATAACCCAGCCAGACCGGCTCATTCAGCGTGGGGTGGTACAGCAACACCGTCATTTCATCGTCGGGTAACGACTCATTCACGTCCTGCCATTCAATGCCTTCAATAATGTCCATGTCTGCCTCACGCGACCGATTGCAGGCACAGCGCCTGTTTAGCCACCGCATCCACCAGGCCCACGGTCAGCTCGCGACCGTTTCTAAACTGGGTAATGGCGGCCACCAAGCCCTCGATCAACATCCGCGCCGAGCCTTTGCTGTACGCAAACAAGCGCTTGACGACCTCGTCACTGACGTCCTCATCACCCAGCGCAGCTTGCACCAGGGCGGCGGCATCATCGGCGGTGATGGCTTTGATGGTTTCCGGCCAAAAGCCGGTGCGGCTACGGATCTGGTCAAACTGGCCGTGGGCCGGGCGAATCAGGCCGGTCAGGTGTTCGGTACCGCAGAGCACCACGCCGATGTTGGCTAAGTCGCGTAAGCGGCGCAGGGTATGCAGCACATGCGGGGTCAGGGTGTCGGCCTCGTCGATAATCAACAGACTGTCGGTGTTGTTCAGGCTGGCAATGACCGCTTGAAACTTGTCATCGATACTGCCTTTGCCCTCGTACCCGGCCACGGTCCGCGCCAGTTGCTTGACCAGACTTTGCACGGTCATGGTGGGCGTGGCCTCTATCAAGTACGTGTTGGGCGTGGTCCGTTGGTAATGCTTGACGGCAAAGGTTTTGCCGGTGCCGACAAAGGCGCTGATCACAGCAAAGTTGCGGTAACGGCGGGCCATCTGGCAGGCGGTCAAGGCCAGCCGGAACACGCTGGTTTCCACCGCGGCGACGGTGTCGGACGCGGTATCGTCAGCATGTTTCATCGCATTGGCGACGTTGGTCAGCAGTTTGCCGGGAGGGGTGGCATAGCTGCCGCCCAGGATCTGGCTTAAGCTGCTGGCAGACACGCGGGCCAGCCGGGCCAAAGCGGCTTGTTTGTAGTTGCGGTCAACCATCCAGGCCTTGATCTGCTCGATCTGCTGAATGTCTTCGGGGGTGAAGTGTTCTGGGTAAGTGCTCATAGAAATATCCTGCCTTCTGGATCGCGTTTGATGTCGAGATAGTTGCTTGTTTCAGCAGCCAGTTGCTCTACATTCTCGGCACGGGTGCCTGTCAACACGTATCGATCTAATTGGTGGAGTAAGCTTTCGAGCTTACTCTTGACTAATGGCTTAACTAATGGCCTAAAAGATGTCGATCTACTGCATTGGGGGAAGGCGTTTTGATAGGTTGCGTCTCGTAGTTCCATTGTCTCTTCAACCACCTGGATCACGATCCACACTTCTTTTTCACCTAGCTGCTGTTCCAGCTTGGCTATTAATCTAATTGCATCGGTTGTTATCTTGTGTTTTGTGCTCATGTGTTTCTCACTCAAAGTTAAAAATATCGATCTCAATGGTTTCGGGTTGCTCGGGGGTACTGTCTAACAAGGTTTGTGCATCGCTGGCGACCGCGTCGGCGTCGATCACCAGGCCGGCCTTGGCATTCAAATCATTCAGTTTCTTTTGCATGCGCTTGGCGGCGTCTTCATTGGCTTTCTTGCGCGTGTCTTCCATAAATGAATCACCGACGTTGCCAATCTTCTGCACCAGCGTGGCCCCGCAAATAAAATCGCCTTTCAAGGTCCTTATATCGGCTGTTTGGTCGTTCAAAATATCGATTTCCACTAACACCGCTTGTCCGTTCCATGCATGCAAATCGGTATGCAGATAACGGCGGCTGTTAATCTGGACGCTGGCCTTGCTGACAATCCGCTTCTCGCTGGGGCGGGCGATTTGGCGCGCGGAAGCATGCGGTTTGATGGGCTGCAATGCAGACCACACCGACCAATGCGTTTGGTTTTTATCTTCCGGGTGCTTGTCGTGGTGGTATTCCTCTAACCACGCATCGTAAGCCGCAACAAATTCAGCTACGCTAGGCGGCGCCATGCGACCGGCCTTACATTCGCGCACGGTTTTGTTCAAAACCTCGGCGGCCATGTCCGTGCCGCAATAAAACTCGGGCCGCCAAAGCTTCAAAAAACGGTCTTTAACCGTCCTGTGAAAGCGCTCTACATGACCTTTACCGCGCGGGTTATGCGGAATGGAATGGATGATTTCTTGCACGCCCGCCCGACGGTAATAACCACCCAGTTCATCATCAGCCAGTTTGTTCTTGTAGCCTGAGCCGTTATCGACGTACAGAATCGGCGGCACGTGGTCCCAACGCTCGAAGATTTCCGCCCAGCCAATCATGATGTCAACCCCGCTTTCGTTCGCCATGATGCGATAACCCACCAACACCCGGCTTTTCAGGTCTATGACGTGCATGATCTCCGGCCGCCAAATATCGCCGGTAACGGGGTGCGCCAAATACACGTCCGCCCGGTAGCCGTCCGCCATGTAGATATCGCCCGGCAACAAGTTCGCCGTGCAGCGCGCCACGTACTTGGCTTGGGTTTGCTTATACAAATCCCGTCCGATCCGCGCCGGTGACATCTGCCCCAGTGTGGCCGGCAGCGCCCGCAGGTAATAACGCACCTGGTCAAACGAACAGCTATGGCCGTAACGGTTAACCAAGGCCCGATGCACCGCCGATATATCCGGCTTACTGGGCTGGCTATACAGCTCCAGCGCCAAACCTTCCCAACCGCCTTCTTGCCGCACTTTGCCTTTATGCTGCTTGATCAAGCCATCTAAGCCATGATCACGATACGCCGCGATTTTTTCGAATACCGTGGTTCGTGAGGGCATGGTCTTTTTACCTACCGCCACAGACGCTAGATAACCCATGATTTCCGGCTTTAAGTCAGCATCCTTCGCCCGCGCCAAAAACAAATCAACCGCCGTCGTCAGCGAGCCGCGCACGCCTTTCATGCCATCAATTACCCAGATGATTTGTTCCCAATTCAGCGCGTCTTGTTGTTTTGGCTTCGCCGACTTTTCAAACTCAGACTTCTGATGAACATTAAGCTGAATGACCTCTGCACGTGTCGCGGCGCGTGGCAGCTGCTTATCACCCGGCGTTTTCATCGTCGTGTTCCTAGGTAAAGTTTGAGCAGCCATGGCTACGCACCTTTACGATGGGCCAATTCATTGATAATTTGCCGCAGGCGAGCAGGCTCAACCACTGTATGACTCACCACGCCACCACCGACTAACACGAATACGCCTAAGCCATCATCTGCCACACATTCCTGAAAACTGGGATTGCCAATTGCCAGTATCGCCATTTCTGCGAGCAACTCATGACTGATCCAGTCCACATTGAACGACAGCAGCCACACCTCATCGGCAGCTAATACATGGCCGCGCAAACCTCTATCGCTAATATCGTCTGGTAAGTCATGACTCGCCAAAGCCTCAACAGACCGCCGACGCTGCTCTTCATCCATGTGCGGCCATGCTTTCTTGAATAAGTAATCGTCAATGATGTACATGTCGTCGCTATGGTCATATTCATCAAGCATCGTCGCCTCCTTTTTTGTTGGTGCTGCCTTTTTTCCGCCCTGGGCCGGGCCGTTCCGCGGAACGCTCGATATCGCGCTTGTTTTTGGCTCGGGTAAAGTTGATGTCGATCATGGTCACGCTGTCTTGCAGACGCGCCTTTTCCTCGTCGGTCAGCAGATAATTGCCATTGGTTTTAATCGGCAGCAAAGCGCCAAGATCCTCTTTGAGGCGGGTAAACAGCAATTCAGCGCGGGCCAGCAGGCCGCCTGCCGCGATAGCGATGGCATGCAATTGCAACTCGCGTTCTTGATGACTGGTTTCCGGGTCGTTGATGACTTCGCCGTAAATAACGTCCAGCGCGTCGACGTTGATCCGGCTGGCATACTCTAGCGCCGCCGCTTCATGACGCACTTCTACCGTGCGGGCGTTATAGGCGCTTTCACCCGGTTGCTTGGCTTTGGTGAGGCGCTGGTAATTGCGTTCTATGGTTTCGTGCTTGTCATGGAGTTTTTGGAATTCGGTTTCGTGATTTTCTATTTTCTTATCGCGGTCTCGTACTGCTTGGCGCAGTTCAGACACTGACATACACTCAAGCTCACTCAGATTTATGTCGCCGATTGATTCACCGTTACCAATCGCTTCAATTTCGTCATCATCCAACACCAAAAGCTCTAACATTTTTGTTTGGGTGCCTGCTGCTAACAAAACGCCCTTCGACGCGCCTTTTGAAAATTTACGGGTTGCCGCCATGAATTTGCGGGCCATCTTTATGTCGATACCCAATAAACTCAGGCGTTGCGTAAATTCGCCGTGTACTGTCGCCTCTTTTAATAAGAGCAGGCGCGCACCAAGTTCCAGGCATTCGTCAATCGTTCGACGGATTGACGCACGAATACCGTCCTCCAACGCACCGACCGACAACTCGCCGGTGTAACCCAGGTCTTTAGCCAACGCTATCAGCTGGTTTTGCTGGGGTTGTTCGGGCTTTTCTGGTAAGTCCAATTCAAAATCTATTTCACTCATTTCAACTATCCTTTTTCAATTTAAGGAGGTTTTATGTCTAACGACACAGATCGTCAGTTGACCGACATCAACGAAAAGCTGCTGGAACTGACGGTTCGCCTGGATCAGCAGTGGGAACGCCAGTTTGGCTTGATGCAGGTGATAAGCTGGCTGCTGGCCCGGCATCCGGATGAGTCGTTTCACTATCTGACGGCACAGGCAGAGGCGCTAGCAGACAATCCCGCTCATGAGGAGTTAGTCGCTGTACTCGACGAACTAACCGAGTGTGTGCAGCATTGGTGCGAGCTGCGTAAGCCTGCGCCAGATAATCCGGGGTGAGTATTTCAGCCATGACGGCCTCCCAAGGCTTTACGGCGACAATTGATACCAGCCGCTTGCATACGACCAATCATGCGTTGCACGTTGCGGCGGTTTTTGCCTTGCAGGCTGGCGATTTCCACCTGTGTAAAACCGTAATGCAGCAAGTCCAGCGTTTCACGCCATTGAGGGTGCTTGGCGAAAATGCCGTGCAGCAATTGCGTGTAGGCAGTGTGTTCAGTATTGAAGCGACTCATGAAGTGGTTGAATAGCACTTCGTCGCATTCTTCTTGATAGGCGATGACCAATTCGCGCAGTTCGGGTTTAACTTTTGCTGGGTTGATCGAATACAGAAAAGCGGTCAGTTTTGTCAGTGGCAAACAGGCCATTTCATAGCGCTTTCCGTCAGATCCAGTTGTGGCGATAGTCGCCACAACTGAACCAAACTTTTCTACTAATTTGACGTGTTGAGCCTTCCAGCTTAACCCCATGTTTTCAACAATCGGCCGCATGGCCACATAGGGTTTTTCATCTCGCTCGATGGCAACGATGGTTTGTTGGTGAAAGGGGATGGTGATAAGATTATTCATGCCACTTCTCCTTCTTTCAAACCCAGAGCCACGGCTGCTCTGTGTGCCTCGCCGTATTCGCCCTTGTTTGTTCCATTCATCACTGAAATAACTGCTCTGTAATTCAGACCGTTTTGTTTTGCCCACTCTTTTCGAGTGATGCCCTTCTTTCTAAATTCTTCTTTGACTTCTTTGAGTGTCATGGAATAAGCTCCTAGCGATACCGCGATTCGATGCGCTTCTCCGTAACGGCCTTTGTTGGTACCGTTTAATACTGCAACCACTTGGGTATATTTAAATCCGTGCCGGCGCGCGTATTCGGCAGCGGTCACGCCAGAATCAATTAATTTTTGTTTAGCTTCTGCAGGTGTAAGTGCCATCTTTTCTTTCGGTTCTTCTTCACCTTTCAAAACAACCGCCGTCGATAGCGCCTGCAGTGCTGAAATATGCTGAGGGTTGGCGACTGGCATTACGGTCATGCCGCCAATGTCGATACCGTTTTCTTTAATCATTGATGCTGTAATCATCGTGTTCTCCTTATTTGAGGCCTAAGGCCACTGCAATTTCATGCCCGCGCCCGCGGGTGCCTTTGATGGTCCCATTCATCACCCGGTACACTTGCATTTCTGGGAATTGGTTTTCACGAGCAAACTCCTTAATGGTTTTGCCTTCCTCGCGGAATTTATTTTTGACTTGTTCTGGTGTAAGTGCCATCTTTGCTCCTGGTTTATGCTGCAATCAATTTACGGTTAAATTATGGTAACTATTTTGTTACCTGTCAAGCATATTTGGAGAAATATTTGTGACTATTGGCGACAGATTAAAAGAAGAGCGCGAACGGCTAAAATTGACGCAGCCGTCTTTAGCCGAGGCAGCAGGAACAACTAAAAAGACGCAAATTGATTACGAAAAAAACAAAACGACACCAAAAGGCCGCTATCTCGCGAAAGTAGCCGCCTTAGGCGTTGACGTGGGTTACGTGATTACCGGCATCCGAGCTGAAAACGTGGCACACAACGCCATGGAGCTTGGCTATCTACGTCAATGCCGGGTTCTGGCAACCAAGGAAATGGATAAACAAGGTCTTGATGGACTGGATTTTTTACGAACGTCAAACGGCATCGATTGGTCAGCTATGCCAGCCGTCTACCAAGCTATGCAAACCGGCGAAGAAACCGAACCCACTAACGAAGGAGACCCGGCATGATTGAACCCGTAAGGCGGATTCGCGATAGCAATCCGCCATGCCTTTCCGGATCCGGCGTTTTGCTATCGCAAAAACGCCCTACGGCACTATCGATAATCTGCCTTGACGTTGAGGCTTTTGAGTTGATCAGAGTCGTAGGATGTGTAAAGAAGAAATCCACCCATGAACGACCGTCAAAAAAATAACCCACCAATGAAGGAGAAGAAGCATGAAAAAATCAAGCACATCGGCCGACATGGTTCCTGTCGAAATTCTTGAAGACCTTAAGAAATACGATAGCCACATGGATAACATGTTGTGTTTGGAGTGTGGTTATACCGGGAAGATGGGCGTTATAAAAAGCGGGTTACAGCCATTTGGAGCGGCGTTTCTGGCTTTGATCTTTACGGCTGGCATGGCCGGAACCGGTTATTTAGGCATCATTTATTTGTCGGTGTTATTCGGTTTCTTTTGGGTCTTCATTATGCAAATGTCGGCACAGCCCACGCTATCCTGCCCAAATTGCCAAGCCGAGTTGGACAAAAGGGGCAAACTGAAGGCCAAGAAGAAATAAGGATCGCGACTGACGCGGTTCGCTTACCGCTTAGCCCGTAGCCAGTGGGTGGAACCAACTAACCATCTTGTGCCTATCAACGAAATGGTTGCCGACAATTCGCCAGGGAGTAGATCCACTCTCCCTGCGGATTGCTGCCGCGAATCCGCCCTACGGGGGATAAAAATAATTGATGATATTACGGTCTTCGGGGCTTAGTTTGTCCCACCCAAACGCTTGGAGATTCGCCATTGCCGCGTGATAGGCTTTTTCCGTAAACATTTCGGTTACATTTCTTTTTCAAAGCCGTTTTTCATCGGTTTGATGGTCAACGTTTTGGTGTGCTTATGCAGGCCGATCAAGGCCAACACAGATAGCAGCATGAAGCCTATGTCGCCGGTTAATGCCGCCGCATTCATTAAGGAGGCTGTCAGTACATAAATTAAGATGGTTTTCATGGTGTCCCCTTGGTATTTTTAAAACACAGGTCTTTGTAGTCTTTGATGACCTGCAGCAGTATTTCACGTTCGATTTTAAGCAGCTCTATCCGGTTTAACAGCGCGTCTATTCTGTCTTTGCCTTGCTCGTAAAGGGGCTTATAAAAGTCATCGACCATGCCTATCTCCTGTCTTGTGGCGGTGGGTCGTCACTTTTTGGCAACCTGAGCAGAGCCCGCCACACCCGGTTAAAAAGTCGGGGATCGGCGGATACTTCGTGCCATTTTGTTCCGCCGCGCGCCTCAGCGCCAGCTTTGCAGGGGCGTTTTATTAAACACGCTTCCTGTTTCAAGGCGGACTTCTTCGCGGGCTTGTGCCGGTTTGGCGGGTCGTGTGTGGCGCATGGGCTTCTCCTTCTCTCTGGCCGGGCACTTTACCCGCTTCATCCGGCAGCGTCCCCGCTGGAAACGTTTCCAGCCTCATCAAACCTCGCGCGCGCGCGTAATCTGCACTCTCCGAAAGGCACTTTTTAACCTGGAGACTGATTCGATGAAATTACCGAGATTAACCGTGTGGCTGGCGATTGCCGGTGTGTTGTTGGCGCAGATTGCATTGCTGTATCCGCACCAGATTGGCGTGGCGTTGTTTAAAGTGGCGCTGGTGGCTACGGCGGGCGTTTTGGGTTATTACCTGGATCGCTCGTTGTTTCCGTATGCGCGTCCGGATGGCTATTTGGCGGAATACTGGGATAACCGACATTCCGCTCTCAGCACCAACAAGGACGATGCGGACTTTCGCGTTAACGAGGGTTATCACCTGGTCTTTGCCTTGGCGATGATCCGTCGTGCCGTGATTGTGGGCTTTGCCATGCTCGCCGTTGGCTTGGGGGCATAATGAGCTGGCCACTTCGCCTGGCGATGATGGCCGTGCTGGTGGTGATCGCCTGGGCAGAAGCCAAAGCCCAGCCGGTCATGCCGCGTGCGGCTTTGCTTTATCGCACTGAGTTAACCCGCGTCGCTCATGCCGAATGGGGTTTGGATGCCCCGATTGCGGCATTTGCCGCACAACTTCACCAGGAATCGGGCTGGCGAACCGATGCGGTCAGCCGTGTCGGGGCCTTGGGTATGGCGCAATTCATGCCCGCTACGGCTAAATGGTGGTGTGAGCGCTTGGGGCTGTCGGTGCAGGAATGCCAGCCCACGAACCCGCGTTGGGCGATGCGCTCGATGGTCGGCTATGACCGCTGGTTAATTCAGCGCGTCAAGGGTGACTCTGAGTTTGACCGGCTGTGGGCAGCATTGCGCAGTTATAACGGCGGTTTGGGGCATTGGCAGGCGGAAGCCAAGGCGGCGGGCTCGTTTAAGCGTGCTGTTGTGGACAGCAAGTGCGGAGCGGCCAAACGTTCGGTGGTGCATTGCCGGGAAAACCTGGATTATCCCCGGCGTATTCTAATCACCCTGCAACCTCTCTACGCCAGTTGGGGCGGGGAGGTTGCACCATGACACCCCAATCGCGTCCGGTACCCAAGTGGATCTATCTGGCAGGCCCTATGACCGGCATTGTCGACTTTAACTACCCCGCGTTTAACCAGGCTGCCGAGCAGCTGCGCGCCAAAGGGTTTCAGGTGGAAAATCCCGCCGAAAACCCGCAACCGGCCTGTAACAGCTGGAACGGCTATATGCGCTTAGGGTTACGGCAGATGCTGAAATGTGACGCGGTCGTGTTTTTGCCGGGTTGGTGGCAATCCAAAGGCGCGCGGCTGGAGTTGGATGTAGCGTCCCGGCTGTCCATGCCCGTCTTTACGCTGGAGGAGCTGTTATGAATCCCTTAATGACTGCTACCTTGGTCGGTTTTATGCTGGGCGCAAACTGCGGCTGGTTTTTTACCGATTTGTATTTCAACGCCGAACTGGCGGACATAAAAACCGAACAAGCCGAAAGCCTGGCGGCGGCTGAACAGTTATTCCGCCAGCGCTATCTGGAGGAGATCAACCGGGGCGAGGCGCTGTCTGCGCAGCTGTCCGCCACCGAAACCCAATTGCAAACCCGCACTGAGGAGGTGCAGCGTGCTATTTCCAAAGTTACTACCGGCAAGCGTTGCCTTGATAGCGCTGCTGTCCGGCTGCTCAACCGCACCCCCGCGCGTGACGATAGCGCCCTGCCCGAAACCGCCTGCCCATCTGTTACAGAAAGTGGCGCCATTGCCACCGATACCGACGTCGCCGGGTGGATCGGCGGCGCCCAATACCACTACGACACCTGCCGCGCCCGGCTGAATACATTAATTGATTTTGAAACAGGAAGACCCAATGAGCGAGTCAACTACAAATAGCGATAGAGTCGTCGCCCAAGCCTTGGGCCAATTGACCGGTGAGTTACGGGTGATGCATCAAAGCCTGACGGATTCGATCCGCATCATTCGCGAGGATTTGCGGCGCGCGGAGGACAGCCAGAACGAGCGGCTGACGCAGCTGGAAGAACGTCTGACCGCGAGGATAGACAGCATGAGCGGGCGCATCAACGATTTGGAATCGGAAGACAAGCGGCTGAATGAAAAAGTTGCCAAGCTGTCGGCCTTGGGCGGTGGCGTGGGCGGGGCTTTGGCAGCGGCAGCCGTCGAACTGATCAAGCGCATGTAATGGCACATTCTCAAGATACCCGCGATCACGTCCGCCGCCTTTATATAGAAGGTATGCCGCTGTCGGGTGCCTGCATCGCCACGGAGGTGAGTTATGACACCGGGCGCTCGTGGAAAACCGGAGCGCAAAAAAAAGGCGATGACTGGGACACGGCACGGGCGGCGTATCGTATCAGCGAGCAAGGCATCGATGACTTGAACAAGCAGCTGGTGGAGGATTTCGCCAGGCAAGTGATCACCACCACGCGGGAGCTTGAAACCGCGCCGATTCCGGCCTCGGAAAAAGCCCAGCTGTTAGCGCAATTGGCCGATGCTTATGCCAAGTTTAGTAAGGCGTTCAGCCGCATCAATCCGCAGTTTAGCGGCTTGTCGGTAGCGCTGGACACCTTGCGGATCGTTGCCGACGAATTACGCCAGCGTGATCCGGCAGCGCTTAGGGCCTTGCAGCCGTATCTGGAAGATATTGGGGCGGTGTTGGGGAAACGGTATGGCTGATAAAGGCAAGCTGATTTTGTGGGTTGTTGCTATCCGGATCATCCTGATAGGTCCATTTTTTTTGCTGGCAAAATTTGGCGAAAAATCCCAACAAATAGCTGATGGGCTCGATGGTTTATTGCCGCATCCATTCAGGTATATAACTAAACGTTGCCCGGTATGTGGCGGTGCAGGTGGAGGCTATCATTTTTTCGATAAGCAATGGCAAGATTGTTCCCGGTGCGATGGCAAAGGCTGGGTGAAAAATGTCTGAAACCCTCGACATCCAGGAAGTCCGCAACTGGAAAGAGTTTGAACGCGAGCTGGCCTTGCTGGGGGAGCAGATCCGCCAGCAGATTGAAATGGAGTGCGAGGCGTTTGCGACCGATCCGGCGGCGAGTGCCATTCGGCGGGACAAAGCCAAGTCGGACTACGGCTTTTTCTGCAAGACTTATTTCCCGCATTACGTGCCAACGCCGTATTTCAGCGCGTTTCACGAATTTATTTTTCAGCGGTTTGGCGAATGCATCGACAGCCCAACCGACGCCCGCGAAGTGCATCAAGCGCCACGCGGCGAGGCCAAATCAACGTACGAAACCCAGCTCGGTTCGCTGTGGTGCATCGTTACCGGCCGCAAGCACATGATCGGCATCATCATGAACACCGAGGAACAAGCGGCGGAAATGCTGGAAAGCATCAAGGCCGAGCTGGACACTAACCCGCGTTTGGCCATGGACTTTCCGGACGCCTGCGGGCGTGGCCGGGTATGGCAAGCGACAACGGCCATCACCGCCAACAACATCAAGGTGCGCATCGGCGGTACCGGCAAGAAAATCCGGGGTATGAAGCACGGCCCGCACCGGCCAGATCTGATCTTTCTGGACGATTTGGAAAACGACGAGAACGTCAAGGACAAAGGCCAGCGCGATAAAGTGCAAAAGTATGTACTCAGCGCGGTGTTGGGTTTGGCCGGACCGGGCGGCGGCATGGATGTGTTTTGGGTCGGTACCAGTTTGCATTACGACGCGGCGATTAACCGCGTCAGCCGTGCGCCGGGTTGGCGGCGAAAAGTGTTTCGGTCAATTTTGAAATGGCCGGACCGCATGGACCTTTGGGACCAGTGGGAAGCGCTGTACACCCGCAGCGGCGAGGATGACGAAAAAGAGCGGTTCGAAGCCGAAGCGTTGGCGTTTTATAAAAAGAACAAGGTCGCAATGGATGCCGGCGCGGTGTGCAGCTGGCCGGAAGTGCGGCCTCTGTACCGGCTGATGTGCATGCGGGCGATCAATCACGATTCGTTTTCTCAAGAGCAGCAGAACGAGGCCGGGAACGATGAAAACGCGCCGTTTAAGGCTATTCAATTCTGGGTTAATCGGCTTTCAGACTGGGTTTATTTTGGCTCAATAGACCCTTCATTGGGCAAGAAAGGCACGGTTAAGGGCGACCCGTCGGCGATTCTGGTCGGCGGTTTGGATCGCAAAAAGATGGTGCTGGATGTGGTAGAGGCCGATATCGCCCGCCGTGTGCCGGATTTGATCATCAGCCGGGCGATTGATCTGCAAGCTGAGTACGGTTGTCTGGCCTGGGCGGTGGAAACCGTGCAGTTCCAGGCGTTTTTGCACAGCGAGTTGATCAAGCGCGCGGCGTTGAAAGGCATCGCGTTTCCAGGGATTCCAGTCGTGCCGGATACCGACAAGGCTCTGCGCATCATCAGCCTGCAACCGCACATTAATAACGGGCTGATTCGCTTGCACCGCAGCCAGTCAACCCTGATCGAACAGTTGAAGTTCTGGCCGGAAGCGGACCACGACGACGGCCCGGATGCGCTGGAAATGCTATGGCAGATCGCCAAACAGTTTGGCGGCGAATTTATCTATACACCGGCAGGCGGTGGACGCGGCAAGCGCCGGTCTACCAGCCGCCGAAGGGCTGATTATGATGAGGACTGGGATGATGACTAAAAGATGGGTAGTACATATTATTGGTCCTGACGATGTAATCGATCAGCCTGATGAAATTACCGCGTTGCGTGAGGCGAACGGAATAAATAAAGCGCTATTGCAGTTGGAGCGAACAGAAAACACGCCTTTCGTACTGGCAGTTGTGAAAGATGCCAATCTTGAAGATGTATAACCATGATTAAACAAGCCAAAGCCGCCCTCGCCAAACTCACCCAGGCCAGTAAAAAAGGCCTGGAAACGTTGCAAGCCGGAGCACGATCGACACAAAGTACGGCGCTCAATTACATGAGCGTCAACACGCTGGACCCAACCCGATTGGCCAGCGCTTTTGCCCAGGCTGACCAAGGCTATATCACTGATCAGGCGACGCTGTTTGAATTGGTGGAAGAGCAAGACCCGCACATTTTTAGCGAACTGGGCAAACGGCGGCGCGCTGTAACGGGCTTGGGTTGGGACTTGCATCCCAAAGAGGACGCCACGCAAGCCGAGATAGACCGCACCAAGGAATTAAAAGACATGCTGTGTCAGATCCCGCGTTTTGAGGATGCGCAGTATGATTTGACCGATGCGATTGGCAAAGGTCTGGCGGCGCTGGAGATCGACTGGCGCACCGGTGCCGAATGGGTGCCCAAGGCGTTGCTTTGGGTTCCACAACGCGAGTTACAGATCGATATCAAGACCGGCGAGCTGATGTATCTGAAAAACGGCCTGCCGGAACCGCTGCGCGACTGGGGCTGGGTGGTGCATGAGCATCGGGCCAAGTCCGGGTATGTCGAGCAAGCGGCTTTGTTTCGGGTATTGGCCTGGACCTATGCTTATAAGGCTTACAACATCCGCGATATGCAGCGGTTTTTGGAAGTGTACGGCTTGCCTTTGCGCTTGGGTAAGTATCCCAGTGGCATTGGTAAGACCGAACGTGATCAACTGCTGAAAGCAGTGCGCAATCTAGGCAACGATGGTGCCGGTATCGTGCCCAGTACCATGTCGATTGATTTCATCAGCTCCCAGACCGGTAAAGTCGACGATTTTTTAAACGCTACGGAATATTGGGAGCGTAAACAGTCGCTGGCGATTCTGGGCGGCACGCTGACCAGTCAGGCGGACGGCAAGACCAGCACCAATGCGCTGGGCGTGATTCATGACAAGGTGCGGCGCGAGATCATGCTGCATGACGTGCGGCAGATCGAGCCGACCACTGATAGCCAGATCATCAAGCCTATTGTGCGGTTGAATGGCATGTTCCCCGATGACCGCATGCCGGTGTTTAAGTACGACACGGCCGATGAGGTCGATCAAAAAGCCTTGGTTGACGTGCTGGAAAAAGGCGCGGCGATGGGGCTGGAGATCGATGTGGAGTGGGCGCATACCGCCTTGCAGATTCCACGGGCCGGTAAGGAAGCCAAGCTTTTGACTGGCGTCGGGAAGATGGTTACGCCATCACCGGCCAATGCTGCATTAACCCGGCTGGCGGCGCTGGCCACTGAAAACAACTCCGATGTAGCCGGTTTACAGTTTGCGCTGGAAGCGGCAGCAGACAGTTTGCCTTTGCAAACCCTGTCCGAAGCGTGGCTGGCTGATTTGGTCAATCAAATCCGCAAAGGTGCGGATGATATGGCTGTTTTGGAAGCCTTGTCTGAACAATGGCCCGGAGCAGACGAATCGGCACTGCAAGCCCGATTGACGCAAGTGCTGTTTATTACCGAGGTGCTGGGGCGCTTGGAAAATGCTAAGGAACAAGGCTAATGCCGGATTTAGGTGTAACCGAAGCCGATATTAAGTTTATGTTTGGCTCAACGCCTGAACAGGCTGTGGATTATCTGGAGAAAAAGGGCTTGCGTTTGTCCTGGAACTGGCATGAAACCCTGGACGGCGCCCATGCACGTTCGTTTACTGTGGCCAAGGTGGCGAGAATTGACGTATTACGGGAGCTGAAGAGCGCTTTGCAAGATACACTTAAAAACGGCGGCACTGAGAAGCAGTTTATCGACAATTTAACCCCAACACTGCAAAAGCTGGGTTGGTGGGGCAAGCAAATCATTGTTGATAGCGGCGGGAGTGCCGAAGTGGCGCAATTGGGCAGTCCGCGCCGGTTGAAAACCATCTTTCGCACCAATATTCAGTCATCGTATATGGCCGGGCGCTTCAAAGCCATGCAGGCAGCTCGAGAGACCCATCCCTATTGGATGTACCGCGCCATTTTGGATGGCCGTACTCGTGCAGCACATCGGGCGCTGGATGGCAGGGTATTTCATATCGACGACGCGTTTACCGGCGTGGGATTCCCCCCCAACGGTTACAACTGCCGCTGCCGGGACGTACCTATGACCGATGCTCGACTAAAGCGCAAAGGTATCACGCCGACCGACACAACAAACCTATTGGAAACGAGGGAAGTGGACGCCGGTATCGACAAGCGCACCGGCGAAATTCGCCAAACTACGCAAACCGGCTTCTATATAAATGGTACAGACGGAAAGAAAATTTGGGTTGGACCCGATGTGGGCTTTAACAGCTCGCCATTGGGCGCGCATATTTTAGATGATGTATTAGTAAAACGCGCAGCCGATCTATCCGGTGATGATGCCCTGAATCAGGTGCGCCAGGTCGTATTGAGCGAACCAAGGATGCAGGCTTGGCGCGGCTTCGTCAACAATACGCTGGAATACGGCAAGCAGCAAAAGCAAACCATGACGGTGGGCGTGATGCGGCAAGCTGAATTGGATTATGCCCGCGCTAAACAAGCCCCTATTGACTCGCCGATTATTTTCATTGCTGATAATTTGCTGATTAGCCCGAAAGCTAAGCGCCACGCTGCCAGTGGCGATGCGTTGTCAGCGAATGAATGGTTAGTTTTGCCTGAACAGCTGGCTACTGCTGAGATGGCGGTATGGGATACAGAGGAAAAAACCGTGGTGTATTTATTGCCGGGGCAAGCGGAAAGCCGTTTGGCTGTGCGGTTTGGGCGTCTTAAGTCGGATGGCTTGGCGGTACCCGATACGGCAACGGTGTTTCATACCGCTAAAACTCAGTTTGAAGCCTATTTGCGGCAAGGCCGCTATGAAAAAATACGGTAGACAGTTCCCGGATTCGAACCGGGCGAGTCAAAAGCGTTTGCTATCGGCGGCACACCATGCGCCCGCACACAAACTGTCTACCTGCATTTAGTATAGGAGTAATGATGATTGAAATCGAGTTTAATTTAACGGACATGCATAATGATTTCGACGCCATGATCAGGCGCATTAAAAATCCATCGCCATTGATGGCAGGCATTGCCCAGGAACTGGTTGCCGAAGCAGAAGATCAGTTTGATAGTGAGGCTGGCCCGCAAGGTAAATGGGCTGAACTGAAGGCCAGTACGATCAAGCGTAGGCGCAAAACCCAAAACTGGCCGGGTAAGATTTTGCAGGTTAGAGGAAATTTGGCGGCCAGTATACATGGGTTTCATTCTAGCCATGAAGCGGGGGTGCGAGCGGGTAGCGGGCCATCGGCTAAGTATGCAGCTATTCATCAGTTTGGTGGTGCAGCTGGGCGTGGTCAAAAATCAAAAATTCCAGCAAGGCCGTTTTTGCCTTTTATATTGCGGGGTAAGGAGGCCGTTCTATCGGATTCTGCGTTAGATTCTATTGTGGAGATGACGCGTTACTATGTTAATGGCCGGTTGATATGACTTTCCATATCGAGTGGACACATGGCGTGGGCAGAGTCTATGACGAGGATTTTAGTTTCAAAAATGCCGATCCATTTTTCTCGGTGATGGCTTTAGAGAAGATTGGGCCGGATGCGGTCTTAGTTTCGGCAGATTTAAGTATACGAAGGCTGAAAAAATCCGATATTGCCGATGGTTACACCAAATTGCGTGAGGCTGGATTCAAGTTAATGTATTGCTGGCGCAAGGTTGGCCGAAACGTTCCTCGCGGTGCCAAAGGCGGCAAACTGATAAGAGTGGTCGGTGAATTGGCGTTTTGGGAAGTGGAGTTATGAATCACTCTTTACATTTGATTAATCATTCATATCGAGTCGCAGGGCTTTCCAAATAGCGATAAATTATTAGTTGAAAACGTGACGGTGGATTACCTGACACGGGTTTTAAACAGCGTCCGATGATCGAATAAACGGCGTTAAATCGGTATTTATTCAGCATTTGTTGAGGCTAATTTTCCAATATTAATAGGCATAATTACCCGTTTTCATGCCAAAACTGTCCGGAATTCAAGAATTATATGTTTTAGCCTGATTCCTGCGAATTACGCGGGTTTCAGGGCGAATTTGTGTGTTGTTATTCATCCGGTTTCTACCCCCTCCCTACTACCACGTTGGAAACCTGGATGCAAATCCGCGCCACCGCCTGGACGCTGGCGCAGTTGTTGGCCTTGACGGTCGATGAAGAATTTCCGCTGCGCGAAGTGGCGCCTTGGCGCGAAGGTCATCCCTTGACTGCGGGCCTGGTGGCGCAATGGCTGCGGATTGAATTTACAGGATTTGCCTTTCGCGACGGTTTTGACCCGAAGTCGCAGAAATTCAGCTTCCCCGAGCAGCGAGGCGATCCAAGATTGTCGTCTTGACCATCCGGTCGCACGACAATACGCGTTCCAATCGCTACGCAGCCATTTCGGATTGGGATCAAGCCCTGGTTGTGCGGGTCGCGCTGTGTCTAAAGTTGAGTGATGAATCATCAACTTGGATATAAGGAAAAAGTTCTCTCGATCAAAAATATGAGGGGAACCCGCTACACCAGATGGCGGCGACTGGTTCCCTCTGTTCTCCGGTTCTCTGACTAAAAAAATCGGCTTTATTATCATCATTGGATTAGAAAAAATTTCTAATTACAAAGAGTTTATGGAGAAATATATAAGAACGCTCTCCCTAAATTGAAGCGATATCACCTCTTATGTTTGGCAACTTCGACGCAGTTAGTTTGTAGTTAGTAGCTTTTAAAACTATTGGAACGAATTTACCTACGATCAATAATCAATTCAGTTGGCGACGGAATGAAATAACCTCGGCCCGGCCTTCAATCTATCCAAATAATCCGCCCAGGCTTGCATCATGCGCCGGCGTTCCTCCAGATATTGAGCGCGATTGTAGGCAGCGCGTACTTGGTCCTTTGGCATGTGGCATAGTTGGCGCTCGATCGCATCAGGAGACCAGCCTTGTTCGTTGAGTAATGTCGATGCGGTGGTTCTGAAACCGTGGGCGCTCATCTCGTCGCTTGCATAGCCCAGTGTTTTTAATGCGGTGCGAATGGTGCCATCAGACATTGGCCGTTTGTCGCCTCGGCTGGATGGAAAAACGTATTGGCCGGGTCCGGTTAGCTGTTTGATGGATTCCAAAATTTCCACCGCCTGGCGTGATAGCGGGACAACGTGTTGTGTTTCTGTTTTGGTTACAAAATAGCGCCATTCTTTCGAATCAAGGTCTATATCCTTCCATTCCATTTGGCGGATTTCTCCAGGACGTTGGAATAAGTATGGCGACAACCTCAATGCACATTGCACAACGAAGGTGCCTTGATAGTTGGCAATGTCCCGCAACAATTGACCAACTTGCTTTGGATCAGTAATCGCTGCGTTATGCTTGACCTTTTGCGCGGGTATTTGTGCACCTACAGCTTGAGCTGGATCGTAGTCTGTAAAACCGTGGGCTATGGCGTAGGAAAAAGCGCTGCTAATGTCCGAGCGTAAACGATGGGCGGTTTCTAGTTGGTTTTTGATGATCAGTGGCCGCACGATGGTGAAAATGTCGGGTGATTTTACGTCACAAATCGGTTTTTGGCCAATTTCCGGAAATACGTAAAGCTCGAAGCGTCGGAGTTTCTTTTGTTGAGTAATGTCGCGGACAGTGTGCGCGGAAGAAGCCAGCCATTCTTTGGTAACGTATTCAAAACTATTAATGAGCGGCAACCCAGCATCAAGCCGTATTTGAGTATCGATAGCCTGCTGATTGTCAGCCTTTTCTTGTTTACGAGTTGCACTGGGATCGATGCCGTTAGCAATTTGCTCGCGGGCTGCCTCGGCTTTACGTCTGGCGCTTTCCAACGATGTTTCCGGATAAGAGCCAAAGCCAAGCCTATTTTGTTTTCCACCAAACCGGTAAATAAATCGCTAAAGCTTTGATCCGTTGGTTTTGACTAGCAACGCCAAGCATTCGCCGTCATTGATAGTGTAGTCTTTGTCTTTAGGCTTTGCTGCCTTGTAGACCTTGTCTTTATTGAGATTCCTAGCCATTGAGTGACACCGAAAGTGATATGCAGTGATACGGTTAAGCTTAAATTTACCGCGTATAACTAACGTGTCACTGTTTCATGCGTATGTCACTGCATTTAGTTGGATTTCTTTAGACAATAAAAAACCCGCTAAGCCTTGCGGCTAGCGGGTTTTTAAATTTCTTTGGACTACCTTAAATAGGTAGGTGGTACCGAGGGCCGGAATCGAACCGGCACGATGTTGCCATCACCGGATTTTGAATCCGGCGCGTCTACCAGTTCCGCCACCCCGGCAAAGAGCGCATAATATAATCAAAGACCGGGCGCATTGCAAGCGTATATTTAATGTATTTTTTCCTTCAATAAACTGGTAACATCGCACGCCATGAAAAAAAGCGATTATTATTACCGGTTACCGGAACATCTGATAGCCCAGAGGCCTCTCCCTGAACGCAGTGCGAGCCGATTATTATGTCTTGATTCTGCGCAGGCCCAAATCAGTGACAAGCATTTCTCCGATATTATTGAGTTGGTCAGTTCTGATGATCTATTGGTTTTTAATAACACCAAAGTCATTCCTGCCCGGTTGTTTGGTCAAAAAGCAACGGGCGGAAAAGTTGAAATTCTGATTGAACGGATTCTGGGCAACGATCAGGCATTAACTCATATCAAGGCAAGTAAATCACCTAAGCCGGATTCGGTAATTCTCTTGGAGCAGGGTTATATTTGCCGTGTTTTGGGTCGTGATAATGATCTGTTTCATTTGTCATTTCAGTCCGATAAAAGTCTGCTGGAGATACTGACACAAATTGGCCATATTCCGTTGCCGCCTTATATCGATAGAGCCGATGATCAAACTGACATTACCCGCTACCAAACGGTTTTTGCTCAGGAGGAAGGTGCTGTTGCCGCGCCAACTGCGGGATTGCATTTCTCTGAAGCGATACTTGATGCGCTGAAAGCGAAAGGGGTTCATTCGACTTTTGTCACTTTGCATGTGGGTAGCGGCACTTTTCAACCTGTGCGGGTTGAAGACCTTTCCCAGCATATCATGCATAAAGAATATTTCGCCGTACGCGAAGAAACTGTTAAGGCAGTTGAACAGGCTCGAGCTAGGGGAGGGCGTGTCATTGCGATAGGAACTACGGTAGTGCGAGCGTTGGAATCGGCGTCGCAATCGGGCTGTTTGTCGGCGGGTTTTGGTGATACCGAGCTCTTCATAACGCCTGGCTATCAGTTTAAATCGGTGGATGCCATGCTCACCAATTTTCACCTGCCGGAATCTACCCTGTTAATGCTGGTTTCTGCCTTTTCGGGTTATGAGAACATCATGAAGGCCTATCAGCATGCAATAGAACAGCAGTACCGGTTTTTCAGTTACGGTGATGCGATGTTACTGACGCACTGACCCGCTGCGAACGGTTTAGGGTATACTACCGCCTTTTTGAATAACCGTTTTAAGCGCGCCAGGATATGCCCGAAAATCCCGATTTATTTCATTCCGCTCAACTTCCTAAATCTCCCACGCAACCTTTGATCTGGACTGGATTAAACGGATGCGGCGATTCGCTGGCGCTGGCTACCGCGATCAAACGTGAAAACCGTTTGTTTTTGATTGTGACTCCTGATAATCAAACGGCTTTGCGCCTTGAGCATGAGCTGGCGTTTTTTCTGCAAAATCAGCTGCCGATTCTGCATTTTCCCGATTGGGAAACCTTGCCCTACGACGTTTTTTCTCCGTTACCCGATATCGTTTCTGAACGCCTGAAAACCCTGGCTTTGTTACCTCAGGTTTCGCATGGCGCGTTGGTTGTGTCGGTGGCAACACTGATGCACCGTTTGGCGCCTCGCGAACATGTGCTGGCCAACAGTTTTTCTATCAAATTGGGTGATCTGTTTAACCTTGAATTAAATCGTATCAAGCTGGAAAGCGTTGGTTATCAATGCGTTTCGCAGGTTTATCAGCATGGCGAATTTGCAGTCAGGGGCTCGATTGTCGATTTGTTTCCGATGGGCAGCAAAGTGCCTTATCGCATCGAGTTATTTGATGAGGATATCGAGTCGATCAGAATCTTTGATCCGGAAACGCAGCTTTCAGTAGGCAAGGTTGAGGCGATTCATTTGTTTCCGGCCAGGGAGTTTCCCTTTACCGATGAAGCGATCAAGCACTTCAGGCAATCGTTCCGTATTCATTTTCCCGAAAGTTCACCCAAAAACACCTTGTATCTGGATGTCAGCAAAGGCATAACCCCCGGAGGTATTGAATACTATCTGCCGCTTTTCGTGGAAGCGACTGCCACACTGTTTGATTACCTGCCCAAGTCCACGGTTCTGGTTGCCAATGATGCCTTCGAGACCCATGCCCAGGGTTTTTATGCGGAAGCGCAAGAGCGTTATCAGCAACGTAAATACGATGTTGAAAGGCCTTTGTTATCGCCCGACTTGCTGTTTCTGTCTGCCGAAGAGTTGCTGGATCGTAGTGGAGGCTTTACGCGTATCACGTTAAGACAAACGCTGCAGGCAAGCGAAAGTGCGGTCGACTTTAAATGCAGGCTATTGCCTGATCTTACGATCGATGCCAAGCAGAAAGAACCGGCCCAGGCATTGCGCAGCTTCGTGGATGCATTCCCGGGCAAGGTTCTGTTTGTCGCCGAAACGGCCGGACACAGGGAGGGGGTTCAGGACAAACTGGCTAAAAACGGTATCCGTGTCAAGCCGGTCGAGAGTTGGGACGCCTTTCTCAAGTCCGAACAATCGCCTTGTTTGCTGGTCGCGCCTATGGATCATGGGCTCTGGCTGGATCATCCGGCAATTGCCATTATCACGCAAAGCCAACTGACCGGCGAGAAGGTCGAACAGCGTCGGCGCAGGAAAAAGTCGGCGGCTCGTGAGCTGGAAAACATCGTCAATAATCTCACTGAGTTAACTATCGGTGACCCGGTCGTGCATCAGGAGCACGGTGTGGGTCGTTATCTGGGTTTACAGACGCTGGAACTGGGCGGAGTGACCCAAGAGTTTTTGATGTTGGAGTATGCCGGCAACGACAAGCTCTATGTGCCGGTGTCGTCACTGAATGTCATTGGTCGTTATACCGGGGTCAGTCCTGAAAATGCCCCTCTGCACAGATTAGGGGGCGATCAATGGGGTAAAGCCAAGAAGAAAGCCATGGAGCGGATTCGCGACGTGGCCGCCGAATTGCTGGATGTCGTTGCCAAGCGTGCGCTCAAAAAAGGCCATGCTTTTGCGATTGATGAAGCCGAATATCAGTCTTTTGCAGACGCTTTTCCGTTCGAAGAAACGCCGGATCAGCAAGCCGCCATTGACGCGATTTTGGACGACATGCTCAGTTCAAGACCTATGGACCGGGTGATTTGCGGCGATGTCGGCTTCGGCAAGACCGAGGTATCGATGCGGGCTGCATTTATTGCCGTTCAGGGTGGCAAACAGGTGTCTGTTCTGGTGCCGACGACCTTGCTGGCGCAACAGCATTATCAAAATTTTCGCGATCGGTTTGCCGACTGGCCAGTGCGTATTGAAGTCATGTCCCGTTTCGTATCGCCTAAGCAGCAGCAGGTTATCATCAGCGATCTGGAGGAAGGCAAAGTCGATATCATTATCGGGACTCATAAATTACTGTCCAAAGACATCCGATACAAATCCTTGGGTCTGGTGGTAATTGATGAGGAGCACCGCTTCGGTGTGCGCCAGAAAGAGCATTTCAAAAAACTGCGCAATGAGCTGGACATCTTGACGATGACGGCCACACCCATTCCCAGGACTTTGAATATGGCCATGTCGGGCCTGCGGGATATTTCTATCATCGCCAGTCCGCCGCCCAACCGGCATGCGATTAAAACATTCATCAGCGAATGGATAGACTCGCAGATTAAAGAGGCCTGTCAACGCGAGATCAAGCGTGGCGGCCAGGTATTTTTTCTGCACAATGATGTCAAGACCATGGAGAAAATGGCCCGCGAACTGGAATCCTTGTTACCCGAAGCACGCATTGAAATTGCGCATGGCCAAATGCCGGAGCGTGAACTGGAAAAAATCATGCTGGATTTTTACCATCAGCGTTTTAACCTGCTGCTGTGTACCACCATCATAGAAAGCGGTATCGATATCCCCAGCGCCAACACCATTGTAATCAATCGAGCCGACAAACTGGGCCTTGCCCAGCTGCATCAGTTACGTGGCCGGGTAGGGCGCTCGCATCACCGTGCCTATGCCTATTTTATTGTGCCGCCCAAAGCCGCCATCAGCAAAGATGCCATAAAGCGGCTGGAAGCGCTGGAAGCCTCCGGCGATTTAGGGGCGGGCTTCATGCTGTCTTCTCATGATCTGGAAATTCGAGGCGCGGGAGAGTTATTGGGTGATGAACAAAGCGGTCAAATCCAGGAAATCGGCTTTACCTTGTACACTGAATTGCTGGAGCGCGCCGTCAACGCCATGAAATCCGGTAAACAACCGGAACTCGATGCCCCGCTGGATACCGGACCCGAAGTTGACTTACAAGCCCCGGCTTTGATTCCGGAAGATTATCTGCCGGATATTCATTCCCGCCTGGTGCTTTACAAACGAATTGCCAATGCTGAATCTGATGAGGATCTGCGCGAATTGCAAGTTGAAATGATCGATCGGTTCGGACTCTTGCCTGAACCGGTTAAAACGTTATTCAGTGTTGCGGAACTAAAACAGCAAGCAAGCGAACTCGGCATTAAAAAAATTGAGGCTAATGCTGCCGGCGGCCGCTTTGTGTTCTCATCAGAACCGAAAATTAATACCGATCAACTGATTCGGCTCATACAAACCCAAGCGCAAATTTATAAATTCGACGGTGCTGATAAACTGCGGTTTATAAAGCCGTTTGCCGAGGTTACTGAAAAGTTGCTATTTATCATAGAATTGATGAATCAGCTTTCTCCGGTTGATGGTTAGGCAGATCTGATCAGCCTAGGAGTCGGTTAAAATAAGCGGGTAATTGAAATGGGCTATTTTAGATGCGGCTGAAACTTTGATTTGATTTTGTCAGGCCTTCAAAACTTCGGTAAGTAAGCTCTGTTGAGGTAGAATGACTGGAAAATAATAATTATTATAAAAAATGACAACACAACCAGATTTCCCCGACTTTCGCTTGATCAAGAATTATATCAAACGCATTTTGCCAAATTCTCAGGCGGTAGCCCTGCTGCTCATCATACTGATCAGCCTGGGGCTCATTTTAACCTTATCTGATTTGCTGATGCCCGTATTTGCCTCAGTTATACTGGCCTATCTGCTGGATGGTCTGGTTGAAAAACTGGTAAAACACAAAATGTCACGATTGCCTGCTGTCTATCTGGTGTTTTCAGGTTTTTTAGCGTTGCTTGGCTTTTTTATTTTTATTTTGATGCCGATGCTTTCCGGGCAGGCAATAGAATTACTTCATCACATACCTGACATTATCAAACTCGCCCAATTCGAAATTTTGCGGCTTCCTGTCATGTATCCTCAATTTATTTCTCTGGAAAGAATCCAGGACTTTATGTACACCGTACAAAAAGAGATTTTGACCTACGGACAAGGTGCTATATCGTTCTCAGCCGCTTCAGTAGTCGGATTGGTGACTGCGATGATTTATCTTTTTTTAGTCCCGATGATGGTGTTCTTTTTTTTAAAAGATAAACGGGTTTTGTTGGCATGGTTTGTTCAGTTTTTGCCCAGAGACAGAGTGTTAACACAAAGCGTCTGGCGTGAAGTGGATATGCAAATTGGAAATTATGTTCGGGGTAAATTTGCCGAAGTGATCATCTTGATGTCTATCAGTTATGTAACATTTTCGGCAATGGGTTTGAATTACTCGATATTATTATCCGTATTGATGGGGCTTTCGGTCGTTATTCCCTATGTGGGCGCTACTTTGGTGACATTCCCTGTGCTTGGGATAGCCTATTTTCAATGGGGTATTATCAGTGACAACTTTATGTATATTGTTATTGCCTACAGTGTCATACAGGCTTTGGATGGTGTCGTATTAGTGCCTTTGTTGTTTTCGGAAGCGGTCAACCTTCATCCCATTGCCATTATCGTGGCCATTTTGTTTTTTGGTGGATTATGGGGGGTTTGGGGGGTATTTTTTGCGATTCCGCTGGCCACCGTTGTGAAAGCGGTGCTAACGGCTTGGCCTCGGATTAGCGATGCCAATGACATCATTCAAGTTTAATCGAATAGCTATAAGCATTTTTGGCTTTGTTCCTCGCCAAGTTGGAAGAGGGGATTAGATGATTGATTGAAAAGGCTTCAGCAACAGGGCGTTTTATGCATCCTTTTAAATCAAAGACCTATACCCAATAGAAAAAAGAAGGGATGAGCAAATTTTGGTTTATAGAATTTCGGAAGCATAGTCAGCCAATCGCGACCTTTCGCCTTGTCTTAAAGTGATGTGCGCGCCGTGGGGCCATGTCTTAAAGCGATCGACAATATACGTCAGGCCTGATGTCGTTGCGGTTAAATAAGGCGTGTCAATCTGGCTCAAGTTACCGATACAGATAATTTTTGTTCCGGGTCCTGCCCGCGTAATCAGTGTCTTCATTTGCTTGGATGTCAGGTTTTGAGCCTCGTCAATAATCAGGTATCGATTAAGGAAAGTGCGGCCACGCATGAAATTAAGCGACCTGATTTTAATTCTATTCATGATCAGGTTATTGCTTACACCCTGTTGCCAGTCGGTTTGTCCTGACTGACTCCCAAGCAATTCCAGATTATCCATTAATGCGCCCATCCAGGGTGCCATTTTTTCCTCTTCCGTACCCGGCAGAAAACCGATATCTTCTCCTACAGGCATGGTCTCGCGAGTCATGATGATCTCGTTGTAGACCTTGTTTTCCATCGTCAGGGTCAAGCCCGCTGCCAGTGCCAGCAAGGTTTTTCCTGTGCCCGCCGTTCCTAGCAGCGTGACAAAGTCGATTTCCGGATCAAGCAGAACATTGAGCGCAAAATTCTGCTCTCTATTTTTAGCCATGATTCCCCAAACATTATTATGAGAGGTTCGAAAATCCCTGGCTAGTTCCAGAACAGCCGTTTTGCCATCGCAGGAGCGCACAATCGCTTCAAAATTGGATTCGTTTTCAATGAAAAGGTATTGATTGGGGTACCATCCAGCGACAAGGGGGCCTTGAAGCTTATAAAAAGTTCTACCCAATTGCTGCCAGGATTCCATTTGGCTGCCGTGTTTTTCCCAGAAATCGTCATCCAGCGCTGAACAGCCGCTGTATAAGAGGTTGATGTCATCCAGGGTTTGGTCGTTATGATAATCTTCGGCATGAAGCGCCAGCGTGGCCGCTTTGATCCTCAGGTTAATGTCCTTGGAGACCAGGCAAACTTTGATATCCGGATGCTGTTTGCTGAGCGCCAGAACAATAGCCAAAATTGAATTGTCAGCCAGATGTCCCGGCATAGAGTCAGGTAACAGTGACGACAATTGACTGGTTTGAAAAAACAGCCGTCCTGCTGTCTTGTTGTCATTGTCCGGTGTATGCTCAATACGTGATAGAGGCAGGCCCTCTGATAAGGTCTGAAAGGTTGCACCCTGGATCAATTCATCAAGAAAGCGGCTGACTTGCCGGACGTTTCGGGCAACTTCAGAGAGACCTTTCTTGCCATGATCGAGTTCTTCCAGAACAATCATCGGAATGAACAGGTTATGTTCCTGAAACCGAAAAATAGCCGTAGGGTCATGCATTAAAACATTGGTATCCAGTACGAACAGTTTTTTATGAAGGTCTAACGGCAGGTTCATGTCTGTTTATGCCTTAAGTTGAGTAACGGCGTCCAAGACTTCTTCAACATGGCCTTTTACTTTGACCTTACGCCATTCCCTGACCAGTCGGCCTTCCTTATCCAAAAGGAACGTGCTGCGTTCTATGCCTCTTACCTGTTTGCCATACATGGATTTCATCTTTATGACATCGAAGAGGTTACACAGCGTTTCATCAGGATCCGAGATCAGTTCAAATGGAAACGCTTGTTTGCACTTAAAACCTTCATGCATTTTAACGCTGTCGCGAGACACGCCTAAAATAACCGTGTTCAGCTTTTCAAAATCGCTGATGCGATCACGAAATGCCTGGCCTTCCATCGTGCAGCCTGGTGTGTTGTCTTTAGGGTAAAAATAAAGAACAACATTTTTTCCCAACAGGTCCGCTGATTTAATTGTCGTATTTCCGGTTGCCGCGCCTTCAAAGGAAGGAACGATTTCACCGGGTATTGCAATTGTCATATCAAACTCCTAACGTTTAATGGGCTCAAGAATAGCGTCAAGGTTTAGGTTATCGCAAAAATCTAAAAATTCTTCCCGCAATTGCAGTAATCGTTGATCGGAGGGGATGGTGACAATTAATTTGGTCGACAAAACAGGCATTTGTGTATACGAATCAAGATACCGGCTGCTTTTAATTTCGATAATATTGATGTTATGCGTTGACAAGAAAGCAATTAGATTGAGCATGATGTCGCTTTGATCAATTGTCATGGCTTCAATCATATAGGGTAAGCCAGCTGGGTTGTCACCTTTCTTGTCTTGCCGTGATTTATAGATTTGGATTTTTAATTGTTTCTCTAGATTCTCGAAAACATTTTCGAGCTTTGCGATATGATTCCAGTTACCTTCTACCAGCAGATAGCCGGCGGTCATTCCTGACAGATCAGTGGCTCTGATCTCAAGGACGGAACACTTGCACTGGTTGATGGCCATAAGCAGTTGTTCAATGAATGCGGTACGGCTTTTTCCTAAGACGGTGAGGGCTAATTGCATAGTCTCTTTTCCATGGTTTTTGGGCAAAGTGTACCACTAAATAGAACCGATTCAGAAAATTAGTGGCGTTTTATCAGCAATCTCCCGGTTTGAACTTTTATGTGCTTTGGGAGTTGGCGTAAGCCTTGCCCGCTCCGCCGTAGCCCCCCTTCGTGGAGGATTGGCCTGCAAAATCTTAAGCCCTTTAATTTCAACATTAGTCTGAGAAATTACTATAATTCCCCTATTGTTTTTAAAGAAAAGTTTAAGAGAAAACTTATGGCCGATTCAAAAGAAGTCAAACCGAATGCTTCTTCTACCCCAAAAAGAACGGCAGGCAAGCCCCCCAGTTTTGCTGAAGATCTGGATTCAATGCTGGATGACGCGGCTTCATCATTCGACGAAGTGGGCGAACTCATGGATGATGAAGACGCTATAGACAAGTTATTGATGGAAAATTCGCTGGCGACCAATGAGGCCAATGATGAGTTGGACATTGACGAAGATTTAGATGCATTATTCGATGACGATGATCTGGCGCTTGAAGAGAGTGAGGTCAATCGCTTGGAAAATGCGGTAACTGAATCGGATGATGATGAATTAGATGCCCTGATTTCCGATGCGTTTGATGATTCTTTTGAAGAGACTCCTATGATGGCTGAAATTGATGAATTTGATGATGCGCCATCCGATAATTTGCTTGAACTTCCTGAGGCAAAAGTGGCTGAAGAAACTGCTGAAATCGATGAGTCTTCATTGAATGCTCTGGACGAAGATTTTACTTTAGCCAGCTTTGATATCGGTGATGATGACGCAGAAGAACAGGAGCCTGATGTTTTTGAGGATGAAACACAAGGTGTAATGGCAAGTGCTGAGTCCGAGTTAGATGATTTTGATATTGAAATTGATGAATTCGCCGATGATGAATTTGCCAGTCCGGAAGAAGCGGTTCCTGCGGCCTTTGCAGATGACTCCGTCGTTGATTTTCAGGAAACTGCTGGCAGTAAAGATGATGACTCTGTATTCAATGCTGCGGTAAGTGCTCAGATCAGTCAGTTATTCAGTGAGATTGAGGCTCTCAAGCATAAGCAGGCGGCCCTACCCGAACCCGCCGTTATCGATAATTCGGAAGATATAGAGCAACTCAAAAAGGCTCAGAAACTTTTAAAATCACAAATAGATGAAAAAATTATAAAACTGCCGACGATCAGTTATTCAGCCTTGGGTGTCGGTGTGCTGGGCTTGATTTTGGGATCGGTATCAACCTTTATGGTGGTCAGTTCACAATCCGATTTAACCACGGTTTCTGAATCGATATCGACGCTGGAAGATGACATGGGTGCACTCGTTGTCAAAACCGGCCAAAAAGAAATGGATGAGTTAAAGGCAACCGTTGAACAATTATCACAACAGGTTGCGAGTTTGACTTCGGCTATACCACCACTGTCCGATGTATCGGTTGCTCAGTTGGGCAACGATGCCCAAAAACCGGCAGAACCTGCCCCGGTTATAGCGGCTGGAAAAGAGTCTGATCCGGCAGGTAAAGTGCCAGTTAATTCAAATGAAAAAAGCAGTGTTCCCGAAACAGCGGCGCCTGATTCAACTGTACAGACCCAAGAAAAAGAAGCGTTAACAACCAATGAGGCAGGGCCATTACCGACTGAAAAACCACCCGAGGCAAGCAAACCGCAAGCAAAACCAGCGGATCAACAAAGCCCTAAAAAAACGGTTCGGCCGGCAGTAAAGAAACCCGCCCCGAAACCGGTCGTCAAGAAAGCTAATGCTGCCGGTTCACGAGGATGGGCGGTTAATTTAGTCGCATTTCGTCAGGATTGGTACGCGGAAAGAAAGGCGGCTGAATTCACGCGTCAAGGGATACCTGTTCGAGTTGTGCCTGTAGAGAAGCAAGGTGAAATGTGGTTTAGACTTGCTGTGCCCGGCTTTGCGGAAAAAAGTGAAGCGCAGGCTTATGCAGCTCGATTGAAAAAAGCTTTAAATTTGGATTCTGTGTGGGTGGGCAGGGAATGAGGAAGTAGGTTCGCAAAAGTAAGCCTTTTCAATCAATCAACTACACCCTCTATTTCAAGGTGGGCGAGCAGTTACCCTTCACTTTTATCTTAACTACCTGCAGCGACCAATAAAATAGCCAGAGGGTCAAATATAAATTAGGGTTTATCTTAAGTTTAAATTAAGATGCCCTCACTATTTTGGATAGTATATTTTTTTAACTGGGAAAGTTGCCCTGAAATCAATCCTTAACTGTTTCAGTGAAATTAACAATAATAACAATCACTTTTCTATTAAGCTCATTTGATCTTTATGCCTCGCATATTGACATGCAAAAGAGCTTCGAGCCGGATTTAATGGACGATCCGGTCTATTCAGTATTGTCCAAAGAAAATAACGTATCAATCGGTGCATTTGATCAGGTTATTATTAATGCGCAGACGGCGTCAGTTGGTTCGGACTCTAAACATCCTTCAGATAAACCGGATAAAAAGAAAACGCTCCCAGCAAATCAAACGAATCAACCTGATTCACAAATAAGTCAAAGCTTTGCCTCTCTCTGGGGAAAAGCATTTACCAGCAAAAAGACTTCTGCGACCTCACCCAATTATTTCAGTGAATTGACGCATTTATTTCAAGCTAACGAATGGTCTGTAACCGGTTTATATGAATTTGACTTGGGGCAGTTGGGCGATATTACCGAAGTGACGATTAATAAAATGAATACATTAAAATCAGCACTGAATGATCTGGATGCTTTATTGACCTATAAGTTGTATCAAGCCATGGGTTACCTTGGCAGTGATTATTCGTTTGGCCATGAGAGCACTCGATTTGACGAGGCGTTAAAGCGAGATGAGTTTTTTAGAGAAAATCTTCAATCAGCCGGACTTTCTCATACAACAGAGGTCCCAGGCTTTTTTGCATTTTTATACGACTTGCCAAAACTGCTCACACTAACGAATATTCTTGGTGTTCTAGGCGTCATGCTCTTTTTAAGTTTGGCGTGGCGTATTTTTCGTTTCATCATTATCCGACTTTGACGCTTGTCCCCCTCTGTTTAAGGGTGATGAAGCGTTTCCCGGCTAAATTTAGAACTTATCTTTCATCGCTCTCAGTCGGGTAAAAACGCTTAACGAAGATTGACTCCCCTTATCAACAGAAGTTTGCAACGAAGGTTTATCCGTTCTAAAAAAAGGATTGGTTTTTTTTTCTAACCCAATTGTTGAGGGTATTGTTGGCATGTTTACTTTGCGCATTGCTTCTACGTTGAGCACTCTTTGAATTAAGTCAGGATTGCCGGGTTCTACAGTCAAAGCAAAACGGCCATTATTAAGCGTATATTCGTGCGCACAATACACTTTAGTTTTATCCGGCAAGTCTCTCAATGACTTTAGCGAGTTCCACATTTGTTCGGCCGTTCCCTCGAAAAGTCTGCCGCAACCCATGGCAAACAAAGTATCACCGCAAAACAAAAGGCCGTCCTCTATCGCATGATAAACAATATGGCCGGAGGTATGTCCGGGCGTCTCAATAACCTGCAGTCTGGCTTCTCCCAACTTTATCGAGTCACCTTCGACCACCGTTTCATCGATTCCCGGGATGCGCTGCCTGTCCTTATAGGCGCCGATAACCCGGCAACCGGTTTGGGCTTTCAGTTCAAGATTTCCGCCTATATGGTCCTGATGATGATGGGTATTAAAAATACAGTTAAGTGTCCAGCCTTGCGCATCCAGTCGTTCCAGAACCGGAGAGGCGATTGCAGGGTCTACCACCGCAGTTTCTTGGGATGCAGGATCATGCAAAAGATAAATATAGTTATCGTTTAAAACGGGTATTTGTATGATATCCAACATAAATTAAACCTTGAATGAGTAAGGACACTCTTAATGTAGCAATTTTCAGTTTGAACTTTTAATGTAGCCTTTAGAGATGACGTAAGCTTTGCGAGGTGCGTCGCAGACCCATCTACAGAGGCTTTTGACGGCAGCATTCCTGCTATCAATGCCTAAGATTATGCATTTGTTTGAGAATCCAGGCTTGGCGTTTGATCAAATAAGGGCTGGGATTGACCGGGCTATAGCGCCTTGGATTGGGCAAAATAGCGGCAAGTAATGCTGCATGTTTCGCAGTCAGCTGATCGGCAGGCACTCCAAAATAATAACGGCTGGCTGCGCCGATGCCAAAAACATGATCACCAAATTCGGCGATATTGAGATACACCTCAAGAATGCGCTGCTTGTCCCATACAAGCTCAATCAGGGCAGTAAACCAAAACTCCAGGGCTTTCCTTCCGATATTACGAGCGGGCGTTAAAAACAGATTTTTCGCCACTTGTTGGCTGATTGTACTGGCGCCTCGGAGTTTTCCGCCTTTCTGATAGTGTGTCAGTGCTTGAGAAATCGCTTCGGTATCAAATCCACGATGCGAATAAAAGCGCTGATCTTCGGAAGCAATAACCGCTTGTCGGGCATGGTTTGAAATAGCTGTACGGTTTATCCATTGATATTTGATAGGACGAAAGGTCTTGCCTTTTTCAAATTCTTCTAAATGACGAACGAGCATAAAGGCCGTTGTCGGTGGTGGCAAATACTTCAGTGTTCCGATTGCGGCCAATGATAAAACAAGAAATAGGAGGCTGGCAGCAATAACAAATCGCCTGATAGCTAGTAGTAGAATTTTTGACAAGATTGATGACTGACCTGAAGTTGAAAAGAAGCCACCTCATATTAATGAAGCGCATGGAATTCTTAAGACAAAACAGAATAAATTCGGCTGCCGTATGAAAAATTCAGCGAGATTATCGGCTTTTGATGACACCGTGTTCATCTGAAAGAATGATTTCCACCCGGCGATTTTGTTGTTTTCCCAATTCAGTGTCGTTGGATGCGATCGGGTAGGTTTTGCCGTAACCCACTGCATTGATTCTGCTAGGGTGAATGCCTTGGTGGTTTAAAGCAACTTTAACCGCTTCGGCTCTTTTTTCCGATAAAGTCTGATTATAACTATCAGAGCCGGTACTGTCCGTGTGACCTTCAATAAGCACATTGCGTTCCGGATATTTTTCAAGAAACTCAACCAATTTTGTCAGAATACGCAGTCCGCCCTCGTTAATGTCTGCTTTGTTGTAATCAAATAACACGTCACCCAAGGTAAGCACCATGCCTCTGTCGGTAGCTTGTGCTTGCAACTCAGTTAACTGTCTGGCCAGATCTTCGGCTTTTTGTCTGGCTTCTTCAGATTCTCTCAAGGCTTGTTCGGCTTTTTTTTGTGCTTCTTGAGCTTGCCGTGCTCTCAAATCAGCTTCCATTGTCCGCGCTTCAAGTTGAATGTTTTTTCGTTCCGCTTGAGCTTTGGTGATGATCTCTTTGGCAACCGCACTGTCGGCTTTGTATTGAGCAATTTGAGTTCTAAGCTGGGTTTTGTAAGCCATACTCTGAAGCGCAGATTCGTCGCCTCCTTCACTCTCAAGCGCTTTTAAAGCAGAGAGAGATTCCTCGGCCTCTCTTAATGCGACAGGGGCTTTTTCTGCAATGATGGGGTCGTTCTGTACGCTTCTTACCAGAATTTCTGCTTTAACGATGTCCTGATGAGGTTGAGTGGCACAGGCAGAGAGTAAAAAAATCAAAGAACAAACAAAAGTCAGCTTCGCGGTCATCATGATCGGTTTCATAAAACGTTAAAAAATAAAATATGTGGTTTGGGCTGATTATTGTTTAACAGATTGATATCGCAGTGACTCTTGTTTCAATACCAGGATGCTCTCCTGAATATCTTCGGCCGCTTGCTTGTTTTTAATGGCCTCTGTCTTGGATTTGGCTAATTCCGCTTCAATCTCTGCGACGGAGGCTAAATTTCTGGCTTCTTCATAACGCTCATCTTTTAGTGCCTGTTGCGCTTTTTCTAGGGTTTGATGAGCCTGTCTCAACTCCAAAGGGGCATGAGTCTGTGCTCCATCTTCCTGGGCTTCTTCAATGACATAAGAACTGCGAGTAATTTCTTCGTAAGGGGGTGGTGTAGTTGTGCAAGAGACAATCAGCGAATAAAAAGGAATAAGAAAAAAGCGATTAAGTAGGGTAGGCCGAAAAATTCGACGGATGAGCATTAAAAATTTCCTCCGCAAAGGCTGAATAATGATTCTGGGTGATTAAAACACGGTCTTGATAATCGCTGTTTATGAGCAAATTTTCAAGTTAATTTGAATCGATTGCGGGTTACAGCATCATTTGTTATCTCCAGAGTCAAGATCATGGGCTATAGTCTGAGAATAAACAAAGTGAGAAGGCAACTGTAAGTTCAGTAGTAAAAAGGTTTTTGATCCAGGGAAATTAAGCGGTGATCAATAAAAAACGCTTTACTTTGCAAAATTATCGCGATAAAAAGCATTTTTTAATTACGGAGGCAAAATTATGGCCGGTTCTACGTCAGATGTATTGTCCGAAGATATGGATTATGACGACGAAGATGCTGTTGTTATCGCGGTCGACGAATCAGACGAATCAGAGGACTCGATCCAGGCAAAAGCAGGATCAAATTATGACAAAGTGGATGCGCGTAGAAAAATTGAATTGTATTGGGAGAAACGGAGACTTAAAGAAGAATTTGGCGATATTGAAGACTTCGATCTGGACTTTTAAAGTTGTTTTACCTGAACCTATTTGATTGATAAGTGATTAGCACATCAAGCTAACAGACTTTATTCCTCTTAATTGTCATACCGGCATGGACGCAGGTTTGACAGTTTGTTTTTATAGACTCCCCGCCACACGCTAGACTTAAATTCCAAAAGATTGCGATTTAAATTCAGTTACAGCGGGTGTTAGAACAATTCATCAGCATTTTAACCGCTTGGATTTAACTCAATAAATAACGGTTATTTCATCATCTTGTCTTGAAAAATCACATCCAGTTTTTGAGTATTATCATTATTCAGATAGGGTTCGTTATATTGAACCGGTGGTGATGGTAAAGGCGCAGGTGTATTCACCTGTTCGGCAATTGCGGCAGGCCTGGGTCTTCTAACCTGTTCTGATTCGTCCAGTCTATAAGTTTCACCGTAAGTGGTATCCGTATCAAAATCGTCCCAGATATAAACCGGTTGAGCAATAGGTTGGGTTGGAAGTGGAAAAGTAATTAAGTCGGCAATTCCCACACCTACTCGACCTCCCATGTTTACAATCCCCTTGAATGCGCCGCCGACCAAGCCATAGAAAATATTGCTTTGGTTGGTGGTGTTGATAATATTTTTTGGGACCTCAAGAGGACTGGTCGCTATATTGGCAAAACCAATCAGCGCTTTATGACCGATTTTTTCACCATAGCTGCCGCCCGGGCGGAAAGACGTATCAGCGAGCACTGGGGAATTTAATAAGGAGCAGAACCCAAGGGTTGAGAGTCCCACAATAACGCGTCGATATTTTGTCATGTCAAATCCTGCCGGTCAGATTAATTTAGGGAAGAGTATAGCAGAGCATCTCCGTTTTATTTTTTCAGCGCCTTGGCAAAAGCATTAGCCATACTGCCCTGAAGCGGTTTTTCGGATGACTGTTTGGCTTTGTGATTGTGTTGAGGTTGAGGTGTTGATTTAACTGCTTCTATTGGCGAATCTTTTCTCATCGTCAAAGCGATACGTTGCCTGCTGACATCAACTTCCAGTACTTTGACGGATACCATATCACCGGTTTTTACAACGGTGCGCGGGTCTTTGACAAATTCATCGGCCAGATGGGATATATGGACAAGACCGTCCTGGTGAACGCCGATGTCGACAAACGCTCCGAAATTGGCGACATTGGTGACAACACCCTCAAGGATCATGCCCGGTTTTAAATCGGTAATTTTTTCAACGCCTTCTTTATATTTGACGCTCTTGAATTCAGGGCGCGGGTCACGGCCGGGCTTTTCAAGCTCTTTGATAATATCGGTAACGGTGGGCAGGCCGAATTTTTCATTGGTAAAATTAGCAGGTTCCAGCGTTCTTAAAAAACTGCTTTGGCCTAGCAGATCACGGATGGTTTTTCCGGTTTTTCCGATAATCGCTTCAACGACCGGATAAGCTTCCGGATGGACGGCAGAGGCATCCAGAGGATTGGTACCATTCATGATGCGCAGAAATCCAGCCGCCTGTTCAAAAGCCTTTTCTCCCAATCGAGGTACTTTTTTAAGTTGTGCGCGATTTTTGAAAGGCCCATTTTGATCGCGAAAAGCGACAATATTTTCACTGACTCCGGCAGATAAACCCGAGACCTGTTTCAACAAAGCGACCGAGGCCGTGTTGACATCAACGCCTACCGCATTAACGCAATCCTCAACAACAGTATCCAGCATTCGGGCCAGTTGCGCCTGATTGACATCATGCTGATACTGGCCCACACCAATCGACTTGGGATCAATTTTAACCAGTTCAGCCAATGGATCTTGCAGACGTCTGGCGATTGACACGGCACCTCTGAGCGATACGTCCAGATCGGGGAATTCTTTAGCGGCCAGTTCTGATGCCGAATAAACGGATGCGCCTGCTTCTGATACCGTTAATTTGCTGAATGTAAGCTCAGGATGCCGCTTCATCACATCAGCAACCAGTTGGTCTGTTTCGCGCGATGCCGTGCCATTACCGATGCTGACCAGATCGACTTGATAGTGTTTGATGTGCCGCGCCAGTTTGGCTATCGATTCATCCCATTGATTCTTAGGCTGATGGGGGTAAATGGTATCGGTTGCCAGGACTTTTCCGGTAGGGTCGACAATCGCGACTTTTACCCCGGTTCGAATGCCGGGGTCCAAACCCATCGTTGCTTTAGGGCCGGCGGGTGCAGCCAGTAATAAATCGCGCAAGTTGTTTGCAAATACGCGTATAGCTTCAAGTTCGGCCGCTTCCCTTAACCTCAGTTTCAAGTCCAGATCGATCCGCGTGTAAAGTTTGATTTTCCAGGCATAACGCGCGGTTTCGGCCAGCCAGGCCTCGGCAGGTTTATTGATGTCGGTGATGTTCAGGTGTCTTGCAACCCATTGTTCGCAGCGTTGATGCTCTTCTTTTTCATCGGTGCCCGGTTTGAGCGAGAGATTCAGCAAATCTTCATTGCGTCCCCGGAAAAGAGCGAGTGCACGATGAGAGGGGATTTTGTCGATGGCTTCCTGGTAATCGAAATAGTCTTTGAATTTTGCAGCTTCCTGTTCTTTATTAGGAACGAGCGTGGCATGCATGACGCCTTTTTGCCAGACTCGTTCCCTGAGTTCTGTCAGCAACGCGGCGTCTTCTGAAATGCGTTCCATGATTATTTGCCTCGCACCTTCCAATGCGGTAGCACTGTCGTTTATACCCATCTCAGTATTGAGATAACCGAGCGCCGCTTCATCGGGGATCAGGTTGCGATTTTCCAGAAGTGCGTCTGCAAGAGGTTCCAGTCCCGCTTCGCGGGCAATTTGCGCTTTTGTGCGCCGTTTGGGTTTGAACGGTAAATATAAATCTTCCAAAAGTGTTTTGGTGTCAGCATTCAGTAAGGCTTGTTCCAAATCGGGTGTGAGTTTGCCTTGGCTGCCAATACTGTCCAGAATGGTGGCTCGACGGTCATTTAACTCACGCAGATAAATAAGCCGCTCTTCCAGATTTCTTAATTGGGTATCATCCAAACCCCCCGTTGCCTCTTTTCGATATCTGGCTATGAAAGGGACTGTGGAGCCCTCATCCAGCAGTGAAACGGCGGCATTAACCTGGTGGAAAGAAACAGCTAATTCTTCTGCGATGCGTTTTATGACGTCCATGGATCTCAATAAGTGTGTTTTTTCAAGGGAGCCATTTTAACAAGAGCAGGGTATCTAAAAAACATTTCTTTATAGGGTTCAAGACTGCGAGATGTAAAACTAGTAATTTCTGATCTTCACCATCAGAAAAGTGTATGAAATGATTTAATCGATGACGCTTTCCGAGATTACAATACACCGCATTATTCAAGGAGAACTTATGAAAGTAAAAGAAAGACGCCACGGCATTGTTCTGGTTAATACCGGTGAAGGTAAGGGTAAATCATCAAGCGCATTTGGCATGGTGTTTCGGGCAGCCGGTTGGGGTATGAAAGTCTGTGTGATTCAGTTTATCAAAGGCCAGTGGCAGACCGGCGAGCAGAGAGCGGCCGAGCGGTTTGATAATATCGAGTGGCATGCCCTTGGAGATGGCTTTACCTGGGATACCAAAAACCCCGAGCAGGATATAAAAACCAGTCGGGAGATTTGGGAGTTCAGTAAGCAGAAAATTCTTTCCGAAGAATTTGATTTTGTTTTGCTGGATGAAATCAATTATTGCTGCGGCTATAACTGGATTTCCGGACAGGAAATTGCAGACTTTATAACCAATGAAAAACCCAAATGGCTGCATCTGGTGTTGACAGGCCGTAATGCATCCCCGGAAGTTATAGACCTTGCCGATACCGTTACGCAAATGATGCCGATCAAGCACGCATTTTCTAAAGGGATAAAAGCGGAGCAGGGTGTTGAATTTTGATTAATCCGGATAATTTGTAGGTTTATTGTCTGGCGGCATTGCTGAGTCAACCGTAATGACATAGAATTTTCTGCCAGGTTTGAACCTGGCAAATTAAAGTTATTTTGTATCTGCTCGTCCCCTTAAATCAGTCACCCAAACACTTGATTCAAGCGGGCGAGTAGTTACGTTATGTTTTAAATTCATTCTTAATCAAACTTTATGAGGACATTTTATGTCTGAAACACAAAAAATAATCGGAGCCGTCTTGGGGGTCATCATTATTGGTTTTCTGATTGTGGGTACCAGTAAGGAGAAGACACCGGAAGAGATGGAAGCAGCATCGATGATGCTTTCTTACAGTTCGATGCAGACTATGGCAGGCCAGAAATGTCCTGCTGCGGTATTGAAGGAGACTGGGGAGCAGGTCTATTTTCCTTCCGAGACAAAATCTGATAAAGCTACTTTTATCACCTTAATGTATAAAGGTGAAACCGAAAAATTCAAAAACGCCTCCTGCACACTCCATTTAAATCTCGGAGGAATTTCCGAATTAATCATTGATGACAAGGTTGTCATAAAAAAACAGGTAAAGTAAGCCGCCTTTTTTGCCCAATGCCATAGGTTTATCTGTATTTGTTTATAGATGGAACCATAGCCTATGGCTTGGTCTTAAGAGCAGTGCGAAACGCTTTGAGTTTACCGCCGAATTCTTTCGGGGGATTTGACTGTTTTGATGCTTTGGATGGTTTGAATCCGCGCTCTTATTCATTGTAAGAATAGCCATCCTTGGCTTGCCGTTTTTATGGTTCTGATTTGACCTGTGACTTAACAGGTCTGAAGAACCGCTGAGATAAAGTCCTTAGGTCCGGTAGAAGAACTGCTTATTTTGGAAGGGATATACTTTAAGCTGTTTTTTCTTTTTTACGACCGAATGACATCAAGCCTACCAAGCCACTGCCCATCAACCAGACAGCTGCAGGAACGGGGACTGGCGATGTGGAAATTTCAAGTTTGTAATCTGCAATATTTGCGTTCCAGCGGCCAACACCTGCGCCTCCTAAGTAGACAGAATAGACTTGACCGGCCAAGGCTAAGAAGGATAAGCCATTATCTGCGTCAACAGTTCCGCTATGAGTTAAATAAGTCAGGCTAGGGATTAAATTTGCGTTATTTTGATAGAAAGGATCGTTCTTATCAAAGTTGCTGGGCGTTGCACAGCCTGGGCAGTTCCATGCGCCGTGATGAGAGTAGTTTTGGGTATTTTTATCCATGCCGGTGAATACCGTGATACCAAAGTTTTGAATATCATAGCCGGTGCCGGTTACCACTGAGGGTTTTAACGTAACCCACATGTCTTCATCGGCTTTGATTAAGCCGATATCGGTTTGGTGCTTCCAGCCGGTAGGTCCGTTTGCTGTTGGGTTACCGTTGGCATCTATGCCTTCATCCTGCCAGGCACCCGCGCCTGTATCAATTTCCGCTTTAAAGCCGTAGCTGTTTATAGCATTTTGAGTGGATACCTCATAAGTACCGCCTACAGAATGAAGTGCTGCCGCCCAGTTTAAATGAGAGGAACCGGTGTAGCCAAAAGGCAGTCCATTGCCTGCAGTGCCAACCCAAGGCATTACCGTGCCTTTATTGCCTTGGCTTTCAGGGCCGGTTTTGATTCCATCGCCATTGGTATCGGCAATACGAACCCAGCCATCTGTTGCGGTTGGTGAAGCAGTTTGAAAAATATTGTACATAACATGCGCAGATGCGCTTGAAACAGAACCGATTGTTAAGGCTGAACCTGCAAGCGCCAAAGATACAGCTTTTGCTAATTTAGTTGTCATCACTTTTAGTGTCCTCATGGTTTATTTGCTTATGTAGTAAGTGATGTCTGCCGGCCTCGTTAAAACGAAAAAGCAAAGCAGACCTCCTTTGAAAGGAGGCGACCCGGCTATCTTGAAATCAATTGATTCAAGACCCATAGGCTTTCCGACCCTGTCTCGCAACAGGTGTGGCGATCTACTGATATCATCGAATAAGTCAGTATGACTTCCATAAAAGCAATTACCGAGCCAATACTGACCAAGTAAGCGGGCGAGGATTTTATTTTTTTGATGAGAGAATAAGCAATTGATTATATTGAAATTAAAATAATCAATTGATAGCGAAGTGACGTTTTTAAAGCCGATTTAGTTATTGAGGCTTGAAGTCATCATATTTGGGAAAAGAGAAGATTCAATAATGCGTCATATGACGCAGTCACATACAAAAAGTGTGGGATATGACCTGAGATTTTTGATCTCTGCATTTTTGTTAAAACCGAATTGACGGGAAGTGATTTAAAAATGCAGCCTTCTTGTATCAGAATGAGCTCTGAGATTTAAGTAGGGCTAACTTTTGAATAAGTTAAATCTATCAACCGCATCAGTGGCGGTGATAGATTTAACCCATTTTGGAAAGGTTTATGAACCTGTTTTCAGTTTTTCAAGTTCAGCTTTTGCCTTATCGGCATCATCAAAAGCGGTATTAAGAGACAGTGATTTTTCAAATGCCTGTTTAGCGTCTTCATTACGCCCTTTTTTAAGATAAATCATGCCTAGATGGTAATGAAGGTCGGGAATTCGCGCCTCTTTCGCAACAGCTTTTTCTAACGCGGCCACTGCATCATCTGTCTGATCATTCAAATAGCTTAACCAGCCAAAGGTATCCAAAAACGACGGGAAATCTGAGTTTTTGAAGGTTTGCGCTAACGATAATCCCCGTTTTATATTTTCTTCACCACCTTTGTTGCCCAATAATGCAGCTAAATTATTGGTTGCAAGCTGATGATTTGGCTTAAGTGTGAGTACTTTTTCATAGGTAGCCATTGCGGCATCGGTATTTTTGGTGATTTCATTGATCGCTGCAAATTCCATTAACAGCTGAACGCTATCGGGCAAAACCCCCAATCCTTTTTGATAGACGTTGAGTGCTTTATCGGTTTGTTCCTGTCTTAAATAAACAGAAGCCAAATCGCGATAGCCTTGTTCAAACTTAGGATAAAGTTCTACCACTTTAGAATAAAGTTTCTCGCCTTCAGCGAATTTGTTCTGTTTGAGATAGATTTCGCCCCGCATGGACAGGAAAGCACCGTTTTCGGGTTGTTTGGCTAATATCTCATCCAACGTTTTTTCAGCTTGTTTAATGTCTTTTTGCGCTAGGTAACTGTTAACCAATCCGCTGACAGCATCGATAGCAAAGGGTTTGATTTCCAATACTTTTTTGAATTCATCCGCTGCTTCTTTTGATTTGCCTTGAGCTAAATTGACTTGGGCTATTTTATAATGAGCCAATTCTTTATTATCGCTAAGATCTAGCAATGAGTTGGCTGCGGCTTCCGCTTTAGGCCAGTCTTTACGTTGTCCGTATAAGTCGACCAGCATAACGACAGTTTCGACATCTTTTTCATTATTGGATTGCGTTTTTTCCAACAGTGCTAATGCCGCGTCAGCCTGATTTTGTCTGACCATCAATCTGGCCAGGTCACGAGAAGCAATCAGATTCTTGGGATTAATAGCCAGAATTTTCTCAAGAGATTCACGGGCCAAATCGATTTTTCCATTCTGTAGATGGGTACTTGCCAGCAATAGCAGGGCTTTTTCGGATTCCGGTTCATCACGCAATACGGTTCTTAAATCGGCCGTAGCGGCGTCAAAGTTCTTATCGTTAAGAAATAAACCTGCTCTCATCAAAAGCGCATTGGCATTTTTCTGATCGGCTTTGATGACTTCTTCAAGAATCCCGCGGGCTTTTTCCATGTCTTTTTCACTGATTGCAATGGCGGCCAATCGAGTCTGTGCGTCAAGTCCGTGCTTACCGGCGGGATCATCAGCAACGATAGTATTCAGAACTTCTTTGATGCGGTCCGGTTGATCCTGATAGATTCTGAGCAAAGCAAAACGCAGGCTAAAGTTTTTAGGGTTTTCCTTGATGAGGGCTTGTAATTTGCTTTCAGCAATTTCTTTGCTTCTTTGTGAGATCAAAAAATCGACCAAAGCTAACTTGGGGCCATCAGCTTCAGGCAGTTTAACTATTAAGTTATTTAATACCTGTTCGGCCTCATCGATTCGTTTATCGGATGCATAAAACTTGGCTAGCCCATAATTTAAATTCTCATTTTCCGGAAATTGAGCGGCTAAGGCTTTCATCTCGGCTTCAACCTGATCTTTTTTGCCTTGAGCAGAAAGAATATTTATTTTAACCAGCGCAAGATTAATCGCATCAGGGTGGACTTTTAAAGCCGATTCAACCAACTGCAATGCCTCGTCAATTTTTTTCTCGTCACCCAGGATTTTGACCATTAATAAGGTCGCATCTTGTTGGCCCGGTTCCAGTGCCAAGACTTTTTCAAAAAGCGCTTTCGCTTGGGTCGGGTCTTCTTTACGGAGGAATATCGCGCCTTTTAATGCCAGAGCATCTATATTTTCAGCGGCTTTTGCCAGCACTAAATCCGCTTTTTCTTCCGCTTTCTCTATATTGCCGCTGATTAAAAATAATTTACCCAGTTTAACTTGAGCATCGAAACGGTCCGGCTGGCCTTCGACGACTGCGGATAATAAACCGAATACTTTTTGCCAGTTTTGGCTTTTTTCTTCGACTTGAGCCAAAAGAAAATTAGCATCCATGTTTTTGGGATTGATTTGCAGAACATTTTTAAGTTCTACACGGGCTTTCTCAAGATTGTTCTGATCGTAAAATGACTGGGCTTTTTCAAGATACTTTTGCTCGCGCTCTTGTGAGCTGCCGCAGGCGGTCAACAGTGCGAGCGTGATGACCAGCAGTAACCGGTGGATAAATTTTACAGCTATCATTTGGGGAGTCCCTATGTTTTATGAAAGTAATGGTTTAAATAATTTGTCATGCAGGTCGGATGACACGTTAGCCAAAATGTTGAATATCTGAAGAGAAGTTATCGTGACACTTTTTTCAGGTTAGGGATAAAGTGCAAGGTTTTTGGGAATCGCTAATGCCAAATATTAAAATAGCCCCAGCGCTATTTGCAAATTAATCATTAACTAAACGATATCACTCTTCCAAAGCAAACTTAATGAAATAAAGGTCATGGTCCGTGTCCTGGAAATTCAAATGCGTATCCTATATTCTCCATAAGAAGCGGCTTCCGGGAGTGTGTATGAAATGATGAGCGCTTTATTTCTCTGGCTTCAGACAGTTTATTTCCGAGTAATCCGTTCAATAATTTGCTGTAAACAAGGTGGCCAATGTTGTTAATCTGAAAAGGTTTTATCCTAAAATACGTTGTTAGTCTACGAAAAACCAAGATAGACTCAAAAGAAATCAGGATGTTGAATTTATCCAGTTATTCATACTATGAGTGACGGCTAAAGTGGACACCATTGTCCAGCCAGTAGTTTAAGCTATACCTTGTCGAAAATAAGAGGCAGGAAACGAGCGAAAGCAAACTGAAGATATTTACAGGTGCACAAAAAGCCAAGGCAGCCTTGGAAGCGGTCAAGTGCAAGAAGTCGATCAATGAAGTTGCCCAAGAGCATGGCGTGCATCCCACCTAAATCAGTCAATGGAAAAGGAATTGCTAGTAGTTCGTTCCGTCAATATATTTACTAATTATGCAAGCTCCAAGTCGAATTTTTTCCATCGGAAAACGACCGGCGCGGCATTCATTTCAGCAACCCCCTTCAAGATGCGCGCCTTGAGTTCAGCCACCGAGGAGACGCGGATATGACGGAGGAAGGTTCGGGCCATTTTCGAGAAGACGCATTCGATCAGGTTGAGCCAGGAACCGTGTTTGGGGGTATGAACGTACTCAAACCGCCCCGGTCGCGTGGCCAAATAGGCCATGGTCTCCTTGGAGATGTGCGACGAATGATTATCCAGAACAACGCGGATGACGGCCTCTGGCGGGTAGTAAGCGTCGATCGATTGGAGCAACGCAATGAATTCGCAGCTGCGGTGCCGGTCTTCCACTTGAGCAAACACATGGCCGGTATGCAGATCGATACCCGCCAGAATCGAGACGGTGCCGTGGCGAACGTATTCGTAATCCCGGCTGAGCATCGGCGCCTTGCCAGGAACCGGCGGCAAATCGGGAGCCGTCAAGCCGATTGCTTGAACCCCAGGTTTCTCATCGACGCTGACCGTGTAAACCGGCTTAGCCCCTTCATTCTGAAGGGTGCCTTCGGTGCAGAGCGAAACGTCGCGATAGGCAATTAGCACCTCACGCATCTTCCGGTCGAAATCGGGGTCTCGCTTTTCCAAGTAGTAACGGATCTTGTGGGGCTTAAGTTCATTCTCGTCGAGAA
>Ga0208244_100221_pt1 | contig 68989 bp, 66 predicted proteins | sample SubbioCR12Aug_5A_FD_184828 | JGI IMG/M metagenome (GOLD analysis project Ga0208244, IMG submission 184828) | Serpentinite rock and fluid subsurface biosphere microbial communities from McLaughlin Reserve, California, USA - CR12Aug_5A (SPAdes) | ecosystem: Environmental > Terrestrial > Deep... | reverse complement strand
CGCGTCCAGGATTCGGAAAAAACGATGACACCAACTCACGTTTCGGGAAAAACCGCCGCCGATACGCTGGCCGAACGAAAACTAGCGGGATATTTTGGATTTTAGGGGCCGCGATTTTTAGAAAAAGGGGGTTTTCGGTCAGGCACTATTCTCTACTCTACCCTTTTATTCGCCTTTTTATTCGGGTCTGTGGGCATCGAACACCTGCCGCAGAGTCTGGGCGCGCTCACCGTGCGCGTGTTCAAGCCGCAGATGGCGGCCACGCCTGCCACGCTCGAATCGCAGGAAGCCGAACACATCCAGCATGTATTGAAGCTGGCCGAGGGGAACCGCAGCCAGGCCGCCAGGATGCTGGGCATCGATCGCGTATCCTTATGGCGCAAGCTGAAGAAACTGGGCATCGATTCGAAGTAAGCTTCGTTTTTTCTCCCCGCCCGATTTCAAAGCCATGACTGATTTGCATCCGCCCCACACCGCGGGCCTGATTTTCGATACCCACCTCGAGCATTTTGAACGCGATGTGATCGAGGCCTCGCACACGCTGCCCATCCTGGTCGATTTCTGGGCCGACTGGTGTCCGCCCTGCCGTGCGCTGACGCCGGTGCTGGAACGGGTCATTGCGCGTCACGCCGGCAAGCTGCGCATGGCCAAGGTCGAGGTCGACGAAGGCGCCAATATGAAGCTTGCCGGGCGCTACGGTTTGCGCGGATTCCCCACCGTGCTGCTGTTCGTCAAGGGCGAAATCGTCGGGCGTTTTTCCAGCGCCAGGCCGGAACACTGGGTGCGCGAGTTCATCGCCGAGCACACCGATATTGAGTAAGCCCGTTCTGGTGCTCGACACCAATGTGGTGCTCGACCTGCTGCATTTTGACGATCCGGTTGCACGGTCGCTGTTGCACGCGCTGGAAACGGGGCGCCTGACTTGTGCGGTAACCGATGCCACGGTCGACGAGCTGCGGCGTGTGCTGGCGTATCCGGAATTTGCATTGGAACCCGCGCGGCAGGCAGCCTTGCTTGAGGGCTATCAGGTTGTGTCGATGGCGGTGGAAACCGTTGCGGTGGGTGCGGTGTTACCGCGTTGGTTACCGCGTTGCAGCGATCCCGATGATCAGAAATTCCTTGAACTGGCCGCAGCAGTCCAGGCCCAGGGCTTGGTCAGCAAGGATCGCGCGCTGCTCAAGTTGCGCCGCTGCTGCGCGCCACGATTCCGGATCATGTCGCCAGCCGAGGCGGTGTGCTGGCTCAACGGCATCGATCCCTGAATACGTCGGGGTGGAATCAATCCGCGTTGGGTAGCTGAAACCGCAGCCGCGCGGCCTCGCGCACTGCCAGCACGGCCGGGTGGCTGAGCCGCCGCTCCACCGAGATGACGAAGAAGCGCTCGCGAATGTCCAGCGATTGCCCCAGTTCGATCACGTCGTATTGCCGCATCACCTCCAGCGCAGTGGTCAGGGGCACCGGGAACACCCCCGCGCCTGCCTGGCCAAAGGCGCTCATCAAGGCGCTGTCGTTGAATTCGCCGACGGTGGTGGGCTGCAGGCCCTTGCGTTCGAGCCAGCGTAACAGCGGCACGCGTAGCGCGCTGCCTTCACCCGGGATCAGCAACGGCGCGCTGTGCAGGCAGGCGGGAAATCCCGGCGCAAGGGTGTTCGCGAGGGCGCGAGCGGCCAAAAAAGCAATCCCGCATTCGCCTAGCGGGTGGCTGTAGCCTTTAATGTCCATGGTGGGCGGCAGTGGCCGGTCGGCCAGCACCATGTCGAGCCGGTGGATGGCGAGATCGGCGGCCAGTTGTTCCAGCCGGTCTTCCCGGCAGACCAGCTTGACCGGCTCGGCCAGGGTGAGCGCGGGCGCCAGCAACTGGTAGGCGATGGCCTTCGGCACGACATCGGCGATGCCGACGCGGAACGGATGCACGCGCGCGCCGGGCCGGTTCAGCAAGGCCTCCTCGAGTTCGGCGCCGACGGCGAAAATCTCGTCGGCGTAGGTCAGCGCGGTATGCCCGGCATCGGTCAGTTCCAGCCGGCGTCCGCTGCGGCGGAACAGCGCGACCCCCAGGCGGTCTTCCAGTATGCTGATCTGTCCGGACAGCGTCTGCGGCGTCAGATGCAGCTTTTCGGCCGCCTTGTTGATGGCGCCGGCCTTGGCGACGGTGCGGAAGTAGTACAGATGCCTGTAATTGAGCATGATACGAAATTGATTCGACAAAACCGAACAATAGCAGTATTAAAATCGAATTTTATTGTGGCTGGGCGGTCTGTACCCTTTGTCGATTCGTGAAAGGGTCGGTGGCCCGCACACGACCCGCGTTTTGAAGGAGAAACCATGAAACGAATTGCCTTGTTCCTCGCCACCAACGTGGCCATTTTGCTGGTGCTGTCGATCACCATGCGTGTTCTGGGCCTTGAGCCCTATCTCACCGAGACCGGGCTGAATCTGACTTCGCTGCTGGTCATGGCCGCGGTGATGGGCTTCGGCGGCTCGTTCATTTCGCTCGCCATCTCGAAGTGGATGGCGAAGAAATCGATGGGCGTGCGGGTGATCGAGACGCCGTCGAACTCGACCGAGCTGTGGCTGGTCGACACCATCCGCAAGTACGCGGCAGACGCGGGCATCGGAATGCCGGAGGTCGGCATTTACGACGCGCCCGACGTCAACGCGTTCGCCACCGGCATGACGCGCAACAACTCGCTGGTCGCCGTGTCCTCGGGCCTCCTGCAGCAGATGAAGCGCAACGAGGCCGAGGCGGTGCTGGGGCATGAAATCGCCCACATCGCCAACGGCGACATGGTCACGCTGACGCTGATCCAGGGGGTGGTGAACACCTTCGTGATTTTCCTGTCGCGCGTCATCGGCCACACCGTCGATCGCGTCGTGTTCAAGAACGAGCGCGGCCACGGCCCGGCGTTCTGGGTGACCACCATCGTTGCGCAACTGGTGCTGGGCATCCTGGCGTCGATCATCGTCATGTGGTTCTCGCGTCAGCGCGAATTCCGCGCCGACCGCGGCGGCGCCAGCCTGGCCGGCGGCCCCAACATGATCGCCGCGCTGGAGCGCCTGGGCAGCCTGCATCCGCAGCCCTTGCCCGACAAGATGGCGGCGTTCGGCATCGCCGGCGGCGGCGCCCACGGCCTGAAGCGCCTGTTCATGACGCACCCGCCGCTGGAAGAGCGCATCGCGGCGCTGCGTGCGCGGCAGTAAATGCGGACTTGCCGCTCTGGCGGCGTCCGTGCCGTTTCTTGATTGTGATGTTCTGAATCAAGGCTCGAACAGCCCTGAACGCCTATCCCGGGAGAGGCTGTTCGCAGTGATAAATCGGCTCACCCTAATCCCTGACCCCATGAAGAAATCGCCATGAATAAGCCCGGACTTTTCGGCATAGCCGCCCAATTCGCGCCCCGGCTCTTCCAGGTGCGGCGGCGTACCTGGATCGCCGCAGGGGTGGGGCTGTTGGTGCTGTTCGGATTGCTGATCTGGGCCGCCCTGGCGCTGGTCGGCTGGTTTTTTGGACAGACGCAAAACTGGACGAGCGCCGCACCCGAGGCGGCGCGCGGGGCAATGGAGGGGGCAATGGAGCAGGTGGAGCAGGTCGTGCCTGGTGTGCGCGAGAAACTGGGCGCGTTCGTGCCCAGCCTCAATCCTTCGCCGCAGCCGCGCGACGTTTCCGGCACGGATGTGGGGCCGGTAGCGCGCTACCCCGGTCTTGTGCGCAGTAACTGGCAGAGGGAAGGCGCGCAGGTCACGATCGAATACGAAGGCGAGGCTGACTATGCTGCGGTGCTCGATCACTATGTCAAAGGATTCGCCGCGCAGGGCTACGCCCAGAGCGTGTTGTCCGCGACACCTGTCGCGGAGACGCATGAATACACAAAAGGCCGCGAGCGAATGATCCTGACGATCACGCAACAAGCCCGGGGCGCCGTCAGTGCGCGCCTCGAGACTTCTCTGCAATGAGCGACAACCGTAACCGGATAAGGACATGAGTGATGCAATTTCAATCGGCGAACCCTGGATGTGGGCAGCGTTCATCGTCTTCGTTCTGGTTATGCTGGTGCTGGACCTGTTCGTATTCGGCGGCAACAAAGCGCACAAAGTAAGCGTCAAGGAGGCTGCCACCTGGTCGCTGGTGTGGGTGAGCCTGGCGCTCGTGTTCAACGCCGGCCTGTGGTGGTACCTGAACGGCACGGTGGGGCCGGAGATCGCCGACCGCAAGGCGCTGGAATTCTTTACCGGCTATCTGATCGAGAAGTCGCTGTCGGTGGACAACGTGTTCGTCTTCCTGCTGATCTTCACCGCCTTCCACGTCGCGCCCGAATTCCAGCGCCGGGTGCTGATCTACGGCGTGCTCGGCGCCATCGTCATGCGCGCCATCATGATCCTGGCCGGTGCCTGGGTGGTGCGCGAGTATTCCTGGGTGCTCTATTTCTTCGGCGCTTTCCTGGTCGTCACCGGCATACGCATGCTGGTGATGGCGGAGAAGGTGCCCGATCTGGAGAAGAATCCGGTGCTGAAATTCGCACGCCGGCATCTGCGCATCGCCGAGGGCGATCACGGCGAGAAATTCAGCGTGATGAAGGGCGGCGTGCGCTATTTCACCCCGCTGTTCCTGGTGCTGATCCTGATCGAGGTCACCGACCTGGTGTTCGCGGTGGATTCGATCCCGGCCATTTTCGCCATCACCACCGACCCCTTCATCGTGTTCACCTCCAACATCTTCGCCATCATGGGCCTGCGGGCGCTGTATTTCCTGCTGGCCGACGTGGCGGATCGCTTCCATCTGCTGAAATACGGCTTGGCCATGGTGCTCACCTTCATCGGCACCAAGATGCTCATCATGCCGTGGTATCACGTGCCGGTGGAGGCCTCTTTGGCCGTCGTCACAGTGTTGATCGGAGCGAGCGTGGTCGCCAGCCTGATCGCCACGCGCAAGGTAGCGAAATGAGGCTGCCGTGGCTGCTCGGGGCCGCGCTGCTTGCACTCACGCTCGGTGGCTGCGCCGAACCGCCCTACACCAACGTCGACAACGCCGAGTTGAAAGCGTTGCTGGCGAAAGGCGTGCCTCTGTACGACATCCGTCGGCCGGAGGAATGGCGCTCGACCGGCGTGGTGAAAGGCAGCCGCAAGCTGACTTATGTGGACAAGAGCGGACGCCCCAATCCGGAATTCCTGCCGCGCTTTGCCGCCGAGGTGGGCAAGAACGATCCGGTCGTCCTGATCTGCCGCACCGGCAACCGCACCGACAAGCTGGCGCGCGAACTGGCGGAGAGGGGCTATACGCAGATCTACAACGTGCGTAACGGCGTCCCCCGCTGGATCAGCGAGGGCAATCCCGTCGTCAAGAACTGAAACGCAAACCATGACCGACATAGCCTATTCAGTCACGCTGACCGGCACCTCTCTGATCCTGGTGCTGATCGGCGCGGCAGTACTTGCCGGCCCGGTCGCATACGCGGCCGGGGTGATGGTCGCCGACGATGCGGGCATCGTCGATGCCAAGGCCTGCCAGGTCGAAACCTTGATGAACGCCCGGCGCGACAGTATTGAATACTGGGTGCTGCCGGCCTGCAATTTCACCGGCAATCTGGAACTCAGCATCGGCGGTTCCCGTACCCATGACGACTCGGGCACACACACAACCGACGTGGTGCTTCAGGGCAAGACGCTGTTCAAGCCGCTGGAACCCAATGGCTGGGGGATTGGACTGGGCGTTGGCATGGTGCGCCATCCGCAAGCCGATTCCGGCGGTCGTGACTGGTACGCCTATGTCCCGGCTAGCTTTTCCTTCAGGGACGACCGTTTCGTGCTGCACACCAACATCGGCTGGCTGCGCGAGCAGGAGACCAGGCGTGATCGCTTCACCTGGGGCCTGGGTTCGGAAACCCGTCTGGCGCAGCGCACCTGGCTCATCGCCGAGACCTTCGGCCAGCATCAGGGCAGGCCGCAGTGCCAGGTTGGCGTCCGTCATTGGCTGGCGCCCGACCGCGCGCAGATCGAGGTCACCTACGGCAACCGTTTCGGCCGCGGTGCGGAAGAACACTGGTTTTCCGTGGGTCTGCACATGTTCAGCTCACGATTTCTGCCTTGAGGAGCCCACATTGATTCATTTGTTCAAAATTGAAAATGGCCGCCTGAGCCACGTCAAGGTGGACGACCGCGCCGAGCTGTCCGCCGGGGAGATTGTCTGGATCGATGCCGTGGGGCTGTCGGACGAGGAAAAGCACTGGCTGACGGAAACCTTCCAGGTCGATGTCGAGGCGCCGGACGATGCTTCCGACATCGAGGCCAGCGCTCGCGCCTACGAGGACGAGGACGGCTCGCTGAATTTGCGTTCGGATTTTCTCATCAGCGAACCGGATGGGTTTCGTATCGAGCCGGTTCGCTTCGTGCTCAAGAACGATGCCTTGATCAGCATTCACGACGAGGATTTGCCCGTCATCCGGCTATTGCGCCTGCGCAGCCGCGCCAAGCTGGGCACGCAGGCCGATCCGGTCGATGTGCTGATCGGTCTGTTCGCGCTCGATGTCGAGTATTCCGCCGATGCGCTGGAATCGATCTATGGCGAGCTCAAGGCTGCCAGCGACAGCGTGCTGGCCGAACGGCGCGGTTCCGACAAGGACGCGGCGGAGAGCATCACCCGCGTCGCCAAGCAGGAGAACCTCAACGGCACCATCCGGCGCAACCTGATGGACACCCGGCGCACGCTGTCCTTCCTGATGCGCGAGCAGCAGCTTCCCAAGGCGCAGAACGAAGAGATCAGGCAGATCCTGCGCGACATCGAATCGCTGGACGGCCATACCGCCTTCATTTTCGACAAGATCAACTTCCTGATGGATGCGATCATCGGCTTCATCAACATCAACCAGAACAAGGTGGTCAAAATCTTCTCGGTGGCGGCGGTGGCCATGTTGCCGCCCACGCTGATCGCCAGCATCTATGGCATGAACTTCGAATACATGCCGGAGCTGGCCCAGAAGTGGGGCTATCCCTTCTCGCTGGCGCTGATGGTCGTCAGCGTGGTTGTTCCGTTCTGGTTTTTCAGGCGCAAAGGATGGCTGAAATGAAGGACAAACCCAACCCGCTGCTCGAACTGGCGATCACGCTGATCATTCCTTCGCTGATCCTGACGAAGCTCTCCGGCCCGGAGGACCTGGGGGCTGTCAACGCGCTGCTGCTGGCGCTGGCGTTCCCGCTCGCCTGGGGTGCGCGCGCCTTGCTGCGCGAGCGCAAGCTCAACCTGTTCGCCGCGCTGGGCCTGGTCAGCATCCTGCTCACCGGCGGCATCGGCCTGCTGCAACTGGATACGCAGTGGCTGGCGGTCAAGGAAGCCGCCATCCCGGGTTTGCTGGGGCTTGCCGTGGCGATCTCCGCCCATACCCGCTACCCGCTGGTGCGGGTGCTGCTCTACACCCCGGCGCTGATGGATGTCGAGCGCATCCAGAACAGCCTCGCCGAACGCGGCAATCACGCTGCTTTCGAATCGCGTCTGAAGCGCGTAACCTGGATGCTGGTCGGCTCGTTCTTTTTCTCCTCCGCCATGAACTATTTTCTAGCCACCTGGATCGTCACCAGTCCATCCGGCTCCCCCGCCTTCAACGAAGAACTGGGGCGGCTCAGCCCGTTTAGCTATCCCATGATCGCGCTGCCCTCCATGCTGATCATGATGGCCGCGCTCTATTTCCTGGCTCGCTCCATCCGCGATCTGGCCGGATTGAAACTCACCGACGCACTGAAAGGACACGCATGAACAGCAAACCTGAACGCGACGTGGAAAAGACCTACCCCCTGCCCGACTTCATTGCGAAGTTGCGGCGTTTAGCCGATGCGCTCGAGCAGGGTAAACGCTTTGAAATCCAGATCGCGGGCGAGAAAATATCGGTGCCTGTGTGGGCGGTCTGCAATATCGAGCACGAACGCGAAGGCGAGTCGGAAGAAATCGAATTCCAGATTAAATGGGAGAACCCGCAATGAATCCTGAACAGCAAAGATCCATCCTCGTCATCGCCCTCTTTGCCGCTTTCGCCGACGGCGCCAAGCATGACCGCGAGCGCGAGGAAATCCGTCGCATCGCCGAGTCCCTGGGCGGCGAACCAGAGGGGGGAGCCGCGCGCAGGGCTTCGCCCGGCGCGGCGGGGGGATTCATCCCCCCGGAACCAGGCGCGCCCGATCTCGCGCGCCTCTATCAGGACGTGCTGCTCAAGCGTATCAGCCTGGATGCTGCCGCCGCTGCGTTACAAGACCCCGGCGAGCGTCAGTTGGCGTATGAAATGGCAGTTTGCGTGTGCGACGCGGACGGCCGCCAGAGCGCGGCCGAGCAGCGCTTTCTGGATGAGCTGAAGGGCCTGCTGAAGCTGGATGCGGAACAGGCCGCCGCCTTCGAGCGCGAGGCCGACGCGATCGTCGATCTCGGCGAGGCCGCCGCGCCAGCCGCCGTTGCCGCGCCCGGCCGAGCGGAGTCGTTGGCGGCTATGCCGCCTTACGAATCCGGCGTGCCCCTTGCGGGTGCGGTGGTGGCGGCGCAGCCGAACGTGTCCGAGGCGGAGCTGGACAAGTCCATTCTCAACTACGCCCTGATGAACGGCGCGCTGGAACTGCTGCCGCAGTCGTGGGCGTCGATGGCGATCATTCCGCTGCAGATCAAGATGGTCTACGGCATCGGCCGTGCCCACGGCGTCGCGCTCGACCAGGGTCACATCAAGGAATTCATCGCCGCCGCCGGCGTCGGCCTCACCTCGCAGTATCTCGAACAGTTCGGCCGCAAGCTCCTGGGCGGGCTGCTCGGCAAGGCGGCGGGCAAGACCTTCGGCAATATCGGCGGCGCGGCCACCGGCATGGCCTTCTCCTTCGCCACCACCTACGCGCTGGGGCAGTTGGCCAAACGCTACTACGCCGGCGGCCGCGTGATGAATACGCAGGTGCTGCGCGACAGCTTCCAGAACCTGCTCGGCCCGGCCAAGCAAATGCAGACGCAATACCTGCCGCAGATCCAGCAGCAGGCGGGCACGCTCGACATGGGCCGCGTGATGGCCATGGTGCGCGGGAGCTGATTAAGCTAAAGGCCGCCCATGAAGCTGTTTTCCGCCCTCTACGCCCGCGCCATGCAATGGTCGCGGCATCGGCACGCGCCCTGGTATCTGGGCGGGGTGAGTTTCGCCGAATCGTCGTTCTTTCCGATTCCGCCGGACGTGATGCTCGCGCCGATGAGCCTGGCCAATCCGTCCAGGGCCTGGCGTTTTGCCCTGATCACCACGCTGGCGTCGGTGGCCGGCGGCCTGTTCGGTTACGCCATCGGCTATTTCGCCTTCGACGCCATCGAGCCCTGGCTGCGCGAGTCGAAGTACTGGGACAGTTATCAGCTGGCGGTGGCCTGGTTTGGCAAATGGGGTTTCTGGGCGATGTTCATCGCCGGGTTTTCACCCATTCCCTACAAGGTATTCACCATCGCCGCCGGTGCCTTGTCGATGGCGCTGTTGCCGTTCACCCTGGCCTCGCTGATCGGGCGCGGCGGGCGCTTCTTCCTGGTCGCCGGTCTGATGAAGTGGGGCGGCGCGCGCATGGAGGCGGCGCTGCACCGCACCATCGACCGACTGGGCTGGGCGACCGTCGCGCTGGTCGTGATCGGCGCGATCATCTACCACTGGTCAGGCATGTCATGACCGGACAGGCGCCGGCAGAACCCGCACCGTCCGTTGCCGGAGTGTATTCCGGCCGGCGCATCGCGCTGCTCACGCAGCACGGCAAGGAGCGGGTGGTCGGGGCGGTGCTGGATGCCGCGCTCGGTTGCCGGGTCGAACGGGTGGGCGGCTTCGATACCGATACCCTGGGCAGCTTCACCCGCGACATCCCGCGCGCCGGCACCCAGCTCGAGGCGGCGCGCAAGAAGGCGCGCCTGGGCATGGCACTTTCCGGGCTTTCGCTCGGACTGGCGAGCGAGGGCTCGTTCGGGCCGGATCCGATGATCGGGATGCTTCCCTGGAACGTGGAGTTCCTCGTCTTCATCGACGACGAACAGGGGCTCGAGGTTGTCGGTGTCGCGCAGGGCAAGGCGAACCACGCCCACCGGCTCGCATCAAGCTGGTCGGAGGCCGAGACCTTCACCCGCGAGTCCGGGTTTCCCGACCACCGCCTGGTGGTGCGCCCCGAGGGCGAGAACGATCCGCGCCTGCGCAAGGGTATCGCCGCGTGGGCGGAGCTCGAGGCCGCGTTCGCCTGGGCGCAGGCCCAATCGGCAAGCGGCCGGGTGTTTCTGGAGACCGACCTGCGCGCCTATGCCAACCCCACGCGCATGGAGATGATCCGCCTCGCGGCCGAAGATCTGGCGATGAAACTCGATTCACCCTGCCCGGCCTGCGGCACGCCGGGATTTTGGGTGGTGGAGCGTGTGGCCGGCCTGCCCTGCGCCGACTGCGGCGCGCCGACGCGGGAGATTCGCGCCGACATCCACGGCTGCCTCAAGTGCGCGCACCGCGAGACGCGCGAACGCGCCGGCGTGGAACACGCCGATCCGGGCCGCTGCGACTATTGCAACCCCTGACGCTGCTCCTGTCATGGCACGCCTGACCCTCACCCGCCCCGACGACTGACTCCCGCCCCTTCGCGCTGGTTTTGACGTCACCTTGTGCGGGACGGGGTGCCAGACCCCGGCGAATGCTGGCGGTGAACGAACTCCGCAAATTGCCGGACGACGGGCGAAGCGGATTTCGACGTCGGGTAAACCAGATGCCACCATCCGCGCAGGGGGAATCCCTTCACGTTGAGCAGCGCCAGATCCTTGTCCGAACCCAGGCCGTCGATCGTTGTGCGTGAGACGATCGAAATGCCGATGCCGGTGGCGACGACCTGCTGAATGGCGAAGTTGCTGCCCAGTTCCATCTGGATTCTGGGTGTGAGTCCGCGTTTGGCGAAAAAGCGATCTGTCATGGTGCGGGTGCCGGAACCCGCTTCGCGCTGAATCAACGGGTAGGCGCACAACGCTGCGGCGGTGATGGCCGTCTTGCGCGCCGCGAGCGGATGCTGGCGCGCGGCGATGACCACCAGTTCGTTCTCCAGGAAGGGCTCCACGGTCAGGTTGGGGCCCTCCGGCGGGATGCTGAAGATGTAGATGTCGTCCAGGTTCTCGCGGAGACGGCGCAGGAGTTCCTCGCGCCGGGCCACGGTAAGGGAGGCTTCGATACCTGGATGCATCTGCTGGAATTCTCCCATCAGGCGCGGCGCGAAGAATTTCGCAGTGGTGACCACGCCGAGGCGGAGGTGGCCGCGCTCCAGGCCGCCCAATGCGGCGAGCCGGCTGTCCATCTGATCGAGCGCGTCCAGGACTTGACGCGCGGTTGCGAGGACCTGCTCGCCGGCCTCGGTGAAAAACAGCCGCTTGCCGAGCTGTTGAAAAAGCGGGGCGCTCACGGTGTCCGCGAGCTGGCGCATCTGCATCGAGACCGTGGGCTGGGTCAAGTGCATTTCACGCGCGGCCTGGCTGAAATTCATTGAGCGCGCAATCCGTTCGAACACTTGCAACTGACGGACAGTGGGTTTTCGCATACTCAAGCCATAGATAAATATCGATGGTCTTAATTATAACTATTGATTTTTATATAAGTAAGAAGCTGCTTATGCTCTCGCCGTTCCCTTGCAACAACCGAGGCTGTCTTGGGTGCGCAAGCGGGCGCATGAAATTGGAGCGTGTGATGATGCAACTGAAGACAGTCCTGCCCTTCCTGAACTGGTTCCCCATGTCCGCGCAGACGGTGCGCGCCGACTTGATCGCCGGGCTTACCGTGACGCTCGTGCTCGTGCCCCAGAGCATGGCCTATGCGCTGCTCGCAGGCTTGCCGGTCGTCTACGGACTCTATGCCGCGCTGCTGCCGGTGATCATTGGCTCCCTGTTCGGTAATTTCAAACTGTTGCACACCGGGCCGGTGGCGATGCTGTCGCTCATGTCGGCCGCCGCGATTGTGCCGTTTGCCGTGGCGGGGTCGGAACACTTCATCGAGCTGTCGATCATGCTGGCCCTGATGGTCGGCGTGCTGCGCCTGGCCATGGGCGTCTTCAAGCTGGGCGGCCTGGTGAGTCTGGTGTCGCATCCGGTGATCGTGGGGTTCACCAATGCCGCCGCCCTGATTATCGGTCTATCGCAGTTGCGCTTCGTGCTGGACATGCCGAGCCCCGCCACCGGCAGCTTCGCCGGCGATCTGTGGAGCCTGTTCATGCAGCTTGAAAATGCACATTTGGGCGCGCTGGCCTTCGGGATCGGGGCGGCCCTCCTGATTCTGGCGCTGCAGCGGTTCGCGCCACGGTTTCCGGCGGTGATGACCGCAGTGGTCATCGGCACGGCGGTCAGCGCCAGCGTGGGCTTCGAGCATAACGAGACAGTGGAACCGGTGGCGATCCTGGATACGGCCATCCAGGAGCAGATCAGGGAGCTGGCCGGCATCCGCAAAAATATCAAGCAAGGTATGGAAGGCATTGCCGACAGGAACGTCGAGCTGAGCAAGGCCCGGTCGGCGGGCGCGACGGTCAGCGAGCTGGCCAGGCTACAGGCCGATGTGGATGTGATGCGGGTGGGGATCGAGGCCTTGCGCAAGCAAAGCGGGCAACTGAACCTGGCGATTCATGGGACGCCGCTGGCGAGGGCTGACACGCCCCAGGGCGCGGTGTTCTATCGCGCGGGCCAGGCGCCGGCCGGTGTGACGGCAAGCCCGGAGATCTGGCGCTTCCAGAACGTGAAGGACGGCAAAGTCACCGTGGCTGCGGGGGGCGCGGTGATCGGCAAGATTCCGGAGGGACTGCCGGCATTCAAGGCGCCGTCCCTGCATTGGGACTTGATATGGGCATTGTTCCCGGCGGCCTTCGTGATGGCGCTGATCGGGTTCATGGAGGCGACGGCCATCACGAAGGCCCTGGCCACCAAAACCCGCGAGCGCATCGATACCAGCAAGGAGCTGGTCGGGCAGGGCCTTGCCAACATTGCGGGTTCGTTCTTCCAGTCCTACGCCGTGGCCGGCTCGTTCTCCCGCTCAGCCGTGGGTGCGCGGGCGGGCGCCCGGACCGGCCTGTTCGCCGTGATCAGCGTGCTGGGGGTCGTGGCGACGCTGCTGTTCCTCACCCAATACTTGTACCATTTGCCGCAGGCGGTGCTGGCCGCGATCGTGATGATGGCGGTGTTCGGCCTGATCCGAATCAAGCCGCTGATTCACGCCTGGAGCGTGCAGCGCAGCGATGCCATTGCCGGCTTGGTCACCTTCGTGGCGACCCTGGCGCTCGCCCCGCAGATCGCGAACGGCATCCTGCTCGGGATCGCGCTGTCGGTGGTCATATTCCTGCTGCGAACCATGAAGCCGCGGGTCGAAGTGATGGGCATCAAGGCCGATGGCACGGTGGGCGGCGTAAAGACCCACGGGCTGGAACCGGTGGGGGAGAATTTCGTGGCCATGCGCTTCGACCGCTCGCTCAATTTTCTCAATGTCGCCGCATTCGAGGATGGCGTTCTGGAGGTGCTCGCCCGCTATCCGCGGGTGAAAGGCATCCTGGTGATCGGGAGCGGGATCAACGAAATGGATGCGTCGGGCGAGGACAAGGTACGCGAGCTTACGCTGCGTCTGCGCGAGAGCAGCGTTGAGTTGATGTTCAGCAGCCTCAAGGCGCCAATCGAGAAGACGTTCCAGCGCAGCGGCCTCTCCGAGCTGCTGGGCCATGACAACCTGTTTGTCAGCAAGGCGGCGGCATTGAGCGCGGCACGGCACCGATTCGACCTTCCGCCCAAGGTCGACATGATGATTATCGAGCGGGGCGTCCAATGAGCGAACAAGCTCACTTTCATTGGACGCAAACACCCCGGCCGTTTTCAAGGCCCTGCAACCGCAGCGTTCGCTTGGCGTAGCGGGCTTTAACAGGCTGCAGGGGGTCGAGCGGCGCTCTGGCCTGTCCGGCGCCTGCTGCGGCGCACCCAGTGCGGGAGATTCGCGCCGACATTTACGGCTGCCTCACGTGCGGGCAGCGCGAGACGCGCGAGCGTGCCGGCGTGCAAAATGCCGACCCGGGGTGCTGCGACGATTGCAAGCCCTGATCCCCACAGTTTCTGAATCGGGCGTGCATTCGGTAAGCTTGTCCCATGCCGCTAAATATCGACTCCCCGCTTGCTCGCCGTGTTGCGGCGTTCGCGTTTCTGGTTTTCATTTTCGGACTCACCCTTTGGGTGTTGTCCCCTTTTTTCGCGTCATTGGCCTGGGCGGGGATTCTTGCATATGTCACCTGGCCATTGCACCAGCGGCTGCTCGATCGCTTGCCCGAACGCCATAATCTGGTCGCATTGGTGATGACGCTTGGCGTGGCGGCCACCTTGTTGCTGCCCCTGGTCTGGGTGATATTCACCGTGGCGATGGATGTGACGGCAGCAACGGCGCTGTTCAAACAGCTTTCGACCTACGGTTTGCCAGCGCTGCCCGATGCCGTGCGCGCGTGGCCCGGCGGGGCTTGGTTTGCCGAGCAGTACCAGCGCGTACAGGGTGATCCGGAATGGTTTCGCGCGCAGATCGACGTGCTCGGATTCCACGATACCGCTTCGCTGAAAGCGCTGGTTGGCGGTGCGGGGCGCATGGTGGCGAAATTCGGCCTGGCGGTGTTCGCGTTGTTCTTTCTGTTTCGCCACGGCATCAGCGTGCTGGCCCAGTTTCACGGTGTGGCCACACGCTGGCTGGGCGAGGCGGCCCGTGGCTACATTCAGGCGGTTGGCGTGACGGTACGTGCAGTGGTGTTCGGCATTGTGTTGACCGCGCTGGCGCAGGGCGTGCTTGCCGGACTGGGCTACTGGGTGGCGGGCATTCCGGCGCCCGCGCTGTGGGGGGTGATTACCGCCCTGATTTCGCTGATTCCCTTTGTTGGCCCGGTGGTGTGGATCGGGTTATCCCTGAGCCTGTTGGCGCACGGCGAAACCCAGGCTGCGCTGGGCCTCTTTTTGTGGGGCGCGCTGGTGGTGAGCTGGGTCGATAACCTGATTCGCCCGCTCGTCATTAGTGGCCCAACGCGGATTCCGTTTTTGCTGGTTTTTCTGGGTGTGCTCGGCGGCATCAATGCGTTTGGCCTGATCGGCCTGTTTCTGGGGCCGGTACTGCTTGCGGTGTCGGTGGCCATCTGGCGTGAATGGCTGGTGCACGCGCGTTCAGCTTGAGCTTGGTGGTATCCTTGCGCCTCGCTCATCGGACGCCTCGGTGAACCCGCCAAAACCGGCGACACGCGCGCCGGTCACTTAAGCCACGGGGTCAGACCGCCTCGATCTGTTGATGCAAGTGCCATCGTGGCCGCCTGCTCGTGCCATGCGCCCCCCCGCAACACTAGCATCCAAAGAGACACGATATACAGCCATGAACAACAAGATGACCTACGCCGGATTCCACCATGACAAGCATGGCGTCACCATGATGGGGCGCGTCGTGCTTGATGCCTGGCTGTTCGGCTTTCTCCCGGAAACCGAGGACTGCGCGGGCTGGGATTTGGGGCAGATGCAGGTGTTGATGGAAAAGATCGAGGCCGAGTGGGACAGATATAACAACCTGCCCAGCCGCCTGCCGACTGAACTGCGCGAGCGCCACGCGGCCTTGTACAAAATGGCAGTGGATCGTGCCCGCGAAAAAGGCTGGGATCCCGAGCTCGGCGACGACGAGTAACCCCCCGGCAGGGCTTCCCCTGCTGTTTGCCAACCTGCCCGACATCCACTGATGGAACTTACCCCGCCGCTATTGCAACTGGCCACCCAGGCGCTCGATCGGGTGCTGGACTTCAAGCGTCCGGCCGACTCCGAACTGTCGGCGTTTTTCCGCGACCACAAAAAGCTCGGCCCGCGCGAACGCGCGTTCGTGGCCGAAGCCGTGTTCGGCGTGCTGCGTCGCTACCGCTATCTGTCGGTGGTGGTGCCGGCGGCCAACCCGCGCACGCTGATCATCGCCTGGCTGATCAAGGCGCGCGGGATGAGCGGCGCGACGCTGGAGCAGTTCGCCAAGCCCGAACTGGTGCAGCACATCCGCGACGCCAGGACGGACGAGCTGCCGCTGGCCGTGGCGGCCGATCTGCCCGACTGGGTGATCGAAAAACTGCAGCCGGTGATGAGCGACGCCGACATCCTCGTGCTCGGCCGCGCCCTGCAGCTGCCCGCGCCGATGGACGTGCGGGTGAACGCGTACAAGGCCGACCGCGACACCGTGCTGGCGCAGTTGCGCGAGGAAGGGCTGGCGGTCGAGCCCACCCCGTATTCGCCTTGGGGCATCCGCTTCAAGGACCATCCGGCGATCAACCGCCATCCGCTGTTTGTCGACGGCAGCCTGGAAGTGCAGGACGACGGCAGCCAGCTGCTGGCGCTGCTCTTGGGCGCGCGGCGCGGCGAAATGGTGTGCGACTTCTGCGCCGGCGCGGGCGGCAAGACGCTCGCCATCGGCGCGATGATGGCGTCGACCGGACGGCTGTATGCGTTCGATGTGGCTGAGAAACGGCTCGCCAAGCTGAAGCCGCGCCTCGCCCGCTCCGGTCTGTCCAACGTGATGCCGCAGCTGATCGCTTCCGAAAACGACACACGGGTGAAGCGGCTGGCGGGCAAGCTCGACCGCGTGCTGGTCGATGCGCCGTGTTCCGGGCTGGGGACCTTGCGCCGCAATCCCGACCTGAAGTTCCGTCAGTCGCCCGAGAGCGTGGCGGCGCTGACGCAGAAACAGGCGTCCATCCTGCGCGCCGCCGCGAAGCTGCTGAAGCCTGGCGGCCGGCTGGTGTATGCCACCTGCAGCCTGTTGCCGGAAGAGAACGAAGCCATCGTCGAAGCACTGCTGGCCGAGGGCGGCTTCACCCTGCTGCCGGTGAACGAACTGCTGGCGCAGAACAAGATCGATCTCGATACCGGCGCCATGCTCAGGCTGTCGCCCGCCGTGCACGGCACCGACGGCTTTTTCGCCGCCGTTCTGGTCAAGCTGGCGCTGGCGCCGCTTCAATAGAGAGGGCATTTCAATGCGGTGTGTTTCCGGCTGGGTCATTGACCTGACATGACGGCTGCGCCCCTCCATCCCGATGCCCTGGGCACGCTGTGCGGCCTGTTCCGCGCGCGCGTCGCGGCGACGCCGGAACAGGTCGCCTACCGCCAGTTCGACGAGGCGCGCGACGCCTGGGTGGATTTCACCTGGGCCGAGGTGGCGGCCGAGGTGGCGCGCTGGCAGGCCGCGCTGGCGAAGGAGGGACTGGTTCCCGGCGACCGCGTGGCGGTGATGCTGAAGAACTGCGTCGAGTGGGTGATCTTCGACCAGGCCGCGCTGGCGCTGGGGCTGGTCACGGTTCCCCTGTATCTCGACGACCGCCCGGACAGCGCGGCCTATATCCTCGATCATGCCGACGCCAGGCTGCTGCTGGTCGAAGGCCGCTTCCAGCACCGCAACCTGGCCGAAATCGCCGGATCGGCCCCCGGCCTGCAGCGCATCGTCAGCCTGATCGCGCCGGAAAACGGACTGGCGGATTGGAGCCCGCGTTTCGCCGTGGCGGCCGACTGGCTGGCGGCGGCGGCCGACACGCCGGTTCCGGAGCGCCACCTCTCGGCCGACCTGCTGGCCAGCATCGCCTACACCTCGGGCACCACCGGGCGGCCCAAGGGCGTGATGCTGACGCACGATAACCTGTTGTGGAACGCGTTCTACGCCTCGCAATGCGCAGACTTCGGGCCGCACGCGGTGTTCCTGTCCTTTCTGCCGTTGTCGCACACGCTGGAGCGCACCGCCGGCTATTACCTGCCGATGCTGCTCGGCGCCGAGGTCGCCTATGCGCGCTCGATCGCCCAGCTGGCGCAGGATCTGCAGGCCATCCGCCCCACCGTGCTGATTTCGGTGCCGCGCATCTACGAGCGGGTGTACAGGCGCATCCAGGACGGCCTGGCAAAAAAAAGCCCGCTCGCCGGTATGCTGTTCAGGCTGGCGGTGCGGGTCGGCTGGCGGCGCTTCGAGCGTAGCCAGGGGCGGGCGAGCTGGCACCCCGAACTGCTGCTGTGGCCGCTGCTCGACACGCTGGTGGCGCGCACGGTCACGGAAAAACTGGGCGGGCGACTGCGCCTGGCGATTTCCGGCGGCGCGGCGCTGTCGCCCGAGATCGCGCGCGTGTTCATCGGCCTCGGCGTGCCGATCTATCAGGGCTACGGACTTACCGAAACCAGCCCGGTGGTCTGCGTCAATCGCCCGGATTCCAACGTGCCCGCCGGCATCGGCCCGCCGCTGCCCGGCGTCGAGGTGAAGATCGGCGACCACGACGAACTGCTCACCCGCAGCCGCTGCGTGATGCGCGGCTACTGGAAAGACGAGGCAGCCACCCGCGCCATGATCGATGCCGAGGGCTGGCTGCACAGCGGCGACAAGGCGCGCCGGGACGCCGGCGGCCATTACGCGATCGTCGGCCGCATCAAGGACATCATCGTGCTGAACAACGGCGAGAAAGTGTCGCCCACCGACATGGAATCCGCCATCCTGCTCGACCCCCTGTTCGAGCAGGTGATGGTCGTCGGCGAAGGCCGGCCCTACCTGGCCGCGCTGGCCGTGTTGAACGAGGAACACTGGCCGGCCTTTGCCGCCAGCCTCGATGTCGACCCCGGGCATCCCGCGGTATTGCGCGACCCCAGGGTGGTGAAGGCGCTGACCCGGCGCGTGGCCGATCATCTCAAGCACTTTCCGGGCTATGCCCAGGTCCGCCGCCTGCATCCCGAACTCAAGCCGTGGACGGTGGACGACGGCCTGCTGACGCCCACGCTCAAGGTCAAACGCAAGCAGGTGCTCGATCGCAACCGCGCGGCGGTCGAGGCGATGTATGCGGATTTCGCGCGCGCCTAATTCCAAACCTCAAGAGAGCAGCCTTCATGCCGCATCGATTCAACCGCCTGGCCGCGAGCCTGCCTTGGCAGGCTGTGCCAATCTTGCGCATACCGCCGGATTCGCGCTGATCGAACAGAACACCAGCGGTCTGGGCAACGCCTATGCCGGCCAGGCCGCGGCGGCCACCCGCATCGGTCTTGCCGACCGTTCCGAGGTCAAACAGACGCTGAACGACGATGTCGGCTTCGAGGCAAAGCGCGATCGATGTCGGGTATGCGCATCTCTTCGTCAGGGATGCCGCCATCGACAAGACGGAGAACGGGGTAAGCTCACCGCTACCTATGAGGCTTCGGTCGACATCCTCTCCGTCCAGCTGACCCTGGGTTTTTGAGTCGGCGCGCCACCCGCCCATCCACGTGCGAACAATCCTTGGTTTTTAAACGCTTTGTTTGTACATTGGGGAACGCGTTCGTCCTTATTTATGGAACCTGAATAATGCAACCTGGCTTGATTGATCTACCCTGGTGGGGTTATGTGGTGGTGGCCCTTGGTCTCACCCACATCACCATTGCTGCCGTCACCATCTTCCTGCACCGTTCGCAGGCGCACCGCGCCGTCGATCTGCACCCCGTTGTCAGCCACTTCTTCCGTTTCTGGCTGTGGCTCACCAGCGGCATGGTCACCAAGGAATGGGTCTCCATCCACCGCAAGCATCACGCCAAGTGCGAAACGCTCGAAGATCCGCACAGCCCGCAGACGCGCGGCATCAAGAAGGTTTTCTGGGAAGGTTCCGAGCTGTACCGCGCCGAGGCCAAAGTGGCCGAGACGCTGGAAAAGTACGGCCACGGCACGCCCGACGACTGGGTCGAGCGCAACGTCTACAGCCGCCACTCGGCCGCCGGCATCTGGCTGATGATGGCAATCAATATCGCCCTGTTCGGCCCGCTCGGCCTCACGATCTGGGCGGTGCAAATGGCGTGGATTCCCGTCACCGCCGCCGGCATCATCAACGGCATCGGCCATTACTGGGGCTACCGCAACTTCGCCAGCGAGGATGCCAGCACCAACATCGTCCCGTGGGGCATCCTCATCGGCGGCGAAGAACTGCACAACAACCACCACGCCTACGGCACCTCGGCGCGGCTGTCGGACAGGTGGTACGAGTTCGACATCGGCTGGCTCTACATCAAGCTGATGACCTACGTCGGGCTGGCCACCGTCCGCAAGCTGGCGCCGACGGTGAAATGGCAGCCCGCCAAGCCGCTGTGCGATCTGGATACGCTGCAGGCTGTCATCACCCATCGCTATGACGTGATGGCGCGCTTCGTGAAGAGCGTGCGCGCGGACAGCGTGGCCGAGATCGCCAGGCTGAAGGCCGGTGCGAATCTGCCGCAGAACTGGACCTTCGACAGCTTCCGCCGCTGGCTGCAGAAGGAGCCTGCCCAACTGGCCGCCTCGGACAAGGCCGAACTCGACACCCTGCTCGGCAAGAGCGAGCGCCTGCAAACCGTGTATCGGATGCGGCAGGAACTGGCCGCCATCTGGAGCCGCTCCACCGCCAGCCGCGAGCAGCTGCTGGAGCAGCTGCAGGCCTGGTGCCGCCGCGCCGAAGACAGCGGCATCCAGTCGCTGAAGGAATTCTCGGTGCGTCTGCGCAGATACGCATGACGGTTTGACGTACGGCTTGCGCCCAACAAAAAACCCGCCGATTTGGCGGGTTTTTTGTTGGGAAAGCCAGCTTATTTCAGCTTGGTTTCCTTGTACATCACATGCTTGCGAGCCTTGGGATCGAACTTGCTGATCTCCATCTTCTCGGGCATGGTCTTCTTGTTCTTGGTGGTGGTGTAGAAGTGACCGGTGCCCGCGGTGGACTCCAGCTTGATCTTTTCGCGTCCGCCTTTAGCCATGAGGGTTCTCCTTAAACGGCGACGCCACGGGCGCGCAGGTCAACCAGAATGGCGTCGATGCCGTTCTTGTCGATGGTGCGCAGCGCAGACGTGGACAAACGCAGACGGATCCAGCGGTTCTCGCTCTCGACCCAGAACCGGCGGTATTGCAGGTTCGGCAGAAAACGCCGCTTGGTTCTATTGTTGGCGTGGGAAACGTTGTTTCCGACCATGGGCTTCTTGCCCGTAACGACACATACGCGAGCCATGACGCTGCTCCAAAATTGAGGGTTGACAATGCGGGTTATCTTGCCGGGTTAACAATGCGGACCAACCCGAGAACCGTGATTTATATCACAGCTTGCAAGCGCGAGGCAAGTTCGGCGGCAATTCAGAGTTGGCCGGACTCCATGAACGACAGCGAGGACGCGCCCGCGACGATGAAATGGTCGAGCACGCGCACGTCCACCAGCGCCAGCGCATCCGCCAGCCGGCGGGTGAGGGTGCGGTCGGCCTGGCTGGGTTCCGCCACCCCGCTCGGATGGTTGTGCGCCAGAATCAGCGCGGCGGCGTTGTGGAAAAGCGCGCGCTTGATGATCTCGCGCGGGTAGACGCTGGTTTGCGTCAGCGTGCCGCGGAACAGTTCTTCCACCGCAATCACCCGGTTTTGCGCGTCGAGGAACACGCAGCAGAACACTTCGTATTCCTTGCCGCGCAGAATCAGCCGCAGGTAGTCGCGCACGGCGGTGGGGGAAGTCAGCGCGTCGCCCGCCTGCATGTCCTCGGCCAGCGTGCGGCGGGCCATTTCCATCACCGCCTGCAACAGCGCGAACTTGGCCTCGCCGACGCCGGGCGCCGCGCAGGCCGATTTTTTGTCGGCACGGCACAGGCCACCCAGGCCGCCGAAGCGCTCGATCAGTTCGCGTCCCAGGTCGACCGCGCTTTTGCCGACCATGCCGGTGCGCAGGAAGACGGCGACCAGTTCGGCGTCGCTCAGCACGGCTGCCCCCTGCTTCAGCAGTTTCTCGCGCGGACGCGTGTCCTCCGGCCAGTCGCAAATCGCCATGCCTGTCTCCCTGTAGAATGTGGCCATTATTCATGGAAAGCATGGAAAGTGCGCCGGGAATCGAAGCCGTGTCGCTTGCAAACAAAAAAATCATCCTGGGGGTGACCGGCGGGATCGCCGCCTACAAGGCGGCGGAACTGTGTCGCCTCTTGATCAAGGCCGGCGCCGACGTGCGGGTGGTGATGACCGCCGCGGCGCAGCAGTTCGTCACCCCGCTGACGTTTCAGGCCCTGTCCGGCAAGCCCGTGCTGACTTCCCTGTGGGAGGCCGCCAGCGGCGACGGCATGGAACACATCCATCTTTCGCGCGATGCCGACCTGTTGCTGGTGGCGCCGGCTTCGGCGGATTTTCTGGCCAGGCTCGCGCATGGCCGCGCCGACGACCTGCTGTCGACCCTGTGCCTCGCGCGCACCTGCGAACTCGCCGTCGCGCCCGCGATGAACCGCGAAATGTGGGCGGCCGCGCCGACCCGGCGCAATCTCGAACAGCTGCGCGCGGACGGCGTGAGTGTGCTGGGGCCGGCCGCGGGCGAGCAGGCGTGCGGCGAAACCGGGCTGGGGCGGATGCTGGAGCCGGCCGATATTCTCTCGGCGCTGCCTGGCTGCCTGGGCGCAGCACCCGCAAGGGGTACGCCGCCAGACGCTCGCCCTGCGGGCGGTCTTGGCGCAGCACCCGCAAGGGATACGCCGCCAGACGCTCGCCCTGCGGGCGGTCTTGGCGCAGCACCCGCAAGGGGTACGCCGCCAGACGCTCGCCCTGCGGGCGGTCTTGGCGCAGGTCCGCTGGCGGGCAGGCGGGTCTTGATTACCGCCGGCCCCACCTTCGAGCCGATCGATCCGGTGCGCGGCCTGACCAACCTGAGTTCCGGCAAGATGGGCTACGCGGTGGCGCAGGCGGCGGCCGAAGCGGGCGCCGAGGTGTGCCTGGTGTCGGGGCCGACCTGTCTCGCCACGCCTGCGGGGGCGCGCCGCATCGACGTGCAAAGCGCCGCCGACATGCGCCGCGCGGTGTTCGCGGAATTGCCCGCCGACGTGTTCATCGCGGTGGCAGCGGTGGCCGACTACCGGGTGGATGCGGCGGCGACGCAGAAAATCAAGAAAAGCACCGACGTCATGACGCTGCATCTGGTCGCCAATCCAGACATCCTGGCCGAGGTCGCGGCCTTGCCCGACGCGCCCTTTTGCGTGGGCTTTGCCGCCGAGACCGAGCAACTGGCCGAACATGCCGAAGCCAAGCGCCTGCGCAAAAAGCTGCCGCTTTTGGTCGGCAACCTGGCGCAGGACACGCTCGGCCAGGATACGGCCGAGCTGGTGCTGTTCGACGACCGGGGCCAGCACCGGCTGCCGCGCGCCGACAAGCTCAGTCAGGCACGCTTTTTGATCAGCCACCTGCTTAATCACCTGAACTGACGAGGTTCCGACGAAAATGAAGATGGATGTGAAGATTCTCGACGCCCGCCTGCGCGACCAGCTGCCGCATTACGCCACGACGGGCGCCGCCGGACTCGATCTGCGCGCCTGCATCGATGGTCCGATCGTACTAGCGCCGGGCGAAACCCAACTGATTCCAACGGGCATGGCCATCCATCTGGCCGACCCCGGTTTTGCTGCGCTGATCCTGCCGCGCTCGGGTCTTGGCCACAAGCACGGCATCGTGCTGGGCAACCTGGTGGGGCTGATCGACTCGGATTATCAAGGCCAGCTCATGGTGTCCGCCTGGAACCGCGGCCAGCAGGCCTTCGAGCTCACGCCGATGGAGCGTCTGGCGCAGCTCGTCATCGTGCCGGTGGTTCAGGCCGAATTCAATATCGTGGACGATTTCGAGGTGAGCCGGCGCGGCGAGGGCGGATTCGGCAGCACCGGCCGCCAGTAGTGTCGGATTTCTTTACACAGGGATAAACGCCGCACCCGGCAGGCCAGCCTGCCGGGTGCGGCTGCACTGGGGCATGGAATTTGCTGGGTACAGCGCCATGTCGGCAGGCTTTCCGGGCAGCATTCGGTGGCAGGCCATTTGCGGAGACAATAAATAAACATAAGAGGTCAGCGCTGGCGCAAACGTCATGCCCCACACGTCGATATTGCGGTTTGGTCTGATCCTGGCCACAGCCCTGGTGTTGCTGGCAGGGCTCGGCACGGCCGCGTTTTATATGTCGCGGCCGCAAGCGCTGCCCGCGCCGGAAGAATTCGACAAACCCGTGATGGCGGCGCAGATCGAGTTCCTGGCCGACGCCCTGAGCCGCAGCGCAGCGCAGATCGCTGCCCACCCGCAGACGCTGGCGTGCTTTGTCAGCGCCGCGCCGGCGGTGTGCCAGGCGCAGGCCACCAACCTGCACGCCCTGAATCGGGACGCCACCGTGCTGTTCGTCACGGCCGAGCAGAATCAGCTATTGCCGGGTTTTCTGCCGGGGGACACCCGGCGGCTGCTGGCCGGTGCCGGGGGCGACGGCACCGGTGCGACGGCCACCGCCACCTTCAATCTGTCCTTGTCGCATCCTGTGGTGGACAGCGACGGCACACGGCTCGGCTTTGTCATCGTCGAGCAAAACGTGCCCCAGCTGCAATCCCTGTTCGACACCCTGCCCCTGCCGGACGCCGCCGCCTACGCCGAATTACAGCAAGTCCAGACGGGCGATTCATCCATGGTGCTGATGCGGCGCGGCAATCAGGCGATCAAGCGGCATACCCAACCCACCCTGATCGCGCTGGCCGGAACGCCGTGGCAGATCGCGGTGTGGCGGCCCGTCACGCCGGTGGTCGAACGTGTGGCGCCCTACCTGCTGGGCTGGCTGGTGGCCAGCCTGGTGATCGCGATTCTGGTCATGGCGACCATGCTGTCGGTGCGCAACCGGGTGACCGACAGCCTGCGCCTGCTGGTGAAGTTCACCAACGACTTGCGCATGCAGCGGCTGCGTGCCGAGTATCCGGTCAGCCTGGCGGAGTTCAGGCCGCCGCTCGAGACCATGCTGAAACTCGGCAAGGTGATGGTGGGGCGGCAGAAGGAAGCCACCTCGCAGGCGCGGATGGATCACCTGTCGCAGGTCAACAACCGGCGCAGTTTCGACGAAAAGCAGAAGGAGCTGTTCGCCAGCCTGAAAGACGGCTGGTCGCACAGTTTGCTGATTCTCGACATCGACAACTTCAAGCAGGTCAACGACACCTTCGGCCACGAAGCGGGCGACCAGCTCATCATCAAGTTCGGCGATGCGCTGAAGACCTGCCTGCGCAACAGCGATTTCATCGCCCGCCTGGGCGGCGACGAATTCTGCGTGCTGTTCCCCTTCACCCCGCTGGATCGGGCGCAGGAACTCGCCGAGCGCCTGCGCGCCAAGATGCCGGAAAACATTGAACTCATCCCCGGGGTGACGCACAAACTGTCGTGGAGCGGCGGGCTGTCCGAATACAGCCGCGACGACAAGGGCGAAAACGAGGCGCTGGCACGCGCCGACGCCGCCTTGCTGGAAGCCAAGCGCGGCGGCCGCAACGCTACGCGGGTCAGGGCCGCCGCCTGAAGCCGGCCAGCAGCAGACCCGCGCCGAGCACGCCCCACAGCGCCAGCACCGGCGCATTGCCCCAGCGCACATAGGGCGTGCTGCCGGCATAGCCCTGGATCTCGCCGGACAGGCTGCCGGTGGTGAAAAGCGGCAGGCTGGCCAGCATGCGGCCTTTCGCATCGATGATCGCGGTGACGCCGGTGTTGGTCGCGCGCAGCATCATGCGCCCGGTTTCCAGCGCGCGCATCTGCGACAGCTGCGCGTGCTGCCAGGGCGCGAACGAGTCGCCGAACCACGCCAGATTGCTCACGTTCACCAGCACGCTCGCCTCGGGCAGCTGGCGGATGATCTCTTCGCCGAAAGCATCCTCGTAACAGATATTGGCGGCCACCCGCTGGCCGCCGATGGCGAGCGGGCGCTGGTCGACGGCGCCGCGCGCAAAATCCGACAGCGGAATGTGCAGCACTTCGATCACCCAGCCCCACACCGCCTTCAGCGGAATGTATTCGCCGAACGGCACCAGATGCACCTTGTGGTAGCGCTGGCTGGGCGCGCTGCCGAAGCTGATGACGCTGTTGTAGTAGGCGCCCGTGAGCGATCCGGTGGGCAGCCCGGTCAGCACGTCGCCGCCGTTTTGCCGGCCGATCGACGCCAACCCATCACGATAGGCATCGGGCAGGTCGGATTCGAACAGCGGCAGCGCGGTTTCCGGCAGCACGATCAGCTGCGCGGGCGAGGCCGTGGCCATTCGCGCGTAGGTTTCCAGGGTGGCACGGGCTGTTTCCGGCTGCCATTTCAGGTCCTGCGGGATGTTGCCCTGCAGCAGCGCGACCGTGGTCGGCGCGCCGTCCGGCGTGGTCCAGTCGACGCCGCGCAGGGCCTGGCCGCCGACCCCCAGCGCCATGATCGCCACCACGGCCCAGGCGCGCGGCGCACGCCGGCCGCGCGTCGTCACGCTCCATGCCAGCAGGGCCGCGATCAGCGCCAGCAGGAACGACACGCCATACACGCCGACCAGCGGCGCATAACCCGCCAGCGGGCTCGCAGGCACCTGCGAATAGCCCGCCACCAGCCACGGAAAGCCGGTGAAAAGCCAGCCGCGCACCCACTCCGTCACACCCCAGGCGAGCGGCATCAACAGCAGCAGACGCCAGGCCGGCGAGACGGGCCAGCGGGCCTGCAGCGCGCCGACCGCGGCCGGGAACAGCGCCAGCACGGTGCAGAACAGGAAGGTCGCGAGCGCGGCCAGCCACGTAGTCATGTTGCCGTATACCGACAGGCTGACGAACACCCAGCTCACGCCGGCAATGAAGAAGCCCCATCCCCAGACCAGGCCGATGAGAAAGCCGGCGCGGCGCGAGTCGGTGCGCGCCAGCAGCCCGAACAGCACCGCCAGACTCAGCACCGGCAAGGGCCAGAGGCCGAACGGGGCGAAGCCGGCGACGGCCAGCGCGCCGGCACCCAGGCTGAAGAGCAGCAGGGGAAAGGACGGATTGCGCATGGCAGGCAGCGTAACTGCCATGGATGACGTTGCGGCGGTCAAAGCGGGGCTTCGAAGTCGATATGGCCGTCGATCAGCGTGTAACGTACCCGGCCCTGCATCGGGTGGTTGAGGAAGGGCGTGTTGTTGCCCTGGCTGGCCAGAGCCTTGGGGGTGACGACCCAATCGGCGGTCTCGTCGAAGATGCAGATGTCGGCGCAGCTGCCGACCGCCAGGGTGCCGCCCGGCACGCCAAGAATCTGCGCCGGCTTCCACGAAATCAGGTCGATTGCCTGCAGCAGAGGCACCTCCATTTCGCGCGCCCACTTCAGGGTCAGCGGCAGCAGCAGTTCGACCCCGGAGGCGCCCGGCGCCGATTCGCCGAAGGGGACCTGCTTCACGTCCTCGTCGACCGGGGTGTGGTCGGAGCACAGTGCGTCGATGGAGCCGTCGCGCAACGCCGCGCGAATGGCATCGCGGTCGCGCAGGCTTCGCAGCGGCGGCACCAGATGCAGATGCGAGTCGAAGCTGACGAGGTCGTTTTCCGACAGGTGAACGTGGGTGGCAGCGATGTCGCAGGTGACCGCCAGCCCCTGCGCCTTGGCGGCGCGCACCATGGCGATGCCTTCGTAGGTCGACAGCCGGGCAAGGTGGATGCGGGCGCCGGTCTCGCGCGCCAGCAGCAGAATCGTTGCCAGCGCCACCGTCTCGGCCAGCGCGGGAATGCCGGGCAGGCCGAGACGCGAGGCGACGGCGCCGTCGTGGGCGACGCCGCCGCGCGCCAGCGAGGCGTCCTGCGGCCGCAGCCACAGGCTGAAGCCGAAGGTGGACGCGTATTCCATCGCGCGCAGCAACACCTGACTACTGGTCGGCGGGGCATCGGCCTGGGTGAAGGCGCGGCAGCCCGCCTCGGTCAGTTCGGCCATTTCGGTCAGCATCTTGCCTTCGAGCTTTTGCGTCAGCGCGCCGATCGGGTAGACGCGCGGCCCGGGCAGATTTTTGGCGCGGAATTTGAGCATCTCGACCAGCCCCGGCTCGTCCAGCGGCGGGTCGGTGTCGGGCGGGCAGGCCAGCGAGGTGATGCCGCCGGCGGCGGCGGCGAGCATTTCCGATTCCAGCGTGGCGCGGTACTCGAAGCCGGGCTCGCGCAGCCGCACCGACAGGTCAACCAGGCCGGGGCAGACGACCAGCCCGGTCGCGTCGATGACGCGGTTGGCGTGGAAATCGGCCGGCGCGTGGCCGTTGCCGACGATCTTGCCCGCTGCTACGAACACGTCGGCGACTTTGTCGCGCGCGTTCATCGGATCGATCACGCGGCCGTTCTTGATATGGATTTTCATGAAGCAAACCCTGGATGAACCACAGCGACACTGAGATATGCCCCGCAGGGGCGGTATCCCTTGGGACACAGAGAAAAACGGCAAAGGTTCCGGTCCTGTCCACGGTGGTTCATTGTTTTATCGGGGTTCTCCGTGTCTCTGTGTCTCTGTGGTGAAATTTTCATGTCGTCCCTCCCGCCAGCATCGCCATCACCGCCATCCGCACCGCGATGCCGTAGGTCACCTGCGGCAGGATCACCGACTGTGGGCCATCGGCCACTTCGGAGGCGATTTCAACGCCGCGGTTCATCGGGCCGGGGTGCATGACGATGGCATCCGGCTTGGCGAGCGCGAGTTTTTCCGCCGTCAGGCCGAAGAACTTGAAATATTCCTGGGCGGAGGGCAGCCGCGCGCCCTTCATGCGTTCGCTCTGCAGGCGCAGCATGATGACCACGTCGCAGCCGGCCAGCCCCGCCGCCATGTCGTGGAAAACCTTGACCCCCATCTGCTCGACCCCGGTGGGAAGCAGGGTTTTGGGGGCGATCACGCGGACTTCCGGCACTCCCAGCGTGGTCAGCGCGTGAATCTGCGAGCGCGCCACCCGCGAATGCAGCACGTCGCCGACGATGGCCACGGTCAGATTGTGGAATTCGCCCTTGAAGCGGCGGATGGTGAACATGTCCAGCAAGCCCTGCGTCGGATGCGCGTGGCGGCCGTCGCCGGCGTTGATCACCGAGATGTGCGGCGCGACGTGGCGCGCGATGAAGTGCGCCGCCCCCGACTGTCCGTGGCGCACGATGAACATGTCGGCGTGCATCGCGGCGAGGTTGTCGACGGTGTCGAGGATCGCCTCGCCCTTGGTCTGGCTGGAGGTGGCGATGTTGAGGTTGACGACGTCGGCGGACAGCCGCTTGGCGGCGATCTCGAAGGTGGTGCGGGTGCGCGTCGACGGCTCGAAAAACAGGTTGAAGATCGACTTGCCGCGCAACAGCGGGACTTTCTTCACCTCGCGCTCGCCGACGTCCATGAAGGACTCCGCGGTGTCGAGGATCTGCGTCAGGATCGCGCGCGGCAGGCCGTCCAGGGTGAGCAGGTGGCGCAGCCTGCCGTCTTCGGTGAGTTGTAGGTTCATGCAAGCGAGAGGGTCAGGTGGCCGTCGTCCAGCCGCGAAAGATTGATGTTCTGGTGGTCGGGAACGGTGAGCGTGAGGCCGGCAAAATCGGGGCGAATCGGCAGTTCGTGGCCGCCGCGGTCGACCAGTACCGCGAGCCTGATCGAGGCCGGGCGGCCGTAGTCGAACAGTTCGTTCATCGCCGCGCGCACCGTGCGCCCGCTGTGCAGCACGTCGTCGACCAGCAGGATGTCGCGGCCTTCGAGGTCGAACGGCAGGTTGGACGGCTTCACCTGCGGGTGCAGGCCGATGCGCGAGAAATCGTCGCGGTAGAACGAGATGTCGAGCGTGCCGAGCGGCAGGGCGCAGCCGAGCAGCGCGTGCAGGCGCTCGGCCACCCACACCCCGCCGGTGTGGATGCCGACGATGACGGTGTCCGGGGTGAGGGCGGGGGCGATGGCAGCGGCGAGTTGCGCAATCAGCGGGTCGACGTCAGGCAATGAGGCGGGCATCAAAAAATCCTTGCAGTATCAGTTGGGCGGCGACGGCGTCGGTCAGCGCCTTGTTCTTCTTGCCGTGGATGCCGCGTTCGTGCAGTTCGGCTTCGGCCGCGGTGCTGGTGTGGCGCTCGTCCACCAGAAACACCGGCAGCTTGAAGTGCGATTCTAGTTTGCGCGCGAAGTTTCTGGCCATCCGGGTCATTTCGTGCTCGCCGCCGTCGGCGTGGGTGGGCAGGCCCAGCACCAGCAGCACCGGCTGCCACTCGGCGATCAGCCGGGCGATGGCGGCGAGCCGTGCATCGGTGGAGTCGGCCTGGATGACGCTGAGCGGATGCGCGACGCCGATCGACAGATTGCCCGAGGCCACGCCGGTGCGTTTGAGGCCGAGGTCGAAGCCCAGCACCGTGCCGTGGGTGTCTGCGAAGCTCAAGTCAGGCGTGTCCGGCTTCGTCGGACAGGTTGGCGAGGTCGATGCCGAGGAGCTTCATCGCCGCCGGCAGGCGTTCTTCGGGCGCCAGGTCGAAAATCACCTGCGGGTCGGCGGCCACCGACAGCCACGCGTTCTGCTTGATTTCCTCTTCCAGCTGGCCGGCGCCCCAGCCCGCGTAGCCCAGCGACACCATGAATTTTTCCGGCCCCGCACCCTGGCTCACCGCCTCCAGCACGTCCTTCGAGGTAGTGAGGCTGACCGCGTCATTGACGGTGAGGGTGGAACTGAAGGTGAGCGGCGGTGTATGCAGCACAAAGCCGCGTTCGGTCTGCACCGGGCCGCCAAAGTAGACGGTCTTGCGCTGCAGGCGCTCGGGCAGCGACAGCCCGATCTGCTCGAACAGCGTCGACAAGTCCAGATCGATCGGCCGGTTGATCACCACGCCCAGCGCGCCCTGCTTGCTGTGGTCGCAGATATAGGTCAGCGTGCCGTTGAAATTGGGATCGACCATGCCCGGCATGGCGATCAGAAAATTGTGGGTGAGATTGACGGTTTCCATGATGGCCTCCCATTGTAATCTGCCTCAATTCAGGCAAGCCCCCCTTTTTGCACCTTCTCTTCTCACACTATAGCGACCAGAACGCCCCATGACTGAATACGCCCGCGCCCTGGTGTGGTTCCGCCGCGATCTGCGCGACTTCGACCACGCTGCGCTCTACTATGCGCTCAAGCGCGCCCGCCAGGTCGTGTGCGCCTTCGTTTTCGACCGCGATATCCTTGATACGCTCCCTGATCCGGCCGACCGCCGGGTCGAGTTTATCCACGCCAGCGTGGCCGAACTGCAGCAGGCCCTGCAGGCCCGGGGGGGTGGCCTGGTGGTCAGGCAGGGCGTCGCGCGCGACGGGATCGTGCAACTGGCGGCCGAACTCCAGGCCGAGGCCGTGTTCTTCAATCACGACGACGACCCCGCCGCGCTGACGCGCGACGCCGCCGTCGAAGCTGCGCTGCGCGTGCGCGGAATCGCCGTCCATCACACCAAGGACGCGGTGATCTTCGAACGCGAGGAAGTGCTGACCGCCGCCGGCACGCCCTACAGCGCCTTCACCCCCTACAGGAATGCCTGGCTGAAAAGGCTGACGCCGTTTGAGCTGCAGGCCTACCCGGTCGAGGCCTATGCCGGCCGGCTGGCGCCGCAATCGTCCGCCATTCCGCGCCTGCAGGATCTGGGGTTCGAGCCCACCAATCTTGCCGAGCTCAAGCTGCCCACCGGCATGACGGGCGGCGCGCAGCTGTTCGAGGACTTTCTCGACCGCATCGACCGCTATCAGGACGCGCGCGACTTTCCCGCGCAGAAAGGGCCGTCGTATCTGTCGGTGCATCTGCGCTTCGGCACGGTGTCGATTCGCCAGCTCGCCGCCGCGGCCTGGCAGCAGGGCGGGCGCGGCGCGCAGACCTGGCTGTCCGAACTGATCTGGCGCGATTTCTATCACCAGATTCTGTGGCACCGCCCCGACGTCGCCGCGGGCCACACCGTCAAACGCCAATACGACGCATTGCCGTGGCCGAATCCGCCCGGCCACTTCGAAGCTTGGTGCCAAGCGCGTGCCGGCTACCCGCTGGTCGACGCCGCGATGCGCCAGTTGAACCGGAGCGGCTACATGCACAACCGCCTGCGCATGGTCGCCGCCTCGTTTCTCACCAAGGACCTGCTGGTCGACTGGCGGCTGGGGGAAAAGTATTTCGCCGACACGCTGATCGACTTCGACCTCGCCGCCAACAGCGGCGGCTGGCAATGGGCCGCCTCGGTCGGCTGCGACGCCCAGCCCTGGTTCAGGATTTTCAATCCGGTGACGCAATCCGGGCGCTTCGACGCCGAGGGGCGGTTCATCCGCCGCTATTTGCCGGAACTCGCCCGCGTGCCGGGAAAATTCATTCATGCGCCGTGGACGCTGCCTGCCGCCGGGCAGCAGCGCGCAGGCTGCGTCATCGGGCGCGATTACCCGTTGCCGGTCGTCGACCACGCCGTGCAAAGGGCGCAGGCGCTGGCGCTTTTCAGGCAGGCCTCGCCGCCTGCGTTAAAGTAGCGTTCGCGGCGTCACGCCGCATCAGACAAGGAGGTTTCATGGCGGCATGGTTGATTCCCGCGGTCAAGGCGATTCTGCCTTTCATCAGTCCGATCGTCTCATCGGCGCTGCCGGTGTTCACCACGCGCAAAAACGACGAGGCGGCTGCTGCCCAGACCGGCATCCTGCAGAAGCAGATCACCGAACGGCAGTCGGCTGCCTCGCAGAATGCGCTGAACGTCAAGGAACTGGCCGAGCAGTTGCAGAAAACGGTTACTGCGCTCGAGCAGGCCGCGGCAGTCGCAGAGTCGCGCTTCAGGCAGACCGCCGTGCTGTGCGGGGTGGCCATCGCTCTCTCGCTGCTCGCCATCGGGGTTTCGCTGTTCGTCCTTTTTTCGGGCTGATGTCGGCGGCGATTTGCTGTCGGGCAGGCCAAGGGACTGCCGCGGATGCTGGAAGCGCTTCTGCTCGGATCCAGACATGCGGACGGGAACGCCCGCTTGAAAACCGTTGACCCGGGCCATCAAACCCGAAATACTACGTAAAAATACTTAGTGAGACGCTGATTAATGCGTCTTTGCAAGGAGCGAAGCGACGTGGCATACGACTCCACTATGGGCTTCAGCCCATAGTGGAGTGGAGTCCTTTAGGGCATCCAGAATACCTGCTTGATCAATGCGCTGGATTGCCGCGCGAGTTTATGCCCTCTGGGTGCTCGTAATGACGGCCATATCGAATTAACCAGTGTTTCCCCAAATAGGTAGTGTGGGGTTAATGCCTTTCCTTGAGACGGACGGGGACAATTATTTGATGCAATTGCAAGGGCAGAACCCACACCACCTCGTCGGCCTGCTGCTGCTGGCTGCCAGCATCCCGCTGCTGCTCTGGCAGGCCGCGCCGGCCAATCAGGCGGTCATCGCTCCCCCGGCTTTTCTGGCGGCCCACTCGATGATGGAAGTCTTTGCCGTCGTCGTCGCGGCACTGATTTTTTTCACCGGCCACGGCGCACGGGAAACCCTGCGCCCGGTGCGTTCCGTTGCGCTCGGCTATGCGTTTCTGGCGGTGGCCTTGTTCGACATTCTGCATTTCCTGTCCTACATGGGCATGCAGGATCTGGTCAGCCCCAACTCCCCCCACAAATCGATTCTGTTCTGGCTGTGCGGACGTCTCGCGGCGGGTGTCGGCCTGCTGGCCTATATCCTGATACCGCCGGCGCCCGTCATGCGCAGCCCGGTGCGGCGCGGCGCGCTGGTTGGTGTTTTGCTGGGGGTGGGGGCGGTTGCCTGGCTCTTCCTGGCCTCGCCGCAATCGGTGCCGCCGATGTACGTGGCAGGCCTCGGCCCGACCCCGCTCAAGGTCGCCCTCGAATGGGGGGTATTCGGTCTTTACCTGGCGATTGCCGGTCTGCTCTATCTGCGCCGCAAGCATGTGACCCACTGCGACGTCAATAGCTTGATGCTGGCCCTGCTTTTGATGGCGGCAAGCGAATTGTTCTTGATCGTGTATGTGGAAGTGAACAGCAGTGCCAACCTGCTGGGGCATGTCTACAAGGTGTTTGCCTACTATTTTCTTTACCTCGCGATCTATGCCGATGCGGTGAGCCGGCCGTTCCGGCAGATGCGGCACATGCTCACCCACGATGACCTGACCGGCCTGCCCAATCGCACGGCGTTCAACGACGCGCTCAACCTGGCGGTGGCGCGCGCCCGGCCGGATGCGCCCTGCGCCGTGCTGCAGCTGGACCTGGATCACTTCCAGAATGTGAACGACACCTTGGGTCACGAGCAGGGCGATCTGCTGTTGGTTGCGGTCGCCCAGCGCCTGCGCGCGAGCCTGCCGCAAGCCGCTTTCATGGCCCGCTACAGCGGCGACGAGTTCGTGATCCTGCTGGAAAATGCGTCGGCCGAACGGGCAAAGGAGGTGGGCCAGACGCTGCTGCGGGCCATGGCCCGCGAGTTCGACATCGGCAACGACTGCCTGGAAATCGGCGCCAGCATCGGCATCGTCACGTATCCGTCGGATGGCGAATCCGCCAGCATCCTGATGCGCTATGCCGACCTTGCCCTGCACCGTGCCAAATCGTTCGGCCGCAACTGCCTCGTGGTGTTCAGCCGCGATCTGTCCGAAGCACTCCAGCGCCGCGTGCTGCTGGAGACGCGCCTGAAACAGGCTCTGGCGCGCGGTGAACTCGCGCTGCACTACCAGCCCAAACTGGAGATCCGATCGGGTCGCCTGGTGGGCTGGGAGGCGCTGTTGCGCTGGCAATCGCCGGAACTCGGTGCGGTCAGTCCGGAAGAATTCATTCCGGTCGCCGAACAGAGCGGGCTGATCCTGCCGATCGGCGACTGGGTATTGCGCGAGGCCTGTCGCCAGATGCGTGCGTGGCAGGATATGGAGCTGGTTGCGGGCACGATGGCGGTCAACCTGTCGACGCGGCAGTTCCGGCAAAAGGATCTGGCCGAGGAAATCAGAATTGCGCTACGCGACTCCGGCCTGGCGCCGGGCGACCTCGAACTGGAAATCACCGAGTCGTCGATCATGGACAGCCTGGTGTCCGCCGCGGCCGTGCTGGCCGATCTGGAGCAGCTGGGCATCCGCATCGCCGTCGACGACTTCGGCACCGGCTATTCGTCGCTGAGCTACCTGAAGAGCTTTTCCATTCACTGCCTGAAGATCGACCGCTCGTTCATCCATGACATTCCGGGCGACGACAACGACACCGCCATCGTGCGTGCCATTATCACCCTGGCCGGCAGCCTCGGCCTGACCGTGGTGGCGGAAGGGGTCGAAACCGAGGCGCAACTGGCCTATCTGCGCGCCAACCATTGCGATCAGGTCCAGGGTTATCTGTTCAGTCGTCCGTTGCCGCCGGATGAGTGCGTGAGCCTGATGCGTGCCGGTGTGCGCCGGATGGCCGCGTAGACCCGGGCAAGCGCTGCAATGAAAAAGCCGGGCATTGCCCGGCTTTTTCATTGCGTCATCTCAAACCGGAATAGGCAGCGCTCAGGCAGCCTTTTCGTGGTGGTAGCCGGTCACGGTGTCCACTTCTGACTTGGAGCCGAGGATCACCGGCACGCGCTGGTGCAGGCCTTCGGGTGCCAGGTCGAGGATGCGCTCGCGCCCGGTGGTGGCGCCGCCGCCGGCCTGTTCGACGATGAAGGCCATCGGGTTGGCTTCGTACAAGAGGCGCAGCTTGCCGGCCTTGGCCGGATCCTTGGTGTCCTTGGGGTACATGAAGATGCCGCCGCGGGTGAGGATGCGGTGCACTTCGGCGACCATCGAGGCGACCCAGCGCATGTTGAAATCCTTGCCGCGCGGCCCGGTCTTGCCGGCCAGGCATTCGTCGACGTAGCGCTGCACCGGCTTTTCCCAGAAACGCATGTTGGACGCGTTGATCGCGAACTCTTTGGTTTCGGTGGGGATCTTCATGTTGGGGTGGGTCAGCACGAACTCGCCGATATCGCGGTCGAGGGTGAAACCGTTGGTGCCGTGGCCGAAGGTCAGCACCAGCATGGTCGAGGAGCCGTAAATCGCATAGCCGGCGCACACTTGCCGGGCGCCGGGCTGTAGAAAGTCCTCGGTTTTGGCGGCGCGGCCGGCGACCGGCGCTTTCAGGATCGAGAAGATGGTGCCGACCGAGATATTGACGTCGACGTTGCTTGATCCGTCGAGCGGATCGAATACCAGCAGGTATTTGCCGAGCGGGTACTGGCCGGGGATCGGATAGAGCTCGTCCATTTCCTCGGAGGCCATGCCGGCCAGGTGGCCGCCCCACTCGTTGGCGCCGATCATGATGTCGTTGGTGATGACGTCGAGCTTCTTCTGCGTTTCGCCCTGCACGTTCTCGGAATCCAGCGAGCCCATCACGCCCAGCAGTGCGCCCTTGTTGACGACGTTGGAAATCGCCTTGCAGGCGATGACGACGTCGTTGAGCAATGAGGTGAAATCGCCGGTGGCGCCGGCAGTGCGGCGTTGTTCTTCAATGATGAACTGGGTAAGGGTGGTGCCGGTATGCATGACAAACTCCAGATAGGTAAACAAATAAAAATATTAGGACAATTAAATATTTTATCACGTGATAAAGCCAGTAAATCCCCTGGCTGGGGTGGCAACAGTCCGGCTAGAAACAAAAAGGCTATGTCGCTGTTGGTTGTTGAAGTCATGTCTTGCCCCCTCTGATGAAGCCCCCTCCCACAATGCCAGCCCGTGTTGCCGGGGACTTTGCGAGGAACAACACTTAGGGAAGCGGTGAAAGAGCCCTGTTAAACCATGGATTCCTCACGCCTGAAGTGACGGATTTCAGTCAGTGCCGACGAGCTGATCCGAGCGGGTAAAGGTCCAGGTTCGCGTGATCGACAGGATGTCGGCCTTTTCCCGCATGTCGTCCGGAAAGCGCGCGTAGGGCGCGGCAAGCTCGACGATCCTGATCGCCGCCGCGTCGAGAATCCTGGAGCCGGACGTGCGGTTGACGTCGACCTGTTCGATGCGGCCATCGGAATGGATCGACACGGTCAGCTGGAGGCTGCCGTAGAGGCCCTGGCGGCGCGCGGCCTCGGGATAGTTGACGTTGCCGACCCGCTCGACCTTGGTGACCCAGTCCTCGACGTAGCGCGCAAACGCGTATTCCTTGACGTTGGCGCCGACGAAGGCGCGCTTGGGACGCTTCTGGTATTCGTCCCACTCCTGCGAGATGCGCGCCTGCAGCTGCGCCATTTCGCGCGCCTGCTGGTTGATCTGGCTGAGGTCGACGGCGGGCTGGGCCGGCGTCGGCGGCGCCGCCTGCGGCCGTTCCGGCAGCTGGCCGTTGGGCTGCAACTGGGTCAGCAAGGCCTTGGCCTGCCGTTCAAGCGCGGTCACCCGCGCCTGCAGGGCGGCTTCCTCGCTGCCGGTCCGGGTTTCGCTGCTGGCGGGCAGCGGGCTCTTCAGGCGCCGGTCTTCGTCGACATTGCCGCCACCTGCCAGGCTCACCTGCGCCAGCGCGTCGGGGCTGAGGGGCGTTTCCAGGGTCTTGGCGTTGACCAGCACCACTTCCATCGGCAGGTTGGGGTCCTCGAACAGGCGCGGGTTGATCTGCACGAACTGGGCCGACAGCAACACGCCGTGCACCGCCGCCGACGCCAGCAGGGCCAGCGCGATGCGCGTGCCCTGTTTGGACGGTTCGGCGAGAAGGATAGGCGGGGCAGCGGACACGATGCGGGCGGAAAGAAGTGAAATCAGGACTTGATTTTACGGAAGCGCGACGCTGCTGTCAGGCGGCGTCTCCAGGGTTTCCTGGTACTCGGCGTGAAAGTGGATGTCGAGCAGGTCGATATTCGAAATCGCCAGCCGCACCCGCGCGCCCGGGGCGACGCCCATCACCGACGGCGCGCGCGTCACCAGCGGCAGCGTTTCGAAGCGCACCAGGTCTTCGCGGATGACCTTGGCGGTGACTTCCTGGATGGTTTCCTGCTGCATCCAGCGCAGCATCCAGTAACGCTCCAGCCGCCGCTGGAATTCGTTGTAGGCGTCGTAGGCCAGCTCGAATTCGCGCACCACCGAAAACAGCTGCTCGCTCCGCGGCGGATAGACCGGGTCGCTGCCCTGCACCAGGCTGATCAGCTGGCGCTGGTTGACCAGGTCGACATAGCGCCGCAGCGGCGACGACGACCACGCATATTGATTGACGCCGAGGCCGACGTGCGGGTCGGGCGCGGTGGTCATGCGCGTCTTGCCGTTGGACTGCGCGCGGTAGATGCCGGGCACCTTTTTCTCCGCCAGCCAGCCGCCCCAATGCGTGTTGGCAAAAATCATCAGCTCGGACACCACTTTGTCGATCGGGCTGCCGCGCTTGCGCGGCACGATGCTGATGCGCTCGCCATCGACCTTGAAGTTGTAGTCGACGCGGTCGACGGTGTCGGCCTTGCCGCGCCCGGCTTCCAGCACGGCGGTGAAGTCGCGCAGCCATTCCAGCTCGCGGCGGTAGGGGTAGTCCGGCACATCCGGGTTCTTCATGGTGTCGTCGTTGAACAGCACTTCCAGCGTTTCGTGGCGCAGGTTGTCGGCGATGTGCACCATTTCGAGCCTGGATACGGTGCCGAGTACGTGCAGGTCGGGTGCCACGTCGACGTACAGCGACAGCGCCGGGCAGTCGTGAGTTTCGCCCAGGGTGTAATGGTGGATCAGCGCGTTCGGCAGCATGGTGATCTTGTCGCCGGGGTAGTACACGGTGGACAGGCGCTCACGTGCCACGCGGTCGAGTTCGGAGCCGGGCGCGATGCCGAGCGCGGGCGCCGCGATGTGGATGCCGACGCGCACGCTGCCGTCGTCGCGCCACTCGATCGACAGCGCATCGTCGATCTCGGTGGTCGCCTCGTCGTCCATCGAGAAGGCGCGCACCGCGCTTTTCGGCAGATCGGGCGGGTCGCTTGGATTTAAAGCAGCCGGCTCGGTGATGTCGGCAAAGCCGGTGCCGCGCGGAAAATATTCCAGCAGGAAGCTCGCCAGGTGGAAGTCGAGCGTCGACGGAATCGCGCCGCAGCGTTCGATCAGCCTTAACTGGGACAAGCCGGTGGCCGCCGCCGCGTCTTCCAGCGCCTTGTATTCGAGCGTGTTCTTGTCCGGCGCGATGAGGATGCGTGGAATCAGCGAGGCATATTCGGCGGGGAGCCGGAAGGCGGCCAGTTCGCTGGCCAGATGCGCCTGCCGCTCCGCCGCCAGCCGCTTTTTCTCCACCCCGGCCTTGGCCGCCGCCAGGGTTTCGGCCGGTGCCGGGCGATAGCGGCCACGGCCTCTTTTGTGGAAGTAGATCGGCGAGCCGTGCAGTTTCAGCAGCAGCGCCAATGATTCCGCCGGCGTCGGCACGTGGCCGTAGTATTCCTGTGCCAGTTCCGCGAAGCCGAACTCGTCGCTGCCCGCCACCTCCCACAGAAAGTCGGCATCGAGCTCCGCTGTCAGCGCCTCGGCCTCGGTCATCACCTCGGCCGGCGCCGGCGCGGCGAAGCGCAGCAGGATGTTCGCCGTCTTGATCTTGCTGCGCTTGCCCGAGGCGGTTTCCACCTGTGCCGTGGCGTCGGTTTCGGACAGGATGGAGCCGGCCTTGAAGTGGCCGTCCTCTTCAAAGATGAGGTACATGAAAGATCAGAAATCCAGAATGGTTTGGTAGTGGCGCTCGAACCCGGCAAAGCCGTGGCCGCCGCCGTCTTCGATGATCTGCGTGGCGCCCGCGTAGTAGTCCACTGCATCGCGGTAATCGAGCACTTCGTCGCCGGTCTGCGCCAGCAGCAGATAGCGTTCGGGGCGGGTGATGGCTTCGACATCCAGCGCCGCGAGTTCGGCCAGATGCGCCTCGGTAAGTTCCCACTGCTCGCCGGTGTGCCAGTTGGTCTGCGGGCCAAGCGCGCCGCGCAGCAGTGCGTGGGCGTGCACCGCCGGGTTCACCAGCACCGCCTTCCAGCCGCGCTTTTCCGCCAGCCAGGTGGCGTAGAAACCGCCCAGAGAACTGCCGACCAGGGTCACCGTAGCGGGCTGTGCGCTTGCCAGCGTCGATTCGACTTTGATGATGGCCTCGCGCGGGCTGTTGGGCAGAGCGGGGCAGTAGTAGTCCGCCAACTGGCCGATACTTGCCATGTACTCGCCGAGTTGCCTGGCTTTGCCGGAGGCGGGGGAGGAATTGAAGCCGTGGAGATAGACGATCATTTACAGGATTTTACCGGGGCGGGGGGATTCCTGAAATCGGGGGGCAGCGCACTGTCGTTGCTTCGCTGTGCTCGCAACGACGGCGAACCCCTACGCATACCCCCCATGCCGAGGCATTGGCGTCAGCACAATATCCTCGTGATAGTGATTGTGCAGCGCTTCCAGCAGCTTCGCGTGTATCCCGCCGAAGCCGCCGTTGCTCATCATCAGCACGTGGTCGCCGGTGCGGGCGTCCGCCACCAACTGGCTCACCAGCCTGTCGAGATCGTCGAACACGCGTGCCTTGTCGCCCAGCGGGGCCAGGGCTTCGGCAGCATCCCAGCCGAGCTTGGCGTCGTAGCAGTAGATGAGGTCGGCGTCGGCGAGGCTCGCGGGCAACGCGGCTTTCATGACGCCGAGCTTCATGGTGTTGGAGCGCGGCTCGAGCACCGCAAGGATGCGCGCTTTCCCGACCTTCGTCCGCAGGCCTTCGACGGTGGTGGTGATCGCGGTGGGATGGTGGGCGAAGTCGTCGTAGACGGTGATGCCGTGGACGGCGCCGCGAATTTCCATGCGGCGCTTGACGTTCTCGAAGCGGGCCAGCGCGTCGATCGCGACGGCGGCGGGCACGCCGGCGTGACGCGCGGCGGCAATCGAGGCGAGTGCGTTCATGCGGTTGTGCCCGCCCATCAGCGTCCACTTCACGCGGCCCTGCAATGCACCGTCGAAGAAGACGTCGAAGTGGCCGTTCGCATCGACGTCGCCGGCGGTCCAGCCCGCCGCGCCGGCGGCGCGGCCATCAGGATGGGCGCCGCCGAAGCGCTCGACCGGGGTCCACAGGCCGCGCTCGAACACGCGGTCGAGGTTGGCGTCGGCGCCGTTGGCAACGATGAGGCCGTTGCCGGGGACGGTGCGTACCAGGTGGTGGAACTGGGTTTCGATGGCGGCGAGGTCGGGGAAGATGTCGGCGTGGTCGTATTCGAGGTTGTTGAGGATGACGCAGCGCGGGCGGTAGTGGACGAACTTGGAGCGCTTGTCGAAGAAGGCGGTGTCGTATTCGTCGGCCTCAATGACGAAGAAGGGGCTGTCGGTGAGCCGCGCCGACAGGCCGAAGTTCTGCGGGATGCCGCCGATCAAAAAACCGGGGCGCATGCGCGCGTCGTCGAGGATCCACGCCAGCATGGCGGCGGTGGTGGTCTTGCCGTGGGTGCCGGCCACCGCCAATACCCATTTGTCGCGCAGCACGTTGTCGGCCAGCCACTGCGGGCCGGAGGTGTAGGCGAGGCCGCGGTCGAGAATGGCTTCCATCAGCGGGTTGCTGCGGGTGACGACGTTGCCGACGACGAAGATGTCGGCGCCGATGTTGGCCTGGCTGGCGTCCCAGCCTTCGGTCAGCTCGATGCCGAGGGCGCGCAACTGGTCGGACATCGGCGGGTAGACGTTGGCGTCGCAACCGGTGACAGTGTGGCCTGCGTTGCGGGCAATGGCGGCGAGGCCACCCATGAAGGTGCCGCAGATGCCGAGGATGTGGAGGTGCATGATTTTAGGGGCTAGGGGCTAGGGGCTAGGGGCTAGGGGCTAGGAGCTAGGGCGTGGCGCGGATTATCCCACAGCCGCGGTGCGCGCCTGCTGGATCAAATGGGTCAGCAGGGCGCGCAGCTTGGCGGGACGCAGTGGCTTGTGCAGCAGCGGGAAGCCGGCCTGGCCGATGCGCAGGATGGTGTCGGGCGCGGTGTCGCCGGTGACCAGGATGGCGGGAATGTCGCGGCCATATTTTCGCCGCAGGCGGGTGATGACTTCGATGCCGTCGGTGTCGTCGGGCAGGCGGAAATCCGACACGATGACGTCGGGCACGCGGCCGAGGCTGTCGAGCCATTGCACGGCTTCGGCGGCGCTGCGGGCGGTGACGAGGTCGATGTTCCAGTTGTCGAACAGCTCGGCCATGCCGCGCAGGATCGCGCTTTCGTCGTCGACCAGCAGCACCAGCGCGTCGGCCGGAATCTGCCCCGGCGCGCTGGCGGGAACGGGCGGCCGGATCAGGCTGGCGTCGCCGCACGGCACGTCGATGCTGAACATCGAGCCGTGTTCCGGGCGCGAGCGCAAATCCACCCGGTGCCCGAGCAGCCGTCCCAGGCGCGACACGATGGCGAGCCCGAGTCCGAGGCCCTTGCTGCGGTCGCGCGCCGGGTTGTGCAGCTGGACGAATTCGTGGAACACGCTTTCCTGCTGGTCCGGCGGGATGCCGCGTCCGGTGTCGATCACGCTGAGGCGCACCATGCGGCCGCGGCGGCGGCAGGCCACCAGCACGCCGCCGTCGTCGGTATAGCGGATGGCGTTGGCAATCAGGTTGACCAGAATGCGCTCGATCAGCAGCGGGTCGCTGTACAGCGCGATGTCGCAGGGACGGAAGCGCAGCCGCAGATGCTTTTCTGCCGCCACTGCGCCGAACTGCTGTTCGAGTTCCTGCAGCATCTTCCGCAGCGGGAAATGCACCGGATGGACTTCGATGGCGCCCGCATCCAGCCGCGAAATATCCAGCAGCGCGTTGAACAAGAGCTCCAATGCCGCGGTGGAGGCCTCGATGTTTTCGATCAGGGTTTGCGCTTCGGTCTGGTGGTTGCGCGCCTTCAGCGCGGCGACAAACAGCGACAGCGCGTGCAACGGCTGCCGCAGGTCGTGGCTGGCGGCGGCAAAGAAGCGCGACCTGGCGTGATGGGCGCGCTCGGCGATGTCTTTTTTTGCGGCAAGGTGGGCGGTGGCCTCGCGAATGCGTTGCTCCAGTTCACCGCGATGCGCCTGCAGGGCATCGGCCATGGCGTTCACCCCGGCGGCCAGCGCGCCGACCTCGTCCGCCGCCGGCAACAGCGCGCGCGCCGTGAGATCGTGGTTCGCGAGCCGCCCCACCACCTGCCCGACATGCCGCAGCTGTCCGGCCAGCTGCCTGGACAGGCGCCAGGCCAGCGCGCCGGTCAGCAGCAGCGCCGCCAGCATCAGCAGGGCGGCGTGGATCAGCGTGTCGCGCTTGAAGGTGCTGATCTGGTCGCGCGAGACGCCGACTTCCGCGCGCCCCAGGAGGCCGTCGACGGGCGCGCCGCGGGTGGTTAAAACGCTGTCGTTGCGAGCGTCGGCGGCGGGCAGGCGAATCTCGGCGCGCTGCCGGTGATGGTCGGCCAGGTGCCGGGCGGCGTGGGCGGCACGCGCCTGCATGGCGTCTTCGGCGGCGGTAAGCGTTTGCGAGGTGAAATAGGCCACCAGCCCGAATTCGATCAGCACGGCGGGCAGCAGTGCAATCACCAGCATGCGGCCGCGGGTGCTGGTGATTGATAGCCGGTCGAACAGGGCGCGCATGGGATTCACGGGACGCTTAGGGTTTCTGCATCAGCCGCTGGATCTCGAGCACAGCTTCGGTGCGGTTGGTGACGCCAAAGGCGCGAAAGATCGCGGCAATGTGAACTTTCACCGTGCTTTCCGACATTGCCAGCATGCCGGCAATGGCCTTGTTGGCGCAGCCTTGTGCCAGCAGGCGCGCGACTTCAAGCTGGCGCGCCGTCAGCCCGCTGTAATGCAGCGCAGCAAATGCCGCGGGGGGAACTGGGTGCGGATAGCCCTGGTTGTCGCCCAGGCTGGCCGGCACGTAGAGCTTGCCCGCCAGTACCTGCCGCAGCGCGGCCAGCATCGCCGCGGTGGAGGCGGCCTTGGGAATGAAGCCGAGCGCCCCGACTTCCAGCGCGCTGCGCATGTCATGCGTCGATTCCGACGCGGACAAGACCACCAGCGGAATGTCGGGGAAGCGGCTGCGGAACTGCGCGATCCCCTGCATGCCGACGAAACCCGGCATGTTCAGGTCCACCAGCGCCAGGTCGAGGTCGGCATGCAGGGCGGCCTGCGCAAACAGGCTGGGGTAGTCGTGGGCGTCGATGACCTCGACCGGCGGTGCCAGCTGCGACAAAACCTGCCGCACCCCCTCGCGCATCAGCGGGTGGTCGTCGGCCAATAGGGTTTTCATAAGGGCGCTCCCTGCATGGCAGGAATTCTAGCGCCCCGCGCGGTTTCATGCGCAGCAGAATCAGCGGGGGGATTTTAGGCTGAGCTTGTCGCCGCGCATTTTGCGCATGCCTTCGTCGATGGCCGCTTCCAGGTAACCGAAATAGTAGTCCGCGATCAGCAGGCCGACGATGGCCTCGCTGGTCGCCGCGCCGCGGGGGTCGAACACCATGACGGTGGGCACGAAGGACACCTTGTGGGCGCGGGCGAACGCGCCTTCGGTGGTGGGTTTGCCGTCGAACCCGATCAGCCTGGCAGTGGAATGGATATTGACTTCGCGGATGACGACGCGGCCGTGGTAGCCCGGATCCAGGTGCATCGGCACCAGATATTCGCGCTTGGCACGTTCGCAATAGGGGCAGGTGGGGCTGGTGAACAGCACCAGGATGGGCACTTGACGCTGGGCGGCCGTGCGCGCGTCGGCGTGGAAATTCTTCGCCTGGACCAGGCTGTCCATCGCGCGGGCAGGGCCGGTCAGCGCCAACCCCCATGCTAAAATTAGAGTCCAGATTGCGATCGTTCGCATCATATTTGTCGTTTCTTCAGGTGGATGCAGATACGTCATGCTCACGAGTGTCGCGTCATCCTTTGCCAAATCAAACAGTCCATTTCTACCGCCATGTTTACATTGACCATCGTTTCCCGTGAAAGTGCCCTTGCCATGTGGCAGGCGCAGCATATCCGCGACCGCCTCGCCGCCCTGCACCCCGGCTGCACGGTGAACATTCTGGGCATGACCACACGCGGCGACCAGATTCTCGACGTCACGCTGTCCAAGATCGGCGGCAAGGGCCTGTTCGTCAAGGAGCTCGAAGTCGCGCTGGAAGCGGGGCAGGCCGACCTGGCTGTGCACTCGATGAAGGACGTGCCGATGGAACTGCCGCCCGGGTTCGAACTGGCGGCGATCGGCGAGCGCGAGGACCCGCGCGACGCCTTCGTGTCGAACCAGTACGAACGTCTGTCCGACCTGCCGCCCGGCGGCGTGGTCGGCACCTCCAGCCTGCGCCGCGAAGCGCAGCTGCGCGCGCGCTACCCGCACCTGACGGTGAAGCCGCTGCGCGGCAACGTCGGCACCCGCCTGAAAAAACTCGACGAAGGTCAATACGACGCGATTCTGCTGGCCGCCGCCGGCCTCAAGCGGCTTGGCCTGGGCGACCGCATCAAGAGCCTGCTGAGTGTGGAAGACAGCATTCCCGCCGCCGGCCAGGGCGCGCTCGGCATCGAAATCCGCAGCGGCAATTCCGAAGTGGCGGCCATGCTCGCCACGCTCAACCACCCCGAGACCGCCGCCTGCGTGCGCGCCGAACGCCAGGTCAGCCGCGTGCTCGGCGGCAGCTGCCAGGTGCCGCTGGGCGCGCACGCGGTGCTTGAGGACGGCCGGCTGGTGCTGAACGGCTTCGTGGCGAATCCGGACGGCAGCAGCTTCATCCATGACGCTGCGACAGGCGACGTGGCCGACCCCGAAGCGGTCGGCCAGGCGCTTGCCGACAAGCTGCTGGCGCAGGGCGCGCGCGCCATTCTCGACGCCCTCCCACCCGCATGACCCAGCCGCTGGCCGGCCGCACAGTGCTGGTGACGCGGCCGGCCCGGCAGGCGGCGGCACTGGTGCAGGCGATCCGCGCGGCGGGCGGCGAAGCGTTCGCGTTTCCGGCGCTCGACGTCGAGGCGCTGCCGCTGGATGCGCTCAGTGAGCCGCTGGCGCGGCTGGCAGCGGCCGACATCGTGATTTTCATCAGCCCCAATGCGGCACAATCCGGCATGGACGCAATCCGCGCGGGCGGCACGCTGCCTGAGGCCGCCGAGGTGTTCGCTGTCGGACCCGGCACCGCGCGCGCACTGCAGGCGCAGGGTGTCGGCGGCGTCATCACGCCGGACGGGCAGGATAGCGAAGCGCTGCTGGCGCTGCCGCAATTGAATGCGGTGGCGGGCAAACGGGTGGTGATCGTGCGCGGCGTCGGCGGCCGTGCGCTGCTGGCCGAAGCGCTTGCGGCGCGCGGCGCGCAGGTGACGTTCATGGAGTGCTACCGGCGCGTGCGGCCACAGGCGGATGCCGCGCCGCTGCTGGCGCGCTGGCAGGCGGGCGGCATTGATGCGGTGACCGTCGCCAGCGCCGAGACGCTGCACAATCTGGCGGCGCTGCTGGGCGAGGCGGGCAGGCCGCTGCTGGCCGCTACCCCGCTTTTCGCCCCGCATGAGAAAATCGCCGAGGCGGCCCGCCGCTTTGGTCTTGCACGCGTCATCGCCACCCCGGGTGGCGATGACGGCCTGGTAGACGGCCTGGTTAACTGGTTCAGGAACACCCCATGAATGACGCACCCGAAACATCCGCTCCGCCGCCCGCCCCGCAGCCTGTTGCCGCGCCTGTCCAGGTGGGTGCGCGCCCCCATGTCTCGGTGGTGGCGCTGGTCGCCCTGTTGATCGCCACGCTGGCGCTGGCGGCCGCGGCCTGGTCGTGGTCCGACAGCCGCGAACGCATCCGCGACCTGAAGACCGAGCTGGGGCGGCGGCTTGCCGAGTCCGGCACGGAAGTCAGCGAAGCCCGCCTGCTGGCACGCAACGCCGACGACGCGATGCGGCAGGTCAGCGAAAAGGTCGCCCACATCGAAAGCCAGATGGCGACGTCGCAGCAACAGCAGCTCGCGCTTGAAAGCCTGTACAAGGAGATGGCGCAGGGGCGCGACCAGTGGACGCTGGCCGAGATCGAGCAGGTGCTGCTCAGCGCCGCCCAGCAGTTGCAACTGGCAGGCAACGTCAAGGCGGCGATCATCGCGCTGGAAGGCGCCGATACCCGCCTGCAGCGTCTGAACAAGCCGCAGTTCACCACGCTGCGTCGCGCGATCGCGGACGACCTGGCCAAGCTGCGCGCCGTTCCCTCGATCGACGAAGTCGGGGCGAGCGCGCGCATCGAAGCGCTGGTGGCGCGTTACGCCAGCTGGCCGCTGGCCAGCGCGCAGGTGTCCGAAGCCGTGACGGCGCCGCGCACCAGCGGCCGGACCACCGATATCGGTCAGGAACTGTGGGCCGAACTGAAACGCCTGGCGCAGATCCGTCGCATCGAGGGCAACGAAGCGGTGCTGCTGCCGCCCGAGCAGGCGTACTTCCTGCGCGAGAACCTGCGCCTGCGCCTGCTGTCGGCGCGGCTGGCGCTGCTGTCGCAGGACCAGACGGCGTTCGAGGCCGATTTGCGAGCGGTGTCGACGTTGCTGAATCGCTATTTCAATACACGCGACGCCGGCGTCGCCGCTGCGCAGAAGGAAATCGAGCGCCTGTCCGGCCTGCAGATCGCCCAGAAATTGCCCGGGATCGATGCCAGCCTCGCCGCGCTCGAGGCCTATAAGGGGAGCAACTGATGCGCTGGCTGATCTCCTTTCTCATCGTCGCGGTGCTGGCTGTCGCGCTGGCGATGGCGGGGCGCTACGACCCCGGTTATGTGGTGCTGGTGTATCCGCCGTGGCGGATGGAGATTTCCTTCATCAGCTTTGTGTTGATGCTGGTCGGTCTGGTGGTGGGCGGGATCGTGCTGCTGCGGCTGGCCTTGCTCACCTTCAATTTGCCCAGCATCGTGCGCGAGCAGCGCGAGCGCCGCGCAGCCAAAAAGCGGGACGAAAACTTTGTCGGCGGGCTCAAGGCGTATGCCGAATATCGCCACCAGGACGCCGAGCAATCGCTGGGGCAGTGGCAGGGCGATGACGTCCGCCTGGGCCTGGCGCGCGTGCTGGCAGCGCGTGCAGCGCAGGGAATGCGTGCCGTGCAGCAGCGCGAGCGTCACCTTCAAGCGGCCACCGAACACGGCGCCGAACTGGCCGCGTGGCTGTTCGAGGCCGAGACCTGCCTCGACGCCAAGGATGCGACGGCCGCACGGAGGGCTATCAATCGGGCCAAGGAGATTGCACCGCAGCACACGACCCTGCTGCGGCTCGAACTCAAGGCGTGCCAGATGACGGGGCAGTGGGACGAGGTCGACCGTTTGCTGGACGCGCTGATGCGCGCCAACGCGCTGGAACCCGGAATCGCCATGCAGAACCGACGCATGGCCTATGCTGAAAACCTCAAGCGTCGCGCCGAGGACGACCGCGGCCTGTTGGAGTACTGGAAGAAGATCCCGGCCGATTTCAAGGTCGATCCCTGGGTGGCGCGTGCAGCCGCACGTGCCTTCATGCAGCGCGGCGGCCACGACACCGCGCTCGACGTGCTGGAGGCCGCGCTTGCCCGCGAGTGGCACGAAGAACTGGTGGCCTTGTATGGCGAGGCGCGCGGCAGCAGTCCGACGCGGCAGATCGAGCAGGCCGAGAAATGGCTGCACGCGCATCCGCGCGACGCCCAGTTGCTGCTGACGCTGGCGCAGCAGTGCAGCGCGCAGCAACTGTGGGGCAAGGCGCAGAGCTATCTTGAGGCCAGCCTCGCCATCGCGCCGAGCGCGGAAGGCCACATCCGCATGGCCGAACTCAAGACGCAGAGCGAGCAGCCCGGCGAAGCCTGCAGGCATTATCAAAAGGCGCTGGCACTGTGCCGGGCGCAGTAGGCCCTTGGCGCATGGCTGTTGCCGGCTCCACGCCGGGATCGTAAGCCCGGCGGGTCGTCAGCTGGCGGGCGCGGTCTCGGCGTCTGCCGCGTAGACGAAGGCATCGGCGAAGAATTCGTCTTCGGGCAGATTGCGCGTCTTGATAAAACTGTCGCGCGCGCTGTCGACCATGATCGGCGCGCCACTGGCATAGACCTGGTAGCCCGACAGGTCGGCAAAATCAGCCTGCACCGCCTCGTGCACGAAGCCGGTGCGGCCCTGCCACGCATCGTCCGGTTGCGGATTCGACAGCACCGGGATGTAGCTGAAGTTCGGATGCTCGGCCAGCCATCGCTGCGGCAGTTCGGGCATGTATAAATCCTTCAGCGTACGCACCCCCCAGTAAAGCACCAGTTCGCGATCCGTGTGTTCGGCCAAGGCGTGCTCCAGCATGGCCTTGATCGGCGCAAAGCCGGTGCCGCCGGCGATGAAGATCATCGGCTTGTCGGAATTCTCGCGGATGAAGAAGCTGCCGAGCGGGCCTTTCAGGCGCAGGATGTCGCGTTCTTTCAGGCTGGAAAACACCTGGTCGGAAAACAGGCCGCCCGGCACGTGGCGGATGTGCAGCTCCAGCAGCGCGTCGTCATGCGGCGGGTTGGCGAGCGAATAGCTACGCGACTTGCCGCCCTTCAGCTGAAAATCGATGTATTGCCCGGCGAGGAACTGCAGGCGTTCGTTGGCGGGCAGCTTGATCTTCATCGCCATCACGTCGTCGGCACGCTTTTCCAGCTTCTCCACCCGGCACGGCAGGGTCTTCACCACGATGTCCTTGGCGGCGCCGATCTCCTTGGCTTCGATGGTGAGGTCGGACAAGGCCTTGGCGCGGCAGAACAGCGCGCGGCCCTGCGCCTTTTCCTCGTCGTTCAGCGCGTTGGGCGAGTGCGTGCCGTAGTCGATCTGGCCGGACAGGATCCGGCCCTTGCAGCTGCCGCAGGCGCCGTTGCGGCAGCCGTAGGGCAGCGAAAAGCCTTCGCGCAGCGCGGCCTCGAGTATGGTTTCGTTATCCTCGACGACGAACTGGCGCCCGCTGGGCTGGATGGTGACCTGATGCGGCATGATGTGGGCTTAAAATACGATGATAAACCAATGGATTATCGCCCGGGCAGGCAGGGTTTTTACCCCTGCATGGGTAGGGTTACAGGTAGCCGGCAATGAAAAGAATATTGATTGTGGGATTTGGAGACATCGCCGAGCGGCTGGTGCGACGCTACGCCGGGCAGGCTGATTTCATCGGCATGACCCGCCGTCCCGATCGCGCCGCTGAGCTGCGCGGGCTGGGCGTGACGCCCTGCGTCGGCGATCTCGACGCGCCGGCCACGCTGAAGCGGCTGCCGCGCGTCGACGGCGTGTTTCACTTCGCGCCGCCCCCCAATGCAGGCCAGACCGATCCGCGCACCGCGCATCTGCTGCACGCGCTGACGCGGCGCGGCAAACCCGGCGCATTGGTCTACATCAGCACCAGCGGCGTGTACGGCGACTGCGGCGGCAACTGGGTCGCCGAAACGCGTCCGGTGGCGCCGGTGAATGGACGCGCGGTGCGGCGGGTCGACGCCGAGCGCCAGCTGCGCGCCTGGGGCGAAACGCAACGGGTGCAGGTGAGCATTTTGCGCGCGCCGGGCATTTATGCCGCCGACCGCCTGCCGCTGGAACGCATCAAGCGCGGCACTCCGGCGCTGGTTGCCGAGGACGACAGCTACACCAACCACATCCACGCCGACGATCTGGCGCGGCTGGCGTGGGCGGCGCTGTTCCGCGGACGTTCGCAGCGCATCTACCACGCGGTCGATGCGCATCCGCTGAAAATGGGCGACTGGTTCGACAGCTGCGCCGATGCGTTCGACCTGCCGCGGCCGCCGCGCGTCAATCGCGCCGAGGCGGAGCAGGTGCTGTCCGAGGCCTTGCTGTCGTTTCTGCGCGAGTCGCGCCAGTTGTCGAACGCGCGCACGGTGCGCGAATTGCGGCTGCAATACCGCTATCCGACCTCGGACGATTTGCTGCGCGAAATCAAACAGGCGCGCGGGCAGATGAAGCTGTTCTAAGGAAACGCTGATTAATTCGATATGGCCGTCATTGCGAGCGAAGCGCGGCAATCCAGCGCATTGATTAAGCAGGCATTTCTGGATTGCCGCGTCGCTTCGCTCCTCGCAAAGACGGATTAATCAGCGACTCCCTAACGCAGCAGGTCGTCCGGCTCGCGCTTGAACTCGCCATCGATCGTGGCGGGTGTTTCGCCCCGTGTGGGAGGGGGTTCGGGGAAGGGGACATCGTCATTCGCCGGCCGCAGCGGGTCTCGCTTGCGCCCGGCCCAGGTGCCCGGAATCAGCAGCAGCCCCAGTGCGATCGCATCGCTGATGAAACCGGGGAAGACAAGCAGGCCGCCGGCGAGCAGAATACGCCCGCTGGCAAACATCGCGGCCAGCGGATTCGTGCCGGACTGTACCGAAAACAGCAGGCGCGCGCCCCAGGCGACGCGCTCGACACGAATCAGCATGATCCCGGCGATGGCGGCCAGCAGCAGCCACAGCAGCACCCAGCCGCCGATGGCGCTGGCCATCCAGAAAATGCCGATGGCCTCCAGAACCGGAAACGACAGCAGCAGTAGCACAATCCAACCAAAGCGCATGTGATGGAACCTTTGTTAGTCTTGACGAATTTACCCGATGTCGCGAGCGCCGAAAAACTGGCGCACGCGCTGATCGAACGGCGCGCGGCAGCATGCGTGAACGTTTTGGCCGCGTGCCGCTCCATTTATCGTTGGCAGGGCGCAGTGGAAGCGGCGGACGAAATCCCGCTGCTGATCAAAACCACCGCGGCAAACTACCCGCTGGTTGAAGAAATTGTGCGCGCGCAGCATCCTTACGACGTACCTGAACTGATTGCCCTGCCCATAACGCACGGACTGCCTGCCTATCTAAACTGGCTGGCCACGGAGACTGAAAAGCATGATCAAGAATAAATGGATTCGTTTGCTCGGCGCATTGCCCGTACTTTGGGGCGCGCTGGCGCTTTTTCCAGTGGCCCACGCACAAGAGTTTCTAGACCCCGAAGTCGCGTTCAAGTTCTCGGCGCGTGCGCTGGATGCCAACACGCTGGAAGCGCGCTGGCAGATTGCCGACGGCTACTACATGTATCGCGACAAGTTCCAGTTCGCGGTCGAAGGCGCCACGCTCGGCGCCCCGCGGCTACCTGCCGGCAAGGTGAAGGAGGACGAATTCTTCGGCAAGGTCGAAACCTATACCAAGGACGTGCGCATCGCGCTGCCGATCCAGCGTACGCCAGGCGCCACCTCGGTCACCCTGAAAACCGTATCGCAGGGCTGCGCCGACGCCGGCCTGTGCTACACCCCGCAAGAAGCGAGCATGTCGATCAAGCTGCCCGCGCCGGTGGCCGCAGCCGCGGCAGCGCCCGCTTCGCCCGTCGCATCCCGTACCGCGCTGGATGGCCTGCGCAGCCTGCTCGGCGCCACGGACATGCCGAAACTGCTGCCGCCGGACGAGGCCTTCCCTGTCGCCGCGGCGATGCCGGATGCGCAGACGGCCCGGTTCGATTACACGCTGACCGCCGACACCTATCTGTATCGCGACAAGCTCGCCTATATCGTCAAATCGCCTGCCGACGTCAAGGTGGCGAGCGTCGATACGCCGGCGGGCGACGTCAAGGAGGATCCGACCTTCGGCCGCACCGAGGTCTACCATCGGGATTTTTCCGCCCGCGTGACGCTGTCGCGCGCGCTCGCCGTCGGCGAGCAGCTGGTGCTGGAGGCGACCTGGCAGGGCTGCAACGAGGCGGTCGGCGTGTGCTACCCGCCGATCACGCGCGACTTCATGCTGACCGCGGGCGCGGCCGGCACGGCGGTCACAGCCAGCGCCCAGGTGGCGCCGGCCGAGCCCGCCATCGAATCCGACACCTCGCGCATCGAGCGCGTGCTGACGGGCGGCAGCTTCTGGCCGGTGGTCGCCACCTTCTTCGGCCTCGGCTTGCTGCTGGCATTGACGCCCTGCGTATTCCCGATGATTCCGATCCTGTCGGGCATCATCGCCGGCCAGAACACCAAGGTAACCAAGACCAGCGGCTTTCTGCTGTCGCTCGCCTACGTGCTGGGCATGGCGATCACCTATGCGGTGGCCGGCGTGGCCGCGGCACTGTCCGGCACCCTGATTTCCAACGCCCTGCAGAACCCCTGGGCGCTCGGCGTCGGCGCGCTGATTTTCGTCGGCCTGGCCATGTCCATGTTCGGCTTCTACGAACTGCAGTTGCCGAGCGCGCTGCAAAGCAAGTTTTCCGAGCGCGCCAACAAGATGAAGGGCGGCAATTTCTTCGGCGTGTTCGCCATGGGCGCGCTGTCGGCGGTCATCCTGGGCCCCTGCGTCGCGCCGCCGCTGGCTGCCGCGCTGGCCTTCATCGCGCAGACCGGCAACACCGTGCTCGGCGGCGTCGCGCTGTTCGTGCTGGCGCTGGGCATGGGCGTGCCGCTGCTGCTGATCGGCCTGTCCGCCGGCGCCCTGCTGCCGCGCGCCGGCGGCTGGATGAACGCGGTGAAATACTTCTTCGGCGTGATGATGCTGGCCATCGCCATTTACCTGATCTCGCCGGTCGTTCCGGGCTGGATCGGCATGCTGTTGTGGGCGATGTTGCTGATTGCGTGCGCGATCTACCTGCATGCGCTCGATCCGCTGCCCGCCCATGCGAGTGGCTGGTCGCGCCTGTGGAAGGGGCTCGGCGTGGTGCTGCTGATCGGCGGCCTGGCGATCCTGCTCGGCATGCTGGCAGGAAGCCGCAATCTGCTGCAGCCGCTCGATGTATTCAAGGGCGGGGCGGGCGGCGTGGCGCAGGTGGCCGAGCAGAAAGGCCTGCCGTTCGAGAAGGTGAAGGACGTGGCCGAGCTCGACGCGCGCCTGGCGTCGGCCAGGGCCGACGGCCGCGCGGTGATGCTCGATTTCTACGCCGACTGGTGCGTGTCATGCAAGGAAATGGAAAGCTTCACTTTCAGCGATGCCCGGGTACAGGCGCGGCTTGCCGACGTGGTGCTGCTGAAGGCCGACGTCACCGCCAACAGCGCCGCCGACAAGGCGCTGCTGAAGCGCTTCAACCTGTTCGGCCCGCCCGGGATTATTTTCTGGAACGCCGCAGGCACGCAGTCGGATTTCAAGGTGATCGGCTTCGAGAAGGCCGACAAGTTTCTCGCCAGCGTCGACGCCGCGCTCGGGAAATAGCCCTCAACGGGCCGACGTGCCCCTGCGTGCAGAGGCACGCAGGGGCACGTCTCGTTCAGGGCTGGCGCCGCAGTACAGCGACGGCATCCAGCAGCGGCGTGACGACGGGCTGGATCTTGCGCCGCATCAGCGAGCCGACCGCGGTGGTCTTGAGGAAGATCGGGCGCACGCTGTCGGCATCCGTCGCGGCCAGTGCGTCGAGCGCGGCACAATCCATTTCAAATTGCGGCGCAGCGTCGAGCAGGGCCGCGCGCGCCGCGTTGCGTGTGGTTCCGTCGGCCTGGCGCAAGGGCGCGCACCACCGCGCCAGCGCATCCAGGGTGTGGTTGACCACTTCCTGAATTTCCGGACGATCGAGGATCAGCGCGACGGTGGCGAGGAAGGTCTGCCCCTGCGCTGACAGCGCTTTTTCCAGCAGCGTGCCGTACGGGTTGCCGGCGAGATGCGGCACGCCGGCGTGATCGGTGCGCGCAGGACGCGGATTGGACAGCTGGTCCGGCTGCAGCTCGAGGAAGGCCACGTAATATGAATTGCGGCTGTTGCCGCGCTTCCAGATCGCCAGTCGCTCGGCATCGGTGAGCACACCCGAAACCAGCATCACCGCGACGGTATCGAGAATGCCGACGTCGTCCTCGTGCAGGAACGCCAGGTGGTCGACCAGGAATTGGGCGAGCGTGCGCCCCATGCTGCCCCGGCACACCGCATCGCGCATCAGCATCAGCCGCGCGTTCTCGAGGGTCGGCATGCACCACCAGGCGTAGCGTGCGAGTTCGTCGGTGAGCGCGGGCGAGTGCACCACCGCCACCACCGCTTCCTCCTCGGCGATCAGCAGCAGCTGCGCCAGATGCTGGATCGACAGTCCGGACTGCGACTGCCGCGTCCAGCGCGTCAGATGGACGGGATAACCGCCGGGCGAGCCCAGCGCGTGACCGGACAGCATCTCGCGCACCCGCTTCAAGTAGCGGTCGGCGCGCGCGTTGGGTTTCAGCGGCACGCTCGCCTCGCCCTGCGGCGTCAGCGCCCACAGCGTCATGTTCGATTCGTCGATGCGAACGGCCTTGAGTTCGGTGTTGAACAGGACGTTGAGGCGCAGCTCGTCTTCGGGGGAGAGTTCGTCGTTCATTCAGATTTCTCACCACAGAGACACAGAGGCACGGAGAAAGACAAATGCAGTTCTCTGTGTCTCCGTGCCTCTGTGGTTAATGGTTTATAACTTTCCAAACACGTCACGCGCCGCGGCGATCGTGGCGTCGATGTCGGCGTCGCTGTGGGCAGCCGAGACGAAGCCCGCCTCGAACGCCGACGGCGCAAGGTAGATGCCGTGGTCGAGCATGGCGTGGAAGAAGCGGTTGAAGGCTTCCTTGTCGCTCTGCATCACTTCGGCGAAGCTTGCCGGCGGCCTGGCCGCGAAATAGAGGCCGAACATGCCGCCGACCGAGTCGGCGCAGAAGGCGACGCCGGCGTCCGCTGCGGCCAGGGTCAGCCCCTTCACCAGCCGCTCGGTGCGGGCGGCGAGACGCGCGTGGAAGCCCGGTTCGGAAATCGCGGCGAGCGTCGCCAGGCCGGCGGCCACCGCGACCGGGTTGCCCGACAGCGTGCCCGCCTGGTACACCGGGCCGGTCGGCGCGAGCATGTCCATGATGTCGGCGCGGCCGCCGAAGGCGCCCACCGGCATGCCGCCGCCGATCACTTTGCCGAGCGTGGTCAGATCAGGCTTGATGCCGAGCAGTTTTTGCGCGCAGCCGAGATCGACGCGGAAGCCGGTCATCACCTCGTCGAAGATCAGCAGCGCACCGTGCGCATCGCACAGGCGGCGCATCGCGGCCATGAATTCGGCGGTCGGCTTCACCAGATTCATGTTGCCGGCAAACGGCTCGACGATGATGCAGGCGATTTCCGGCCCGATCTCGGCGAAGGTGCGTTCCAGGCCGGCGACGTCGTTGTAGTCGAGCACGATCGTCTGCGCCGCGACCTCCGCAGGCACCCCGGCCGAGGTGGGGTTGCCGAAGGTGAGCGCGCCGGAGCCGGCCTTCACCAGCAGGAAGTCGGCGTGGCCGTGGTAGCAGCCCTCGAACTTGATGAATTTGGAACGGCCGGTGAAGCCGCGCGCCAGGCGGATCGCGCTCATCGTCGCCTCGGTGCCGGAGGATACCAGGCGCACCTTCTCGATGCTCGGCACGAGTTCGACGATGCGGCGGGCGATGGTGAGTTCGGCCTCGCTCGGCGCACCGAACGACAGGCCGTTGGCGGCGGCGTCCTGCACTGCCTTCACCGTGCCGGGGTGGGCGTGACCGAGGATGGCCGGGCCCCACGAGCCGACGTAGTCGATGTATTCGCGGCCGTCGGCGTCCCACACGCGCGATCCCTTGGCGCGGCTGAAGAATACCGGGGTGCCGCCGACGCTTTTGAAGGCGCGCACCGGGGAATTCACCCCGCCGGGAATGACGTGTTGCGATTGTTCGAAAAGCTGTTCGTTGCGGGTCATTGTTCGGATTCCGTTTCAAATAGTTGATTCAGGGCGCGCGCGCTGGCGCGGATGTCGGGGGTGTCGAACAGCGCCGACAGCACGGCGAGGCTGTCGGCGCCGGCGTCCAGCAAAGCGGGCGCATTGGTGAGCGTGATGCCGCCGATGGCGACCAGCGACACGTGGATCAGCGGCGCCGCCTCGCGCAGCAGGTCGAGGCCGGCGCGCCCGGCGGCCGGCTTGGTCGGCGATGCAAAGAAGCTGCCGAAGGCGACATAGTCGGCGCCGGCGGCCTGCGCGGCCAACGCCCGTTCGAGACTTTGGTAGCACGATGCACCGATGAGTTTGCTCTTGCCGAGAATGATGCGCGCCTCGCGCAGGCTGGCGTCGTCGCGCCCCAGATGCACGCCGTCGGCGTCGCACAAATCGGCCAGCCGCAAGTCGTCGTTGACGATCAGCGGCACGCCGAATGGGCGGCACAGCGCGACCAGTTCGCTCGCCTGTTCGTGGCGTCGCGCCACGTCGCCCGATTTGTCGCGGTATTGCACGGCGGCCACGCCGCCCGCCAGCGCCGCTTCGACCTGCGTCAGCAAATATCCGGTGTCCGCGGTTTCGGGGGTGATGGCGTACACGCCGCCGGGGAATTTTGCCGAATCAGGCATTGCCTTCCGTCTGCCCCTCCTGGGCCCAGAAGAAACGCTCGGGAATGTATTGCCCCATGCCGGGGCGGAAGGCGGCCTTCAGCGTTTCATAGGTGAAGTGCTGGGCATCGCGGACTGCCGTGGGCACGTCCTGGCCGTACGCCAGGGCAGCGGCGATGGCCGAGGCGAGGGTGCAGCCGGAACCGTGATAGCTGCCCGGCAGGCGGTCCCAGGCGTCGGTCTGCACGTGGCCGTTGGCGTCGTACAGGCTGTTCAGCACGCGCGGCGTGGCCTCGTGGGTGCCGGTGATGAGCACGTATTCGCAGCCGAGATCGGTCAGGTGCGCGGCGCAGGCGGCGAGGTCCATGTCGTCGTCGTCCGACTCGAACAGCGCCAGCCGGCGCGCTTCGTGGCTGTTGGGCGTGAGGATGCTGGTCTGCGGGATCAGCAGGTCGCGCATGGCGGAGATCATGTCCTCGGTGGCGAGCTCGTCGCCGCGTCCGGACGCCAGCACCGGGTCGAGGATGACCGGGATGTCGGGATAGTCGGCGAGGATTTCGGCGATGACCGCCATCGACTCGGGGCTGCCCAGCATGCCGAGCTTGAACGCCGCCACCGGTACGTCTTCGAGCAGCATGCGCGCCTGATCCATCACCCATTCGGCATCGATGGCGAGCACTTCGTCGACCCGGGCGGTGTCCTGCACCGTGATCGCGGTGATGACCGACAGCGGATGGCAGCCCATGCTGGCCAGCGTCAGCAGGTCGGCCTGGATGCCCGCGCCGCCGGTCGGGTCGGACGCGGCAAAGCTGAGCACCAGCGGCGGCGTGGTTTTGGGGACGAATATGGAGGGCATGGCGTCACTGCTTTAGAATCAAGCACTCGATTTTAGCCGATTCACGGAATTCCCATGTCTGATCTCCCCGAATACAAAAGCTGGATGTGCCTGATCTGCGGCTACATCTATCATGAGGAAACCGGCGCCCTCGACGACGGGATCCCGCCCGGCACGCGCTGGGAAGACGTGCCGATCAACTGGACCTGCCCGGATTGCGGGGCACGCAAGGACGATTTCGAGATGGTGCAGTTTTAACGCCCGGGTTTTTTTCATGTGCGCGCTCAAGAAAATGCGGGGGCGGACGTTGGAACGAAGGCGCGACAAACAATTTGGCTTGAAAATCGCGCCCTGCGATTCCCGCCTGCCTTGGTGCGCCCGGACGGGGATTGAATAAAACCAACTTTTAATAAGGATACGGTGATGATTTTGCGATCGATTGCGGCGTGGGCCTTGCTCGTTTTTTCAGCAAGTACGTGGGCGGTTGCGCCTTATGTCCAGGGGGACCGGGTGGCGGGTGGTAGTGCCCAGGCGGCGGCGACTGCAGTCGAGGCCAAGCTCAAGAATGGCGGCTTCAAGGTGGTCGGCAAGTATTTCCCAAAGGGCTTGACGGGGTATGGGGTGGTGATCGCCACCGACGACGTCATGCTGAGAGAAGTGGGGTCGGTGGGCGGCCACGCCGTGCTGGGCGCGGCGATCCGCGTCGGAGTGAAAGCCGACGGCAGCGTCGCCTACACCAATCCGGACTACTGGTATCGCGCCTATTTCCGCAAGGACTTCGACAGGAAGGAGGCGGCGGTCAAGGGGGTGCAGGCGCGACTGCAGGCCGCGCTGGGCGCGGGCAGCGGGCAGGGGGGGGACGAGGCGCCTGGCAACCTGGCCAACTACCGCTACATGGTCGGCATGGAACGTCTGGATTCGTACAAGAACAAGCTGGCCGAGCACGACAGCTTTGCCGGGGCGCTGCAGGCCGTTCGTGAGAATCTGGCCAAGGGCGTCGGCAAGACAAGCAGGGTCTACGAAGTCGTCATACCCGACCGCAAGCTGGCTGTGTTCGGGGTGGCGATGAACGACGGCGGCAACAGCGATGGCGAGTGGATCAAGAAAATCGACATGCAGGACAACATCGCCGGGCTGCCCTACGAGATTTACGTGGTCGACAATGTGGTGAGTGCACCGCATGGCCGTTACCGTATTGCGCTGGCCTTCCCGGCTGTGGGCATGGGGCAGTTCATGCGCATTTCGTCCCTGCCAAACGTGATTATCGAAACCATGAGTGCCGTTGCCGGCGCTGAAAAGAAGTCCGGCGGGGAAGCCTGGCAGTAGCCTGTGTCCAGCACGTAGCGGAAAAAGGGTGTCGCAATGCGGCACCCTTTTCATTGGGGGGTCGAAAACGTGCGTGCGCGGATGGTCCGGGGGCTAAAGAAGCCTGAACCGCTGCCGTAATGGTATGCACACAGGGTGTGTGGCAGGTGCTGTGCCCCCAAGGTCCAGGTGGAGAGAGCGTGTGGATAACGAAGCTTTGAAAGGCGTCAAGGTGATGGTCATCGATGACAGCAACACCATACGCCGTAGCGCGGAAATATTTCTGAACCAGGCGGGCTGCGAAGTCATCCTGGCGCAGGACGGCTTCGATGCGTTGTCCAAGATTACCGATCACGAACCGGACGTGGTGTTCGTCGACATCATGATGCCGCGCCTCGACGGCTACCAGACCTGTTCGCTGATCAAGCGCAACGCAAAATACCGCAGCACGCCGGTCATCATGCTGTCGTCCAAGGATGGATTGTTCGATCGTGCGCGCGGCCGCATGGTGGGCTCGGACCAGTATCTGACCAAGCCTTTTACCAAGGACACGCTGCTGACAGCGGTGCGCGAGCACGCGTGTGCCAGGGCCTGATTTTTTCTCAAGGAGCGTAGATATGGCGATCAGCCGAATTCTGGTTGTGGATGATTCTCCCACCGAACGTTTTTTCCTGTCCGAGCTGCTGGTCAAGAACGGCTACCTGGTCAGCATGGCCGAAAGCGGCGAAGAGGCCGTCGCCCAGGCCAAGCAGACGCTGCCCGATCTGATCGTGATGGACGTCGTGATGCCCGGCATGAACGGCTATCAGGCAACCCGCATGATCGGCAAGGAAGAGGCGACCAGGCATATTCCGGTCATCATGTGCACCACCAAGGGTCAGGAAACCGACAAGGTCTGGGGCATGCGGCAGGGTGCGAAAGCCTACCTGGTGAAGCCGGTGAAGCCGGAAGACCTGCTGTCGCAAATCAAGGCGCTGGGCTGAGCGGATCAATATGGCCAAGAAATTCAATCTGCGCGAATTTCAGACCACGCTTTCGCAGCAGTTGCAGGCTGCGGCCAGTCGCGACAACACCGGATCCCGTCTGGGTTTTCGGGTGGGCGACGCGAGCTGGCTGGTGAGCCTTTCCGATACCGAGGAGGTGATCCCGGTGCCGCCCATCGTCAAGGTGCCCGGTGCGTGCCGATGGTTTCGAGGCGTCGCCAACATCCGCGGCAACTTGTTCGCGGTGAGCGATTTTTCGGATTTTATGGGGCAGGGCGTGACGCCCGAGCACGTTGATTGCCGTCTGCTGATTCCGCATCGCGATTTCGGCGTGAATGCGGCGCTGCTGGTGCGCAGCACCCTGGGTCTGAAAAACATCAAGCATTACCAGCTGCGTGGCGATCACGCAGCGTCTCATCCGTGGGTCGCCCGCCAATACGCGGACGAAGCGGGCACCGACTGGTGCGATATGGATTTCGGCCAATTGCTTGGCAATGCCGGGTTTCTCAAGGTTGAAGCGTAGGTCGGTCTCCGACCGGGTGTTGAAAACAGGGCGCGCTGACGCCGAAGAGTGGAGATTGAAACGATGAACGTGGCGACTGCAACAATGAATGGCCTCAAAGGGCTGGCTGGCCGCATGACGGAAAAGGTCACAGGCAAGAGCGGGGGGGATCATACCGCCCTGATCATGCAGAGCGTGCGAAAGCTGGCTGACAAGGAGCCTGGGCGCGCCCCGCTGATCGGCCGTCTGCCCGTCGAGAAACAGTATCTCTATACGGGCGGCGCCTTGATCGTTTCGCTGCTGCTGGGGGCTGGCTTCACGGCCTACGGATCGATCCAGCTCGGTAACCGCGCCGCGTACGAAACTCGGGCGGGCGAACTGAAGGTGTTGTCGCAGCGCCTTCCGCTGACGGCCCAGCAATCCGCGCTCGGTGACGTCACCGCCTTCAAGAAGCTGGCCGAAGGCAGGGTCGCGTTTCAGACGGTGCTGACCGGCCTGACCGAAGGCGATGCCGAGGTGCCCGCCTCCAGCGGTGCCGCGCGCGCCACGCTTGAAAAAATCAGCGCGCAGTGGAAGACGTTCGACCCGCAGGTCGCGCTGATCCTGTCGCAACAGAAAAACCTGGTGTCCTTGAACGAAAGCGTCAAGCGCATTAACGCCCTGAGTTCCGATCTGCAGGAGGTTGCCGAACAACTCGGCAGCCAGCTGGTCGACGGGGGCGCGAATGTGCGCGAAGTGTCGCGCGCCAATCACCTGGTCATGCTGAGCCAGCGCATGCCGAAAAACGCCAACCTGCTGCTGTCGGCTGACCTGATCGACCCCGTCGTGGTGCTGCAACTGGAAACCGACACCACCTCGTTCCGCGATACGGTGCAGGTGCTGATGACCGGCGTGGCCAGCCGCAGTGAAGACAGCATGCTGACCCTGGAAGACCTGGGTGAAAACATGGGCAACATGGTCGAGGCGGTGGGCGAGGTGCTTGCCAACACGCAGCCGCTGCTGCAATCCAAATTGGCAGCCAACAACCTGTTCGTCGGCAGCGACGCGCTGCTCCGGGACACCGAGCAGCTGTCGCAGGACTATCAGTCCGTCGGAGGTGCCGGCTATCTGCTTGCCGCCTTGTTCGGCCTGCTGGCGATTGGCTCGCTGGTGGTGCTGGGGCTGGTCAACATCAACGAAACCAAATCGCGGGCACGCAAGAGCGAAGAGGAGAACAGCCGCAACCAGGAAGCGATTCTGCGCCTGATGGACGAACTGGGCGAGCTGGCCGAAGGCAACCTCACCATCAACGCCAGCGTGACCGAAGACATTACCGGTGCGGTGGCCGACTCGATCAACTACACGGTGGAAGAGCTGCGCGGTCTGGTGCGGGGCATCAATAACGCCACGGTGCAGATGGACCAGGCAGCGAACCAGGCGGGTCATATCTCCGAGTCGCTGCAACATGCCTCGCGCCGCCAGTCCGAAGAAATCGAAGAGACCTCGGCTGCGGTGGTGAGCCTGGCACAGTCGGTGCAACAGGTGTCGGGCAACGCCGCCGAGTCCGCCCGTGTGGCAGAACAGTCCCTGGCCGCTGCCGAAAAAGGCCAGCAGGCGGTGGCCAACGCCATTTCCAGCATGAATGGTCTGCGCGAACAGATCCAGGAAACCTCGAAACGAATCAAGCGCCTCGGCGAGTCCTCGCAGGAGATCGGCGAAATCGTCGAACTGATTTCCGATATTACCGAGCAGACCAACGTGCTGGCGCTCAACGCGGCCATTCAGGCAGCGTCCGCAGGTGAAGCCGGGCGTGGCTTCTCGGTGGTGGCGGAAGAAGTGCAGCGGCTGGCGGAACGTTCGGCCGATGCGACCAAGCAGATCGCGGCGATCGTGAAGACCATTCAGTCGGATACCCACGATACGGTGGCGGCGATGGAGGTCTCGACCCAGGGCGTGGTCGAGGGCGCCAAGCTGTCCGATGCTGCAGGTCAGACGCTGGTCGAGATCGGCACCGTGTCGAAAACGCTGGCCGGACTGATTGCCGACATTTCCTCCGCGACGCAGAGACAGGCGGAATCGACCGCCAAGGTGGCCGAAACCATGCAGGACATCAAGACGATTTCGGTACAGACCAGCAGCGGCACGAAGCAGACGGCCGAGTCGATTGGCAGCATGAAGCAGCTGGCGCAGGATCTGAAGAGTTCGGTCGCCGGCTTCAAGCTCGCCTGATCGGACCGGCTACAGCGCGAAGCAAGCAGCCGCTCACGGCCACTGCAATCAACCTCGGGAACAACACACCATGAGCGCCTTACTCGATTACGATACCGGCCCGTTGAACTGGGTGCGCGGCGACATCGATGCCGCCCTGCAAGCCGCCTTGGGGCGCATCCAGGCTTACAGTGTCGATGCCGATCTCACCAATGCCCTGCGTCTGGCGCGCGACGATGCGCACCAGGTGACCGGTGCATTGCGCATGGTTGGCCTGGAAGGCGCAGCCACGCTGGCGGGCGCGCTTGAGTCCAGCCTGGACGACATCAATGAAAATCGGTTGACGGCAAGCGATGAGGTCCTGCGCGCCTTGCGCAATGCCATGGAAGGCCTGCAGCGCTGGGTCAAGGATCTGGCTGACGGACGCGGCAGCGGTGAGCTGGCGTTGTTCCCCCTGTACAAGCGTCTGCGTGAACTGCAGGGCGCCGAGCGGGTATTTGAGGGTGAATTGTTTTTCCCCGATCTGCGTTTGCGAGCGCGTGGCAAGACCGACAACGATGGCCTGACGCAGGAAGCGCTGGCCGCCGAAGTCAAGAAAATGCGGGGCCTGTTCCAGCGCGGCCTGCTGGCCTTTCTGCGCAATGCCGAGGCGGACCAGGGATTGCAGCGCATGCGTGAAGCGCTGTGCGCAATCGAGCGCATCGCACCGTCGCAAGCCTCGCAAACCTTCTGGTGGGCCTGCGTCGGCTTTGTCGACAGCCTGATCGCACGCGGCGTCGAGGCCGACTTCCACGTCAAGCAGCTGCTTGCGCGCGTCGACCTGCAAATGCGCCGCCTGATAGAAGGCTCGCCGCAGGTCGCTGAACGCCTGCTGCGCGATGCGCTGTTCTTCGTGGCAAAAAGCCAGGCCATGGAAGGCCGCGCCGCGGAAGTCCGTTCGAGGTTCGGCCTCGATCGTTATCTGCCGGGTCGAGGCATGCTTGACCCCGAGGCGCTGGCGCATATGCGTCCGGTGCTCGACGCCTTGCAGGCCGGCCTGAAGGCCGCGCGCGATCACTGGCATGCCTGGGTGGAAGGCAATGCCGATCAGCAGGAACCGTTTCAGACCCAGTTGATGCGCATGCAACCGCAGGCGCAGATGCTCGAAAACAGCGGCCTGATGGCCTTGCTGGATGAGTTGGGAGCGGCAGCCATAGCCGCTGTCGGACGCGAAGGCGACGCGCGTGAACAGATGAACCTGGAAGTCGCTTCCGCGCTGCTGTTCATGCAGAACGGCGTTGATCAGGAAGATGTTCTGCACGCCGATTTCGCTGTCCGTGCCGAAGCGCAGCAGGCACGCCTGCGCGCCCTGATCGAAGGCCGCGAGATGCCGGTCAGCGACGTGGAATCCACCAGCCAGCGCGAGGCTGAACGCGACATGCTGGTGCAGATGGCGCAGGAGGTTGGCCAGAACCTGCGGCAGATGGAAGAGTCGCTGGATGCCTTCTTCCGCGATGCCAACGAGCGCGAAGCGCTGGCCAACCTGCCCGCCCTGGCGCAGCAGGCGCAAGGCGCGCTGACCATGCTGGAATTGCCCGATGCCGCCAGCCTGCTTGCTGCCGCCGCCGCCCTGGCGCAATCGTTTGCCAGCGAAGGCTATCCGGACGAGGCGGCCCAGCAACGCCTGGCCAACGCCTTCTCCAGCCTCGGGCTGTTTGTCGAATCCTATTGCGCCGGACGTGTCGATGCCGCCAGCATGCTGCGTCCGGCACTGATCGAACTGGGCGTGATCGACGCCGACAGCATTGATGAAAACGCGTTTGACGACACGGTTGAGGCAGGTCTGCCCACCCGCAAGGCCGAGGTGCAGGCAGGCTATCTGGAATGGCGCGATCAAGCCGACGACGCCACAAAAAAAAAATACCTTGATGCACTAGTCGAGCTTGGCCGCGACGCCGAACTGATCGACGACGCTACCCTGAAACAGCAGACGCGTGCCGCGCTCGACGCCAGCCGGGAGGCGGCCGAGGCGCCGCTGGCGCTCGATGCCGACATTGCGGCCATGACCGGCCTGGCGTTGCCCGAACGGGCCACGCCGGTTGCCGGCGAAGCGGCCCTCGCACACGCCGACCTGATGGAGGCGGTGGCCGCGGCGGAACCGGATGATGTCATGCTTGCGGAGGTCATGCTTGCGGAGGCCAACGCGCCTGCAGTCGGCGCGGTCGTGGAGTTCGCGCAGCCGGTTGCCGCAGCTGAAGCGGTGCTCATTCCCGGGTCGGCCGAGGCGGTCGTAGCGGAAACGACCGCGCCTGCCGAAGAGATCCTCCTGGCAGCGATTCCGGAAGGCGTCGAACTGGAACTGCTGGAAATCTTCCTGGAAGAAGCCAACGAAGTGTTGATGGCCATGGGCGAGGCCAGCAATGCCTGCCAGAGCAATCCCGATGACCAGGCTTCGCTGACGATTATCCGCCGCGGCTTTCACACGCTGAAGGGTAGTGGCCGCATGGTCGGTCTGGAAGAACTGGGTGAAACCGCGTGGCGTCTCGAGCAGCTGATGAACGGCTGGCTGACCGAGAAAAAACCTGCCAGCAGCGAACTGCTGCGTCTGGTTGAACGCGCCCGCGGTGTGTTCCAGGATTGGGTGGATGCGCTGCTGGCGAACCAGTCGGTGGTGTTGCCGGTTGCCGATTTGCTGGCAGCGGTTGATCGCGTATCACAGGGGCAAGCGCTGGATGTCGCGCCGGCCGCGGCCGCAATCGGGGCGGCGTGGCCCGAAACGGCGGCGGTCGCCGAAGTGGCAGCCGAGGCCATGACTGCAGGCGAGCAGGACGTCGAGATGGCAGCCGAAGCGGAGTCCGAATGGCCGTCGCAGCCTGTTGCCGAGGCGCCACAGGATACGCTGGCCGATGACGAGGCGGACATCGTCGCAGCGACAGCCGAGGTGGCTGCGGCCGCCGATACGCAAACTGAAGCGCTGGAGCCTCCGGCCGAGATGCGCGCAGTCGAGGTGGGCGCCATCATCGAATACGCAGCAGCGCACGTGGAATTCGCCGGCGAAGCGCCGGCAGCGCCAGTTGGCCTGGCGAATGCCGAGGCTGAATCTCGTGCGGCGTTGCATGCCCCGCAAGAGGGTTCCGACCCACTATGGGCTGAAGCCCATGTGGAGTCGAATGCGCCTGACGAGATCTGCATCGGCACGGTCTGCCTGTCTACCGGCTTGTACGATATTTTCATGGTCGAAGCGCATCAGCGCCTGGCCGTACTGCAGGAAGAAGCCCAGCGTCATGCTGATGTCGTCGACAGCACCGTCAGCGAACATGCACGGCGCGCCGTGCACACCCTGGGCGGGATCGCGGGCACTGCGGGCATTGCTGCCCTGTGCGAGCTGTCGCAAGCGCTCGAGCAGTACTGGAACCGCTTTGTGCGGGTGGCGCTGCCGGCTGCCCACCTGCCGCTGGTCCAGGATACGGTGGTGCGATTGCACGAGATGATCGAGACCATCGAGGCCGGGCAGCTGCCCGAGGCGGCCAGCGATCTGATCGCAGTCCTGGGCGAACTGGAGGACGAGCAGATCATGCCGGCTGCCGAGTCTGTCTTCACCCTGGCGGCCGAATCCATGGATGAAATCCTCGCGCAGACTGACGAAACGCCCGCCGGAACCGTGGTTGAGGCCACGCCCGTTGACGTTGTGCGTGTCGGCGACGCGACCGAAATCCGCCACGCTCCCGGCCTGCTGGATGTCGCCGCGCTGGTGTCCGACTTCAAACCGGCTGCGCCGGTACCGGTATTCGAGCGGCGTGAAGTGACCGACGAAATCGACCAGCAGCTGCTGCCGATTTTCCTCGAAGAGGCCGATACCCTGGTGCCGGATACCAGTACGCAGCTGCGTGCCTGGAAAGCCGCGCCCGGCGAATCCGCCGCGCGCGACGTGCTGCGGCGCAATCTGCACACCATCAAGGGCAGCGCGCGCATGGTTGGCGCGATGCGCCTCGGTGAACTGACGCACGTGATGGAATCCCGCGTGATCGCGGTGATCGATGGCCATCTGAGCGCAAGTTCAGACGTGTTCGAGACGCTGGAAGCGCAACTCGACCGTCTGGCCGACGCGGTGGATCGTCTGAAACTGGGCGATCTTGCGCCCGCCATCGAAGAAACGTCCGCGCCGCTGGAGGCGCCGATCGAACCGGTGCCTGGCCAGGGCGAGACTGCCGCTGCGGCGACCGTCACGATGGCGGCTCCGCTTGAACCTGCGAAGGCGGCCACCCGCGACAGCAATGCCCTGACCCTGCGGGTGCGTGCCGACTGGGTCGACCGCATGGTCAACCAGGCGGGCGAAGTGGCGATTGCGCGTTCGCGGATCGAAAGCGAAGTATTCGCCTTCAAGCGCCACGTCAACGAATTGTCGGACGCCCTGGCACGCTTGCGCAGCCATATCCGCGAAGTCGAGATCCAGGCCGAATCGCAAATGCAGGCGACCTTCCAGACCCACGAGGGGACCGACGAGTTCGATCCGCTGGAGTTCGACCGTTTCACCCGCTTCCAGGAAGTCACCCGCTTCCTGGCCGAAAGCGTGAACGACATTTCCACCGTGCAGCACATCCTGCTGGCACGCCTGGGCGAGGCCGACGCCGCGCTGATCCAGCAGATGCGCCTCAACCGCGAACTGCAGCAGGATCTGCTGCGGGTGCGCATGGTGCCGCTGTATTCGGTGGCCGAGCGGCTGTACCGCACCGTGCGCCAGACTGCGCGCGACGTCGACAAGCGCGCCCAGCTCGACATTCAGGGCGGCGAACTGGAAATCGACCGATCGGTGCTGGAAAAAGTCACTGCGCCGCTGGAACACCTGCTGCGCAACGCGCTGGTGCACGGCATCGAATCGCCGGAGGAACGCCGCGCCGCAGGCAAGGCCGAATTCGGCGAAATCGTGCTCGCCGCGCGTCAGTCCGGCAACGAAATGCTGCTGACCGTGAAGGACGACGGCGCCGGCCTCAATTACGCGCGTATCCGCGAAAAAGCCGAAGCCAGCGGCCTGCTGTTGCCGGGGGCCGAGCCGACCGAATCCCTGCTGGCGCAAATGATCTTTACCGCCGGCTTTTCCACTGCCGAAACCGTCAGCCAGGTCGCCGGTCGCGGCGTCGGCATGGACGTGGTGAAGAGCGAAATTTCCGCCTTGGGCGGTCGCATCGACATCACCTCGACAGCGGGCGCCGGCACCTGCTTCAACATCTATCTGCCGCTCACCCTGGCAATGACCCAGGCGGTGATGCTCCAGGCGGCCAGGCACGATTACGCCCTGCCGACGCCGCTGGTTCGGCAGGTGCTGGAACTCAAGCCGATCGAACTTGAACAGGCGATGGCAGCCGGCGAAGTGGTGTGGCGCGGCGCGCGCTACCCGTTCTCCTACCTGCCGCATCTTTTGGGCGACACCGATGCAGTGCACGAAGTCCAGCGCTACAACCCGGTGGTGCTGCTTGCCAGCGGCGCCAGCCAGGCCGCCGTGCTGGTCGATGCGATCGAGGGCACGCGCGAAATCGTGGTCAAGAACATCGGTCCGCAGGTGGCCCGGATTACGGGGGTGGCAGGGGCCACCGTGCGCGGCGACGGACGCGTGATCCTGATCCTCAACCCGGTGCCGCTGGCACTGCGCTGGGCCAGCCTGCCGCGCACGGCAGTGGAGCGCACGGCACCCGCCGAGGTAGCCGAAGTGAGCGCCGCCCTGCAGCCGCCCTTGGTGCTGGTGGTCGACGATTCGCTCACGGTGCGCAAGATCACCACGCGCCTGCTGACGCGCGAAGGCTTCCGGGTGGACAGCGCGAAGGACGGCGTCGATGCGCTGGAAAGGATGCACGATCTGATCCCCGACGTGGTGTTGCTCGACGTCGAAATGCCGCGCATGGACGGCTTCGAACTGGCCCGCGTGATGCGCAACGACGAGCGCCTGAAGTCGGTGCCGATCATCATGATTACCTCGCGGACGGCGGACAAGCACCGCCGCCACGCGATGGAAATCGGCGTCAACGTGTACCTGGGCAAGCCGTATCAGGAACAGCAGCTGCTCGACAGCATAGCCGCGCAGCTGGAACGGAAAGTGGCGGTTCCGGCATAAGCCGGCGCTACGGGCTGATTGATTCCGTCATCGCGAGGCCCGCAGGACCGTGGCGATCCAGTGTTCGTTGATTCCGCTGACTTCTGGATTGCTTCGCTGCGCTCGCAATGATAAAAAAGAGTGATTCAGCGCCTCCTTAGCCCATCTTTAACACGCCACCCAAAACCCCCTTAACAAACATCAAGTTACGTAAAACACTTTTCCCGAGTGTCACTACACGTGATCTTTTCGCGGGGGAATTGGCTCAGGCGACCATTTTTCTCGTCCCGCCTGGCAAGGGATGCAGTCCCAGCGCCTCGTAGATCGCCTTCAGTTTCGGTTCGGGTTGCGTGGCTTTACGCACGCTCAAGGTACGGCCATCC